>Ga0315553_10002364_pt1 | contig 15174 bp, 18 predicted proteins | sample SalMarSW160140MG_FD_203099 | JGI IMG/M metagenome (GOLD analysis project Ga0315553, IMG submission 203099) | Salt marsh sediment microbial communities from the Plum Island Ecosystem LTER, Massachusetts, United States - Salt Marsh Sediment SW1601-40 ... | reverse complement strand
AGATATTTGAACCAACGGATCTTCCTCTCAAACTTGCCGGGGTGAGTACTTGTTTCAGAAAGGAGGCAGGTTCTCATGGTAAGGACACAAAGGGGATATTCAGAGTGCATCAATTCAATAAAGTTGAACAGTTTGTGTTCAGTCTGCCTGAAGAATCATGGAATATCCATGAAGAACTAATTAAGAATGAAGAAACCTTTATTCAAGCATTAAAATTGCCATACCGTGTGGTGAATGTTTGTACAGGAGATATTGGGATAGTAGCTGCAAAGAAGCTGGACCTCGAGTTCTGGTTTCCAGGACAACAAAAGTATAGAGAGGGCGGTTCATGCAGTAACTGCACGTCCTATCAAGCAACCAGGCTCAACATCAAATACCGTCTGAAGAAGGGAGGTACTGAGAAGGCATTCCTTCACACTTTGAACAGCACAATGATGGCAAATCCGCGGACAATGGTGGCAATCATTGAGAATTATCAGAAAGAAGATGGAAGTGTGGAAATTCCCAAGGCATTGCACAAGTATCTACCATCTGGAATGAAAGAGATAGTGTTTCAGAAGAAGTAATCAGTTACATATTGAGATTCTCTCTGATACTCAACACCTTCTCAGTGCTCCAATCCACATACTCGTCGCAGAGTTTCTTAGCAGGTCCACTACGGAGTTTACCTTTTGGTGGAACCCCACCTGAATCCATTGCGCGTAGGAATTTGCACTCAACTGATCCCCAGTTATCGGTGAAGTTGTTCATGAAGTCACTTATCACGGTACGTGCAAAACTCCGTCTTTCTTTGAAGTCCATTACTGGTTCATCACCGGTAGTCCCAGTTAGAAGGGCAAGAGCGAGGACTGCACCACTAGCAGCTCCACAGACTTCACCACACCCAGCAAAACCGCCCCCCAAGACTGATGCAACACGCATACAAGAGTCATTGAATCCTGGCAAGGATGATTCACGATTCACTCTCATAATTACACTTTCTGCACAGTTGAATGAACGTCCATTGTTCTGTTCCAAGGTTTGTTACTCCAGCATCGGCCGAAACTGAACCACTTCAAAAGCATTGCTTTGTTGTATCTTATCCTAACATCAAGCTTAATACGGGCTTTCTTAATGCCAAATCTGGGGAACATCATTGTCGGTTCAACAGACTTTTGAAAAATTAGTCTCCCTTGCTATCAAAAGGGAGGAGGAAGCTCACGATTTCTACATGAAAGCCGCTGAAGATTCAGAGTTGAAAGCATCTGCCAAATTGCTCAAGGATCTTGCAAGTCAAGAAGTAATCCATAAGCAGAAATTGGAAGAAGCACTCAAGGAAGGGGTTTGTGATACTTTCACTTGCAGCTCTGTTGAAGAGGTGGAAAAATTAGATTTGGATAAATATCTCGTCGATATACCACTTCTACCATCATCAGCACCACAAGATGTAGTGATTGTGGCAATAAAGAAAGAGGCCGCTGCTAATAGTTTCTATAAGGCGCTCTCTGAGCTAACAGGTAATTCATCACACAGATCTGTTTTTGAAACTCTAGCAAAAGAAGAAGAAGCTCACAAGACTAAACTGCAGAATATGTATGATGATATATTCCAACCAGACATGTGAGAGGGCCTTCTAAGGCCCTCCCACCGTATATTCTCATTTCACGAGTAGTCCTACGTCTTGTGTAATTTCTGTGCAGCAATGAATGTCAGACCACGTTTGGTCAGTTCCTCTGCAGTTCGATTCAGTGAATGATGTTTGTCTAGATAATTCCGTAGATTAAATGACATGTGACCTTGTTCAATGATGTCAGCTTTTGGTCTGAAGTAATCGAGGATGTCGCTAGGATATTCTCGTTTAGCGTCAATCTCAGGGACTGCACCTTCATGCTTAGCGCTTATGTTCTTCACATGGTCAGCAAGCTCAAGTAGCTCAGGAAGTCTATCGTAGGGTTGTCGAACGATGGATTTGTAGGTTTCAGTGATGTGGTGCTCGATTCTAACCACATCTTCAAAACCAAAGTCTTCCCGAACATATGCAGCCATTTCGATTGTCTTATTGTCTACACTATTTGAAAGATTGAAACCAATCAAAGGACTAGTACCATCATCTCGACTGAATAGTTTTGCAGTCAACAATGTCCAGAAACAAGCATAGGGATTATCATTCCCCATGTAGACAGATATCTTGAACTCCATGTCAATCCCAAGCTTGTGCATCATGTAACCTAACAGCACAGTACCAGGGTTGACGTTTAGGACCTGTTTTACACCATATGTTGTGTAGTAGTTGAGATACTCATCAGCCCATTTCAGTGGAAACTTGTTTGGCATCCCAACACCACCAAAATATCCAGTAATCGTATCTGGACCACCTAGATGTACATTGACAGGAGCACCATCTGTACCGGGATAAGTTCCCTTCGTATCTAGTGTTTCGACATAGGATGCACCGACTATCTGCATTCCAGCAGCAAACGCAATGACTTGGTCATCTGCGGTCTGCTCGGCCATGTTTCTAACACGAATGAAACGACCAGGCATGAGTTCATCTTTCTCGAGTGACTGCTTTGCCTCATCAATGAGCCAAGGGAAGTATTGACATGCACTTATCTCAAGAGTGACTGCAAAACTGTCATCGAACTTTGTGCTGTCAGCCTTGTCTCCAAGAATTTTCCGTCGATAATCAGGTATCGAAATGAATGCATCATCGTCACGTTGTTCCTGAAGCCAAGTGAGGTCCTTCAAATAAGCGGAGTCTTTTGCTTCAAGTTGAGAAAGAAGATTCTCAAGTTTTCTTGCTTCCTCAGCAGTCCTATTTATCTCATCCACGCCACCGTATTTCTCAATCACCTTGAGAAGATCGTTGACAAGTGGATTATCATCACGAAGAAGAAACTCGTTGATTTCTTTCAAACGATTACTATCGATTTTCAACTTTTGCCGGTCAGTCATATCAGGAGCATCCAATTTATTTAAGCAATTAAATATGGCCTAAACGACCACAGGTTCGGAGGATTTTACATCCTAAAAAACGATTCCGACATTAAAATTCCTCTACACTTCTATAGGCTTATTGACATATTCCTCTAGAAGCGCGAGTTATTGAGGGTTCACAGTACGGAGGTAGGATCTGATGGGTGGACCAATCAAGAGAGCTACTGCACCACCGATAGCAACCTGAGCTAGGTTTACAGTTACAAGCTCTCCAATAGCGACTGCTACCCCAAAAAGAATGACCTGTGCAACAAAGTATCCGGTCAACATGATAAATGCTGCAACTAGAACACCAACAATGTCCCATTTACTAAGCCAGACTTGTTTCTTAACTTTAAAGCTAAAAACGCCAATAGCCATACCTTCGAAACCCTTGACAATGAGGGTGATTGGTGCATAGAACGTGTAGCCACTAATCATATCGGCAAGCGCGGACCCAATTCCACCAGCAAAGAAACCACCAACGGGTCCGAGGAGAAGACCAGCTAGCATCACCATGGTATCTCCAAAGTTGAAGTAACCACTTGTTCCGGGATATGGAATCTGGATAACAAGAGTCATAATTGTTACAAGTGCAGTCATTATGGCAAGCAGAGCTATATTGATTGCAGAATTCTTACCTGATGGGTGAAAATACTCCATCTCCATCTTTTAGACACCTTCCACGGTACCAACACCTGTCCGATAAAAGAGGACGTATATAACCTTGAGCTTATGAGTGGAGTAACACTAGTGGTGAGCCGTTAACGGTCTTAACCACACTTTTTTAACAGACTAAACATAAGAACTAGTGTGCGCAGTCTGAATAATCAGCTGTTGCACTATCAGTATTGAGGTAGGGAACAATGTCAAAGAAATGGATACAGACTGCTGATTGGAAAAGCGAGAAACACGTTCCTGTGATTGAGATTAAGAAGGTCGAAGATGGAAAAGTCACTGTCATGGTTTCTGTTGGCAAGGAGATTGCACATCCTAACACAACAAATCACCACATAAAATGGTTGGATCTTTTCTTCTGGCCAGAGGGAGAGAACTTTCCTTGCGAGATCGGATACGCAACTTTTGATCACCACGGAGAAAGTGCAAAAGGTCCTGATACTAATGGAATCTATAGCGAACCTGTTGCCAATTTTGTCTTCAAGACCGGTAAACCAGGTACCTTGATGGCAACATCCTATTGTAATATTCACGGTCTCTGGAAGAGTGAAGCTGAACTAAAGCTCTAAAGTTCATTGACGAATTAGATTGAATTGTTCAGTTCACTCAACGACAATTCAAAACGACGTTACCACACACTCGATGAAGTGCTTATGATGGAAGTAAAGTAAGCACTTCATGCTGATTTTTCCTCTGCTGCAATTTCTCCTAATTATCTGTTCGTAGAATCCAAGTGACTAATTCTGCAGTCATCTGGTTTTCATTCAAGAATTGGTCCCGATAATCTGACCGTTTGAAAGCAAGCAATACATTCTGCATTCCGGGATCAAATCCGATTATACGCACTGCCTTTTCCAGTACATTTGGGCTAAATGCGACTTTCGATAGTAGCAAAGCGAAACCGAAGAAACCTATGAAGAAAAAAGGCCAGAAAGAGATTGGACGAGCTCTTGCGAGTCTATCACCGATAATTAGTAGACTAAAGACTACAAAAGCCATGAGAAGTCCATCTAAAATCAGGCACAGAGATTGGTATCTATCAGTACCATCATCTGGATTGGCATGGTCCTCGCAAACTTGAATTGGGAGTACTTTAATCTCAGAAAGTTGTTGGTCATATCTATGTCGTACGTAAGGACCGTAAGTATACCCCCATGAGCGTCGTAGATCTTGTTTCCCATCCTTGACGATTTTCATACGGACAACTTTAGTTGCAGGAGCTCCACAGACTGGACAGGTCTTGGGAAAACGTGCCTTCAGAAAATCAACCCTGACAAGTGGCTCATGAAAAAATTCTTTCCGAGGACTCACGAATTGGACCTCCATTTTTCATCTTTTGGTTTGATGTGTAAAGAGTGTATCGAACAGTGCTGTTTATGGGACATCTTTATTTTCAACCTCTTCTAGGTAAAGACCATGTATTATGGTGAGAAGGTCCGTCTAAGGGCACTTGAGATGGATGATCTTGAAGACATTTTGAAACACTGGAACAACCTCGAGTTGCGACAGTATTTGAACCACCAGATACCTATGTCCAAACAAGCAGAACGCCAGTGGTTGGAGCGCGCTACTACGATGGATCCTTGGCGAGATGGTGGAATGACACTGGCTATTGAGGAAAAGAAAACTGGTGAGTTTCTTGGAACAGTGAGTCTCTTCAATATCTCCAAGCAACACAAACGAGCTGAGTTGGGAATTGCGATTCACAATCCAGAGAATCTTGGGAAAGGTTATGGTACAGACTCAACTCGTGTGATGCTCTGGATTGCGTTCCATATTCTAGGGCTCAATAGTGTCTTTCTCATTACACTAGATATCAATGAGCGTGGACAACGGGCCTATGAGAAGGCGGGTTTCAAGAATGTAGGAGTTCATCGTCAGGCGGCTTTCGTAAAAGGTGCGTTTCAAGACTTTATTATGATGGACATACTCAAAGAAGAGTTTCTCAAAGAGTATCCTCCTGGAACTGAAGTTGGTAAACCTTGAGTTAATCTACGAGTGAAGCACAACAATCAATAAGAAGTCGAAACGTTAAGTCGCCTAATTATATCCAGAATCGTACAAGGAGACAGACCTGATGCCTGATGCAACTCTTGAAAATCGTTCAATCAATACTATTCGTTTCTTGTCTGCAGATGCTGTTCAACGTGCAAATTCAGGGCATCCAGGAATGCCAATGGGCGCAGCTGCACTGGCATATACCCTATGGACTCGACATCTTCGCTTTAACCCAAAGAATCCAGACTGGTGGGACCGAGATCGTTTCATCCTCTCTGGTGGTCATGGATCAATGCTGCTCTATTCCTTATTGTATCTGACTGGTTACAAAATCAGTAAGGAAGATATTATGGAGTTCAGGCAATTAGGCAGCAAGACTCCAGGTCATCCTGAGAACTTCTGCACTCCCGGAGTTGAAGTCACCACAGGACCACTTGGGCAAGGTCTTGCAAACTCAGTAGGTATGGCGATAGCAGAGGCTCATTTAGCAGCTATTTTCAACAGACCAGACCACAAGATAGTGGACCACTATATCTATGCCATTGTTACAGATGGAGATCTGATGGAGGGGCTCTCTTCTGAGGCGGCTTCTCTTGCTGGACACCTTCGTCTTGGTAAGTTAATACTCCTATATGATGACAATCTCATCTCAATTGATGGAAGTACGAATCTGACATTCTCTGAAGATAGAGGAGCACGTTTCGAAGCGTTTGGATGGCACATTCAACATATCAATGATGGGAATGATGTAGATGCGGTAGACAAAGCCATCGAGAACGCTAAGAAGGATCCTCGACCATCGCTGATTCTCTGTAGGACACATATTGGGTACGGTATGCCCAACAAACAGGACACTGCAAAAGCACATGGTGAACCTGCAGGTGAAGAAGAACTAGCAGGTGCCAAGAAGAAACTTGGTTGGCCTCAAGAACCAATGTTCTATGTCCCTGATGATGTTCTAGATTATTATCACAAGATAGGGAAAGGCGGAGCTGAAAAAGAGAATGAGTGGAACAAGCAATTTGATGCATACAAGAAGTCGTATCCCGAACTAGCAGCTGAACTAGAACGAAGAATGAAAGGTGAACTCGCGGAGGGATGGGACAGTGAATTACCAAGTTTTAGTGCAAAGGAAGGCCCTCTCGCAACACGAGGTGCTTCTGGAAAAGTCATCAACGCTCTCGCCCTCAAATTGCCAGAGATGATTGGCGGTTCTGCCGATCTGACTCCATCAAACAAAACATGGATTAATGATAGCCCCTCATTCCAAGCGGATTCACCTACTGGACGAAATATTCACTATGGTGTGCGCGAGCATGCAATGAGTGCGACCGTGAATGGAATGGCAGCTCATGGGGGATTGATTCCATTCTGCGGGACATTTCTCATATTCTCGGATTATATGCGTCCTGCAATCCGTTTGTCAGCACTTTCTAAATATAGAAGCATCTGGGTCTTTACACACGATAGCATCGGTGTTGGAGAAGATGGCCCTACTCATCAACCAGTAGAACAGATAGCATCATTGAGAGCTATTCCAGAACTTGTTGTGATAAGACCAGGAGATGCAAATGAGGTGGTCGAAGCATGGAAGATTGCTATAGAACGAATTCATGGTCCAACTCTCATGGCACTCACAAGACAAAATATTCCTATCTTGGACCGGAGTAAATTTACTCCTGCATCTGGTCTACGGAAAGGTGCATACGTGCTTGCGGATCTCGGAGAGAAGCCAGAGATTATTCTGATGGCTACTGGTTCTGAGGTTTCATTGATTGTGGAAGCTGGAGAGAAATTGCATGCAGAAGGAATTAGTGTACGGCTTGTTTCATTCCCAAGCTGGGAATTGTTTGAGAGTCAGAGCCAAGAGTATCGTGATTCTGTGCTTCTCCCCAATGTTAAAACTCGTCTTGTTGTGGAGGCAGGAGTTTCTCAGGGTTGGAAGAAATGGGTGGGTGATATAGGCGACATCATTGCAGTAGACAAATTCGGGAAATCTGCACCCTCGGAGGCAGTCTTCAAAGCCTATGGATTCACTGTGGAGAATGTCCTCGAAAAGGCGCGAGGGTTACTTGGTAAGTGATTGAGTCCATCAAAGGATTTTAAGTGTTCATAAACCTTTAAACGTGATATTATGGATTTATAGGCCTTTTACGTATGAGGTCGAACCCTTGCTGTTCAACACTCCTTTAATAGTAATAATTCACGGATTATCTTGGTGATTTAATGAACACATACAAAAAAACATCAATTGCACTCTTTGCTCTCATGATAATTGGGATGGGAGTGCCGCTTGCTGCCGCGCAGGGCACAGGAATTCTATACCAACACTCCGCTGGTATCGTATCACTAGAAACAGATGATATTGCTATCAAGGTCACAGGAAACGATCAAGCCCCACACTTTCACTGGTGGGACCCTAACACTCCAACTATAGACTATCATGTCATGTTTGCCAGAATGTTTGAGGCTAATGACACCAACGCAAATGATGTCTACGACAATGGCGTTGACACAATGATTGGTGCTCCATTCGCACTTCCTACAGCAGGGTGGGACTTCAGTGGTTTTGAAACTGTGGAAGATGATGGAAACACTACCGAAGTGCATTTCAACTTCACCACAGAAGCAACCTTTGATCCCCGTCCAGAAGGCACAGGGATGGACTATGGTAACCTACCCAGTCTACCAGCCTTCGATGTGAATGTGAGTGTCAATGTGCACATGTATCTTGAAAGACCGGGTGAGTTCAAGTTCGATCTTATTGTTGAAGGTTGGAGCTGGACCTACGAGGATTCTCTCCTTGTTCTCATGTTCACAGTGACTGAGAGTGCCCATGGACAGAATCAAGGTGATACGGACCCATCCGGATTCCAGCGAGATGGTACAAAGTTCCAGTTTGAGAACGGGTACTTTGAGTATAATGAAACAGCTCTTGCAGCAAACAACAGTCTGCAGGTGAAAGCCAGCTATGGTGAACCCTCAGGAGACTATTCAGGTAATGCTATCTTTCTCTCCTTCGAGAACTTCGGTAATGAAACTCTTGAGTATGACCCAATTCTTGGTATTCTTCCCTCCGAATCAGGTCTTGTGCTTGATCCGATGACTCTTGGAATAGTGGCTGGAGCCGCAGTCATAGTAATCCTGGCAGTTGTACTGCTCAGGAAACGTTAGTAGTACACCATCAGAGGAAGCAGACTAGTCTGCTTCCTCACCCCTCTTTTTGTAATCTTAAATTCAATAAATTATCATTATATTAGAGATTAATTATATATGAATAGTAGTTCGAAATGATCTCGGGGCCACTTTCATACTACAATCTACTTGGACGAGGCCTAGATAGACATGAGCAACGAATTCGAAGACGTCCGTATACTAGACAACTTTTACCAGAGAAACGAAGAGAAGGACACCTAGTTCTTTTTCTTCTTGATTTCTAACACTTTAACAAGCATTGCATAGTACTTGCCGATAGTAGCTTTGGAGATGTCCATCACATCAGCCAATGATTGTTGGGTGAGTCGATAGTCGGTCAGAATACCAGCAATATAGATTGCTCCAGCGATGATTCCGTCTGCATTTTGCTCCGTTAGGATATCCTTTGTTCTGCGATCATCCAAGATAGCCAGACATCTTGTGTAGGTCTGCTCCGGAAGGTCCAGTTCAGTAAGAACTTGCTTTGCTAATTGTTTTGTTTCTTCATATCTAAATTCGGTCATAAAACGCACCTTTCTTAGTTAGTATATAAGATGATGGTAAAATATCGCTCTTGTATTGTATATAAGGCGGCAGATTTCATTGACCAAAAGCTATATTAGTTAGGTTCCGAACTAGTTGATTAGGTTCCGAACTAGTTGAGGCTGTTTCCGTTGGATGAGAAAGATATCAGAGAGATGTGTCTGAACCTGTTGGATACAGGCTGGCCAGCATATCTAACAACGGTTGATGAGAAAGGATATCCTCAGACCCGGGCGATGTTCAATCTTCGAAACAAGGAACGATTCCCAAAACTGACATCGATTTTCGATGAGCACAAGGACGATTTCTTGATTATTTTTACGACCAATACAAGCTCTACAAAAATCGAGGATATTAGATTAAGACCCAAAACCTCGGTCTACTACTGTAATCCTGATGACTGGCAAGGGGTTATGTTTGGAGGAGAGATTGAGGTTGTTGAAGATTCGGACCTGAAGAAGAAAATGTGGCATGAGGGGTGGGAAAGATACTACCCCAAGGGGTACGATGACCCTGACCATACCGTATTGAAAATCATACCAAAGGTAGCTAGGGGCTGGACTGGTAGTAGTACATTCAAACTAGAACTAGGTGATGTACAATGATGTCTCAGAGATCAGGCGGTTTTCTAGTAACGCAGATTCATCATCTTGGAAGGAGAGTCTTCTCAGAACTATTGAAGGAGCGCGGTCTCGACATCGGTCCAGGACAGGGGAGAATCCTGTTTGCACTTTGGCAAGAGGATGGAGTGCCAATAAACAAACTAATCAAGAAGACACTTCTTCGAAAATCAACGCTGAGTGAGCTGTTAGACAGTCTTGAGAGTGCCAGACTTGTTAGACGTGTACAATCAGAGGAGGACCGTCGTAAGGTTCTGATTGAGTTGACTGAGAAGACTAGACAAATGCTGAACGTATACATTGAGGTTTCAAAGAAGATGACCAATATCTTCTACAGAGGCTTTCAACCTGAAGAGATGGACCAGTTTGAAACGTATCTTCAGCGAGTTTTGGATAACTTAGTAAAACACGAGGAACAATAATCCAACTGCAGCCCTGTACTAGGAGGTTGTGTAATTGGTGAGTAAAGTCATTCTCTTGGGGACTGGAACTCCAAATCCAGAGGTAGACAAGTCCGGACCCTCGGTGGCAATAACAGTTGACGAGTCTGTGTACATCATAGATTTCGGAACTGGTGTGGTAAGAAGAGCAGCAAAAGCAGGCATCCAAGTGACTAAGCTCACCAGAGCATTTCTAACACATCTACACTCAGACCATACTATCGGATACCCAGACCTCATCTTCACTCCAGGGGTTGCTGGAAGGACTGAGCCTTTGGAAGTGTATGGGCCAAAGGGTCTCACTGACATGACTAGACACATCATGGCTGCTTATGAGGTGGATATCAATGAACGTGTTCTTGGCTTAGAACCCGCTGAGAGATTTTCATATATTGTGAATACACATGAGATATCCGAGGGGCATATCTACCAGGACGATTTCATTGAGATTGAGGCATTCCAAGTCGATCATGGTTCATTGGAATCATATGGATACAAGTTTGAAGCTCCCGATAGAACAGTTGTAATTTCAGGAGATACAAGTCCTACTCAGAATCTTGTTGATATTGCGAAGGGCTGTGACGTTCTGATTCATGAGGTGTATTCTGCGGTTGGACTAGAGAGTCGGCCAGAAGGTTGGCAGAAGTACCATTCAACAGTTCATACATCATCACATGAATTAGCCGAGATAGCTAATCTGGTTAAGCCGGGATTGCTAGTGATGTATCACCAACTTCTATGGGGGCAAACAGAAGAGGACCTGATATCAGAAGTGTCAGAACAATATAATGGAGAAGTCGTGTCGGGGCATGATTTGGATGTGTTTTAATCAGAGATCCATTAAAGTTCCATTGTGCATTATTCTAGTTGATGGCACATTGCTGTGGTGAAAGAATGCACTTCGATGATGATGATCTATGGGAAGAAGAAGATTGGGATGACGATGAGTGGAATGATGATGACGATTGGTAATATTCAACTTTTGTGGATTCTCAATCTAGAAATCTATCATCACCGAGATAATCGTGCTTTTCAGAACAGAACGAGTCAGTAAGCCACCCGGAAGTAGCATCTAATCGATTGTCAAACTCAGGAACAAAGGGTTTGATATCGATGAGTGGAGTGTCATTCAGCATGTCGGCCCCCTTAAATATCACAATATTCTCTTTGATTTGGATTATCTTGCCAATAGAGAGTCCTATAGGATTAGGACGCGATGGTGCGCGCGTGGAGAAAAGACCTCTTTCCTTTGTTTCCAGATATGGTATGATTTTCAATTTGTGAGGTCGGACTTTATGAAACCAGTACAATAAGATGACGTGCGAGAATCCATCCAATGAATCAAGTCCCTCAGAGAATTCTGGGAACACTTCAACTTCAGCAATTGTGTCAGACTTGCTTGATTGGATTGGAATTTTATCACTAGATTTGAATGGTGTTCTAATCACACCAATTGGGTTAATCTCTAGACACATGATTCACACCTGTAGTTCTTATTTGGATAGCCATTGATAAAAGGAGAAGGGTTCTAAATTGACTTATGGTCGCACAAATCCAAACACTCTCAGATGACCTAATTGATGATGTGCTCAGTATTCTATCAGAGGATTCACTATCCAATATCGTGTTGATTGCTGATTGTACACAACTGAAAGATTGGTGCGATGTTCGGGTATTAGTGGAAAATGGCAGAATTGATGCTATGTTTTCACTCTACAGTGATTTGGATTTCTTGGCAACAGCATTTTGGTGCAGGAATGTGGAGTCACTACGACAAATAATGGAAGATTATTCAGAAAGGTTGGTTGGAAAAGAGTTCATAGCAATCTGTACGAAAGAACAACTTGATCAATTTGGCGAAGCTTGTGTAATTCTGAAACCAATTGAAGAAAGACAGATGATTGCTGACAGAACAACGCAACTTCAATGTGATTGCAAGACAAAGCCGGTCAGGCTTTCTATGAAGGATGTTGAACAGCTCAAAGAGCTATACCGACTAAGTGGTACGCCAGCATGGACCCCTAATGCTATGAACCTTGGACCATTCTATGGAATTATAGAGGATGACCAATCAATAATGGCTGTCGCGGGAGTGCATTATGTCACTCCTTACGGTACAGAGATAGGAAATATCGCTACACATCCAAAGCATAGAAGAAAGGGGTACGCTGCAGCATGCTTGAAAGCAGTTGTGGAAGAAGTTCTTGAGAATTCGGAACAAGTAATTCTACATTATTTTGCGGAAAACACTCCAGCCCAGAAACTATACGAGAACATGGGATTTGAGTATTCAAAAGCAGATCCAGTTTATTTTGTTCAAGCAACATGTACAGGGTAATAAAATGAGTAGATACAGAAAGAATCAGTAGCACAACAACTACTTACTAGAGGATACTTCAAAAGATGGATGAGGAATTATTTTGTCAATCACGAGATACCGTTTGTATCTCTCTATGTTTCGCAATTCCAATTTTCTTAGAAGATGTTGGAATTCAGATTTTAATAGATTATTCGATATTTTAATTCTAGGAACATCCTCGATGGTATCAATCTTTGAGAACTGGAAATGGTAATTCCTCTCCTTACTCTCTAGATAAACGTGATACAAGTACATTCCAATTGATGCAATCGGATTCTCTGTCTTCTTGAACCGATCCAATTGAGGATGGTATCTATATCCCTTAGTTTTACCTTGAAGCACCTTCTGGGCAAGCAGGGACTCTCTCCATAGGGCTACTAAGCCCTTTGTGTCAAGATACTTCGGATGAATACTCCATAATCTCATTGGTAAAGTCAAATATAGAAGGGGTGCTTATAGCCTATTAGTCATTTCAACTTGTGAGAGAGTCCGCCAGTGAGGAGAAACTACGTTGAAAGTTGAGAAGCGAGATAAGAGAGTAGTGGATTTTGATGATTCCAAGATAGAGGCTGCTATCACGAAAGCATTCGAATCAATCAGTGCAGATACAGGTCCTGTCCGAGGACTGACAAAAGAAGTTGTTCAAATAATTCGTGAACAAGAACGAAACGTCATCCACATCGAGGAGATTCAGGACATTGTTGAAGACACGCTAATGCTACGTGGTTTCACAGATATTGCTCGACGCTATATGAAGCATCGTGAGAAACACCATGAGGCTCGTAGAATTCTCCAGATGATGGGGGTTGTAGATGATCTCAAGTTTGGTCCAAACGCAGCAACTGTGCTATCAAGATACCTTCTGAAGGATGAGGAGGGTAATCCAACTGAAACTCCATCACAACTATTTCGTAGAGTGTCTGGAGCAGTAGCCAGCATTGAGAAGAAGTATGACAAGAGTGCGGATGTGAAAGAATATGATGACCTCTTCTATTACATGATGGCAAACCTCGAGTTTCTACCCAACAGTCCAACCCTCTTCAATGCAGGAACTGAGATTGGCCAGTGTAGCGCATGCTTTGTACTTCCGATTGAGGATAATATGAATTCAATATTCACATCACTCCATCACATGGCGATTGTTCAGAAATCAGGTGGAGGTACAGGATTCTCTTTTTCTAGATTGAGACCTGCGGGATCCACAGTTGGGACTACTGGAGGAGTGGCTAGCGGCCCAATTTCATTCATGAAGGTGTATGATACTGCCACAGAAATTATTAAACAAGGAGGCAGGAGGCGTGGGGCGAGTATGGCCATCCTTCGTTGCGATCATCCAGACATTATGGAGTTCATTTCGTGCAAATCTGACAAAGCGTCTTTCAGGAACTTCAACATCTCAGTCGCCATTACAAAGCCGTTTCTTGAGGCTTTGTACCAGGAGAAGGAAATTGGTTTGATAGCACCTCACACCAATGAGTTGATTCAAAATATAAGTGCAAGAGCAGTTTTTGATGCAATCGTGCACAACGCATGGAGTACTGGAGATCCAGGTCTTGTATTCATTGACCGAATGAATGAGGAACATCCGCTGAATGGAGATCTTATAGAATCAACTAACCCGTGTGGCGAAATGCCCTTGTTGCCCTATGAATCATGCGTATTGGGAAGCATCAACCTCTCAAAAATGGTTCTCGATGGTGATATCAATTGGCCTAGGCTCGAAGAGGTTGTCAGACTCGCAGTTCGTTTTCTAGATAATATCATAGACCTCAATGTGTATCCGGTCAAGGAGATTGAATACGGAACCAAGGCTAATAGGAAGATTGGACTCGGTATCATGGGTTTTGCGGAGTTCCTAATAGAACTAGGAATCGCCTATGACTCTGTCAAGGGACTGGAAAAGGCTGAAGAGGTTATTGCATTCATTCGACGGAAAGCTGAACGTGCATCAGCTGACCTAGCAAAAATCAGAGGGAATTTTGAGAATTTTGCTTTGTTGAAGAAACGAAACAAATGGAAACGAAATGCGTCTCTAATCACTATTGCACCAACGGGCAGCATCAGTCTAATCGCGCAGACCAGCAGTGGTATCGAACCACTTTTTGCAATAGCCCATAGCAGGATGCTTGCCGAAGGAATCCATCTTAGTGAGGTTAGTCCGCTTTTTGAGAAGGTAGCCGTGGAGAGAGGATTCTGGAATGATAATATTGAGCATGAAGTAGCAAGAACAGGTTCAGTGCAACATATAGATGGAGTACCCGATGATGTCAAACAGGTATTCAAAGCAGCACAAGAGATAGATCCCGAGTGGCATCTTAGGATGCAGGCCGCCTTTCAGAAACATACTGACAATGCAGTCAGTAAGACCACAAATCTACCTAATAGT
>Ga0315553_10002363_pt1 | contig 15178 bp, 12 predicted proteins | sample SalMarSW160140MG_FD_203099 | JGI IMG/M metagenome (GOLD analysis project Ga0315553, IMG submission 203099) | Salt marsh sediment microbial communities from the Plum Island Ecosystem LTER, Massachusetts, United States - Salt Marsh Sediment SW1601-40 ... | reverse complement strand
CGCGCATGGACCGAACCGAATCTCGGAACGCGACCACCGCCACAGGAGGAACCCCCAAGAGAGAATCCTGAACTCACGAAACCGAGAGGAGTTGACACTCCCTAAACGGGAGTTGACACTCCCTAAACGGGGTCTGCTGCAGGCGGGCAGCCGCTCCCCCCGACTCCAGCGCGGGAGCCGCACTGCGCGCCGACGCTCGCGGCTGAGCCCCAGCCCGGTCCCGCGCTGACTGGGATGCCTGCCGCCGGACCTGAGAAGCCGCGATCTCGGTCTTTAGCACGGCCACGGCTGCGTGGTTCATCCTTCCCGCAAACTGCGAAAGGTTTCGCGACCTGGCGTTCTCTGCGATCGTCGTCGGGCAACTGACCGGCTGAAGCTGCGGACGACGGAGCCGACGGTCGAAACGACCAGATCCGCCGCAGGCATCGTTCGATGCGCGGGAAGCTGACATGGCCGAAGAGGAACACGAAGCTGAGCACGGAGCAGCTCCACGCGGGCGCCGCCTCCGTCTGGCGGGGGCGATCGGGGTCGTTGCGCTCCTCGTCGGAGCAGCGATGTGGTTCGGCCTGCGGGATCCGAAGACGTCCACCGACATTCTGCTGTTCGGAAACATCGACGTCCGTGAGGTGGACCTTGCGTTCAACGAGAGCGACCGGATCGTCGCGATGCACGTCGAGGAGGGAGATCCCGTCGAGGCCGGTCAGCTTCTCGCGGAGCTCGATCCCTCCCGTCTCGAGCACGTGGTCCTCGAGGCGGAGGCCAAGGTGGCGGCGCAGCGCGCGATCGTGGCGCGATTCGAGCGCGGCAGTCGTCCCGAGGAGATCGTGCGCGCCCAGGCGGAGGTGGCCGCGGCGCAGGCCGAGTTCGCCGACGCGAGAGTGACCCACGCGCGGCTCGAGGAGCTCGCCAAGGGCGACGCGGCGTCCAGGCAGCGAGCAGACGACGCCCGCGCGGCGCACCTCGCGGCCGAAGCTCGCTTGAAGATGGCGCAGGAGAACCTGCGTCTCGCGGTCGAGGGTCCTCGCAGCGAGGACACCGAAGCCGCTCGTGCCGAGCTGCAGGCCGACGAGAACGCCCTCGCGCTCGCGCGCCACCGTCTGGCCGATACCAAGCTCTACGCCCCCGCCGACGGTACGGTGGTGACGCGTATCCTCGAGCCCGGCGCGGTCGTGCTCCCCAACTCGCCGGCCTACACCCTGGCCCTCGCGGACCCCGTCTGGGTGCGCACGTACCTGTCCGAGCGCGACCTGGGACGCGTCTTCCCCGGGATGAAGGCCGAGATCACGAACGACTCGTTCCCCGATCGAAAGCACGAAGGCTGGGTGGGCTTCATCTCGCCGACAGCGGAGTTCACGCCCAAGCCGGTCGAGACGCCGGACCTGCGGACCAGCCTCGTCTATCGCACGCGAATCTACGTCCGAAAACCGGATCGCACCTTGCGCCAGGGGATGCCGGTCACCGTGCGGCTTGCACTGGACCCGCCTCCACCCACGGCCGCGGGCGGCTCGCGAGGCCCACCGGAATCGGAGACGAGCGATCCGACCGGTGACGCGGATGCGGTGGACGACGGTCCAGAGCCGCAGCCGTCCCAGGAACCACCGACGCCGTGATCGCTGCGCCGGCTGCATCTCCCATCGAAGGCGTGGTGGTCGAGGCGGTCGACCTCCACAAGTCGTTCGGAGCCGGTCCGGCCCGCGTCGCGGCGCTGCGCGCTCTCGGGGCGTCCGTGCATCGCGGCGGCATCACCGGGCTGGTCGGACCGGATGGCGCCGGCAAGACCACGTTTCTCCGCCTCGTCGCTGGCCTCCTGCTTCCGGACGCGGGCACGCTTCGCGTCCTGGGTATCGATGCCGCAGAAGAAGCCGAGCGTCTCCGGGGCCGCGTCGGATATATGCCCCAGCGGTTCGGTCTCTACGAAGACCTCTCCGTCGCAGAGAACCTCGATCTCTATGCGGACCTCTACGGGCTCCCGCCGACCGAGCGAGAGAGCCGCTTCGCGGAGCTGAAGGAGTTCACCGGACTGGGCCCCTTCGGAAGCCGCCTCGCCGGGCGCCTGTCGGGCGGGATGAAGCAGAAGCTGGGACTTGCGTGCACGCTCGTACACCCGCCTGAGCTCCTGCTCCTCGACGAGCCGAGTGTGGGAGTCGACCCGATCTCGCGGCGGGAGCTCTGGCAGATCGTCCTCCGGCTGACGAGCGGGGGGATGAGCGTCGTGTGGAGCACCGCCTACCAGGACGAAGCAGAGCGGTGCGACGAGGTGATCGTCCTGCACGAGGGGCAGGTGCTCGCAGCCGGCCGTCCGGCCGAGCTGCTCGAGCCGGTGCGGGGGCGCGGCTTCGCGCTGGCGGTGCCTCCCGCGCAGAGACGGCGCGTGGCCCGCCGGGCGAAGTCGCTGCCCGGCGTTCTCGACGCCGTCGTGCAGGGCAGCCGCGTGCGCGTGTTGATGGCGGACGGCGCGCGATGCCCCGAGCCGCGGGAGATTCTCCCCGAAGCCGATGGGCTCCCGGACCGTCTCGCCCCCGTTGCACCTCGCTTCGAGGACGCCTTCGTCGCGCTCCTCCACGAACGCACGAGCCGAATGACGCCACCTGTGTCCACTGCGGACAGCGGCTTCGCCCCGGTGAGCGCCGAGCGCGCCTCCCGGGACGACGCGGTGATCGAGATCCGCGACCTGACGCGCGTCTTCGGCGACTTCCGCGCAGTCGACCGCGTGAGCTTCGAGGTCGCCCGCGGCGAGGTCTTCGGGCTGCTGGGGCCCAACGGCGCCGGGAAGTCCACGACCTTCCGCATGCTCTGCGGCCTGCTGCCGCCGTCCAGCGGCGCGGCACGGGTTCTGGGCATCGACCTGCGACGCTCGGCGCCACGGGCCCGCGCGCGCATAGGCTACATGTCGCAGAAGTTCTCGCTCTACGGCGTGCTCAGCGTCGAGCAGAATCTGCGCTTCTTCGGCAGCGCGTACGGCCTCGGCGGCGCCCGCCAGCGCGCGCGGATCGCCTGGGCGCTCGAGGCCTTCGGTCTGGGCCCGCTGGTCGAGCGGACGAGCGACGACCTGCCGCTCGGCTTCAAGCAGCGGCTCGCGCTCGGCGCTGCACTCCTCCACGAGCCCGAGATCCTCTTTCTCGACGAGCCGACCTCCGGAGTCGATCCGCTGACGCGCCGTGAGTTCTGGGATCGCATCAACGGGCTCGCGGAAGCGGGCGTGACCGTGATGGTGACGACCCACTTCCTCGACGAAGCCGAGTACTGCGACCGCCTGGGCATCATCTATCGGGGCCAGCTGATCGCACTCGGCTCTCCCGACGAGCTGAAGCAGAGATACCGGACGCCCGATCGCCCCGATCCCACCCTCGACGACGCGTTCGTCGCCCTGATCGAGGCGCACGAGCAGGAGCACCCGCAGTGAACGCCCACGGACGCGCCGGCGCACGCCGCATGCGCCTGCGCGGGCTCCTCCGCAAGGAGGTGCTGCAGATCCTCCGCGATCCGAGCAGCATCGCGATCGCCTTCGTGCTGCCGGTCGTGCTGCTGCTCCTATTCGGCTACGGGATCTCCCTGGACGCCCGCAAGGTCCCCGTCGCGCTGGTGGTCGAGAGCCCCACGGCGGAGACGGCGAGCTTCACCGCGTCCTTCTTCCACTCGCCCTACTTCGAGCCGCGCGCCCACTTCGATCGTCGAGGTGCCGAGGAGGCACTCTTCGACGGCGACGTCGCGGCCGTCGTCGTGCTGCGCAGCGATTTCTCGCGTCGGCTGTACGGACCGCGTGGCGCGCCGATCCAGGTCCTGGTCAACGGGACCGACGCCAACACTGCCCGCCTCATCAGCGGCTACATCGACGGTGCGTGGCGTGCGTGGCTCGACCAGGTCGCGCGCGACAGCGGCATTCGGCTTGCGGCTCCCGTCACGATCGAGTCGCGCGTCTGGTTCAACGCAGCGGTTCGAAGCCGGAACTTCCTCGTCCCCGGCCTCATCGCCATCATCATGACGCTCATCGGCGCGCTGCTGACGGCTCTGGTGGTTGCCCGGGAGTGGGAACGGGGAACCATGGAGGCGCTGCTCGTCACCCCCGTCACGACGTCCGAGCTCCTGCTGGGAAAGGTCGTCCCCTACTTCGTGCTCGGGATGGGCGGGATGGCGCTCTCCGTCGTGATGGCGATCGCGCTCTTCGACGTGCCCTTCCGAGGGTCCTTCCTCGTGCTGACGCTGTCCTCGGCGCTCTTCCTGCTCGCCGCGCTCGGAATGGGGCTGCTCATTTCCACCGTCTCGAAGAACCAGTTCGTCGCGGGTCAGATCGCCATCATCGTGACCTTCCTGCCCGCCTTCATCCTCTCGGGATTCATCTTCGACATCGAGAGCATGCCGCGGGCCGTGCAGTGGATCACCCATGTGATCGCTGCCCGCTACTTCGTCGCGATCGTTCAGACGATCTTTCTCGCCGGGAACGTCTGGAGCGTCATCGTCCCGAATGCGCTCGCCCTCGCGGCGATGGCTGTCTTCTTCCTCGGCATGACCCGGCGCCGCACACTCAAGCGCCTGGAGTAGATCATCGTGTGGCATCAGATCCGAGCCCTGGTCGTGAAGGAGCTCCTGGCCGTCTGGAAGGACCCGCGCAGCCGCTTCGTCCTGATCGGCCCCCCGATCATCCAGCTCATGGTCTTCGGCTATGCAGCGACCTACGACCTCCGGGACGTGCCCGTTGCCTTCTACGTCGAGGATCGAGGCAGCGACGCGCGCGAGTTGGTGTCTCGCTTCGCGGGATCGCCGGTCTTCCGCACGGTCGCCTGGCTGGAGCGCGAATCCGATATCGCCCGTGTGCTCGACGGCCGCGACGCCGCGCTCGTCGTGCACCTCGGTCAGGACTTCTCGCGCGACCTCCGCGTCGCGCAACCCGCTCGCGTCCAGCTCTTGATCGATGGGCGCAACTCGAACACGGCGCTGATCCTGGCCGGCTACGCCAATGCCATCGTCCGCGACTTCAACCTCGACTGGCTGCGCCGCCACGGTGAGCGGATGCCCCCTGCCAACCTGGTTGTGCGCGCCTGGTTCAATCCCAACCTGCACAGCCGCTGGTTCATCGTCCCCGGGATCGTGGCGCTCCTGACCCTGGTGGTGACGCTCGTGGTGACGGCCCTCTCCGTGGCGCGCGAGAGGGAGCTGGGAACCTTCGACCAGCTCCTGGTGACCCCGCTTCGGCCCGTGCAGATCCTGATCGGCAAGTCGCTGGGGCCGCTGCTGATCGGCCTCGTCGAGGGAACGGTCATCGTGCTCGTGGCGGTGCTGTGGTTCGGCGTACCACTTCTCGGCAGCCTCGTGCTGCTCTATCTGGGAATGGTGCTCTTCCTGCTCTCGGTGATCGGCGTGGGGCTCATGATCTCCTCGCTCGTCCGTACCCAGCAGCAGGCCATCCTGGGCGCCTTTCTCTTTCTCGTCCCGGCGATCATCCTGTCGGGCTTCGCGACCCCCATCGCCAACATGTCGGACGCGGTCCAGCTGCTCACCTGGTTGAACCCGATGCGTTACTTCCTGGTCATCGTGCGCGGTCTCTTCCTCGAGGGTCTGCCGGCCGCGCTCGTCGTCCATCAGCTCTGGCCGCTTTCACTCATCGCCGTGGCGAGCCTCAGCGCGGCGGGTTGGCTGTTCCGGAATCGGCTGGCGTGAGGAGGTGCGGGCAACTGGGCGGCCAGAACGCCGGCAGGCCCCTCACCACCCGCGTCTCCAGTTCGGAATCACCGGGCCGCTCGCCCAGAACCGCGCGGAATGGCGCGAATCCTCTGGATCGCCTCGCGCCGTCCTCCGAGAGCACGCCGGAGCCGCAGGCGGGTTGGCGGAGAGAGTGGGATTCGAACCCACGGTACCTCTCGGTACACACGCTTTCCAAGCGTGCGCCTTCAGCCACTCGGCCATCTCTCCGAAGGAACGCATCATAATTCAGGCAGTTGGGCGAGCCACCCCGCGCCCGGTCGAGAAATTTCGGACCGAAGGGGCAAGCTTGCTTGACTCGAGCGTGCGAATCGGGTTACGGAGTGGGTCGATGCGTGCCCCTGCGCTGATCCTGGCGGCGCTCCTCTGCGCCGCGGCGCCCACCCTTGCGGCCCCTCTGGTGGACGACGCGATCCCTCCCGAATCCGTCGCGGTGGTCGGGATGCCGGACGCGGTGTCCTTCGAGGCTGGACCGGATGTGCCCGCCCCCGCGCCGCCGCCCCTGTTACCCCGGACCCCCGCGCTGACCGCGGATTCCCTCGTCCTCCCCGAAGAGGGCGACGACGCCGAGGGCGGACCCATCGATTCGGGGACCTACGAGCAGGAGCTCGACGAAGTGCTCCAGATCGACGCCGGCCTCGCGCCCGCGCCCGACCTGGTCCCGCTCGACGCCGACTAGGCGGACGCGGGGTTGGCGGAGAGGGAGGGATTCGAACCCTCGATGGGTTTCACCCCATACTCCCTTAGCAGGGGAGCGCCTTCGACCACTCGGCCACCTCTCCGAGGTCGGCGCAGGATAACGCGCCTCCTCAGGGGTCGCCGGGCGTCTCGGCGCCCTCGGGCCGGATCTCGAGCCGCTTGCGCTGGGCCTCGCGCATGCGCGCGCGCTCGGCCTCCAGGACCTGCTCGAGGACCAGCGAGTCGTCGAACACCAGGTCGAAGGGCTGGGCCACCTCCGCGCCGTCGCGGGTACGCGCGCGGATCACGATCGGGTTGGAGCCGGCCTGCACCGGGATCCGGGCGCGGAAGCCGCCCTCGCCGTCGAGGGTGGCGGGGAGCTGCGGATCGGCTGCGGTCTCGACCCAGACCGCCTCCGCGGCGGGCAGCGTCAGGCTCGCCAGGAAGCTCGTGGCGTAGGCCTGGGGCGGCACGCGCCGGAAGGTGCCGCGCGTGGCGGCGAGCGCGCGGCGCACCAGCGCCGGGTCGTCGGCGGCGACGCCGCCGAGGGCCACCCAGTGGAGCGAGGCGCCGCGAGCCGCCACGCGGGCCGCCGCCCGCAGCAGCGGATCGTCGGGACCGGGCTCGGTCGCGGCGTCGACCAGCGAGCCGTCCAGTCCCAGCACGATCGTCGGCCGCGCGCCCGGTCGCCCGGCGGCGAGCAGCTCGAGCGCCGCGTCGAGGGCCTCGGGGACGGTGGCGACCGACGAGACCGGCCGGCGCAGCAGGCCCGCCAGCGCCCGGTCGATCGCGTCGGCGTCGGCGCTCCAGTCGAGCTCCCGGCGCGCCCCCGTCCGCTCCCCCGGAGCGGGAGGCACGTTCGGATAGGAGATCACGGCGATCCGGATCGCCCCGAGGCGCGGCGCGAGACGCCGAACCCAGGCGCGCATCGCCAGCGTCTGGGCGGCGAGCAGGTCGCGGCTGGCGCGGTCCACGACGAGCACCACGTCGTAGCCGGCACCGGCGAGGCCGTCCACCAGCACGCTGCCCGAAAGCGGCACGACCGGCTCGGGCGCCGACACCGCCACCCCGTCGCCGGGCGCCGACACGGCGATCGCGATCCGCTCCGGGCCGGTGGCGATCGCGTCCACGGCGCAGCGCTCCATCACCTTCGGATCCCACACCCGGAAGGTGCGCCAGGCCGGCGGGAACTCGGGCTCGGGCTCGATCGCACAGCGCCAGCGCAGCTCGTTCAGCAGCACTCCCGCGTCCTCGATCTGGCAGCTCGGCACGGGAACGCGAAAGTGCCGGGGATGGGGACGCCACCTCTCGTTCTCGCGATCGAACACCTGGATCTCGATCGCGGCGGTCCCGCAGTCGCCGCCGTCGTAGTAGACGTGAACGGGGTCCTTTGCCCAGCTCGTGTCGGTGGCGTCGTCGGCGAAAGCGGTCGACGCCGCCGCCAGCGCGAGGAAGGCCGCGGCGAGACGGGAGGGATTTGCCTTCTTCATCGAAGAGAATCGAGCGTATCACGCGCCGACCACCGGCCCGCGTCGCGACGCTAGTCCGAGTCCATCTCCGCTCCCGGCGCACGCTGCGTGAGTCCGCGGTAGGCCTGCATCGCCGTGCGTCCCTCGTGCACGACGCCGTACACCTCGGCCGCGATCGGCAGCTCGATGCCGTGCCGAGCACCGAGCTCGAGCACCACGCGGGAGGTCTTCACGCCCTCGGCCACCATGTGCATCTCCGCGATGATCTCCTCGATCGTGCGGCCCTTGCCGAGCTGCTCGCCGACGTGGCGGTTGCGGCTCTGGGGGCTCACGCAGGTGGCGATCAGGTCGCCCATGCCCGCGAGACCGGCGAAGGTGGGCGCGCGGCCGCCCATCGCGACGCCGAGACGCGTGATCTCGGCGAGGCCACGGGTGATCACCGCGGAGCGCGTGTTGTCGCCGACGCCGAGGCCGTCGCCCATCCCCGAGGCGATCGCGATCACGTTCTTCAACGCGCCGCCGAGCTCGCAGCCGACGACGTCGGTGTTCGTGTACACCCGGAACCGGCCCGAGTGGAAGACGCGCTGCACCTGGCGCGCCACGCGCTCGTCCTCGATCGCGATCACGCTCGCCGCGGCGAAGCCGGCCATGATCTCCCGCGCCAGGTTGGGGCCGGTGAGGGCGCCGGCCACGTGATCGGGGAGCACGTCCTGGATCACCTGGGTCATGCGCAGATGGCTGTCCTGCTCGAGGCCCTTGGCCAGGCTCACCACCGGCACCCAGGGCCGCAGGAACTTCGCCACCTCCTCGAGGGTCGCGCGCATGCTGTGGGAGGGGACGCCCATCACCAGCACGTCGGCCTCGCGCACCGCCTCCTCGATCGACTCGGTGGTGCGCAGCGTGCGAGGCAGGCGCACGCCGGGCAGGTACCGCTCCAGGGAGCGCTGCTCGTTGATCTCGCGCACGGACGCGGGGCTGCGCCCCCAGAGCAGCGTCGGGGAGTGGCGACAGGCCAGGGCCGCCACCGAGGTTCCCCAGGATCCGGCACCCAGCACGGCGACGCGCAGCTCCATGGCGCTAGCCGTCCATCACTTCGACGTAGCGGGCCCGGATCGCCTCGATTTCGCGGTCGAGCGTCTCGGGGGTCCACTTGCTGGTGTCGACCGGCGGCAGCACGACCGCCTCGACGGTCGCGGGGTGGATCACCAGCGCGTCCTTCGGCAGCGCGTCGAGCACGTTGCGGAACACGACCGGCACGATCGGAACGCCCGCCTGCATCGCCAGGTGGAAGGCGCCCTTCTTGAAGAGGCCCAGGCGCGGCGACTTCTGGCGCGTACCCTCGGGCGCGATGATCAGCGAGCGCCCCTGGCGCAGCGCCTCGAGAGCGGGGCCGAGCGCTTCGACCGCCTTCTTCGAGTCGGCGCGGTCGATGAACACGACGCCCGCCACCGAGAACAGCGGCCCGAAGATCGGATTGCTGCGGATCTCCTTCTTGGCGACGCCGGTGGCGTCGCGGCGGACCATCTTCAGCATCAGTGGCGCGTCGAGCCCGCTCTGGTGGTTGAAGATGAACACCGCCGGCCGGTGCGACCACAGGTGTTCCTCGCCCTCGACCCGCAGGTCGACGCCCGAGAGCGCGATCGAGAGGTCGCCCCACAGCGAGCCCATCATGTTGATCGCCTCGCGCTGGGAGTGGTTCAGCAGGCCCACGCCCACGCCCGCGAGCACCGACGGCACCAGGCTTCCGTAGGCCAGCGCCGTGCGCGCGATCTGCATCAGGTCCGGGCGCCCGCGGCTCGAGAAACGCTGCACGGGCCAGCGCCGCTCCTTCGCGATCTGGGCGAGGCGATTGTCGGGGTTGGTCGGACGCGGGTGACCGACGTTCTCGAGCAGCGGCAGGTCGTCGATGCTGTCCGAGTAGAAGTAGCTGGCGTCGAGATCGAGTCCGAGCTCCTCCGCCAGGTCTTCCGCCGCCAGCAGCTTCCCGCGCCCGAAGCAGGTGGGGTGGATCACCTTGCCGGTGAGCACGCCGTCCTTGGCCTCGAGCCGCGTGCACAGCACGTGCGGGACCGCGAGCTCCTTCGCCACCGGGTCGACCTGGTAGGGCGTCGCCGAGGAGACGATCGCCATCGTGTGTCCACGCTCGTGGTGGGCCCTCACCAGCGCCCGCGACTCCGGGTAGATCTGCGTAGCGAGGTGTTTGTCGAAGACCTCGCGGCCGAGCTCGTGGAGCGACGCCTCGGGCAGGCCGCGGTAGGCCTGGGTGTGGGCGGCCACGAAGCCGGAGAAGCCGGTGCGGCCCAGGGCGAAGGAGAGCGTGCCGAGCAGCCCCTGGGCCAGCTCGGTCGGCCCGGCGCGCCCGCGGGCGATGCGCTCGCGCAGGAAGGCGATGGCCGAGAAGCCGGCGAGCAGGGTGCGATCGACGTCGAAGAAGGCGGCGATCTGGGGGCCCGAGGGACCTTCGCGGATCTCGCGGGTGAGCTTGTCGTGGAGCACGGCACCTCCGCACGCCCCCGAAGCAGGATAGGGGACGGCGCACGTCAGGATACCGGCCTCCGCGTCGGCCCGTTGCGCGCCCGAGAGCGGCGGGCTACTCGACGCGCGCGAAGAGGGGAGGGCCTGGAGCAGTCGGTGTGGAGCCCTGGCGGCAGACGGCGGGTACAGAGGCGCTTGCGCAAGGGGCAGATCGCCCTGGCGCGCGCCCTGCGACCGCTGCTGCGACGGCGCCCCCGAGCACCCGCCCCGGCCTCCCAGATCCACCTCTCCTGGACGGGCGATCCCTCGTGCAGCCTGACCGTCTGCTGGCGGACCGCCCGGGCCGACGCCCCCGCGCGAGTCGAGGTGCGGCGGGCCGGGACGACGCCCTGGAGCGAGGTGCGCGCGGAGACCGCGCCCGCACCCGGTCCCGGCGGCTTCCTGCACACGGCCCGCCTCGCCGGTCTCGACCCCGATACGCCCTACGAGTACCGCGCGTCCTGCGACGCGCGCTTCGCCGTGCCCTGGAGCCGATCCTTCCGCGCGCGCACCGCACCCGTCGGCCCCGACGCCGCCTTCGAGGCCGTGTTCTTCGCCGACACCGGCATCCCGGGCCGACCCGACGGCACCACCGACGTCGGGGCCCGGTTGATCGCGGAGATGACGGCGGATACGCCGCTCTTCGCGCTCGGCGCCGGCGACTACGCCTATGCCGACACCGACACGCGTTTCGTGGATCCGGCGCGTGCGATCGACGCCTGGTTCGAGCACCTGGAGCCGCTGCTGGCGCGAGCGCCCTTCCTGCCCGCCTGGGGCAACCACGAGATCCACCTCGGCGAGGGCTTCGCCGAGTGGGCGCCCCGCTTCGCGCTGCCCGAGGGTGGGGAGGAGGGACGCAGCTACTCCTTCGACGTCGGCGGCGCCCACTTCTGCGCGCTGTTCGCGCCCGGCGAGGCGCCGCCGCCGCACCACCTGGCCTGGCTCGACCGCGACCTCGCCGCGGCCCGCGCCGCGGGCGCGCGCTGGCTGATCGTGTATCAGCACGCCGCGCTCTTCGCCCACGGCAGCTCCCACCCGGCGCGGACGGAGGTGCGCGACGCGGTGGTGCCGATCCTCGAGCGCCACGGCGTGGACCTGCACCTCTCCGGGCACGACCAGAGCTACGAGCGCACCCATCCGCTCTGCGAAGGCGGGACGCGCGTGGCGATCTCCGCGCGCGCGGGCGGCGCGCGGATCGCGGCGGGTGCGGGAGTCGTCTACGCCAAGATCAGCCCGGCGGGCAAGCGCTCGAGCCGGGGCGGCGACTTCTCGCGCTTCGCCGACGCCGCGCCGCCGGTGATCGCCGCGCGCAGCGACGCCTGCCACCACTTCGGCCGGCTGCGCGTGGACGGTCGCCGCCTCGAGCTGGAGATGGTCGGGGTCTCCGAGGCGGGGGGCCCGCGCCGCCGGGTGGACCGCTTCGCGATCGAACGGGGGTGAGGCGCGGCGGCCGCGTCGCGCGGGTGTAAGCTGGCCGCTCGCACGCGGCGCGGAAGCCGTGCGGGAGGTCCGAACATGCATCGCGTTATCGCATCGTCGCTCGTCGCGGCGCTCCTCACGGCGCTCTGGCTGGGCGGGGGACTCGTCGCCTGTGCGACGAGCCGCGTCGAGAACACCTGGACCGACCCGGCGGCGGTCGGCAAGCCCTTCGACTTCCACAAGGTGGCGGCGGTGGCGCTGCTCCAGGACGGCGCCCTGCGCCGGGTAGCCGAGGACGAGCTCGCCCGGGCGATCCGCGAGGGGGCGGAGGGCAAGAGCGGCGTCGAGGCAGTGCCCTCCTACACCCTGCTCGACTCCCAGGACCTGGCCGACTCCGAGCGCGCGCGGGCGAAGCTGGCGGCCGCCGGCTTCGACGGCGCGGCGGTCGTCTCCGTCCTCGACTCCCAGCAGCGCGTCGAGTACGTCCCCGGGACTCCAAGCTACGGCTACGGCTACGGCTGGACCCTGTACGACCCGGGCTACATGCGCACCGACACCGTCGTGTTCGTCCAGACCAACATCTACGACGTCGCGGACAAGAAGCTGCTCTGGTCCGGCACCACAAAGAACTACAACCCCAAGGACGTCAAGGACCTGATCGACGACACCACCCGCGACGTCGGCGCCGCGCTGCGCAAGGAGGGGTTGATCCGCTAGTTCACGAGGGCAATCCTGCAGAGGACAGAAGCAGGACGGAACAGCGCTCAGGACTCCGCCGATCATTCCAGCGGCTCGAACGTTCCCCGGTCGATGCCCGTCACCCCACACGGAGTGGCGGAGAGGGTGGGATTCGAACCCACGGACGCTTTCGCGTCAGCGGTTTTCAAGACCGCCGCCTTCAACCGCTCGGCCACCTCTCCGCGGGTAAGGGTCGTCCCAGCGCGTGATGGAAGCAAGATCCTCGCAGCTCCGCACTGCGGCGGACCGACGGGCCGGGGTCGACCGACGGCTCGCCGACGTCGAGATCGGCGTCCTCGCCGTCGCGCGTAGAAGGGCTGCGGGCTCTCGATGCCGCTCATCGGCGCGGTCAGCGCCAGGGCTCGATCGACCAGAGCGCCGCCGTGGCGTCGACCAGATAGTGCTTCAGGGCTCGCCACTCGCGCGCTCGTCTCGCCTCTCCGAGTCGGGCGCTGGCGTTCGACCAGTCCGCGATGGCGTGGAAGAGGAAGCCGGCGAAGGCGATCGTGCGCGGCCTGCGGTACTCGGCCGGTACCCCGGGTCCGGCCTCGCTGACGAGATCCAGCAGCCGTCGCGACGCGACGAGATCGTCCACGCGGGAGAAGTAGAAGGACGACCAGCCGGGATGGCCGATCAGCTCGGCGCTGATGCAGACGAAGTGCATGCCGCCATCGGCGTTCTCCGCCTCCTTCACGATGGGCAGTACCCAGGCCTCGGCCACTCGATGCACATCCGCCTGCGCCCCGTCTGCCTCGATCGCGTCGATCAGCCGGCTGCGCGCGACCGCGATGGGCTGGGCGTGGCGCGCCAGGATCGCGCGGAGCAGGCCGAGCCGGTCCTGGAAGTGGTAGCGGACGGCCGAGCGATGCCGCTGCTTCGCGGCGCGGCCGATCGCCTGCAGGGAGACGCCGTCGACGCCCTTCTCGGAGAAGAGGGCCTCCGCGGCACGCAGGATGCGCAGGCGGGTCTCGGCGGAGTCGCTGCGGATCGGGCTTGCTGCGGGCACGCACGGTAGATAGTATGTGAGTACTAACTAGGCGACAACACCGGGCAAGTGGGCCGACGACGCAGCGGGAACGGGCGGGTGCTACGACCGCGGCGTGGAGGAGCAATGGCTGGCGACATCATCCGCATCCGCGACCTCGCGAAGCCCGAGCTCTCCGACTTCCAGAAGGGCGCGCTCGCCTATGCCGACCGGCTCGAGCACGACCTCAGCGTCGAAGGCGTCCTGACCCAGGCATCGGAGGTGACGCGGCTCGACGACTTCGGACCGGACGACTTCCGCGAGCGGCTCGCCCTGTGGCTCTCGGAGCCCGACCGGGACCCGGATCGCACGAACCTCGGCCGCCTGATGCTCTTCAACGACTGCGTGCGCTACGCGGCGACGCGGCTGCGCATCCGCCAGCTCCTGAAGGAGCATCCCGAGATCCACGACGTCGAGATCCGGGCGCCGATCATCGTCGTCGGTCTGCCCCGCTCGGGGACGACCCATCTCGTCAACCTGATCGCCGCGGACCGTCGACTCCGCTCGATGCCGCTCTGGGAGGGCCAGGCCCCGGTCGCGGAGGAGAACGCCACACGCGACCGGAACGATCCGCGCTGGATCCGCTGTCAGCAGGCGTGGGAGCAGATGCAGGCCGCCTCCCCGCTCGTCTCCGCGATGCACCCGATGAACCCGGATCACGTGCACGAAGAGCTCGAGCTCATGCTCCCGGACTTCTCCAGCTACAACCAGGAGTGGGTGGGGCGGGTGCCGAGGTGGGTCGAGTACTACCACGCCCACGACCAGCGTCCGCACTACGCGTACCTGAAGACCGGGCTCCAGATCCTCCAGTGGTACCTGCCGCGCGAGCGCTGGGTCCTCAAGTGTCCCCAGCACCTCGAGCAGCTCGGGCCGCTCGTGGAGACCTTCCCGGATGCAACGTTCGTCGTGACCCATCGCGACCCGGTCGCGGTGATCCAGTCGGCCGCGACCATCACCTGCTACGGCGCGCGCATGAGCTACAAGACGACGGACCCCGAGTGGTATCTCGACTACTGGTCGCGGAGGACCTGGCAGCTCCTCTCGGCCTCCGTGCGCGACCGGCATCGGCTGCCCGAGGATCGGACGATCGACGTGCTCTTCCACGAGTTCATGGCCGACGACTTCGCCATGATGGAGCGGATCTACGACGTCGCGGGCCTCCCGATGACCGAAGGGGCGCGCCGGGAGATCCGGTCGCACCTCGAGGACCACGCCCGCGGCAAGCACGGGCGCGTGGTCTACGACCTGAGAGAGGATTTCGGCGCGGAGCCGGCCCGGGTGCGCGAGCCCTTCGGGTTCTATCTCGAGCGCTTCGCGGTCCACAACGAGGTGATGTGATGGCTCGTGCGGAGATCGAGAAGGAGGTGGATCGGCTGATCGACGAGCGGCCCGGCCGCGAGCTTCTCCACGCGCCCTACGATGAGGCGGCCGTGCAGGTGCACGACCGCATCTGGCGCTCGGCGGGGACGACCGCCAGCTATCTCGTCGACTGCGGCGACGAGCGCGTGATCGTCAACTGCGGCATGGGCTTCGAGGCGCCGCACCACCAGCATCTCTTCTCGAACGTGCACAAGGGTCCGACCCGCTACATCATCACGACCCAGGGGCACGTCGATCACGTCGGCGGCGTCTCGCGATT
>Ga0315553_10002361_pt1 | contig 15186 bp, 12 predicted proteins | sample SalMarSW160140MG_FD_203099 | JGI IMG/M metagenome (GOLD analysis project Ga0315553, IMG submission 203099) | Salt marsh sediment microbial communities from the Plum Island Ecosystem LTER, Massachusetts, United States - Salt Marsh Sediment SW1601-40 ... | reverse complement strand
GAAAAAGGGCCATCCGTATGTTAGTCCCCGGCTTGCTTCTGGCACTTGGATTCGCATTACTCATCATCGGTGCAGATTGGTTAGTAAAGGGTGCGTCAGCCCTGGCAAAAAAATTCAACATATCAGACCTTGCCATCGGACTGACCATTGTTGCGTTTGGTACATCAGCACCTGAACTGGTGGTGAATTCTTTTGCGGCTTTCCAGAACCACCACGATATGGTATTCGGGAACGTCATTGGCAGCAATAATTTCAATTTGTTCATCATTCTCGGTATCACGGGACTTATTACTCCATTGTTTGTAAAATCCAGCACCGTATGGAAAGAAATTCCAATCTCCCTTTTTGCGGTTGCAACGCTTTACCTGTTGACCAATGATTTCTTCCATACCGGCGCACCAATTCTCTCACGCATTGACGGGTTTATTCTTCTCGTTATGTTTGGGCTTTTCCTCTTCTACGTGTATAAACAATTAAAAAGAGACCCGGCAGATCCCGGGTTGAAGCCTTCGAATTTGAGCAACCTGAAAATCTGGTTTTTCATTCTTGTTGGATTGACCGGTTTGGTAGTCGGTGGTAAACTGATAGTAAATAATGCAATTGACATAGCAACAGCCTTGGGTGTAAGCGAGAAAATTATCGGATTGACCATTGTGGCAGCAGGAACATCTTTACCCGAACTGGCAACATCTGTAGTTGCAGCAATCAAAAAGAATAATGACATAGCTGTTGGTAATATAATCGGTTCCAACATATTTAACATCTTCCTCATTTTGTCTGTCAGCTCCCTCATTAAACCCATTCATTATAATACCGTATTTAATACGGATCTATACATGCTTGCAGCCGGGACAGTATTCCTGTTTATAGCCATGTTCACCGGGAAGAAGAAAATGATGGACCGGTGGGAGGCAGGTATATTATTAACAAGCTATATTGGTTTTACCCTGTATATAATCGGAAAGGAATTATAAAACTATTCTTTTATCAACTCCCCGATCATTCCCTTGATCTTCATTTATCAAGAGGACTTTGCACATTAAATTTATTTCTGTTTAATACGGACAATATGTTGTATATTTACAATATTACTGTCATTAGCAGTAGAATAACATGTTAGAAGTAAAAAATAAAGTCAAACACAAAAGGAGGTAAAAATGCCAGATTTCGGAAATCCATTTTCAGGACTTAAAAAAGATCGAAAACTTACCAAAGAAGAACTAATTCGTGCAATTCGGTTTATGATCGCAGCAGAATATGAGGCCATACAACTTTATATGCAATTAGCGGAATCTACCGATAACAAATTAGCAATTGAAGTATTAAAAGATATTGCTGATGAAGAAAGGGTTCATGCCGGAGAATTCTTACGTTTATTGAAAGAATTAGCTCCAGATGAAGAAAAATTCTATACCGAGGGTGCAGAAGAAGTTGAAGAAGAAATAGAAAAATTAAAAAAGAGTTAACAAAAAAACTCCTAACAAATCGCTGAAGTGGGACTGGGCGCAATGAGCGACTTTAGGAGCAGCATGAAAAGATTGAATTATTTATGGTTAGCAAAGTTTGGTGGTATGCGTCACCCAGCCACTTAGCTCACCGTTATGCAAACAATATGATAGAATAATAATCAATAACAGGGGGCAGGAAATGAACCAGAAATCATTTTTTAATGGAGTAATAAACGGCAGGAAAGATATAATTCAGGAGCTTATCGATTTAATGAATCAACATAGTATCGATTATTGTGTTATTGGAGGCCTTGCCGTAAATGCCTATGTAGAGCCGGTTGTAAGCTTAGATTTAGATATTGTAGTTGTTGCGGAGGATATGGATAAATTAATTGAAAAAACAAAAGATAAATTCAAAATTGAGAAATTCCCTCATAGCATTAATTTAGGAAGCAAGGATTCAGATATTCGAATACAAATACAGACCGATACAAGATATCAGGAATTCATTAAGACTGCTTCATTTAAAGAAATTATGGGATACAAAATGAAGGTAGCTTTATTGAGCGACGTATTGAAAGGCAAAGTCTGGGCATATTCAGACAAGCAACGTCGCGGAAGTAAACGGCAAAAAGATCTTGCTGATATTATGAGAATAATCGAATCATTTCCCGGGCTAAAATCTGAACTTCCGGATTTAATAATAAAAGAAATAAACAGAACTGCATAACAAGGCGCTCGAGCTGACAATGGGCTCGACGGTCTTGCCCTCCTCAAACGCCGTGTCTATGGTGCTGCAAGTAACCGTTACGCTGTCAGCCTATTGCAGCTTAGCTTTGCCATTGGCAGGATTTAATGGTGGTTTATTTTTATCACGAATAACGATGAACGACAAATGAAACGGGCCCTGTGAAATAATGCCTTGCATTAGCACGCCTTCAAGAAAAAAGCTGCTATTTCACAGGGCGGGCCTCGTAACCCTGCCTGCCCACCTTCCTGCCTGCCGGCAGGCAGGCGGTGGGTGAATCGGCAGGCGTTTTCCTATTCTTGCGTGCTTAAAGTAAAAATCATTGTCCTGCTATATAATATGTCGTATATTTACTGTATTGCCCATATTGGCAGTAGAATATATGTATAGTATCAAAACAGATACTTGTTTTTTTACTGCCGACAGGACATTATGGAATTATGAAAGGGTTCGGATTCAAATCATTATTACTGTCAATTAGAAGAGATGGATTCTTAGGGATACTAAATATTCTGGGATTGTCAATCGGTATAGCGATGAGTATATTGGTTTTTTGGTATATCGGGCACAATGCATCCTTTGACACACATCACGCTGATATAGAAAACATATACCGCCTTGTTTCCAAAGATATAAATGACGGAAATCTGTCGTTTGGTAATCCATTACCAATGGCTGATGCTGTTCGCTCTGATTATCCGGGAGAAGGTATTGTTGCCGGTATATCATTGCCTTTCAGTTACCATGTAATTGTTAATCAGACTGAACTCGAAGTAAAAGCATCAGTTGCAGATGCTGAGATTTTTAAGATACTGGATTATCGATTACAGGCTGGCTCATCTGAATCGGTACTTGGAGAACCCAATAATGCCATTGTTACAAATTCATGTGCAGAAAAACTATTTGGTTCAGATAATCCTATAGGACAGGTTTTTTCTTTAAAATCCTTTGAAGGCGAAATACTCTTTAGTGTAAAAGGTGTGATGAATGATCATCCCGGTAATTCAGAGTTCAAGCCGGAAATACTACTTTCATGGCAATCGATGTATCCTTCAGATTGGAGGGAAAAATGGTGGTGGGGAGGGACTTGCATATTTATAAAAGCTGTTAATGCAACACAAAAGGATAATCTTGAACAGAAAATCAATACTATCCTCGAAAGGCATAATGCGCCATTCATACAAGGGAGATACGAATATCAACTTTTGCCCTTAAAGGGTTCACATTTCAGGACAGATATAGACAACGCTTTCTCCCCGGCAATTTCTTCCCGTTTGCTTTGGACGTTGCGGATCGTAGCGTTGTTTATAATCACAATTGCCAGCATTAATTTTATAAACCTGGCATCCAGTCAATCGGAGAAGAATGCGATGGAGATCGGTATAAGAAAAGTGGCCGGAGCATCGCAAAGTAATCTCATAAGGGTATTTTTGACTACAACTTTGCAAAAAGCCTTCATTGCAATGTTTCCGGCAATCGTTTTTGTCATTTTCCTTTCCCGGCCATTCAGAAACCTGGCTCAAATTGATAGTACCTCCCCTTTTAATGATCCGATGATATGGATTCTCATTATAATCATGCTTTTGATAACAGGTCTGCTTTCGGGAATCTACCCTGCAATTTCATTGGCAAATAGCAAACCGGTTGCAGTTCTTTATAACAAACGGAAAGAGGTAACCTCCCTTGGGTATTTCAGAAAAATACTTATTGTAATTCAACTTGTAATTGCTAATCTTCTTATCATATCATCACTTCTCATCTTCAAGCAGATTTCATTCATGAAAAGGCATGATTTGGGATTTAACGCTAAAGGACTGGTTGCGTTGGAATTAGGCGATTTAGATAGTGATTGGGAAAGGAAGATTCAGAAAGTGAAGGTGCTTGAACAGGAAATAATTAAAAAGAGTGTCAGTGCAGGTATATTGGATCTGTGCGAAACAGAGGCAATCCCAGGGTCAGGTATCAGAAACAAATTCACAGTATTCGAAACTGAGAATTGGATCACCTTTTCAGTTATTTCCATAGGCGTCGATGAAAATTATTCTTCCCTTTTCAATATCCCCACAGTGGAGGGTAAAAACTTTGGGGACGATATTGCTTCCGAAAAAGAAGCTATACTGATTAATGAAACATTCATGCGCCTACTCGGCTGGAATACAATAGAAAATAGACAATTGGCACTTTTTAATAAGGAAAATATAATTCATGTTATAGGCGTATTAAAAGATGTTCATGTCAATTCACTTAGCCAGGCAATTCCACCAATGATTTATCGATACAAAGAAAATTCCTACCCTGATTATATGGTTTTTCGTATAAATGATGAGAAGAAGCAAGAAGCCCTGGCCCTGATACAAAATGAATGGCAGAAAATTGCAGGCGAAGAACCATGCAAAACATTTTCGGTAGCTGACAGTTTCAGAGGAATGTATGGAGGAGAAGAGAGACTTTCTACAATTATCGGAGCTTTTTGTCTGATTGCAATTTTGTTGTCTTGTTTTGGGATATTAGCTCATGTTACTTACAGTATCCAGCGTAGAACGAAAGAAATAAGCATAAGAAAAGTGTTCGGTGCTAAAACCATACAAGTTATCACTTTGCTTTATACAGAGATTGTTAATTGGTGCGTAGTGTCTTCTTTTATTGCCTTCCCGGTCTCTTATTTCATTATGAGTAAGTGGCTTGAGAATTTCGCCTACAAAACAATCTTTAGCTGGTGGGTATTTGTATTGTCTTTTATTTTGACATTCGGAATTGCTTTCTTAATTACAATTCTACAAACATGGAGGACAGCAAGGCGTAATCCGGTTGAAACTTTGCATTATGAATAAGTTTATACAAGAAAACCAATTGTATAAGAAAGGAAAGCAATTATGAAAATCCGATGGTCAGTACAGAGTTTAATTCTTGTATATTTTTTAGGGTGTTCCTCAATTCGCGAAGTTGAACCAGTGGGGCCATTTGCCGGATTTGGAACCATATGAAACTACTCTTTAATCAACTCCCCGATCATTCCCTTGATCTTCTCTCCATCCCACTTGGTTGCCCCTTTGTGTTTCATCACAATCTCTCCCGATCTGGAAATAATAAACGTAGTTGGTATGGACCGGTGGCTGAAAACGGATGGAATCTGAGTCATGGGTGAATGTGTGGGAAGTGAATAGCCATACTTTAACAAAAAGTCATTCCCCGATATCCTTCCCACTCATCTCTTGATTATCCGGATAATGCGTTGTATATTTACGTTAATGCCGTTATTGGCAGTAGAATAATATGTTAGGTGCACTTTACGATATAAACATTTCTATTTTAGTTAGATTATGAAACGTATAATGATTATCGCCAATAAGTGGTGGGAAGCGGATCCGTTATGTGCAGTGCTAATCCATGATAAGGCAAGACCATCGGGCTACTCGAACTTCAAATTTCCGCATTACCCGGCATCTCCTGGGCCGAAGCCCACACCGGGCATGTCCCAATCAGAGGATCCGATCGTGAAGCCACGCATGACCTGTGAGATTGCCGGAGCTGCTGTAGAAGTGTGGTGTATCGAGGAACTCATGAATCCCAGCCAACATTCTTCCTCGTCCGCTGAGAAAGCGAGGGTGCTGCCGTCAGCTTTTGCATCAGGTCAATCAGCGGACCTTATCATTGCCTTTGGAACTGCAGGTTCACGCCCGGGTATACATGCCAACGGTAGCGTGGTCGTGGGACGACGGGTGTTCATACATGACCCCCTGGCTACAAATCCAGGGCCAAATCATTGGGTGCCACCAGTATCAGATGCAGTAGTAGATTCATTGCTCGATGCTCAAATCCTTTACAGGCTTACAGATACGTGGCGCGCCTCCGCAGAGGTGAGATTCATTTACCCACCGGTTGAAGCGGCGGATCCAATGCTCGTTCTCATTGGTAACGGGTTCATTAGCCTTGGAGTAGTCAACATTACAAGCTATGATGACTACTCTTGGGCAGACTCGGCTGCCGTAGTGTCATTCGAGTGTGCAGGCGTTGATGGTCAAATCGGATCGATTGAAACCACTCATGGGGTGATTCGAAGCTCTTCTGAGTGCCCATTCCTGTTTGTCTCCGGTATCACCGACACTGAAGGTCTCTTCGATTTTCAGGTGACACCACGTGCATATGCCCAGAACACTGCCGCAGCACACAACGCAGGCATCACAGTTGCATGGCTTCTCCCGGCACTGATGCCACTTTTGTAAACAATCGGGCACCTAACAAGCCGATTGACCTGACTTTCTTCGCTCGCAGGTCATCGGCACGCCGTTCTGCGATCATTTAAAAGGGATGGAAATAGTTGAGGGGTACGATAATTTATTAGTTTGAGGTCATAGTAAAAAATAGCTTTGAAGCTATAAAATGGCAAAGCATAAATACGTGAAACACATCGCAGAAATGAATCAACAACACAAGACATAAAGAGACAATAAAAATGATAAAACTGATATTCAGTGTATTAATACTAGTTATAAATTCTGATTACGCAAGAAGCCAGGACTTAAATTCCATTGCTGACAGCATTAGGTTAGAATACAATATCCCGGAATTAGGTTATGCAGTTGTTTCGGCGGATACTGTTTTTGAAATAAATTGTTTGGGAATTAAACGTGCTGGTTCAAAAATAGCAGCTGAACCTAACGACAGATTTCATTTGGGTTCAAATACAAAAGCCATTACAGGACTTATTGCTGCTTTATTAGTTAAGGAGAATAAATTAAGTTGGGATACAAAGTTTTTCGATCTCTCACCAGAATTAAAACCAAATAGTAATTCTGCTTATTATAATATGACCCTTCTTGACCTGTTGGGACACAGGGCCAAAATACAACCCTTAACGGATGGTGAGGAATTTCCCAATCCTCAAGTCTGTACATTTAAAGGAGACGCGTCCAGTCAAAGATATCAATTTGTGGAGTGGGTTCTCACACTTGATCCTGTGGAAACAGAGGAATCGGTTTCTTACTCAAATGCCGGGTATTCGGCTGCTGCAGTAATGTTAGAAAAAGCTTCGGGAAAATCATGGGAAGATTTGGTTTTAGGCTTGGGCAATAGAATAGGATTAAATTTCGGGTTTTCCTGGCCGAATATTTGTGATGCCTCCCAGCCCTGGGGGCACTGGTATGTTGAAAATAAATTAATACCCACACCTCCAACAGATTCTTACAGACTTTGCTGGGTGGAACCAGCGGGTGATATTAATATGAGTATTACAGACTACACAAAATTTGTTCAACTTCAACTCCAAGGATTACAGGGAAAAAGTTCATTGTTGTCTAAAGAGGAATTTGAATATATGCATTATGGATTGCCTGAATCCGATCATTATTCAATTGGCTGGACATGGGCAATTAATAAAAATAATCATCACGTTTCAGCCCACAATGGAAGCGCCGATACATTTTATTGCTTTGCATATATTATAAAAGAGATTGATAAAGCCTATGTGGTATTAGCTAATTGCGGTTCCGAGCAGGCTGATAATGGCGTTCGTCAAATGCTATTAGCACTTATGAAGAAATATGGGACCTAATGGAAAATTTGTATTCTTTTTGCGATATATTAAACATAGATTTCTTCGAGTATTATTTAACACAAAAAGTAAAACTGTAATTACAGACGTCTAACAGCAGATATAAGTCAGCCAGTGGTAAGTGCTGAGTTTGAAATGAATACAAAAAAACTTGGAAATAAGCTGAAAAGTTAGAGGCTCGGAAAGTCCAGCCTACTCATATTTAGGGACCGTTAAGGCATGGACGCTTGAAGTCGAGTTCAAAGCGAAGATCTCGTTAAAACGAAATACAGGATTCTATCAATCAATAGTAGCCATGAGGATAAACACTTGCAATTTGGATCCTGAGCCAATGTTCAGTGTGAATAGAAGAAATATCCAGATGGTATATGCTTAGTCGTAGCGGGCAAGGATGAAAATGAAAATTAGAGCGCAGAACAAATCACTAAACCGGACGTCGGGATGGTCTACAGGTAATAGCAGATGTAGAGCGGGCGCCGGTTAGTTCCCCCGTTATGTGGCTGGAGGCGAAATAGGAATAAGATGAAGTCCCACTAAAATGGTTTTTGTCTTCTAAACTGAAAAGCTACATTATGACTTTATCTTATTATGGAAGAAACTAATTAACTCTTGAGCAAATTGAAGGTCCTTTTTATGCCAATACTGCAATTGATCATCCTTTTCGACGTAAATATTACGTCATTTATTTCATAATGCGGTGAATATATCCTATATTTGCCGCATATATTACGTCATTTAAAATATTCTAGATGTATATACATCAAAACAAAGACTGGCCAAATTTTTTCTGGGATAACGACACATTAGTCCCATACGTTAGTAAGGTGCGTGATCTACAAGGTAGATTAATAGGAAGAATGGAGGGTTTAGGATTCGAACTTAGAGAAGAAGCTGTACTTGAGACATTAACCGAAGATGTTGTTAAATCAAGTGCAATTGAGGGAGAGTTTTTGAACCCGGAAGAAGTAAGATCCTCAATAGCTCGAAGATTAGGATTAAATATATCCGGATTACCGGATGCAAGCCGTGATGTAGAGGGGGTTGTAGAAATGATGTTGGATGCAACTCAGAAGTATAAAGACCCCTTAACTAAGGATCGAATGTGTGGGTGGCATTCAGCTCTATTCCCAACAGGAAGGAGTGGGATGTATAAGATAACAGTTGGTGAATGGAGGAATGATGAACACGGCCCAATGCAGGTTTTATCTGGCCCAATGGGAAGAGAAAAGGTGCATTACACGGCACCTGAGGCTAAACGACTTGAAGTAGAAATGAATCGATTCATCCAGTGGTTCAATACAGACAATAGCATGGAACCTGTGATTAAATCAGCAATAGCCCATTTATGGTTCGTAAGTGTCCATCCGTTCGATGATGGTAATGGAAGAATAGCTAGAGCCATTGCAGATTCTCAATTAGCCAGAGCGGACAGGACCAACCAAAGATTCTATAGTATGTCGGCTCAGATAATGAAATCAAAAAAGGGATATTATGACGTATTAGAGTCTACCCAAAAGGGAAGTTTGGATGTCAGCCAATGGCTGGTTTGGTACTTTGAACGTCTAACTGAGGCACTTGAGGCAACCGATGAAACATTGTCGAAAGTCTTAGTAAAGGCAAAGTTTTGGGAAATACATAAAACTACCCAGCTAAATGAGAGACAAGTCAAAATGATCAATATACTTCTTGGTGATTTTATCGGTAAGTTGCATTCTTCCAAATGGGCAAAGATGACAAAAGTGCATAGAGATACTGCCCGCAGAGATATTCAAGACTTAATCGAGAAAGGTATCTTGTCGGATTCAGGTGAAGGAGGAAGAAGTACAAACTACATTCTAAATCTTCCTAACCTGTAATCTCTTTTTACAATAAACTTTGAGCCACAAACAATTCACTTCAGCCGACCGCTGACGCGGCGGCTGAGTTCAACCGTTAGGCTACACTGCACACCGTTATGCACTGTAATAAAAATTTTAATTTCACAATGCAAATTAAGTAAGGAGGGCATACAGTACGTATTTTCTCGTGGTTCAATCGTCAAGTAGGTTACATCGGTTTTACCCTATATTTAATCGGAAAGGAAATCTAATTCACACAACATGGAAATTACACATCTTCAACCAATAGGATAACTTGCCTGTCGGAGTAAACACCATGTAACAACTTGTCCCGAAGGTGGCATAGCCATGCCTGCCCGACGGTGGCGGGCCTTTGGCAAAACTATTGGTTCACCAACTCCCCGATCATTCCCTTGATCTTCTCTCCATCCCATTTTGTGGCCCCTTTGTGTTTCATCACAATCTCTCCCGATCTGGAAATGATGAATGTGGTTGGTATGGATCGGTGGTTGAAAACGGATGGAGTCTGAGTCATGGGTGAATGTGTGGGAAGTGAATAATCGTGTTTTTTGAGGAAGCCATTCACCGTTTGCCGGTTTTCCTGACTAACGAGGATGAATGATACCCGGTCGCCAAATTCATCATACAGTTCCTGAATGCCCGGCATTTCTGCAATGCATGGAGGACACCAGGTTGCCCAGAAATTGACGAATATAACATTGTCCTGAAGGTCTGTGAATTTTATTCGCTCTCCGTTGGATGCAACCAGCTCCCAGTTCAAAACCTCCTCGTCAATGCTTCCGGATTCGGCAGACCCGGTGAATATCGGTTGATGTAGTGTTACCTGAAGGACCAGGGATGAGATCTTCTTTCGGGTTGGCGGTATAAGCATCAGAAGGATAAACAGGTAAAAAAGCAGATCAAACACCAGTGTTAACCGGCTTTTTTTACTGTAATGGGATTTGATTTTATTTATGATACTCATATTGAATTTTTTTATTGACCAACACTGCAAGTATAACATATTTAATTCCATTTTGTTTAATCCTCCGGGCGATCCCTAATTTCTATTATCCGTTGCATATCCACAAAATCTGCTCTATCTTTGATACATGATGATTCGTATTATCGGATAATTGTTGCCTCTTTAATAAACCCTGGAATAGTGAAAAAAAACGTACCCATAACTGCCATAAAAGAATTTCTAAGCTACGAAGGCTCCTGTGGAGTTTTACTGCTGATCGGGATGGCACTGGCCATGGTAGCTGAAAATACAGCTGCAAGAACTCTTTACGATGCTCTCCTTGGTATTCCTGTTGAAATAAAAATTGGCAACTTTGAAATTGCAAAGCCTTTGTTACTCTGGATTAACGATGGATTAATGGCCATCTTCTTTTTCCTGATTGGTCTGGAGGTTAAGCGTGAATTGCTGGCTGGTGAGTTATCTGAACCTGTCCGTGTTGTTTTACCGGTCATTGCAGCAGTTGGGGGTATGGCTGTTCCGGCTGCAATATATACCAGCATTAATTTTGGTGATTCGGTGGCAATGAAAGGGTGGGCAATTCCGTCAGCTACGGATATTGCATTTGCACTTGGGGTACTTGCCTTTCTCGGTAATCGCGCACCAAATTCCCTGAAACTGTTTTTGCTGACCCTTGCCATCGTGGATGATCTGGGCGCCATTGTTATCATTGCTATTTTTTATACATCGGATCTGTCTCTTCTATCCCTGCTTATTGCTGGTGTTACAATCCTGCTATTGTTCATTCTGAACCGGAAAGGCGTTTTAAATCTTGCTCCTTATCTATTCCTCGGGGTGATTTTATGGGCAGCCTTCCTCAAATCGGGTGTACATGCAACGCTGGCAGGTGTAATAACTTCATTTTTCATTCCCTTCAAGAAACAACAGGATGAGAAGAAAACCCAGCTGGAGATACTGGAGCATGATCTGCATCCGGCAGTGGTATACGGTATCCTACCGTTGTTTGCTTTTGCGAATACGGGTATATCATTTGAAGGGCTTAGTTTTCAGTCATTCTTTCATTCCGTGCCATTAGGCATTGCAGCAGGCTTGTTTTTTGGCAACCAAATTGGTGTGTTCGGTTTTTCCTGGTTAGCCATAAAAACCGGCATTGCTAAACTACCAAAAGGTGTCAGCTGGCTACAACTGTATGGTGTGTCACTGCTCTGTGGTATCGGATTTACAATGAGCCTTTTTATTAGCTCCCTGGCCTTTGAGCAGGGTGGACCCGATTTTGCGGTAGATGACCGGTTGGGAATACTGGTTGGGACTTTTGCTTCGGGTATAGCCGGTTTTCTGGTTTTGCGGTTTGCTTCCAACAGCGGAAAAGAAACCGAAATGGATTAAACCTTTTATGATGGAAGTTAGAGATCAGATGGGTTATTCCATTGCATTGAGAAATTATCCACAGCGGATCATTTCACTGGTACCCTCACTGACAGAGTTGTTGTTTCATCTGGGATTGGATGAAGAGATTGTTGGTGTGACCAGGTATTGCATTTTACCGGAAAAGAAAGTAGCTTCAAAAATCAAAATTGGTGGAAATACATTTATCCATGAGATGCTTCACCTCTGTGGATTTATCAACCTTTTTGAAAAGAAAAGCAGGTATCCGCAAATGTACACACTTAAAAAGCCCTAAAAATGATGAATATGAATCTTACTAAAACGTTACTGATATTCTTAATCAGTTCATTCCAGGCAATGGCTCAAAACAATGGTGAGATGAAAATCCCTTTTACAGATTTGAGTCATCATATCCTGGTGCATGCAAAAATCGATAGTTCGGAAAACAGCTTCAATTTTATCATCGATACCGGGGGAGCAACCTTTGTTGATATCGATGTGGTAAAACAACTGGGACTGAAGGAACAGGGACCGATGGCGAAAATAACAACACTTAATTTATCTGGCAATCTGATAAAGAATGTTTTTTGTTTCACTACGTTCAACTTTGATATTTTTCGGCCAGCCGGGACTCCGATACATGGAATAATCGGATCCAACCTGATGGAACGGTATAAAGTGACATTTGACTATCAGGCAAATATCATTACCTTTTCGGAGGACACTGCTGCCCTGCAACCGGTAGATGATGAACTCTATTTCAATTTCAGGAATCATCCGATCAACAATGCACCCATCATTAAAATCAAGGTGAATCAGGATACCATCGAGGGCATGATCGATACGGGTCAACCTTATCCGGTTGTGCTGCCAATGAACTATTTTGAGCAATTTGAAACATCAGACAATACCGGTTTAATCCGGTCAAAAGGAGTGATGATAAAATGGCCACAAACCGCACCGGATCACAATTATCTTGCACGATTAACCTCCTGTGAAATCGGGAATATGAAGCTCACTGATGTTATTTGTGTTTTTGCAGAACTGCCTCCTATGCTCTCCATGCCGTTAATTGGTACGGACCTGTTATCTCAGTTTACCATGATTATCAATTATCCAAAGGATGAAATGGTTCTGATACCGGTTCCTGATATCCATTTTATGGATAATATCTATTCAGCAGGTGTGAATCTTAACATATCGGAAGGAGGGGAAATTTTTGTGGAGGGTGTATGGGAAGGTTCCCCGGCAGATGAGGCAAACATCCAGGTGGGAGATAAGGTTGTCTCCTTTAATTCCACAATGATAACTCCTGAAAATTTACACGAACTGATGCAGATGTTGTATGACGATGATATAAAATCGATAACCCTGGAGGTAAAAGATAATACCGGGGTCAGGAAAATCGAATTAACTAAGAGAATGCTGTTTTAATTGGACTAATGTTTATATTGATTTTCAAGCACAACGGGTTAGTTATTAAAACTACAGGAGATCATATATGAAATACAAAACCACCCTGGCAGAGGTTACTGATAAAAACCTGGCTGACCATCCCCAGGCCATCTGTTTCATTAATCCGAAACATGAACATTACCACAAAAAAGTCGATTGGTATAAAAGGGAGTTTAAAAAGGGCTTGAAGATCAAACTGCTCTATATCGAAGGAGAAAAGAAACCCGTAGGCTATGTTGAATTTGTTCCGGGAGAGCATTGCTGGAGGGCTGTCAGTGCTGAGAATTACATGTTTATTCACTGTTTGTGGACGACTGGAAAAAAGTATCAACACCAGGGATTGGGAAGCCTGTTGCTGCAGGATGTGGAAAGGGAAGCAAAGGATATGTCAGGGGTTGTTGCAGTGACCAGCGATAAAGCATTCATGGCAAACAAAGAAATATTTCTGAAAAACGGTTACCGTATCCTGGCTGAGTCAGGCAATGATCAGTTAATGCTTAAACAATTCAGGGAAGGTCCTCTGCCCTCAATCAATGACTGGCAAAGTGAGCTGGGAAAATACAGCAATCTGACCATGATTTATTCAAATCAATGTCCGTGGGTGGCACGCTTCATTGAAGAGGTCAAACCCATTTTGGAGGAGAAGAAGCTAAATCCCACCATCATTGAGATCAAAAATGCAAGGGAGGCACAGAATGCCCCGTCAATTTATAGCGTTTTCAACCTGATCTATAAAGGGAAGCTTCTGGCTGACCGGTATATTTCTACTACGCGGTTTAAAAATATTATGAAAAAGGGAATGAATATCTGATTAGGTTTCTTCTGTACGTAAGCTGAAAGTTTTTTCGTATTCATAATCCGGATGTTAGGTTGTTTTTCTGTCATTATACCGATTAATCTTATGGAATTCAAGGACCAAATGGGGTATAGGGTGACACTCAGAGAATATCCACGTCGGATTATCTCCCTGGAAGAATCGGAGGGTGCAGAGGTAATACTGCTCTTGTCTGAACCCTATCCCTTTTCAGCCGGGGATATCATAGGATAAATCACCATGAAATACGACCCCGAAAAACACCACCGCCGTTCCATCCGCCTGCGTGAATACGATTATTCCCAACCCGGCGCCTATTTCGTTACCATCTGCGCCCAGAATCGTGAATGTTTGTTTGGAAATATTGTGAATGGGTGCATGGTGTTAAATGATGACGGAAAAATTACCGATCATTGTTGGTTGGAAATACCAATACATTACCCGTATGTCAAATTGGATGAATTCGTTATTATGCCAAATCATGTCCATGGTATCATTATAATCAATGATAATTCGAACGTAGGGGCGATTCATGAATCGCCCCTACAATCGCCCCAACAATGGAAATCATCCAAAATGGATAAATACAAAAGACAACGGCGTTTAATGACATTACCCAAGATTATCGGTCGATTTAAAATGATTTCTGCAAAACAAATCAACCAATTGCGTCAAACACCGGGGATTAACGTATGGCAACGAAATTATTACGAACATATCGTCCGTGATGAAAATGATTTGAACCGGATACGGCAATATATTGCAAACAATCCCGCCAATTGGGAAAATGATGAAAATAATGTTTGAATCCTTAATCTGCAAAAAAGCAAAATCCGATGACCAATGCTTCTATGTGCACAGAGTCTATGGAATCGTCTTGATGTCAGGATAAGTTCGATTATTGCTTTTCACTACACGGATTTGTAAAAATCAAGTCTCACTAACCTGTAACTTTTAATTTCCC
>Ga0315553_10002360_pt1 | contig 15186 bp, 11 predicted proteins | sample SalMarSW160140MG_FD_203099 | JGI IMG/M metagenome (GOLD analysis project Ga0315553, IMG submission 203099) | Salt marsh sediment microbial communities from the Plum Island Ecosystem LTER, Massachusetts, United States - Salt Marsh Sediment SW1601-40 ... | reverse complement strand
TCAACACGTGCAACAGGGCCGCGCGGATGTTGACGTTGCCCCGCCCGCCCTGCCGCAGGATCAGCAGTGTGCCGACGTTGACGGCGAGCCCGACCGTTGCGACGAAGAGCATAATGCCGCCCATGACTTTGACCGGCTCGAACAGCCGCATCACGGCCTCGTAGGAAATGGCGATCGTGATGAAGAACAGCGCAAGCCCGTTGGTGAAGGCCGCCAGGACTTCGAAGCGGTCAAAGCCGTAGGTCCGCTTCCAGTCGGCCGGCCGCATGGCCACCCTGACGGCGAGCCAGGCGAGCGCGAGAGCCGCTGCGTCGGTCAGCATATGGCCCGCGTCGGCAAGAAGGGCGAGCGAGCCAGATACGATGCCGCCGATCGCCTCGGCGAGCATGGTCGCGGTCGTCAGCAGGCCGGCCCAAAACAGGCGGCGCTCGTTGAGATTGGCCGGGCGGTGATCGTGGTCTTGTCCCATGTGGGATCCGCTACTGTTGTCATCGTTGGATTATCGCACGCAGGCGTGAGAGACCAGAGGGCGCGCCGTCGGCTATAGGATTGCATTGCGTCGGCGCCGCGGTTGCAATTTGCCTAACGAAGGAGCAATTGGCGGGCTCGAATTGGCTCGCGCGCTCGCTGCCTGAGCCGAGCTTCGGCCCCGTCGGCGGCCGAAAAAGGGCCCGGTCCGCTCGAAAAAAGAAATGGAAAGGCGTGTCATCCGATAAGCGCGAGAGCCTGCGTGCGCTGGCCGCAGCGTTGAAAGCCAGCGGTGATGCCGGCGGCCGCAATCATCCGGTCGCCGCCCTCGTCCTCGTCACCGTCTCGATGGCGCTTCTTGTGGGAATTGCCGCGGTAGGACGCAGCGCGGCGCTGTCCGGCCTCGACCCGATGCAGGTTTTGTTCTTCCGCAACGCCTTTTGCGTAGTGTGGATGCTGCCGCTGTTTGCCTGGCGCGGCCTGTCGCTCGTCAAGACGAGCCAGTTGCGGCTTTATGGGATGCGCGTCGCGTTGAGCTTCGTCTCGATGACGGCCTTCTTTCAGGCGCTCGCTCTGCTTCCCATCGGCGAGGTGACATCGATCAGCTTCCTGTCGCCGCTGTTCGGCACGCTGTTCGCGATCGTTTTGCTCGGCGAGCACGTCGGCCTGCGCCGCTGGACGGCGCTGGCGGTCGGATTTGTCGGCGCCATGATCATCCTGCGGCCGGCCGGCACCGCGTTCGGGCTCGGACAGATCGCAGCGCTGGTCTCGGCCATGGCCGTGGGCGTGATCGGCCCGCTCGTCAAGCAGCTGACGGGGGCGGACGACGCAGACCGGATCGTCTTCATCACCAACCTCATCATGACGCCCTTGTCGCTTATTCCCGCACTTTTCGTGTGGGTCTGGCCGCCGCTCGCCCTTTGGCCGCAACTGTTGCTGATGGGGCTCTTTGCGGTGTTGGGGCACATGACGCTGGTGCGCGGCTACGCCGTGACCGATGCTTCGCTCGCAATGACCTTCAAGTTTAGTCGGCTGCCGTTCTCGGTGCTCGTCGGCTATCTCGCCTTTGGCGAGCTGATCGACGGCTGGACCTGGGTCGGGGCAATTATCATCTTCGCCGCCGCCGCCTTCGTGACGCGGCGCGAAGCCCTACTCGCCGCTGCCAGAGGCGCGGCGGGTAGCGAGAGTACGGATCCCGCCAGCATGACGCCGTTGCGGCTCAGGGATTAGCTTGGCGCGTCGCTGGCGTTTCGCGCCCTGTCGCGAAAAAGGGGCTGCCGAAAGGAATGAGCCGACAGCCCCGCTACCCCGCTGCTCATTCTGCTTAGAGGGCGGCAATTACTCCTGAACGGTCGCCTTTTGCAAGACGGCGCGTGCGCGCCAGCACCGTTTTTCTGTGGAGCACCGCGGCGCGCGCGAGCAGCGTTTCGCTGGCGATCGGCCACGCGATCCCGACAGGAGCGATTGTCGCACTGCATCAATTCGGCTTATGGCCTCCCTCAGGAAAGATCATTTTACTTTAGCCGCGGTCCCGAACCACTGTTCGCGCCAAGAGTTTTTCCGGAGATCCGCTGAATGGCCCGCAAAGTCCCGATGACGACGAGCGCCGGCGCCCCCGTCGCCGACAACCAGAATTCGCAGACCGCGGGCCCGCGCGGCCCGTTGCTTGTGCAAGACTACCAGCTGATCGAGAAGCTCGCGCACCAGAACCGCGAGCGCATCCCGGAGCGCACGGTTCACGCCAAGGGCTGGGGCGCGCATGGCACCTTCACCGTAACCAAGGACATCACCAAGTACACCAAGGCGAAGATCTTCGAGAAAGTCGGCAAGTCGATGGAGATGATCGCCCGCTTCTCCACCGTGGCCGGCGAGCTCGGCGCCGCCGATCATGAGCGCGACGTACGCGGCTTTGCGCTCAAGTTCTATACCGAGGAAGGCAACTGGGACCTCGTCGGCAACAACACGCCGGTGTTTTTTGTGCGCGATCCCTATAAGTTCCCGGACTTCATCCATACGCAAAAGCGCCACCCGAAGACCAACCTGCGCTCATCGACCGCGATGTGGGACTTCTGGTCGCTGTCGCCCGAGAGCCTGCACCAGGTGACGATCCTGATGTCGGACCGCGGCATCCCGCAAAGCCCGCGCTTCATGAACGGGTACGGCTCGCACACCTACTCGATGCTCAACGCCAAGAACGAGCGGTTCTGGGTCAAATTTCACTTCAAGACCCAGCAGGGCATCAGATTTCATACGAACCATGAGTCCGAGCAGATCATCGGCAAGTCGCGCGAGTCCTATCAGGAGGACTTGTTCGGCGCGATCGAGAAGGGCGAGTTCCCCAAGTGGATCCTTTACGTGCAGATCATGCCGGAGGAGGACGCCGGCAAGCATTGGTACAATCCCTTCGACCTCACCAAGGTGTGGCCGCATGGGGATTATCCGCTGATCGAGGTCGGCGTGCTGGAGCTCAACCGCAATCCGGAGAACTACTTCCAGGAGATCGAGCTCGCCGCCTTCTCCCCCTCCAACGTCGTCCCCGGGATCTCCTGGTCTCCGGACAAGATGCTACAGGCGCGCATCTTCTCTTACGCGGATGCGCATCGCTACCGGCTCGGTACGCATTACGAGATGCTGCCGGTCAACGCGCCGCGCTGCCCCGTGCATCACTATCACAAGGACGGGCCGATGCGGTTCTTCCAGCCCCTTACCGGCACTCCGGACGCCTTTTACGAGCCCAACTCATTCAACGGTCCGCAACAGGACGAGCGCTTCGCTGAGCCGCCGCTGAAGATTTCGGGCGACGCCGACCGCTACAACCATCGCGACGGCAATGACGACTACATGCAGCCGGGCGACTTGTTCCGGCTGATCGGTGCTGAATCGCAGGCACGGCTTATGGACAACATTGCCGAAGCCATGCAGGGCGTGCCGGTTGAAATCGTCAAACGCCAGGTCGCCCACTTCTACAGGGCCGATCCCAACTACGGCATCGGCGTCGCGACCCGCATGGGGCTGTCAGCCGGCGATCTCGGACAGGCGGAAGCGGCCGAGTAATGCAACGCCAAAGATTCGCATTTCGCCCTGCGGTTCAGCTGTGAGCGCCGCACGGCCGGAAGCTGCCGTCTCAACAGGAAGATCAAGGATGACTTTGACAGCCAAATTGCAAGCGGTTCCAGCGTCGTCCAGCGAGGCGGTCGGCGAGATTGTCACCGAGGCTCGGATCGACGCGCTCAACCGCTGCCTTGCCGAGCATGGGGTGGAAGCGAGCCAGATCATCGCGGTCTTAAGACTGCCGGCCCAGCCCATCGCCAATGCCTCTCCGGCCAGATACCGGGTCTTGTATCGCAAGTCCTGAAGCGCCGTTGCGGGCGCTGAGCGCCCCCTAGCGACGTCGATGCCAGACCTGCCCGCCCTGATTTGCGGGCGATCCGCCTTTTTTTCCGCGAATTTTTGCAGCGGTGATGAACCCGCTGGCCTTCGGCCATTAACCGGTTCCGCGCCGAGTGTTGCCTTGCCAGCGTGGCTCCCCTAAGCAGGCACTGAAACCAATCACTGCGTCGCTACGAGTTGACCTCGCCCCTCTGGGTACACAGGTGAAAGCCGTCGAGTGGGATGGTCGAGAACATGATCGCTGACGCAGGTAGTCTCCTGAACTTCGATAAGATTGCCGATTTTTTGGGCCTTGGAACCTATGGTCTTTCCGTTCTGAGGATCATCGGCGTCGATATCATTCTGGCTGGTGACAACGCCGTTGTCATTGCCCTTGCCTGCCGCACTCTGCCGCCGCGCCAGCGTACGGCCGGCATCATCCTTGGCACATTGGCCGCGGTCGTGATGCGCATTGCCTTCACGCTGGCAGTGGGCTCGTTGCTCGGAGTGCCCGCCCTTGCGCTGGCAGGCGGCCTCATCCTGTTTTGGATTGCCGTTAAGCTTCTGCTCGCAGAGGAGGGGGGCGAGGAGAACGTGTACAGTGGCGAGACGCTCTGGGATGCGGTGAAAACGGTCGCCATCGCCGATGCCGTAATGAGCCTCGATAATGTGCTCGCCATTGCCGGTGCGGCGCGCGGTGATTGGGCCCTGATCGTGATCGGGCTCATAATCAGCATCCCGATCGTCGTCGGGGGCTCGACGCTGATCATGGCGATGCTGTCGCGGTTCCCCATGCTGGTGTGGGGCGGCGGCGCTCTTCTCGGTTGGATCGCCGGAGAGCTGATCGTCGGGGAGGCGGTGCTCAGGCCGTTCTTTGATGACATTGCCGGGGCGCTCAACGTCAGCCATCGCACGGTCGAGCTAGGCACCGCCGCGCTGGGCGCCCTGTTCGTGGTGGGGGTGGGCGCTCTGATCATGCGCGCGCGCAGGGCGGTGCGTCAGGGCGGGTCCAATTAACTTTTCTGCGACGGGTGCACTGCGGCATCGGGCCCGCCGCAAAGTCGAGGCTTGGCGGGCGCCGCTCAAACCGCCAATATCGGCGCGGGGATGAGGACGCCGGCCGGCTGTTGGTGCATTCGATTGCGCGGCGGCCAAACAAGAACGCCTTTGGGAGGAGCGAGACCCGTGACTGTAAAGTCCGACATTGAGATTGCCCGCGCGGCCACGATGAAGCCGATTGCCGAGGTGGCCGCCAAGGTCGGCATTCCGGCCGAAGCGCTCGTTCCCTACGGCACCACCAAGGCCAAGATATCCTTCAGCTATATCGATTCCTTGAAAGACAAGCCTGACGGCAAGCTGATCCTGGTGACGGCTCTGACGCCGACGCCGGCGGGGGAGGGCAAGACGACGACGACCGTCGGACTGGGCGATGCGCTCAGCCGCATCGGCAAGAAGGTGATGATGTGCCTGCGTGAGCCCTCGCTCGGGCCCTGTTTCGGCGTCAAGGGAGGCGCGGCGGGCGGCGGTTATGCCCAGGTGGTGCCCATGGAGGACATCAACCTGCATTTCACGGGCGACTTCCACGCCATCAGCTCGGCCCACAACCTGCTCTCCGCCATGGTCGACAACCACATCTATTGGGGCAACAACCTCGGCATCGACGGCCGCCGCGTGGCGTGGCGGCGCGTGGTCGACATGAACGACCGGGCTTTGCGCGCGATCGTCAATTCGCTCGGCGGCGTGACGAACGGCTTTCCGCGTCAGGACGGCTTCGACATAACGGTTGCTTCCGAGGTCATGGCGATCCTGTGCCTGGCGCTCGACTTGAAGGATCTGCAGCGGCGCCTCGGCAACATCATCGTCGCCTACACGCGCGACAAGACCCCCGTCCGCGCAAGCGAGCTCAAGGCCGATGGCGCCATGACCGTCCTGCTCAAGGATGCGCTAATGCCAAACCTGGTGCAGACGCTGGAGAACAATCCCGTTTTCATCCACGGCGGGCCGTTTGCCAATATCGCCCATGGCTGCAACTCGGTGCTCGCGACCAAGACGGCGTTGAAGCTCGCCGACTACGTGGTGACCGAGGCCGGGTTCGGTGCCGATCTGGGGGCGGAGAAGTTCTTTGACATCAAGTGCCGCAAGGCAGGGCTGGCGCCATCCGCCGTGGTCGTCGTCGCAACGGTGCGCGCCTTGAAGATGCACGGCGGCGTGTCCAAAGAAAACCTCAAGAACGAGAACGTTCTGGCAGTCAACAAAGGCTGCGAGAACCTCATACGGCATCTGGAGAACATCGCCAAGTTCGGCGTCCCGGTGGTCGTCGCCGTCAATCGTTTCATTACGGATACGGACGCGGAGATCCAGGAGGTGGTGAAGGCCGCCGAGAGCATAGGCACGAAAGCCTTCATGTGCACCCACTGGGCCGACGGCAGTGCGGGCACAGAACCTCTTGCGCGCCACGTCCTGGAGCTGGTTGACAGCGGCAGGGCTGCATTCAAGCCGCTCTATCCTGACGACATGCCGTTGCGCGAGAAGGTCCGCACCATTGCAACGGAGATCTATGGGGCGTCCGATATTGCTTGCGATGCGTCGGTGGAGACGGCATTCAAGGACCTGGAAGCGGGCGGCTTCGGCAGGCTGCCCGTCTGCATGGCCAAAACGCAGTATTCGTTCTCGACCGACCCCACCATGCGCGGCGCGCCCTCGGGGCACGTGGTGCCGGTGCGCGAGCTGCGGCTCTCGGCGGGAGCCGAGTTCGTGGTCGTCATTACCGGAGAGATCATGACCATGCCGGGCTTGCCGCGCGTTCCTGCGGCCGAGTCCATTCGCCTGAATGCCGAGGGTCAGATCGAAGGCTTGTTCTGAGACGGCTGCGCGCCATCCGGTCGCTCTTTTGCCAATTCTTCAGGCAACTGCCTTTGTGTGAGGCGGTCTGGGAAGTTGGTTCGGTTGCCATTTGTCGTAATTTGCGGGCAGTTGCGCATTGGCCCGGCATTTGCGGGAGCAAAATACGTGCGTCAGACTCGAGGAAGCATTGTGCGCCGCATTCGATGAAATGAACGGCATGGGTGATGGGGTGCGTATGCCCTATCAAGCCATTGCCGAGTGGCTCGGGACGCAGAAACTCGACGACTTGAAGCAAAAGCTGGTCGAGGCGGAAGCGCTGTTCCGCCGCACCGGGATAACCTTTGCCGTTTATGGCAACCAGGACGCCGCCGAACGGCTCATTCCCTTCGACATCATTCCGCGCGTTCTCTCCGCTTCCGAATGGCGCCGCTTGAGGGCCGGGATCGAGCAGCGAGTTCGGGCGCTCAATGCCTTCATGTACGACATCTATCACCGCCAGGAGATCATCAAGGCGGGCCGTATCCCTGAGCAGCTGGTGATCTCCAACAGCGCCTTCGTGCCGGAAATGATCGGCGCTGAGCCGCCGCTCGGCATCTACAGCCACATCGCCGGCATCGACATCGTGCGCACGAGCGAGAGCGACTTCTTTGTGCTGGAGGACAACACGCGCACGCCTTCCGGCGTCTCCTACATGATCGAGAACCGGGAAACGATGATGCACATGTTCCCGGACCTGTTCTCCAAGAATCGCGTCGCGCCGGTGGAGAACTACCCCGACCATCTCTTGAAGACGCTTGAAAGCGTCGCCCCTCGCGGCCTGGACCACGAGCCGACGATCGCATTGTTGACGCCCGGCCAGTACAACAGCGCCTACTTCGAGCATACCTTCCTCGCCGATCAGATGGGGGTGGAGCTCGTCGAGGGTCACGACCTGATCGTGCTCGACGGCGCCCTGCAGATGAAAACGACGCTTGGACCACGCCAAGTCGACGTGCTGTACCGCCGCATCGATGATGATTTTCTCGATCCGCTCGTCTTCCGGCCGGACTCCGTGTTGGGCGTGCCGGGATTATTCGATCTCTACCGCGCCGGCCGCGTTACGATCGTCAATGCGCCGGGCTGCGGTATCGCCGACGACAAGGCAATCTACAGCTACATTTCCGAGATCATAAGGTTCTACACCGGCGGAGCGCCGATCCTTCAGAACGTGCCGACCTACGATTGCCGCAAGCCCGACGATCTCGCCTACGTGCTCGAGCACTTGCCGGAGCTGGTCATCAAGGAGGCGCATGGCTCGGGCGGATATGGAATGCTCGTGGGGCCGGCGGCATCCGCGGCGGAAATCGACTCCTTCCGCCACAAGCTCAAGGCCCAGCCCCAGAGCTATATCGGGCAGCCGACGTTGGCGCTGTCGACCTGCCCCACCCTGGTCGAAGCCGGCATCGCCCCGCGGCATCTCGATTTGCGGCCCTTCGTGCTATTCGGCGACCAGATTCGGCTGGCGCCGGGCGGCCTGACCCGCGTGGCGTTGACGCCGGGTTCGCTCATCGTCAACTCGAGTCAGGGCGGCGGCACCAAGGACACTTGGGTACTTCAGGATTGACCGGAGAAGAGGGCGAGCTTCGGCGCATCGCATGCTGGGACGGACTGCCAACGACCTGTTTTGGCTGGCGCGCTATGTGGAGCGCGCCGAGAACATGGCGCGCTTGATCGAGGTCGGCTACCGCATTGCGCTTCTGCCGCGCGATGGGGACGGGTTCCACGAGGAATGGCGCTCGACGCTTGCCAGCGCCGGATGTGCTCAAGGGTACCGCGCAAAGTATGAGAGCCTCAACACGAGCGAGGTGATCAACTACCTCTTGTTCGACTGCAGCAATTCCTCGAGCGTCAAGTCCTGCCTGTCGGCGGCACGGCGCAATGGCCGCGCGCAACGCACCGCGCTCACGCGCGACATGTGGGAAAGCCTCAACGGCGCTTGGCTGGAGTTCTCCAACATCAAGCCCGTCGACATCACGGCCGATGCGCTGCCGCGCCTCCTCGACTGGATCAGATCGCGCTCGGCGCTCTATCGTGGCGCGATGCTCAACACCATTTTGAGGAACGACACGTACTACTTCAGCCAGCTCGGGACCTTTCTGGAACGCGCCGACAACACCGCGCGCATTCTCGACGTCAAATACTACGTGCTTCTGCCCGAGATCGACATGGTGGGCGGCGGCATCGACAACGTGCAATGGGGCGCGATTCTGCGTTCGGTCTCCGCCCACCGCAGCTACCGCTGGGTCTACAAGGAGCACTACCGCCCGTGGCGCATCGCCGAATACCTCATTCTCAATAATGCGATGCCGCGCTCGCTTCGCGCATGCTACGACGAGATCAAGGCCGCTTTGGATGATCTTGGCGAGCTGTATGGTTCGCGGTTCGATTGTCACGGCACCGCATGCCAGACCATGGGCCTCCTCGAGCAAGGCGACATCGGCAGGATCTTTCAATCAGGCTTGCACGAGTTCCTCGAGGACTTCATTGCCCGCAACAACCGGCTGGGTTCGGAGATTGCCGAAGCCTATCATTTCAACGCCTAAGGAGGAGGGGAAAGCCGCGTGCTCATCTCGATCTCCCACATGACACGGTATTCGCTGGCCGCTCCTGCTCAGTACAGCATTCAATGCCTGCGGCTCACGCCGCCGTCGTTCGAGGGCCAGCAGGTCGAAAGTTGGAGCATCGACATGCCGCACATCGACGACGCGGTGCGCTTTCGCGACTGCTTCGGCAACATGTCCCACCTCGTGGTGATTCCCGCTGCCCACGACGAGATCTCCATTGTTGCAAGGGGGACCGTGGAGACCGAGGAGCGCGCCGGTTTCGTGCGCGGCCTGATCGAGGTTGCGCCGAGCAGGGTTTATAAGCGCGAAACCCCCAAGACGGCGGCCGATGACGGCATCCGAGACTTGTGCGCGGAAATTTCGGGCGATGACCCCATTGGCCGAATGCATAAACTGATGGATGCCGTACATGAACGCGTTGCGTACGTGGTCGGCGTTACCCATCCCCACACCAGCGCTGCCGAGGCGCTGCACGACGGCCGGGGGGTCTGTCAGGACCACGCCCACATTTTCATTTCCGCGGCCCGGGTCATGGGTCTGCCGGCGCGCTACGTCAACGGCTATTTTCTCACAGACGCCGACGAGCCGTCGGAGGCTCACCATGCGTGGGCCGAAGTATGGCTCGACGGGCTCGGCTGGCTCGGATTCGATCCGGCCAATCGGCTCTGTCCCAGCGACCACTACGTCCGGCTGGCCTGCGGCCTCGATGCGGGCTCGGCCGCGCCTGTCCGAGGCACCCGCCGGGGCGGCTCGGAAGAGATGCTTGACGTCGTCGTCGAAGTCCAGCAGCAAAGCGCCCAGCAATGAGGCGCCGGGCGCAGGCAATGTCCGGGGCCGAGATCGGGATTGATGCAATGACCTATTGCGTCGCGATGCGATTGAACCGCGGCCTGGTGTTCGCTGCGGATACGCGCACGAACGCCGGTGTCGACAACATCGCGCAGTTCCGCAAGATTCATTACTGGTGCGAGAGGGGCGACCGGGTTGTGGTGCTGCTGGCCGCCGGAAACCTGTCGCTCACGCAATCGGTCGTCAGCCTGTTGAACGAGCAGCTCATCGAACCCGACCCTGAAGCCGCCAATCTGATGACCGTGCATTCCATGTACCGCGTTGCGCGGCTGGTCGGCGAAGCCATCCGCAGTGTGCGCTCGGTCGACGGCCCGGGCCTCGAAGCCAGCAGAACGGGGTTCGCGGGCTCCTTCATCGTCGGCGGGCAGATCAAGTCGGAGCCGCCGCGTCTGTTCCAGATCTATCCCGAGGGCAACTTCATCGAGGCGACCGACGACACGCCTTACTTTCAGATCGGGGAGCACAAGTACGGCAAACCGATCCTGGACCGGGTGGCGCAGCCGACGATGCGTCTCGGCGCTGCGGCAAAGCTCATCCTGTTGTCGTTCGATTCCACGCTGCGCTCCAACCTGTCGGTCGGCATGCCGATCGACATTCTCATCTACGAGCGCGACAGCCTCGACCTGCGGCGTGAAAAGCGCATCGGCCAGGACGACGAATACTTCAAAAAGCTTTCGGCCTCCTGGTCGGAAGCGCTGCGCGAGGCATTCACCAAGATCGACGAATTCGACGTGTAGAAAGCCATCGCCGGCCGCGGCCGCTTGCTGGCCGGGGCGAGCGCGCTTAAGCCGCAATTGCCAGCCGCCGATCGCGCGGGGTAGCTATTTGCGGCCAGCGGCGGGCGCCTGCCGCACTGGGGAGGAAGCTTTGAACATCTGCATGATCGGCGCCGGCTACGTCGGGCTCGTCTCTGCGGCCTGCTTTTCCGAGTTCGGCTGGACGGTCACCTGCGTCGACAAGGATGCCGCGCGGCTCAAAGAGCTGAAAGCAGGCAGGTCGCCGATCTACGAGCCGAGCCTCGATGATCTCGTTGCCCGCAACCTGGCCGCCGGTCGCCTGCTGTTCTCGGGCGATCTGGGTGCGGCGGCGCGGGACGCCGACGTCGTTTTGCTCGCCGTCGGCACCCCCATGCGTCGCGGCGACGGCTACGCCGACCTCTCCTATGTGTACACCGCGGTCGAGGAGATGGCGCCGCATCTGCAAGGCTTCACCGTCGTCGTCACCAAGTCGACGGTGCCGGTTGGGACGAGCCGCGAGATCGAGCGCCGGTTGCGCGCACTGCGTCCCGACGGCGATTTTGCCGTGTGCTCGAACCCGGAGTTCCTGCGCGAGGGATCGGCGATCCAGGATTTTATGCATCCCGATCGTGTGCTGGTGGGAGCCGACGACAAGCGCGCGCGCGAGATCATGGAACGCCTTTATAAGCCGCTGGCGCTGCGCAACGCGCCGGTGGTGATCGTGGGGCGCGAATCGGCTGAGCTGGCGAAATATGCCTCCAACGCCTTTCTCGCGCTGAAGATCAGCTTCATCAACGAGATCGCGGACCTGTGCGAAGCGCTGGGCGCCGACGTGCAAGAGGTGGCCTCGGCGATGGGCAAGGACAGGCGCATCGGCGAGAAGTTTCTGCATCCCGGGCCCGGCTACGGCGGCTCGTGCTTCCCCAAGGACGTCTCCGCGCTGATCCGCACCGGGCGCGAGGCCAAATCGCCGCTGTCGCTGGTCGAGCAGGTCGAACGCGTCAACCACGAGCGCAAGATCGCCATGGCGAGCCGCATCGTGCAGGCCGCGGGCGGCTCGGTGCGCGACAAAACGGTGGCCATGCTCGGCGTCACCTTCAAGCCCAACACCGACGACATGCGCGATGCTCCGAGCCTCGTCATCGTGCCGATGCTGCAGGAGCGCGGCGCCACCGTCAGGGCCTACGACCCGCAGGGGCGCAAGCATGCCGAGGCGCAATTGCCCGGCGTCGTGTGGTGCGACAGCGCGCTTCAGGCGGCGGCCGGTGCCGACATCCTGGTCGTGGTCACCGAGTGGAACGAGTTCCGTGCGCTCGATCTTGGCGCGGCGAAGAAAGGCATGCGCGGCGGCGTGCTGGTCGATCTGCGCAACATGTTTCCGGCGGAGCTCGCGCAGGCGGCGGGCTTTATCTACTCCGGCATCGGCCGGGGCCGAGTGGGTTGAGCGTTACCATCCACACCAACAGCGTCGAAAGTTTCTATTCGATCCTCAAACCCGGCATGAAGGGTGCCTTCGGAGAAGCACTTGCACTGGTGTCTGGCGGAGCTCGACTTCCGCTACAGCAATCGTTCCGCCCTCGGTTTGGACGATGTTGAGCGCAGCAAGAAAGCGATCGTGGGCGCGAAGGGAAAGCGCCTGACGTATCGTGTCATGGATTGCTGATCAGCCGTCTAAGAAAAAGTGATTCGCGTCAATAAGTTGCGGAATTATAAACATAATCCGCAACAGATTTGATTGACAAGAAACCCATGTTCACCTAGTGTTCTGTGGGCTGGGGTGAAACACTGGAACTACCCGATGCTGCGGTCACCCCGTGGCGGCCGTGCGGATGGCAGCACAGCGGATTGCTCCCTAATCACCTCGCGGAGAAGGTCGGGCCAGGGCGCCCCAGCCACGCTTCCCCACCGAGGCCATAGAAACGAAAAATATCCAACTGGTCTGGATCGAGTGGACGATTGCCTTTAGTCAAAGGGCGCGGCCAAGCTGTTACGCCAAAGTCTGCCTGCTCCTCTCTAGCGTTCCTCGCCATTACTTTAGAAAGTGCCTTGGCATAAGTGGCGTCGCAAACCCCATAACGCTTCTTGTCCACGGCATGTGAGAAGGCGCCACACACGATGTCGGCCAACTGCAGACCAGGCACGCTTGCGGCCGGAGCTTCTACAATTTGCTCCCAGTCCAATACGCGCCACTCAGGGTGAAACTTTAGTGTGTCCTTGCCGGCGAGTTCGTTCTCTTTATCGAGTTTTAAGTAGTCGATGAAGCTGTCGATGTAGAAGCCGTCGCGAGAGCCGATAACGATTTTCGCACTCCGCGGCTCTCCGTACTCTCTTGTGCTGCGCCTCGCGCAATACCACGTGACGCGTTCAACCAACACCTTCGTCATCCAGTTCTGGAACCAATCATTTTCGGGCTTTAGAATCCAAGTGTCATCATCTTGATACACGCGGCGCGCAGGCCGGTTTTCCGCTTTAAGATTGCGATAGTTCACCATGTTTGCCTTACGAGAAATGTTCGTGAAGCAGCGTACCGGGTAAGATCCGAGCATGGTGCTCGCGCGCTTGCGCATGCCTAAACTGAGTTTCGTGAAGTGCAGGTCGGCTCGCTTCTGGTTCTTCATGGGCTTCTTGATGTCCGCTATCCAGCCCTGCAACAGATGTTCGTTCTCAGCGCGAACGAGAACTGCCGATGGTATGAACCAGTTGGAGGCGGTCAGCTTGAGACCAGGGTCGCCCGACTCATCGATGAAGGCTATGAATGCGGGCGCCTTTTGAGGAAAAGACATGGCGAAAGCACCTGAGAAGCGAGCGCCTACGCAACGGCAGCGCTTCATAGAGGCTGCGCGAAGGGTCGGCGCGACAGAGGATGAGGACAGCTTCAAGCAACGGCTGATAGCCGTTGCTGGTGCTAACTCGGCCAAGGCCAAAGAGGTTAAACGCCCGCGTAAGCGCGGGTAGTGTCTGGGTGGCCAGCATCGGGCAAACCTTTCGCACAGGCTGGCCCGGCACGTTGACAACAAAGCGCGAATGCGCGACCAAAACCCCTCTTACTGCGTCCCACGCCGGGCCAACGGTTGACGGGAAGAGGGCTGCAAAGGGTGGTGCCTTTGCAGCCCTTAATTCTGCGGCAAGCCGCTACCAGAAGCCGAGTGATTCGTCGAGTCGCGCTACGTCAACTACATAATACCGGTTCCCTTTAGCGCCCATGGCTTTCGGCCGGCGTGCGAACTTGCTTCGTGGCTGCGTTGGGCTGCAGCACTTTGGCCAAAACGGCATCCCGCGCCCCGAACGCGGCGACGCGGCCCGACGCCAACGCGAGAACCTGATCGACGGCGGCGAGCGCCGAGCGCCTATGCGCGATGACGACGGCGATGCCGCCGCGCCGGCGCACCGCCGCGATCGCTTGCGTCAAGTCGTTCTCTCCGTTGGCATCGAGGTTGGCGTTGGGCTCGTCGAGCACGACGAGGAACGGGTCGGCATAAAGCGCGCGGGCCAGGGCGATGCGCTGGCGCTGGCCGGCGGAAAGCATAAAGCCGCCCTCTCCGATCTCGGTCTGGTAGCCGTCGGGCAGTCGCGCAATCATCCGCTGCACGCCGGCGGCGCGCGCCGCGGCCGCGAGCGCCGCCTCGGGCGGGTGCGGATCGAAGCGCGCGATGTTGTCGGCGATCGATCCTTCGAACAGCTCGATGTCCTGCGGCAGATAGCCGATGTGACGGCCGAGGGCATCGCCGTTCCATTGCGTAAGCGCGGTGCCGTCGAGATACACGGCCCCACCTTGCGGCTGCCAGACGCCGACGAGCGCGCGCGCCAATGTGGATTTGCCGGACGCGCTCGTCCCGATGATGCCGAGTCCGGCGCCGGCAGCGAGGGAAAAGCTGATGTCGCTCAGCACGCAGGCCGACGTCCCCGGCGGCGCGACCGCCAGGGTCTCCACGCAAAGACTTTTGTCCGGCTTTGGCAGGTGCGCTCGCAGGGGAGGCTCCTCAGGGGTCGCGGCGAACAGCGCGATCAGACGCGCATAGCTCTGGCGCGCGGCCACGAAGGCGCGCCAATGGGCGATCGCCGTCTCTACCGGCGCCAGCGCGCGCGACAATATGATGGAGGCGGCGATCATCATCCCGGCCGAGCCATCGCCTTCGATCGTGAGATAGGCGCCAAGGCCAAGGATCCCCGACTGCAGAGCGGGCCGCACGACCTTGATGGCGGCGCCGACGCCGTTGCTCAGATGGGCGGCGCGCAGTTGAGCCGCGAGATAGCGGTCATTGAGACCGGACCAGCGGCCGGCGATGCGCTGTTGCAGGCCCATGGCGCGAACGGCT
>Ga0315553_10002358_pt1 | contig 15189 bp, 11 predicted proteins | sample SalMarSW160140MG_FD_203099 | JGI IMG/M metagenome (GOLD analysis project Ga0315553, IMG submission 203099) | Salt marsh sediment microbial communities from the Plum Island Ecosystem LTER, Massachusetts, United States - Salt Marsh Sediment SW1601-40 ... | reverse complement strand
GTATATGTTCCTCCGAATTTTGCCCATAGGAGTATTAATATATCAGATTCTGAACCTTTTATCATGTTTTTTGTATTTCGTGCAGATGCCGGACATGATTATAAAACAATAGAAACAAAAGGTTACCGTAAATTAGTTATTGAAAAGAACGGAAAACCTGAAATAATTGATAATCCAAAATGGAAATAATGAATTTTCAAAAAGGGTTCTTGCATGAATAAAGTTTATATTGGATCTCGGTCAATTACAGCCAATGGACACTATACATTAAAGAGGTTAGAAAAGTATGGTTTGGAACTAATCTTTGGGCCTCCTGGACAAAGACCAACTGAAGAAGATCTACTTAGGGACTTACCTGAATGTGTAGCTTATTTAGCTGGGACAGAAGTGATTAATAAAAAAGTATTAACAGCTGCAAAAAATCTAAAAGTCATTAGTAGAAATGGAGTTGGCATTGAAAATATCGATCTTGAAGTTGCTAAAGAGCTTGGAATTAAAGTTGAAACTACACCTGGGTCCAATGCACAAGGAGTAGCGGAATTAGCTATAACTCTTCTGTTATCATCATTGCGATCTGTACCGTTGTGTAATTCAGATTTAAAAAAGGGAGAATGGAAACGAATAAAAGGAATAGAGATCGACAGAAGAACATTAGGTATTATTGGTGTAGGAAATATTGGGAAGTGCGTAGCTACAATGGCTTTAGGACTTCATATGAAGGTACTGGGATATGATCCGTTCACTTTTGCTAATTACAATCCTTCTAATGACTTTGAATATACTTCACTTGATGAGCTTCTCTCAAATTCTCATTTCATAAGCTTACATCTACCCCCTGCAAAAAAACCCGTTATAGATTCTAAAGCCATATCAAAAATGAAAAAAGGTGTATATATAGTAAACACAGCTCGTGCTGGAGTTGTTGATGAAACTGCGATATTAGATGGCTTAAATAATGGAAAGATTGCTATATATGCTACAGATGTATATAAGACTGAGCCTCCCGAACTAAATGACTTAATTCTCCATCCTCGTACGATTTGTACACCACATATAGGAGCTTTCACTACAGAAAGTATTGATCGCGCAATGTCTAGAGCAGTTGATAATATTTTAATGGTACTTGGTTTTATTTATGATGATTAAAATTAGATCAGAAAGTATTCATTCACTCAAGGATTTTGTTAGAAGTAAATCCACATCTGAAGAGGAAGTATGTATTGCTTGGATTGGTCAAGCTGGGTTTATTTTCAAGTTCAGAAATAAATTTTTTATAATAGATCCCTATCTTTCTGATTATCTATCAAAAAAGTATAAAGGAAAGTTGTTTCCTCATATACGCTTAATGGATATCCCAATATCGCTTGATCAACTGACAAGTATCGATTATATCTTAAGCACCCATGCTCATTCTGATCACATGGATCCAGAAACGATTACAATTCTATGCGATAAGAATTCTGAAGTAAAAATCATCGTACCCGCAGCAGAATTAGAAGAAGCTGTTAATAGGGGTGCGAAACCCCATCAAATCATTCAGTTAAATGATGGAGAATTCCTTTCTTTGGAAAAAGAGATAAGTATAACTGGAGTCGCTGCTGCTCACGAAACTTTTAAAGTAAACGATAAAGGACAGCACCACTTTTTAGGATATGTTTTTGATTTTGATGGAGTAAGAATCTATCACTCTGGGGATTGTATACCATATGATGGATTAATTAAGAAATTGAAAGAGTTAAGAATAGATTTAGCTTTGTTACCTATCAATGGTCGAGATGAGTATCGTTTAAAAAATAATATTGCTGGGAATTTTTTAACCTCTGAAGTCATAGATGTATGCAAATCAGCCAAGATTGAAGCACTTATAGTTCATCATTTTGGTATGTTCGCTTATAACACTGTAACAAAAGAAGAATTAGAAGACTTGAGAAAATCTAGTTCTTCTCAACTCCAAATTTTTATCCCAGAAATTAACATGATTTATAAAGTTAAAAAGAAATAATGCATGAGGTCTAAGTATGGATGTAATAAATAAAATAGAAAATTTAAAACTAATTCCTGTAGCTGTTATCGAAGATTCTGAAAATGCACTTCCATTAGCAAAAGCTCTCATGGATGCTGGTCTACCAGTAATTGAAATTACATTTAGAACCGAAGAAGCAGCAGAATCAATTTCTTTAATAAGAAATGAGTATCCAGAAATGTTAGTAGGCGCAGGGACGGTACTTAAAATCGACCAAGTTAATGCTGCAATAGAAGCAGGTTCAGAATTCATAGTTACTCCTGGTTTCAATCCTACTGTAGTTGATTATTGCGTTAAAAATAATTTTACTATTGTTCCAGGGCTTAATAGCCCTTCCTTTATAGAATGGGGTTTAGAAAGAGGATTGGATTTTTTCAAATTTTTTCCCGCTGATCTTTCAGGAGGGATAAAAATGCTTAAATTACTTTCTGGACCATATCCTAATGTTCGTTTTATGCCAACAGGTGGAGTCAACGATAAAACTCTGACGGAATATCTTAAATTAGATAATGTTATAGCATGTGGTGGAAGTTGGATTGTAAATAAGAACTTGATATCGTCAGGTAATTTTGAAGAGATTAAAACCTTAACAAAAAGAGCACTTTCGCTAATAAAATCAGAAATCGGATGATTTTTTTTTCGTAATCGTAATAATGCACCTATGGTGAGGAAAATTATAAACATTCTAGCAATTGACATTGGAACTCAAAGCATCCGAGCTGGAATTGTTACTACAGAAGGTACGATTTTAGCAGTTTCACAGCAATTACAAGAAGTGGATAGTCCCTATCCTGGTTGGGCTCAGCAGAAACCACAAATTTGGTGGGACATGACAAAACAAGTTATTTCTGAAGTAATAAAGAAATCTAAAGTAGATGTAAATACGATTAAAGGTGTAAGTACTTGTGGACAAATGCATGGACCAGTTGGAATTGATTATAACGGGAATATTACTACAGAGTGGACCCAAATATGGATGGATAAGCGATGTGAGGATATTTGTAATAATATACGAAAAAAAATTGATGAATCGAAACTAAACAAAATTACAGGGAATCCAATTACGACCGGGTGGTCAGGTTTTAAAATTAAATGGATAAAAGAGAACCAACCTGAGATATACAATAAAACTAAATGGTTTCTCGTTCCAAAAGATTTTATTAATTATCAACTTACAGGTGTTGTTGGTACAGATCCAAGTGAAGCTTCAGGGACATTTCTCTATGATTTTACCACTAACAAATACTCAAATTATATGGCTGAAGTTTTAGACATCGATCTTAACAAATTTGCCCCCATCAATAACTCATATGAAACTATTGGGAAGACTCATGCAAAAATTTCAAAAGAAATAGGAATTCCAGCCAACATCCCTGTAATAGCAGGTGGAGGGGATTTTATGGTTTCTTTACTAGGATTAGGGTTAGTTAAGAAAGGAACAGCTGTGGACATGACAGGAACGAGCACTCTCTTTGTCGTTCATAAAGATAAACCTATAAAAAATCCTTCAGTACAAAATTTAAGGCATGTAATTGACGGGTGGATTCCATTTACTATTTTGGATACTGGTGGTTTAAGTATGAAATGGTGTAAAGATTTCTTAAGTTCTGTTAATTTAGGAGAAATTTCATACGAACAAATGATTGAAATGGCAGAAAAAATATCTAGTGGAAGTGAAGGATTGATCTTTTACCCGTATTTGTTAGGTGAACGAAGACAAGACAATGTATATGCAAAAGGATGTTTATTTGGTTTAACTTTAAACCACAAGGCAGGTCATATAGCGCGATCTGTGATGGAAGGGGTTGGTTTAGCACTTGGAAGAGATATTCAGACTTTTAAGAATGTAGGAGTAGACATCAAGCAAGTCTTTTGTGTAGGTGGAGCAACTCGAAATAAGTTACTTTATCAAATTAAAGCAGATATCACGCAAATCCCCCATATTTTAACTGATGAACCAGAAGCAAGTTTGAGAGGTTGTGGTTTACTTGCGGCTTTTGGTTTAGGATTTATTAAAAGTTTCGAGGAAATTGTCCTTAAAGAAAATGCGAATTGCTTCATTATCGAACCAGATAAAAAAAAAGCAATTGAGTATAAGGCATTACAGTCGGAATTTAATAGAATGTATGATCATCTAATAGGATATTGGAAGGGATTGGTTGTTCCTAATCCATCATAATGAGTGATTTATTATAAGAATAAAATTATTAACCAAAATTAGAGATATATAAATATAGAAATAAAGAATATACTAGGGATCAATAGTATGACTGAAACTACTGTTCTAGAAATGGTCGATAAGGCGAGTGATAGAATTAAACGGCTCCGCGGTAGATATCTCGATGAAAAGCCTTTTATTTCAATAGAAAGGGCAAAATTTTACACAGAAAAGTGGATAGAGACTGAAAACAGTAAATTATCCTATAATGTTCGTGTTGCATTATCAATGAAAAATGTCTTCGAAAAAATGGGATTTAACATTGATCCGGACGATAGAATTGCTGGCACATGGACAGAGAATTTCTTGGGTATTCCAATCGACATTGAACGAGGTTTATTCAATAGAGTATTTGAAGTAGAGCTTGATGAGAAATCAATGAAAACCTTTGCTAAAGAGGGTACTAAGAATTTCATGTCGTATATGATAGATAAGTATGGCTCTGAGGGGTTACTTAAAACTCTAGATCACTCTAAAAAGATCGGAGTTGTTATGCCAGAATTAGGGACAGATACGTTAGATATTAGGAAAATAAATCCATACCAGATTAGAGAAAAAGACAAGGAATTACTTCTTAAAGACCTTCTTCCATATTGGAAAGAAAATACTATAGCCAATAGGCTAGGAAAGGCTTTTATTGAGAATAACATATATCCGGGAGAGTTCGGAGATTTTATTCAAAATTTACCTCGATCTACGGGTCAAAGTGATATGGTGACCTCAATTGGTTCAGCTCTCGGAGTATGGCAAGGGCATTTAATCTTAGACCATGAAAAACCAATACTAAAAGGTTTATTGGCTATGAAGAATGAAGTCCAAGAGTTAATTGTCGCTTCTAAAAAATTAGCAAAACATGAAAAAGAGTTCCTTGAATCAATAAACATAGCTCTTGAAGGAGTGATGATTTATTCAAAAAGGTTAGCGGAAAAACTCGAGGATGTTTTAAAAAGCACTTCAAATCCCTCAACAAGAGCAGTATTAAACCAAATGCTACAAACTTGTCAAAAAGTTCCCCTTTATCCAGCAGAAACATTCAGAGAAGCAGTCCAGTCGTATTGGATAATTAAAAACGCTGTTGAGTTAGCAATGCCTTTTAATGTCCATTCACCTGGGCGTCTTGATCAGATTTTTTATCCTTTCTATGAAAGGGATGTTGCTAATGGACGAATCACTCCTGAGGAAGCTCGAGAGCTTTTGGAGGAATTATTTTTAAAAATCATGAGTCACAACATGCGTCCAAATTCCAACGCTTCTAGCGATTTTAGCCAACGATATGAAGGTTCCGAGCCTGTAACATTAGGAGGATTAATGATTGAGGGAGAAGATGCAACTAACGAACTGACATATGTTATGCTAGAAGCAGCTGATCGTTCGAAAGCTTCATTAAATTTTGCTGTGCGTATACATAAAAATAGCCCTGAAAAACTATTATTGAAAGTTGCAGATTTACATTACCATGGAGTCTCTAGCGTATCATTAATGAACGATGAGATTTGCCTTCAGGCTTTATTGAATAGAGGATTTACTCAGGAAGATGCGAATAGTTACGCCGTTACAGGTTGTGTAGACATGTGCAGTCCAGGAAAGACAGGAGGAGAAGGATTTTCTTCAATATTATTGTGCAGAACGCTTGATTTAGCGTTAAGAAATGGCGATTCGCAAACCTTAGTAGGGTTGGTCAAGAATGCTGGTTTAAAAACAGGGGATCCCGATAAATTTTCTAATTTTGAGGAGTTTTTAGATGGCTTTTTCGCTCAGTCTGATTTTATGATTAAGAAAATCGTTGAAGGATCTACAATTCGCGATAGATTATACGCTGAATATCTCCCAGCTCCATACATTTCAGCTTTTATGCAAGGTTGTCTTGAGAATAAAAGAGATATAACTGAGGGAGGTGCTATTTACGATTGCGAAGGCATTCTATTTATGACGAGTATTGCTAATACTATTGATTCGCTCTATGTTATTAAAAATCTAATTTTTGAACAAAAGAAATTCACTTTCAAAGATTTGATTAATGCGATTGATAATAATTTTAGCAATGGATATGAACATATCCACAAGTTAATATTAGACTTAGATGGAAAATGGGGTAATGGCAATCCTGAGTCAGATGAACTTGCTAGAAAGGTAACTTCTCATATGTTTAATGAGACTTACAAATATAAAACATATAGAGATGGATTTTATGCACCTTTTATTAATAGTATGACAACCCATACATATGATGGGAGAATTTCAATAGCAACCCCTGATGGGAGGTTAGGAGGTCGACCATTTGCTGCTAGTTGCAATCCTTACAATGTCGAGAAGCATGGTCCTACAGGAGTATTACGTTCTGTTTCTGCTTTAGAATACGAGCATGTAATGGGATGTGCGGTTAATATTAGAATGCATCCCTCAGGAATTGGAAAATCTGAAGAATCTAAGAAAAAATGGATTTCGTTAATAAAAACTTACTTTCAATTAGGGGGAGAACAACTCCAACCTACTGTAGTATCGACCGATGTTTTAAAAGCAGCACAGATAAAGCCTAAAAGCTATAGAAATATTATTGTTAAAGTAGGGGGGTACTCTGCTTATTTTACTGACTTAGGAAAAGAAATTCAGGACGAAATCATTTCGAGAACTGAACATACCATGGTTTAAAGAGTTTTATGAACGGAATTATATTTGATATTCAAAATTATGCAATATATGATGGCCCTGGCATTAGAACTATAATTTTTTTGAAAGGATGCCCTCTTAAGTGTGATTGGTGCCAAAATCCCGAGTCGCAAAAATTATCCCCTGAAATGTCTTATTTTAAAGAAAAATGTCAATTATGTGAAATTTGCGTTAAAGCTTGCCCTAATAAAGCTCTTCAGTTATTAAATGACGAAATTAAGAGAGATAAAGCCCTCTGTACTATGTGTGGAAAATGCGCTGAAATGTGCCCGAATCAAGTAATGGAAATTATTGGTAGAGAGAGCTCCGTGGAAGAACTTGTAGAATTTGTATTAAAGGATAAACCTTTTTACGATAATTCTGGTGGAGGAGCTACTATTTCTGGCGGAGAACCTACCATACAAATCAATTTTCTTTTAGAACTGCTTAAAGCATTAAAAAAACAAGGGATTCATACTGCAATAGAAACGTGTGGGTACTTTAATGAAGATTTAATTGGTGAATTAGTTAAATTTGTGGATTTATTTCTATTTGATATTAAATTGATTGATAGTGAAAAACATAAGAAATTTACTCATGTACCCAACGAAAAGATTCTCTCAAACTTCTCTAAAATTCTCTCTAAAGTAGGGAGTGAAAGAATTATACCACGCATCCCTTTAATACCGGGAGTTAATACAGATAGAAGTACAATTCAACATATAATAAGCTTCTTGCACGAAATTAGTTACGATGGTCAAATACATTTAATGCCTTATAATAAATTAACAAAAACAAAATATGAGAAAGTTGGAATGGGAGATTTATATCAGGATAAGGGAGATTTGACTGATGAAAATCTAAATATTATCACAAAATTGTTTGAACAGCATTCCTATGAAGTTATTGTAAATCATTAAAAGAAAAATAAATTAATATTGCTTCTTCTTTTACCAGCGCCAATAAATGTCTTCAGCGTGTCCTAGCATATTATCAATCTTTATTTTTTCACCATTGTCAAGAACTACTTCTCCAGAATATAGCCCATGAAGTAATGAAGAATTTAAATAAATTAATCCAAAATTAAGTTTTTCTCTCTGTGGAATAATTGGATCTAGAATCATATTAAACCTATTATCGTTGCTTGTGAATTTCCAAGGTTTAGCAGGATCTCTATTTTCGTGATGAAACTCTACCTCATCAATCTTATGTGCTTTACCATCGTAAAAGATGATATTTTCAGTATGAGTAGATAAATCTCCAAAGCCATAACCAATATTAAACGCAACAGGGACTTCGTCAACAAGCCCGCAACCTGAACCCCATAACCAATGAGTTTTATAGGGCCATATCCCGCGACCCCAGTCCATGAGCCCATAAGAAGTTTCAGGTTCAAAGAGATACGATTTATCTCCAATAGTAAGAGAACCTTCCGCAGGCATATAATTAATCTTATGGTTATAATAGAACAACCTTGGATCCTCTTTATATCCCGTCACAACTACGGTATTGTCAGCTTTAGGATCATCTTGTAAAATAATATTTCCTTTTAGCCCTTTATCTTGAAACGAGGGATCTTCAATAGTAAGTATTCTTGTGTTTTTCTGTCTTGAGATTGTTGCTTTAAATTTTTTAGTAGGAAATTCAATTTCGCTGTCCTCTAACGAATTCAATGGAAGAACCTTTGATTTGGTAAAAAATTTGAATAACCCCTTTCCATCGCGTTCTTTTTTTTCAAAATCTAACCAAACGTAACTCATTTGGGTTAGGTATCCAATGTCGCCTATCGTTAACTGAAATCCGAAGTTTTTATTTAATACAGAAAAGTGATCCCATTCTTTAATGCGGGACCAACCTTTTCCAATTTTATCTTTATTGTATTTTAGTATTGGTTTTCTTGCCCATCCTCGTTGAACAAGGGAGCCATCATCATTAAACAAATTTGACGAATCTGTTATCTCATTCTGATTACCCATAACTTTCACTTTAATTTTGTTTTAGAATATGTATAATTCGAGTTTAGAGATAATAAAGTTTATTATTTGTTTTAGCCTACAGAGGTTTTACTTAATTAAAAAATAAGAATTTTATTTAATGTAAAAAAAAATTATGCTATTTTTTGACATATTTTATCTATTTTTTCAACGGTCTCATCGATTATCTCGTCGGAATGGAGAATACACATGTAAAATCTACTTCCTGCAACGGAAATTATTTCTTGATCTACCAAAGCGGCACCTATATGCTCCATAAATTTTTTCCTCAATGGAAGCTGTCCAACTTGGTCAGGAATATCAAAACTCAATCCAAATAGGCACGATGTATGAAAATGAACTGTGCCACCTAAATTGTACGAAAACCATGGTAACTCGTATTTTTCGAACATTTTATTTAATCCATTCGCTAAGCGAGTTCCTGCTTTTCCAGCTTTTTCCGTCGCCCCAGTTTCTTCGACTAATTTAATAGCATGATACGCAGCTGCACAAGTTAAAGGATTTGCTGCTAAAGTTCCTCCGCTATAAGCTCTTTTACCTCCACCTACTCCTGCAGCGCAATATTTCATAAATTCTTCTTTACCTCCAATAGCTGCAGCGGAGGGATATCCATGTCCAACTATTTTACCAAACACAGATAAATCCGGTTCATAACCATAATAAGCTTGACCACCACCCATATGCAATCTAAAAGCACATACAACTTCATCGGAAATCAAAAGGGTATTATTTTCATGGCAAAGTTCTTCCACTTCTTTATTAAATCCAGGTTTAACAGGAATAGCTCCTGATTCTCCCCCCATTGGTTCAATTATAACGGCAGCAACTTTTCGCTTTTCTGCAAACATTTGCCGTAATGTTTCAATATCGTTTGGAGGACAAGAATCGATAAATTTAAATATGTTTTTTGGTATTCCATGTGATTCTAATAATTTTGTTCCAGGAACATGCATATCGTAAACCAATTGATCTGACCATCCGTGATAACTGCCACCTATTTTAATAACCCATTTACGATTTGTAGCAACTCTGGCAATCCTTATAGCTAGCATATCGGCTTCTGTTCCTGTTTGGAGCCATCTTATTATTTCACAAGATGGAAAATGCTTCTGAAGTTCTTCAGCAGCAAGATATTCATATTCGTTAGTTATTCCATGGCATGGTCCAATTTCCCGAATAACTTCGATAATCTTTTCTGTCAAAACCGGATGATTATGCCCGAGGATAATAGGACCTCCATCCATTAAATAGTCCGTTAGAACGACATCATCAACAGTTTCCATGTAACAGTCAAAAACCCGCTTACTTGCTAGAGGGAATGGCCAGTTGAAGGCGAGATTATGTTCTACACCTCCAGGGATTATTTTTCTTGCTCTCTCAAAAGCCATTTTTGATTTCGTATGATTTTTTTCATACCTCTCTATTATAGCTTTTAATTCATCTGGTTTAAATTTGCTTATGGGCAAATCAACAATATTTTTAATTTTCGCTAATTTTTCCTCATATTCCATTTAGAATCAACAAAATGTTTCTTTCAGTTATTAAATGGTATCGTCAATTAAAAAGACTTAATATAAATAGGAAAGCCTTACATAAAAAAATCTTTATTTACGTTAAGAACATTTATATTTAATATGTTAGATAAAGAAAATTCTCCTAAATATATTTTAGCAATCGATCATGGAACTCAAGGTCCAAAATCAGCGATCGTAAGTACTAACGGAGAGGTAGTTGATTGGGCCTTTCAAGAAGTTCCATTACTTGTGGAAAAAGGTGGGGGTGTTGAACAAGATCCGGACGACTGGTGGAATGCCATTGTTTCAACAGCTAAAAAAGTCATTAATAGTGGAAAAGTTTCAGCTGATGATATTGTAGGTGTATGCAATTCAAGTCAATGGAGTGGTACAGTTGCCCTTGACAAAGACGGAAATCATTTGATGAATTCACTGATATGGATGGATACCCGAGGAGCACCATACATGAAGAAATTCCATAAGAGTTTAATACAGGTTAGTGGATACTCTGTTCGCAAAATGCTAAAATTCGTGAAGGTTACGGGAGGAGGTCCAAGCTTATCTGGTAAAGATCCCATTGCTCATATCTTATGGATAAAGGATAAGAGACCAGATGTATATGATAACACTTACATGTTTTTGGAACCTCAAGACTTTATTAATTTGAAATTCACAGGTAAATTCGCAGCCTCGTATGCTTCCATTCAAATGCATACCTTAGTTGATATCCGCGATATTAACAACATGAGATACTATAACAAGTTAATGAAAATGTTTAAAGTTGATCCGGATAAATTTCCGACTGATTTAAGGTGGTCCACAGATGTTCTAGGGCCCGTGAAAGACGAAGTAGCAAACAAACTTGGTCTAAACAAGGGAGTCAGATTGATTATGGGTGCTCCCGACTTGCATGCAGCAACTATAGGTTCTGGAGCAGTTAAGGATTACGAAGGACATATTTACATTGGAACATCTGATTGGCTGATATGCCACGTACCTTACAAGAAAACAGATATATTTCATAATATGGGAAGTTTTCCTGCTGCAATTAAGGGAAAATATTTCGTAGCAAACGAACAAGAAATCGCTGGAGGAGCTTTACAATTTTTAAGAGATAAAATTTTGTATCATAAAGATGAATTGTTGAGAGAAGAACAGGTCCCTGATGTATATAAAATTTTAGATAGAATTGTTGAGAAAGTTCCTGCGGGGTCCAATAATTTGATTTTTACTCCGTGGCTTATCGGAGAAAGATCACCCGTTGATGATCATATGGTTCGTGGAGGTTTTTACAATTTATCTCTTGAGATGTCGCGTGAACACCTAATAAGAGCGATATTTGAAGGCGTTGCCTACAATGTAAGGTGGCTTCATATGTACGTTGAAAAATTCATCCAGAAATGGAAAATGAAAGCTAATCCTGGAATGACAAAAAAAGATATAGTAATGCCCGAACTTAACATCATTGGGGGAGGGGGATCTAGTAATGTATGGTGTCAAATTTTTGCCGATGTCCTAAATAGAACTATCAAGCAAGTTAAAGATCCTATTCAGGCAAATGCTCGTGGGGCTGCTTTCATCGCAGCAGTTGGACTTGGATATCTAACTTGGGATCAAATACCAGATTTAATCCAATTTTCCAATGTATTTAGACCAAATCCCGATAACAGAGCAGTTTACGAAAAGCTCTTCTATGAGTTCACAAACATTTATAAAATTATGAAAAAAACGCATAAACGATTAAACGAGTAAAAAAAAATTAAAAAAAATTAACCTTTTATTTCCTTTCCCTTTTCTAATTTTTCTAGATCTTTTTCTTGCAGTTCCCTACGTTGCACTTTTCCAGTCATACTTACGGGTAGACTTCTAACAGCTTCGATTAATCTTGGAGACTTCCATTTAGCCATGTTTTCTAAGCACCATGTTTTGATATCCTCGATTTCAATATTTTTCCCTACTTTATATCCCTGCTTAAGAGTTAACCACGCTTTAACTTTTTCACCAGTTTCTTCATCAGGAAGTCCTGCAACGGCAACTTCATCAATCGCAGGATGATTTCCCATGAGTTCTTCAACTTCCTTTGGGAATACAGAATGTCCAGAAACCTTAATTAGAGATTTTTTACGATCTCGTATTTCCACCCAACCATGTTCATCCATAAACCCAATATCCCCAGTGAGAAGCCAACGTTTTCCGCCCCAGTATTTTAAGTTATCTTCTTGTTCTTTTTGTTCTCCTAAATAGCCTAACATAATATGTGGACCGGCACAACATATTTCTCCTGTGTTTTCAACTCCAAATCCTCCAAGTTCTTTAGTTCCGTCACATATAGGTCCTGCTTCAAAGTTATCGGAGGGAAATATTGCCCAGTCTGCGCCTGGTATCGGTAATCCCAACTTTCCTGCTTTTGTTGGGCCCCAGAAGGGAGCTATACTTTGCATTGGAGAGGTTTCTGTTAATCCATATCCTGAACGTATCGCACAAAATATCTCCTCGAATGGATCTTTTACATAGGAGTGTAGTGGTCCCGCTCCTTGAGTAGCATATCTCAATTTTTTCCAAAAATCGTATTTTTTCTTGAATTCTTCCACTCCCATTTCGTGTATGAAATCAGTAAGTCTTTTAAATAACATTTCAACTCCAGTATACATTATTCCTTCAGGAGCATCAAGTTTATTTATAGTTTCGCATAAAACATCATCTGTAGGGGGCTTTGGAAATAATAACATGACCATTCCTAACCCAAGGGCGGCATTCATTACACAAGTTAGACCAAAGCTATGGAAAAATGGTATAGATCCAATAGTTATCATCCCTGCTTTCAATTTTGTCCAATCCTTTGCCATATTTAAGTTTGCACTTAAATTTGAATGTGAAAGTCTTGCAACCTTCGGTAATCCTGTGGTCCCCCCAGTCATTAAATAGACTGCAGGATCTGTCCATGGGTTAATTTCTACTTTTATTTCCCTTGGCTCTGTTTCTTTAATAATCTTTTGCATCCAGTGAACTTTATAATGCTCAGTTTCATCAGGGATCTTACCTTTTGCACTAGGAATACCTAGTTTTTCAATAATAGCCTCATCAGCAGTGAGAAAATCAACAAAATTAGATGGAATTAAATATTTCACACTAGTTTTCGGCAAAATTGTATTCGGACCAGCTATGTATAACATATCCATTAAAACTAATACTTTCGCTTTTGTCATTGTTAAAGAATGCAAAAGTTCCATCGGTTTGTACGTAGGATTAATACCTTGTGCAATGGCACCTATGTATTGACATCCCATATAGGCAACAACGAAATTAATAGAGTTGGGGAGATCTATTGCAATAACATCTCCTTTTCTAATTCCTAATGTATCATAGAGAAATGTACCAAATCTCTTTGCGTAATCAAAGAGAGTTTTAAGTTTTACACGTTCTATATATGGTCCATAGGCGAAAATGCATAAATCTTGATCCCATGTTTCGTATGTGTTAGCAGCATCTATGAAATAGTCACATAATGGTAGGATTTTGACGTCTTCTACATCCTTTAGCTGGTGTGGTACCCCTTCTGGCCAATATCCTCCGGTAAACCATACTTTATCTTCATCTACTAAAAATTCTTTATCATTTAAACTTGGCATATTTATTCATCATTTTTAATTAATTTATGATGTTAATTTAGTTAAAAAATAAAATACTTCTTTATTTTAATATCTTTGATATGCATTAAATTTGATTCTAATAATATTTATCATTAAATAATTAAATTATTAGGCTTATTAGGCTTAGATAGCCTAAGATTGAGATTGAGGCTAAAATTTATGTTTAATTAAAGTCTTGATGAATTAACAATCATATCACTGAGAAGAGATGGGATTTAAAGCAAATCTAAAAGAAAGATTGAAAGATGAACTTTCAGAGGAAGAGTTGTCTCTATTACCTCGAGGTTTTCAGACTATTGGTCATATTGTAATTTTAAAACTTAATCCTGGATTGATGGAAAAGAAGACTCTAATAGCTGAAAAATACTTTGAATTATTGCCAAATTATATTAAATCAGTATATCTAAATTTAGGAGCTATTAAAGGTCAATTTAGAGAACCAGAAAATATAATATATCTTCTAGGAGAGGAAAATCCTATTGTAGAGCATAAAGAGCATGGGATAAAATATCAATTTGATATAACAAAAATAATGTTCAGTAAAGGTAATATTAATGAACGTAAGTTTTTAGCAAGCTTAGTAAAAGATGGTGAAATAATCGTTGATATGTTCGCTGGGATTGGTTATTTCTCTTTACCTATAGCTAAACACTCAAAACCTAAAAGGATTTATAGTATAGAGCTGAATCCAGAGTCTTTTAAGTATTTAATTGAGAATATCAAACTCAATCATTTTGAGGATATTATTATACCAATTAATGGCGACAGTAAGGAAGAAGTAATAGAGCTAAGCCAATCAGGAGTTAAAGCTGATCGCGTTATTATGGGTGTATTTCCCGCCCCAAAGGATTTCATAAGAGAAGCTTTAACATTAACAAAAGTTGAAGGGACAATATACCATTATGAGGGGATTGCTGATAGGGAAAAGTACATAGATTTATTTAATGAATTTAAAGAGATCGCAGAAAAAAGTGATTATAAATGCGATCTATTAACAAAAAGATTTGTAAAAAGTTACGGTCCTGGTTTATACCATGCTGTTTTTGATATAAAAGTATATAAAAAATGATTTCAAACATATTTCCCCTTTTTGTATAAAAATAAATTTAAATAACTTTAATTTGTGATATATTTAATTACCATC
>Ga0315553_10002356_pt1 | contig 15195 bp, 16 predicted proteins | sample SalMarSW160140MG_FD_203099 | JGI IMG/M metagenome (GOLD analysis project Ga0315553, IMG submission 203099) | Salt marsh sediment microbial communities from the Plum Island Ecosystem LTER, Massachusetts, United States - Salt Marsh Sediment SW1601-40 ... | reverse complement strand
GTAGAGTAGGGTTGGCGCGTCGCACGACATCCAACTCCACGCATCCTCGCCTGTGCCCCCGAAGGACTGGGAGATGTTGAGCAGGGTCTGGAAGGCGCCCTCGTCAGATTGGTGGGACAGGATGAGTTTGAGGGGCACTGACACCCCTGGATCGTCTGCCCTCACACCGAAGTCGGCCAGCGTGCTCAAGGCGCCGATGGGGTGGCTGGCATCGTTGTGTCGCTTAAGGGCTGGACCGGGCCATGTGCCTGCGGAGGTCATGAGGCCCTGAGCCTGGGGATGGGAGAGCAACTCCTGGCGGGCTTGCTGGACTTCGCTGTCCCCCTCTGACCGATCGAGCAGGTCCACCAGGGTGCGGTAGCGGGTCCAGGGTCTGCCAGATTCGGCCAGCCATTGCATAGTTTCCCTATTCATCGAGTAGCTTCGGTCAGGCCGTACTTCTGCTCAAACTGCTGGATCCACGAATGCCGGCCGGTGTCTTTGATGGCATTGATCAGTTGCTGCATTGAGATGTCGGCTAAGCGGTCCCGGAGGGACTGGGGAACGAACGAAAGGAGAAGCGGCACCAAGCCCCTCTCGCCTTCAGGTCCATGTGCATGAAACGCGGGATTCCGCTCGTCCGTGACGAGCACAAAGTAGCCGCCCTTCTCAAGAGCGAAGAGGACCTCTCGGAAGAACTGGTACTGATTGGAGAGCGTGCAGGTGCTGTCTTTGAACATCGGACCGCACAGGAACCCGTGTTTCTCGAGCAACTCCCAGTAGGTACGGCCGAGGTGGTGGAGATAACAGAGGGAGAAGTCTCTGGCGGGATTCCGGGCATCGCAGTCACCTTTTTCGAAGACTGAGCACCCGCCAAACCCCCGCTCCACCAGCTTGCTTTCCATGAAAATACGAGGCATGTCGTCCCCTTCGATCACGAAGTCCAGGGATGTTGGCTGGCCGGTGTCCTCCTTGAAAACCTCCCGGTCATCGTATTCGAACGATGCAGTCACCGCGCCCTCAGGCCAGGGAATACCGGACTTAGCGAGCACACCCTCTATTGCGACAAGGTCGTCACGCAGCACCAGCGGCCCCATCAGGTTGAACATCATCGCCTGGCTGCTGAGCCCGTGATGGATGAACCTATGGAGCGGGAAGGGCTTTCCCTGGCTCTTGTGGGCTTCCCGCTCATCGCGGATGTACTGTGCCACTTCCGGAAGAATGATGTTCTTCGTCCAGTCTTTCCACGCAGCTAGGATGTAGGGCGTACGCTCGTTGACGGGGAACTCCTGGGCCTGGAACCAAGTCGCAGCTGCCGCTCGCAGCGCTTTCTCGAAACGGGCGTGTCGTGGATAGGGCCACGTACCAGCTCTTTCCCTGCTAGTCGTCATCTTGTCTTCTCCTCCTCCGGGATCTTCATCAAGACGAGTCGTGGGTCCCGGGCTAGCGCGCCGATGTCTCTTCACACTAGCGATGATCTGCCATCTCCGCGCAGCTCCTGGCGGTTCACACGTCGCGGTCGTTGGCTCGCTCCATGTCCACGCCTCTCCATCGCAGGCCGTGCCTGGCTGCCAAACGGCGCGATCTCTCCATCAGCGCCGCGTGATAGGGCTTGCGGTTGGTGTGCAGCGCTCGATACCTATCCACCAGGTCGGGGTAGTGCGCACGAAGTACCTTCTTCACGCGTCCCCACGCTGCCCCCCGCAGGTTCAGGCTGTCCACCAGCACGTACCCTATCCCAGCCTGTTCCAGTTCTCTGAACAGGGCGTCCATCTGCTCCTCCCCATCGGAGAGAAGCGGCAGCAGGGGGCCGCAGAAGGCCCAGGTGGAGATGCCAGCCTCGCCCAGCAGATGGAGTGCCTCCAGACGTTCCTGGATGGGCGAGGCCCTAGGCTCAAAGATGCTCCGTACTCCGTCGTCCAGCGTGGTGATGGTGAAGGCCACCTCCACCGAGTTGAGCCTCTTCAGAAGGTCGAGGTCTCGCAAGACCAGAGCTGACTTGGTCAGGATGCAAATGGGGATATCGTAGTCCAGAAGCACCTCCAGGCAGGTGCGCGTGACACCGTAGTCTCGCTCGAGGGGCTGGTAGGCGTCTGTGACCGTGCCCAGGTTGACGTCGGCGGGTCTGATGCGCTTGAGCTGTCTGGCGAGCACCCTGGGAGCGTTGACCCTGACATCGACGAACGTGCCCCACTCCTCCTCGTGGCCGGTGAACCGTTTCATGAACGTGGCGTAGCAGTAGACGCAGCCGTGCTCGCAGCCCACGTAGGGGTTGATGGCGTAGTCAACAGACGGGATACCGCTTCTGGTGAGAATGGACTTGCACTCCACTTCTCTCACGATCGGGCCTGTCGTCGTTTCTAGGGACGCGTGGCCAAATGCAGGTTCTCTGCCAGCCGTCTCCGATGGTGTCTTGCTCATACGCTGCCGCTGCCTTGCCTGCTCCGTCCCTGGCTAGTGCGTGGAGCTGATGCGGTTTCCATATTCTAGTCAAACCAGGCACAAAAGTCAGGGGGTGAGGAACTGAAAGCGCCAGGCCATCGCCCCCGACTTGGCTTGTGGATGCCGTATGCGCTACTATGCGACAGGGACCTATCTCTGCCGGACGTTGGCTGCGCGAGCAACAGGCAGCGCGGCTCGAGATGCGAAAGGGGTATCATGAGCAAGGTGGAGGAGTATCGACGGGCCCTGCAAGAGCTCGACGACTGGGAGCCCTTCCTGCTGGAGGAGTCCGGACTCCCTGGCCCGAGGGGCAACATCGAACTGGCGCGGGCGGTGGCGGAGGAGGGCGACGAGGAGCTATTCCAGACGTATCTCTCTTTCAATGTAGAGATCGCTCCGGCCAACTCCCCACAGGAGTTCCTGGCCTTCTGTGGAGTGCTCGGCCTGGGCAGGCTCGTCTCAGAGGGAAGGACCGAGCTGCTGGGCATCCTGCGCGAATGGGCCTCCGATCCCCGATGGCGGAGCAGGGAGGCGGTGGCTATGGCCTTGCAGCGCCTCGGCCAGGTCGACACGGACCTGCTACTGGACGAGATGGAGAGGTGGAGCCGAGGCGGGCTGCTGGAGAGGAGAGCCGCCGCCGCTGGACTGTGCGAGCCCGCTCTCCTGGGGCGGCCGGAACAAACGAGGAGGGTCCTGGAGATCCTCGACGTGATTACAGCGTCCATCGCAGACGAGGAAGATCGTCGTAACGAGCAGTTCAGGGCGCTGCGGAAAGGCCTGGGCTACTGCTGGAGCGTGGCCGTGGTCGCCCTCCCGGATCCAGGGAAGAAGATGATGGAGAAGTGGTTCTCCAGCGACGACGAGGACGTGCAGTGGATTCTCAGGGAGAACCTGAAGAAGAAGCGGCTGGAGCGTTTGGACCCGCAGTGGGTGCACGAGTCGATGGTCCGACTGGCAAGCCGGTGAACTGACCCCTCTGTCTCCTCGCGGTCGGGCGTGGCATCGCGCGCGCGACCGGCACCACTCCTCCGAGACACACTCTTATTCCAGCGCCTGGGTGTTCTCCGGGCGCTTCGTTTGTTCCGTCTGGCTACCTCGGCTACGGCGTCACTTCTGGTCCTGTTCCTCCTTCTACCGCTGATCGCTTCGTCTTTCCACGCCATCCTACACCACATCTGACCCAGGTCTCCATATTTCCTTCACAACCTCATGCTTTACTGGGGTCAGAAAGGAAAGAGGCGAACTCGATTGGCAAGAGGGAGAGGGTGCGATGGGTACGGGAGAGACGGCCAAACGAAACACGGCGACGAGGGAGACTGATGCTCCTCAGAACGGAATAGCAAGAGCTGTCGTGGCGGTGATGGCCTTCGGGCTGCTGACCGCGCTGTGGGTCGTCCTGTGGGTTCCGTCAGCGCCCATCCCCTAGAGAGAACTGAAGGAGGTAGAGAATGTCGAGGACACGTTTGGTGTTGGTACCCCTGATTATGGTGATTCTCATCGGCCTGCTCATTGGAGGCGGGTGGGCGGTCCACCGCATCGGATGGAGCGAGGGCTACACGGCAGGCGTGCGAGCGGCCGCAGGCGAGGTGACAGTTGTACCCTATGCGCCGGCCGGCGTGGGCCGCGTAGCGCTGTTCTTGGCGGCGGGACTAGCGTTCCTGGTGTTCGTGGCCTTCGTGGGCAAGCTGCTGCGACTGTGGGCCTTCGGGGCCATGATGGGTCCCTGGATGATGTCTGGCGGGCCGTGGAAGAACGCTCCCGTGGGTCCGAATGGTGAGTACTGGGCGAGCCACCGGCGCCATTTCCACCGGCATGTACCGCCGTGGTGGTGCTGGGAGCACCCCTCGGACGAGGGGGGTGAGGTCCGCGAGGACAGCGCGTCCTCTGCCACGACCGACTCTGAGGCAGGGAGATAGCGGCTGCACCAGTGATGGGGACGCGTAGGGACGAACACCCGTCGCGTCCCCCTGCCGCTCTGAGGGAAGCGAGTTGGCGATCAACAGAGGAGGGAAGATGAGCGAAGCAAATGCGGTGTGGGGCAAGAATCACGCAGAAAGCTATGGGAGATGGATGAGAGTAGGCTCGAGGCTGTTCTACGCTCCTTTGGCCAGGCAGGTGGTCAGACTCTTGCCGCCCAAGGAGGCAGGATACTCCATCGTGGACCTCGGTTGTGGGCCGGGGCTCCTCAGCGTGGAGCTGTGCAAGCTGATGCCACAGGCCAAGGTGATTGGGCTGGACCCGTCGGCCGAGATGCTCGAGGTGGCCACCAGGAATGTAAGCCGAGCAGGGCTATCGAACTTCGAAACTAGGCTGGGAAGCGCTGAGCGGATACCGATGAGGTCGAGCTCCGTTGGCCTGGTGGTCTCACAGTCATCATTCCACGAGTGGCAGGACCTACAAGAGGGCCTATCAGAGGTGTTCAGAGTCCTCGATCCCGGGGGAATCATGGTACTGAAAGACTACAACAGGACGTGGTTGTCTCCATGGAAGCGGGTCCTGTTCGAGCGCTTTCATCACATGCACATGTTCAAGTACAGCTTCCGTGACGCCGCCGATCTGGTCAGAGGGGTGGGCTTCGGCGAGATCGGGGGCCAAGAAGGAGGAATCCAGTTCCTCGTTCACGCTGTGAAGACGGCGGATCAGGGGCACAGACTCGCAGAGGCCGAGGAACCTCACCCTAGCCAGCGCGCGTTGTACCAAGAAGGAGAGGAAAGATGACTGTTGCTGAGAGAGTCCATTTCAGGATGATGTCCCTGGTGCACGAGGACCTGTACAGGGTGTTCAGAGATCCGTACAAGGTCTTGAGGGCCGCGGGTCTGGAGCCAGGTCAGGAGGTGCTCGAGGTCGGCTGTGGTCCTGGCTTCTTCACCGTTCCCGCTGCCAGAATAGTGGGCGAGGAGGGCAGCGTCCGTGCGCTGGACGTCAACCCTCTGGCCCTGGAGAGGGTGCGGCAGAAGGTGGAGAGGGAAGGTGTGACCAACGTTGGCACCATCCGCGCGGATGCTGGCCAGACAGGACTGCCGGACGAGAGCTTCGATCTCATCTTCGTGTTCGGCCTGGGTCGCGCCATAGGCGGGGCGGACCGGATCATGGCCGAGGTGCACCGGCTCCTCAGACCAGGAGGGACGCTGTCCATAGAGGGCAGGCTACAGCCTCCCACCAAGCTGTTCCGGCCCACGAAGACCGCGGGACAGGTCAGCCGGTACCAGAAGCTCGTGCAGTAGGTCGAGGCTCGATGCTGCGCGGCCAGTGCTGAAAGCAGATGACTCAACGGTGTGTCAGGAGGTGCTGTGATGAGTGATAGACGTCGCCAACTTGTCGTCGTCTTGCTGGTCTACGCGATCTTCACGCTGCTCATACTGTGTGCCAATGTCGTGAACTACGTCGGGGAGCGAGACGGCACCCTGGAGACCATGGAGCCCATCGCCGGGATGATCATGGGCTTCGTAGCCATACCCGTTTTCGCCATCGCCCTGCCCTTGTGGCTGGCTCGGCGGTGGGATCTGGAGTTCTCCTTCTGGCCACGGCGCAAGAACTGGCTGGCTGGGGTCGGCGTAGTGATCCTCTATCTATGTCTAACGCAGGAACGCTCTGTGGCTCAACTCCTGACCATGGGCATAGGAACCGGCGACTTCCTCGTCCACTTCGTCTCCACGATGATGTTTCACGTCTCCTACTACCCCATGTTCGCCGTGCTGCTCCTCCCAGTGGTGCGGAGGAACTTCGGACTGGTTTGGGGATTGGTGGTGACGGCCGCGCTCTTCGCTCTGTACCATCTGGCTGCGTTCTACTACTTCCCGGCGGGCGTGACGGTGCGTCTCCAGGTTCTGCTGTTCGTGTCATTCATGGCTAGCCTGCTCCTCTATCTGTGGACCGAGAATCTGATCCTGGTGGCTCTGGCCCACAACGTTGGGGGCAGCATCGGTCTGGCCGTGAACGGGACTCTGTTCAATCAAGTAGACGAGCTGCTCGTGGTCACGGTTGTACTCATAGCGGGCCTTCTGGCCTACGTGGTGGTCTACGAGTTGCGCCACAAGACGCGGCTCTATCGGGAAGGCTGGTGGCTGCTGGTCCAGATCGACCGGCAGGCGTCCTGACCTACTACGACCCGATGGCGGAGGATAGGTGTGTTGAGAGATATGTCTTCCGAGCCAGGAGCCTCCTCTCCAGTCCGTTGGGCGAAGCTGCTGGACGAGCACGGCGTGCAGTACGTGGCCTTGAACGCTGGTGGAGAGAACGAGCTGCTGGATCACCTTTGCTCATCCGGCCGCTGGGAAGTGCGGTGGGAGGTCAGTGGGACGGTGCTGCTCGTGAGGGCCACACCCCAGGGCCAGCGGCGGCCGCTGGCTCGCTAGCTGGTGACTCGCTTTGACCAGTTGCCTGCTGTTGTGGGACTCCATTTGCCCGTGCGCAAGGTACGTGATACAAACACGGGTGGCGAGGACGAGAAGTGAACGAGACCATACTGGTTGTTGACGACGAACCAAAGATCGTCAAACAAGCGCGGGACTATCTGGAGCGCGGCGGTTTCAGGGTCATCGAGGCCGGCGATGGGAAGACAGCACTGGTCCGCGCCCGGAGCGAGCGACCGGACCTCGTCGTCTTGGACCTCAATCTGCCCGAGATGGACGGTCTGGACGTTTGCCGCGCGCTACGGAGGGAATCCGACGTGCCCGTGATTATGCTCACGGCCCGTGTGGAGGAGACCGACCGCCTCATCGGGCTCGAGCTAGGCGCCGACGACTATATCACCAAGCCGTTCTCGCCCCGGGAGCTGGTGGCCAGGGTGCGAGCGGTGCTGCGCCGTGTGCACGGCGGGGTTCACCAGCCCGGCATCATCCGCGCGGGTGACCTGGAGATCGATCTGGAGGGTCACCGAGTGACGCTGGCCGGTGAGACCATCCGGCTCACGCGCACTGAGTTTAACGTGCTGGCAACGCTAGCCCAACACCCGGGTCAGACCTTCACCCGAGCCCAGTTGCTGGACCGGCTACACGGCGTGGTCTACGACGGCTTTGACCGCAGCGTGGACGCACACGTCAAGAATCTACGCCGTAAGCTGGAGCCGGATCCCGCAGAGCCACGCTACGTCCTCACCGTCTACGGCGTGGGCTACAAGTTCACCGATGAGGTCTAGCCCTGAAGTGAAGCACGACCGGTACTGGAGGCATCACCGGCCCCATCGACCTCCCCCATGGCTGGGCTGGGAACACGAAGGCCAGCACGGTTTTGGAGACTGGGGTCGGCCGTCGCACCGGAAACGAGGGGGATGCCTCTTCTTCCAGTTCGCCGGGGTCTTCGGTCTGGTGGCCTTGCTGGCCACTGGTGGGATGGCGGCGCTGGCCTTTGTCTTCACCCGGCTGTTCGCGGGCGACGCGCAGATGGCCGTGATGGTCTGGATCGCCGGGTGCAGCCTGTCCGTGGCGCTGCCAGTGCTGGCGATAGCCTTGGCAGTACGGGCCTTCTCTGGCATCGCCAGGCCTCTGGCCAGCGTCGTGAGCGCCGCAGAAGCGGTCGCCAACGGCGATCTGAGCGTGCGAGTTCCTGCGGAGGGGCATGGAGACTTTTATCGACTGGCGGCGGTCTTCAATCACATGCTGGAGGAGCTAGAGAGCGCGGACCGCCAGCGCCGCAATCTCACTGCGGACGTGGCTCACGAGCTCCGCACGCCGCTCCAGATCATCCAGGGTAACCTGGAGGGTATCCTCGACGAGGTGTATGAGCCGACGGAGGAGCACATCAGCGCGACCTTGGACGAGACGCGTCTCTTGGCGCGGCTGGTGGAGGACCTGGGGACCCTCTCTCTGGCGGAATCCGGGCAACTGGCCCTGATCAGAGAACAGGTGGACGTGGGTGAGCTGCTGCTGGACGTTCAGACCAGCTTCAGCAGTCAGGCGGAGGCCGCGGGCATCGGCCTGCTCGTGCGAGTGGAGGGCGAGCCGGAGTCCATGACCATCAGTGCGGATGCCGGGCGGATGGATCAGGTGCTGGGGAACCTGGTGGTGAACGCGCTGCGGCACACCCATGCCGGGGGGACTGTAGTACTCGGCGCAGAACCCATGGCCGGCGGGGTCCGCATCACCGTCGAGGACACCGGCGAGGGCATTGCCCCCGAGGACCTGCCTGCGGTGTTCGACCGATTCTGGAAGGGCGACAGATCTCGCTCCCACACCTCCGGCGCAGGCAGTGGCCTGGGGCTGGCTATCGTGCGGCAACTGGTTCACGCTCACGGTGGAGAAGTCGAGGTAGAGAGCGCGCTTGGCCAGGGTACGACTTTCACCGTCGAGCTTCCTGCTGATGCGGGATAGACACCATGCGGTGAGAAGCTGACACCTTTGCCCGCTCCGGCTCGAGGATAGGTCTGTGCCCCAAGGTGCCTCGCACTCCTGGCTGTCCCCTGGACCGTGATCCCATACTCCAGGCCACGCAGATGGGCGGACTGGTTGTCGAGCGAAGGACGGGGCGTTTGACATCGACTACGCTGCCCGTTATAATTAGGACACCGAAATATTAGGGGGGCTAACCGCTATGGCGACAGGGAGGGAGTCTGCTGCGCGGTGTGTTGTGGAAGTCATACCACGGGTGATGCGGACGCTGGCGCTGGAGTTCCGCAGCACCGGGTATCTTCCCACCCCTGTGCACTGCGTACTCCTGGTCTCCCTGGCGGAGGGACCACACAACCTGACCGAGTTGGCCGAGAAGCTCGCAGTGAGCCTGCCCACGATGTCGAATTCCATCAACACCCTGGTGGAACGAGGGTGGGTCAGCCGGTCAAGGGCCGCTGAGGACCGCCGGATGGTGGTGGTGGAACTGACGCCTGATGGGCAAGCCATCCTGGACAAGACTACGTATTCGGTGGCGGGAAGAGTGGGCGAGCTGCTGGGCTCGCTGTCACCCGATGAGTGCGAGCTGCTATTGTCGGGCCTGGAAATCCTAGACGGGTGTTTCTCCCGGACCGCCGAGTGCTCACAACGGCCGGCGCGGCCAGCAGACCCCGGTGAGCAGGATCAGAACGGGCCGGTGGGGCAGGGTGACCTCTGTCCTCCGACCAGAAACGAGAAAGTGGAGTGAGGGTCTTGAGAAGACACGGACACAATGCACAGACTATAGGCGCGGAACGACCTGCGCGGAGTCGGCTGGGGACGCCGCTATTCCGGGCGCTACGTTTCCTCCTCGGGTACAAGAGGGAGGCAGGCGCGGCCCTGATCTGTCTCGTGCTCAGCACGGCAGGGAGCCTGGTTATTCCCCGCTTGACTCAGGCCGTCATCGATCAGGGAATCGCTGGCCGGTCGATGGCCGTCGTCATTGGGGGTGCCCTGGGGATCGTAGTTGCGGCCCTCGTGTCGGCTGTCTTTACCTACACGCAGGGCTATCTGGCGGCCAGGGCCTCGCAGGGTGTGGCGTACGATCTGCGCAACATACTGTACACCCACATCCAGAAGCTTTCCTTCAGCTACCACGACCGAGCGCAGACCGGACAACTGCTCACCCGAGCCACGAGTGACGTAGAGCTGGTGCGGATGTTCATTGGCACTGGTCTGCTGCAACTGTGCAGTGCCGTACTGATGATGGGGGGTAGCTTGATCCTCCTGGTCAGGACCAACTGGCAGTTGACACTGATCACGCTCCCCGTCATGCTCTCGGTGTTGGGTGTCTTCGCTTTCTTTGCGGGGAGGGGGCGGCCTTTGTTCACCAATGTTCAACAACGGCTGGGCCGTCTCAATACCGTATTGCAGGAGAACCTGGCGGGTGTGAGAGTGGTGAAGGCCTTTGCCCGGGAGCCTTGGGAGAGGGAGCGCTTCGGCCAGGCCAACCTGGACATGAGGGATGCCGGTGTGCGCGTGGGCAGGATGTTCGCCTACGTGATTCCCTTGATCTTCACTCTGGCCAACGTAGGAACACTGGCCGTGGTCTGGGGGGGAGGGTATCAGGTGCTGGGGGGCCACCTCACAGTCGGTGAGCTGGTGGCCTTTCAGAGCTACGTGATGATGGCCATGTTCCCCATGATCATGCTGGGCATGATCGTCATGGCTGTGTCACAGGCTGGCGCTGGGTCTCAGCGGATCTTCGAGATCCTGGACGCGGAGATTGAGGTCTCCAACAGGCCGGGAGCGAATGAACTGCCGCCTATCGAGGGCCGGGTCGCTCTGGAGGATGTCACCTTCCGCTACTTCCGAGACCAGGTGCCGGTGTTGGACAGGGTGAGCTTTGTGGCAGAGCCGGGCCAAACCGTGGCCCTGTTTGGAGCCACGGGTTCGGGGAAGAGTACGATCATCAACCTCATCCCTCGTTTCTACGACGTCAGTTCGGGACGGCTGACGGTGGACGGCTACGATGTGCGCGAGGTGACCCTGGAGTCGCTGCGTCGTCAGATCGGCATCGTGCTCCAGGAGACGATCCTTTTCGGGGGGACCATCCGGGAGAACATCGCCTATGGCCGGCCGGAGGCCTCCGATGAGGAGATCGTCCGCGCGGCCCGGGCAGCGGAGGCGCACGACTTCATCATGAGTTTTCCGGACGGGTACGGGACAGCCGTGGGCGAGCGCGGGGTCACATTGTCTGGTGGGCAGAAGCAGCGGATCGCCATCGCCCGCGCGTTGCTCGTCGATCCCCGTATCCTGATCCTGGACGACAGTACCAGCAGTGTGGACCTGGACACGGAGCTACGCATCCAGCAAGCCCTGGAGCGCCTACGGCACGGTCGAACCAGCTTCGTCATCGCCCAGCGGATCAGCACGGTCCAACATGCCGACCTGGTCGTGGTGCTCGACCGCGGGCGCGTCGTTGCCCAGGGCAACCACGAACAGTTGCTGCACGATAGTCCCATCTACAACGAGATCTATTGCTCCCAACTCCAGGGCGACCAGGAACTGCGAACCACTACAACCTTGGCCCCGAAGCTGGAGCCTGAGAGGGAGGTGAGCTGATGTTCCACGGTGGTCCGGGGCGCGCTTTGAGACGAGACGTGGAGAAGGCCGGCGACTTCCGGCAGACGCTGCTGCGGCTGATCGGGTATCTGCGTCCGTACAGTGGGCGCCTCCTCGTTGTTGGGTCGCTGGTCCTCGTCAACACGGTGCTCACTGTTGCTGCGCCAGGGCTGATCGGCGAGGCTGTGGATCTGCTTTGGCGCTTCTTCGGTGGAGAGTTGGAAGCTGGGACGGCCTGGATAGGCTTGAACCGATCCATGTTGCTCTTGCTCGGCGCTTACGCAGGCGGCTGGGCGGCGAACCTGGCGAGCTTCTACTTGATGGTCTCCGTGGGGCAGAACGTGCTCTACGAGCTGCGACGGCAGATATTCGCCAAGATCCTGGACTTGTCGCTGAGCTTCTTCGACGATCACGAGGCTGGCGACTTGATGTCGCGCCTGACCAACGATACCGACGTGATCAACCAGGTGTTGAGCATGGGCCTCACCCGGATGGTGAGCAGCGCCTTCACGCTGGTGGGCATACTGATAGCTATGCTGGTGCTCAACTGGCGGTTGGCGCTGGTCAGCTTCAGCATCCTCCCGGTAATGATCTTCAGCACCGTCTTCTTCGCCGGTCGGGCTCGACGGGCCTTCCGCGAGACGCGCAAGACCATCGGTGGGGTGAGTGCGGAACTGGAGGAGAACATCGCCGGAGTCAAGGTCGCACAGGCGTTCAGCAGGGAGCGGGCGAACGTGGAGGCTTTCCGGCAGGTCAGCGCAGCCAACCGCGATGCCAACGTGACGGCCGAGACGATCACGGCGGCCTTTGGACCGGTACTGGACGTGCTGGCGGTGGTCGGCGTGGGCATAGTGGTGGGATACGGAGGCTATCTGGCCCTCAACGGTCTGGCCACGGTGGGGATCATCGTAGCCTTCGTGCAGTACGTACGCCGCTTCTTCGAGCCGGTGCGGGCCATCTCCATGATCTGGGCCAACCTGCAATCGGCCATCGCTGGTGCGGAACGTATCTTCGAGATACTGGACACACCACCCACGGTCGCGGACGCAGCGGATGCTATCGAACTGCCTACCGTGGAGGGACGCATCGCCTTTGAGGACGTGTGCTTCGAGTACAAGCCCGGCGAACCTGTGCTGGAGGACGTGAGCCTGGTGGCGGAGCCGGGCCAAACGGTGGCCTTGGTGGGTCCCACGGGGACGGGAAAGACCACGGTCGTCAACCTCATCGGGCGGCTCTACGACGTGTGTGGTGGCCGGGTGACGATCGACGGGCATGACGTGCGTCAGGTCACACACGCCAGTCTGCGCGGTCAGATGGGCGTCGTTCTGCAAGACACCTTTCTCTTCGCCGGGAGTGTGATGGACAACATCCGCTATGGCAGGCTGGAGGCCACCGACGAAGAGGTGATCGAGGCGGCCAAGACCGCCAACGCCCACGACTTCATCACGCGGATGCCGGACGGCTATCAGACGGAACTCACCGAACAGGGCAGCAATCTGAGCCAGGGTCAGAGACAGTTGATCTCCATTGCGCGGGCAGTGCTGGCCGGGCCGCGAATCCTGATTCTGGACGAGGCGACCTCCAGCGTGGATACACGGACCGAGCTGCTGATCCAGAACGCGCTGGGGGAACTGCTGCGCGGCCGGACGAGTTTTGTGATCGCCCACCGCCTGAGCACGATTCGAGACGCAGACCAGGTGATCTTCATTGAGCAGGGGCGCATCGCGGAGAGGGGGACACACGACGAATTGCTGGCCAAGCAGGGCTTGTATTATGATCTGTACATGAGCCAGTTTCGTTCGGACGTGGAGACTGAGGCTGTGGAGTGCGAGACGGTCTAGGGCCGGCGGGCGCTGGTGCTTGACCGGATACCGTGATGAAGGGTCCCTGCGTGGGTGAGGTGCCAACGTACGAACGCGGGCACGATCTCGTGGGGGAGAGGAAGCTGTGGGACAGCGGGCGATCCAGGACCAGTTCCAGACGAATAACTACTGTTGGGGCTGCGGGCGCGACAACGAGCATGGTCTACAGATCAAGAGCTACTGGCTGGGCGAGGAGGCCGTGTGCACCTGGCTTCCCGAACAGTATCACGCTGCCGGGCCGCGAAACGTGGTCAACGGTGGTATCATAGCCACCCTGATCGACTGCCACTCGGCGTGCACGGCGATCGCGGCGGCATACCAGGCGGAGGGACGCGAGATCGGGACCGAACCTCCCATCTGGTGCGCCACCGCTTCTCTCACGGTCACCTATCTACGGCCCACGCCGCTGAGCGGGTCCATAGACCTGCGAGCGCGGGTCAAGGAACTCGGGGAGAAGAAGATCACCGTCGACTGCTCGGTTCTTGCCAACGGCGAGGAGTGTGCCAGGGGCGAGGTCGTCGCTGTCCGAGTCCCCGCGGACTGGGCGCAGGGGCGGTGAGGCGAAACCAGGCGTGCTCCCTGTTCACCAGCGAAGGGTGAGACTGAGCGAGACCGGCCAATCTGCTGCTTCCCGACGGTGGGCGAAAGGGACTGAGGAGAGTCTCTGGGCTGCTATGGGTTTTCCAGCATCGGCGCTGACAGAGGCCATCGAGGCCAACATCCTCGACCACGCGCGAGCGGTCGCAGCACATGCGCCTGGTGTGGAGCTCCACGACGAACCGGACCTCCTGTGGACTTCTTCCAGCATCGCGCACCCCTATCTGAATCGCGTCTACATAGCCCAATTCCCTGGCGATGATGCGGACCGCAGGATCGCAGCCATCCTGACGTACTTCGAGTCGCGTGGGTTGCCATTGAGCTGGCACGTCGGCCCATTATCAAGGCCAGAGGATCTGGGGAGCCGCCTTGGAGAAAGGGGTCTGACCCGCGTCGAGGACGAAACGGGTATGGCTCTCGACCTGGCCGCGCTGCCTCGAGACCAAGCAATGCCCGTAGGGTTGGACATCGAACGGATCACCGATGTCCAGTCGTTGCGGTCCTGGGTCGAAGTGGTGACGAGCAGTTTTGGCTGCCCGGCCAGAGTGGCGTCGGCGCTCCACAACGTGCACGAGGCCGCGGGGTTTGGCCAGGAGACGCCGTGGCAACTGTGTCTCGGTTCCATGGAGGGCGAGCCAGTGGGCACATCCCGCGTTTTCTTCGGTGGGAAGGTGGCCGGAGTGTACCACGTGGCCACGAGACCGGAGGCACGGAGGCAAGGCGTGGGCAAGGCCATGACGAGCTATGCTCTGCGCGACGCACAGGAGCTGGGCTACGAGTTGGCCGTCCTACGCGCGGCCCAGCGCGCCCTGGGGATCTATCTCCAACTGGGCTTCAGAGAGTACTGCACCTTCTCTCGGTACGTAAAGGGAACGACACGATGAACCCATTGTGGAGTGGGGAGTGTTGACACAGTAGCACAGAAGCTGCGCCAGGACTTCCCTGTCGAATTCATGCGGGGCCAGGTGGGCCGGAGAAAGGAGAGGCCGTGTCTGAGCGTCGGGCAAAGCTGCGGCGGGCGACACCGGCGATCGTGATGCTGATGCTGCTGGCCCTGGCCGTATTCGGCCCAGGATGGACACCAGCAGCGGGTCAGGCGTCGGCTGCTATGGTCGAGGCAGATACCACGGCAGGCTATGGGGCGACACGCCAGGATGGGGCCGACTCACTGGGTTCCATCGCGGTGCTCGCGGACCCAGCCGATCCCTACTACAGCCTCGCCGAGGAGATAGCGGCGGCAGAGGGGGCGACATTAGCAGATTCCCTGGAGAGTGCGCTGGCCACGGGCCCGGAGTACTTGCTCTGGGTGGCCTCGCCCTCGTGGTTGTCGGATCAGGCGTTGGTCGATTTCGGTCTGGCGATGGGAGCGAGGGACTCCGCGGTTTCCG
>Ga0315553_10002355_pt1 | contig 15197 bp, 16 predicted proteins | sample SalMarSW160140MG_FD_203099 | JGI IMG/M metagenome (GOLD analysis project Ga0315553, IMG submission 203099) | Salt marsh sediment microbial communities from the Plum Island Ecosystem LTER, Massachusetts, United States - Salt Marsh Sediment SW1601-40 ... | reverse complement strand
TCCACGGTTCGGGGGCGGCGCACCGTTGTCAATCAAGGCGGGCGCCAACTTTCCGAAATGGATACTACAGGAACTACTCGGTAAGAGACCAAACATTCGTTTCGGCAATTTCAAAGACAATTTGATAATGCTTCGATACGACGGTGAAGTTTGGCTGGAAAAAGGTTAATGCAAAGGCAAACAAGAACTGATGCTGGACTATCTAATAGGTGACGAGAGGCCGATAAGCTGGGTATTTCGCTTTTGGCCCGTACTAGCAGCCTCGTTTGTTGGTTCGCTGGCAGCGACGTGGCTGTGCAAAAAGATAGCCATAAAATTCGGAATTGTCGACAAACCCGACGACCTTGTCAAAACACACAAAGAACCCATAGCTTATCTCGGCGGTATCGGTATGCTCATCGGTTTGACAATCGGTGCGCTGGCGGGTATTGGATGTCTCAGAAGCGAAGAGCTTTTCAGCCCAGAACTGAAGTGGCTGCTGGGGATATTAGCCGGCGGGACGATAGCGTGTTTTGTCGGTCTGACTGATGACATATTCGATATGAAGCCGGGACATAAATTACTCGGCCAAATTATCGCTGCTGTTGTTCTGCTGCTGGTAGGTATCACGCCTAATCTGTATCTCATTACCAAACCTTTAAATTTGCCGATGACGGATAATCTCGAAGCAGTATTTAGTGCTTTTATTGTGATATTTTTCGTACTTGGCTCTACAAATTCATTAAACCTGCTTGACGGACTTGATGGACTTTGCGCGGGGGTAACAGCCATTATTACGATTGCCATGTTGTTACTGTCGGTGCATCTTGCAACGTGGGGTTATAGTGAGGTCGGTGACCCTGTGCGGATTATAATCTGTCTTGGCCTTGTAGGAGGAGTATGCGGATTCCTGCCGTTCAATCGGTATCCGGCCAAGATATTTATGGGCGATGCGGGCAGTATGCTTCTTGGGTTTACGGTGGCTGCATTGATGCTTTTGTTCGCGGAGGGGATTCCGCGATGGTGGATGGCTTCAATCGTGGTTTTCGGCCTGCCGATTCTCGATACTTCTGTCGCACTTGTCAGAAGATTACTTAATCACAGGCCATTGTTCGTATCCGACCGCGGCCACATCTACGACCAGATGATAGACAGAGGAATCCCGCTGAAAAAAACAGTTGCTATTTGTTATGGTCTTGCCGGCGTTTATGCTGTGATTGGCCTTGCGATGAGCCAGATAAGGACATGGTACGCCGCGGGTGTATATGTGTTTGTCTTCGCGGTATCGGGCCTAGTGATATGGAAGAAAGGCTACCTGAAGATGGAGGGACTGCGGGGGGCAATTCGTAAAGAAGACCAACCTTCAAACTGATTAGATGGTAACTGTAAGGTATTGTGTGTCGTCGGAAAAACGCACTGCTCCTTCGTAACCAACTGGGACAAGTAAACAATCACCTGCCCTGAACTCAACTGAATTACCTTCAGATGAAAGAATCGCCCCGAAACCAGTGAGAATAATCAGGGTTTTCAGCTTGCCCGGTGAAAGAAGCATTTCGCAGCCTTTGGCCTGATGACCTTTATCTACTTTGAAGAATTCGCAATCCACAAGCCGGCCTATAGTTGTTATGGGGAGGTCATCGCCAGATGTATCGAAATGGATGCTTTCGAGCGCTTCTTCGATGTGCAGTGGTCTGGGTTTGCCGGTGTCATCAACTCTGTTGAAGTCGAAGACTCGGTAGGTGGTATCGGAAGGTGTTTGAATCTCAGCTATCAAGAGACCCTGGCCGATAGTGTGAACGGTTCCGGCAGGCAGGAGATGGCACTGGCCCGGCTGGACGGCTACTTTTGCCAACATTTCAGCGGCAGTTCCGTTTTTTATCGACTCGGCAAACTGCTGCTTTGTTACGCCTTTTTTGAGTCCCTTATAAATCACTGCATCCGGCGCAGCAGATATAATATACCAGCACTCGGTTTTAGGCTCTCCTTTGCCCATGCGCTCGCAGGTTTGGGGGTCGGGATGGACCTGGACGCTGAGAATATCTTCGGCATCGAGGAACTTGATTAAGAGCGGAAAAGGCTTTGAAAAATTTTCGTCGCCTGTGATTTCTTTCGGATATTTCGCAATGGCCGAGCCAAGGGTTTGCCCAGCCAATTCACCGTTTGCGATTACAGATTTATCGTCGGGCAGATCGGCTAATTCCCAGCTTTCGCCAATCTTCCGGCCCGCGGGTATATCTTTATTGAAGACGTCCTGCAGCTTTCGGCCACCCCATATACGCTGTTTGTATATCGGCTTAAACTTTAACGGATACACTTTCATAGAGATTATTTTAACAATCCTATCAGATGACGTCTATAAAGTAACTCAGAAAGTCCGCGACAGAGACAAGCTCAGCCAGAATTCATCTTCGGTATTGACTGAATCATCCCATGATGACTGATAATAAAATCCCGGGGTGAATACAAGATTATTTACCAATTCAAACTCTGTTGAGAGACCAACTACCATATGCGACCAGTCGTGGTCTACAGCGGGGCCGCCGAGGCCATCGTTGTAGACGGCCTCTACGGACAGATGCAGAAGCCGCTGTGATGTATCTACTGTATCTACTGTACCTACTGTAAGGGCCGGCAGGGCCAGGTCGTATTCGAGGCCGAAGACATGTGCCCAACCGCCGGCATTGTTACTACCATAATTACTCCCAGCGGGCCACTCACAACAAACGCTGTAGGTGGGAACCAAACTGGTCGAGGTAATTTTCGGCCAGGCAAAGACGGCCTCGATTTCCTGAGTGTTGGCAACAGACCTGGGCTGGTCGGGGAAGAGATGGTAAATCCAGTTAAGCTGATAGTCCAGAGCGAAAGGAGAATCTTTAAAGAGACTGTTGTAATAATAGGCTGTGCAGTCCAACTTTTCGCTATTTTCAAAGCCGCTTGTGTTGGCCCTAAAGTGTGTGAGGTTAAGGCCGAAACCACTGCCGTATAAATCGATGTCGATACCGGATTCAATTCCACTATGGTCGGCATAGGTGTCGAAGCCCTTGTCCAGATATTTACCCACATAGGTTACATCAACGATAACGTTGGGTTCACTCTGCTGAGCCTGAGTAAGCGTTACTATGCTTAGCAGAATCAATGCCAAACAGAACGGCAGTTGTTTCATTTAACCTCTCCCAATATCGAATAAAAAAGTTGCAGGTACCAGAAGATTCCTTCGGGTCTTCAGGCACATGCGGGACATAACCCTTCAAACTGAATCTTCTGACGATGGATGATAAAACCTTTGTGCGGACTCTTTGCCATCGGCAGTGACATTTTTGTGAGGCAGTGTGTGCGGCCACAACCTGTACAGGTAAAATGGGGATGACACTGAGTTTCGCTGCAATTGCGCGCCAGTTCAAAATGCCAAGCTCTTTGTTGCATGAAAGCCCTGTGCACCAGTCCAGCCTGCAATAGGCTTTGGAGGGTACGGTAGATTGTAACTTTATCGAGATGCTTCGTGCGCAATCTGGAGGCGACCTGGTTTTGTGTGAGCGGTCTGTCAGCCCTGATTAGTATTTTGATTATCGCCACTCTGGCCCGTGTGCAGTAAAGGCCGGCTGTTCTCAACATTTTTTGGGCCTGTAAATCCAAATCCGTCTTCATTATCATGTCCCCGAGCTACAACAGTGAAGGTTTGATACGTTGATCTCTGATTTAACAAACAACAACGGGAAAACAATATCGCTTATACAGCATGGAAGCCAAACGGCTAAAAACAAAAATCCAAAACTGCCAATGATTTTCAAAATTGAGAGCTGGCCAGCTATGGCCATAAGCATGTGGAAAGAAGAGGCCCAGGTACTTAGCAGGACATGGCCAGCGTGGGGGAATTTTGTCTTCGGTCTAAAACGCGCTATCAGCACCCCTACTACGGCAGCCGGTATCACTATGTACCAAGCTTCAATGAAACCAATGTGTGCGTGCTCGGCAAAACCTGCATGTTCGTGGGGATGAAGGTGAACATGCATGCCCAACAGCAGCTCGCCCACGTACGGGATAAGGGAATCGCTGAGAGTTGCGATGCCAATTGAGCCGAAAAAACCAACCAAAAGGACAACGAGGAAATTCGGTTTTTTCGCGTGAAGCTCAAAAATCGATGCAGTTACCATTGCACTCAATAACACGTGAGCAGGGTGAAAAATATAAAACAAGCTGTAGCTTAGTTGATGACTGACGTTTTTGAAGACGAGCATGCAAATGATGCCGGTGAAGGCCCCAAAGAGGGTAAAGGGGGCGTGGGTTTTTAGTTCCATAAAAATAGTTGTAAGTCTTTTTTGCATAAGCTTTTATAGCTCTAAAGTCCGCAGCTTCTAATAATGGGTTATAACACAAAGAAGTATTTTAGAGCTATTACGCCAAATTTGCAACTAAGTTGCAAATATATTTTATAATTTTTTTACCTCTTTTGCTCGGGTCACATACACACAAATTTGCGAAACTCCCTTGACAGTTTGTATTTGGCCCCATTATGCTAAGTGGAGTCGCTATATCGGATATGGAGTCGGGAGCGAACCAAGTGAGAGATATGCGTTTTATCTACGAGTTTCTCAAGTATCCAAAGCAGATAGGGACATTTACCCGAAGCTCGAAGTCTCTGGCTAAAAAGATGGCCGAGCAGATAGACGGCAGCGGTGAAGTCGTCGAGTTCGGGGCGGGGACCGGGTCGGTGACGGCGGAAATATTGAAAAAGCTGCCGGAGAACGGGCGACTGACATGTTTCGAAATCAATCCGAGCTTTTGCAAACATTTAGAGCGAATAAACGACTCAAGACTTAAAGTTATCAATGACGACGCCAAGAATTGTGAACAGTACATTAAAGGTTTGGAATGTATCGTGTCGGGCCTGCCTCTTATGCTGTTCACGAAGTCAAAAAAAGACAGAATCCTTGCTATAACGAGTAAATCAAAAAGATATATCCAAGTACAATATACGCCTTTATTAAGTAAAAAGATGAAGCACTATTTTTCAGACGTGAAGCTGAAATTTGTGCCACAAAACTTTCCTCCCGCTTTTATTTACGTATGCAAACCTCCCAAGAAGTGAGTATTACTGCTCACTGTCCTTCGGCGCGGTATCGGTTATTTTCAATTGAAGGACTTTTCTGGTATCGCGGGTAATTGCAGCCTGGCGGCTCATTCTAATCGGGCAGACCCAGATTATCTTTTCGCTGTCAGCGACAATAAGAAGTTTCTTTCGCATTTGGCGAGGGACTTTTTCTGCGGTTAGAAATTTACCTACTTTCTTTTCGCCCGGCAAACCCAATGGCCAAAATTTGTCTGCCGTGCGGCGAGAACGAACAATCAAAGGCTGCTGAATCTTTTCAAAGTCAAACCATTCAACAAGATTATCTTTTTGCTTCCTGAATCTTTCGAAGTCCTTTTGATCAGCTTCGAAGATGGTTGCTTCTATCAAATAATTTCCTAACCTCGCTCGGCCCGGGACCTGCAAGTTGACGGACTGGTCGACTTGTTTTTCCGAATAAAAGCTTGGTTTGTGTTGAGCAAAAATCAGATTTCCATATTCCCGCCAAGCTGTAAACCCGTGCGGCAATTCTATTTCTCCGCCGGTGATATTTTGTTCTGCCAACTTCAATATTCTTTTATAGTGCTGTTGCGTCAAATCTCTTTCGCCGCTGCCTACGGTGGTTAAACTGCGCCGTATAAGCTCAATTCTTACCGGCTCCGGCTCCGAGAAAAAGGCTGTTAAATCCAGGATAACATTGTCACCGGCGGTATCGGCCAGTTTCGACCACGCCTGCTCTGCGTGTTTGCCAACCAAATCATGGAACCTGCGGGCGGACTGAGCCAATTGCGACAATTCTTCCACGATGGAGGAAGTACAATCCTGTTGTAATGCAGGAAGCTGACGATGGCGAATATAGTTTCGTCTGTATGTGCAATCAGCGTTTGTGTGGTCTTGTCTGAATTTCAGATTCCGGTCCCGCAAATAGTCAATAATCTCATCGCGCGTAACGTCCAGCAACGGTCTTACAAACTGAATTTTATCATCAGGGTTCGCATTTTGCGGATTGCTACAAAAAGCGGTACCATCCAAAACCCGCGCCGGCCAGATACCGGCAAGGCCTCGAAAACCGGTGCCTCGAAGCAGGCGATGCAGGATGGTCTCGGCATTGTCGTTTTTCTGATGGCCTGTGGCTATCCGGTTGCATTTATTAACTATAGCGATGTCAAGCAAGCTTTGGATACGCAATTTTCGAGCGGCCGTCTCGATGGACAGTTTGTTTTTGCGGGCCAAGTCACGTACATCCACTTTTCTGGTCGTTACGGGCAACTTTAGCTGAGCGGCCTGGGCGATAACAAACTCCTCATCCAAATCGGCCTCGTCCGATCTTAACTGATGGTGCACATGAGCGCAAAACAACTCGACATCGAAAACTTTTTCGGCTCTGAGCTTATGCATCGCATAGAGAAGTGCGATTGAATCCGCTCCGCCGGAAACAGCCAACAGAACTCTGTCGGCTGAGCTGAACAGCCCGTTTTCTTTTGCAAAAACGGCTACCTTTTCCTCGAATTCCACCAGCATTGTTTTGCCTATCGCTCAAAGGGGGCCTATTTGGCCGCTTATCCGTCTTGAATCAAACTCTCACATCAGGGCAGCAAAGCAACGAGAATAAATAAAAACGGGCCTGATGTACCACCAGGCCCGTGATAATATATCCAAAAAAGCTTTACATCAAATGTTTATTGACGGCTTTCAACGCCCTCTTCGGTCTTGGTAATTTCTCTGATACGCTTTTGGGCAAATTCCTTCCACTCTTCGTATCCACCTTCTTCTTGTAGTGCCTCCTGATAAAGTTCGAGCGCTTCCTGTCTGCTGTGCATAAACTTGTCGAGAATATATGCCGCCTTAAACCTGGCAGGGTGAATCGTAGCTGGGTCCCACTGATAGGCCCTTTGGTAATACAAAAGGGCTATGTTGTAATCTTTGAAATGTTCGTAAATTCTGCCGGCCTCGAATGCAGCATCATCAATTTTATCACTGGAGGGGTACTTTTTTATAAGCTGGTTGTACCTGTCCAGAGCAATGCGCAACAAATCGTTGTCCTTAACAAACATCAGCTTTTCGGCCTGTCTATGAAGCTCACGTCCATCCATATAAATCTCATCGGCTTCTGGAATGGAATTAGTGGCTTTTAGATTCGGCAATCTCTCAGCTTCGATGATGTACTTATACTGGGGCATAGTATTGAGGGCAGCCAATTCCTTTTTCGCCCAGGTCTGCTTCATATTGTCGCCGGTCTTGGAGTAATGTTCTACGAGTAATTCAAGGGCCTGTCGATATGTCTGCCGATTGATGGCCACTTGTTCGACGATATCGACTTCACCGGCACCGGCAACTTTAACTACGCCTACAGAGGCAAGCGATGTCCTGGTGCGAGGCGGCATAAGCTGAGCTCTGCCCCTGTTTTGCCTCTGGCAACCAATTAACACGCTCAATGAAACTACAAGCGCTGCAGCCAAAACTATCCGTCTCATAACAGCCTCCTTTCAAGAATAATTCCAATCCTTTGGATAAAACAAGCGTCAATTTTAACTGACAACTGAAAAACCAGAGATTCTTGCGCACATATATACTTTGCGCGACAAGCCAAGGGCTATTATCAACCAAAGCAGAAATCCGTCAAGAAGAAAGTCTAAAATATTCGGTCTTTGGCCCAGAGTTTGTTCCCAATCAGCTATAAGTCCTTATGTATGGCTGTGCTCCGGGGCGCACTGTCAGGAGGGTGTATTTTGCTTAATCCGTTAAAATGAACTGCCAAGAACCTTAAAGATTCTGAATATGCGGAGTCTTGTACTTCCTACTCTTAGGTAAAAAATTCTTAAAATCTTTGTTTTCGGATGATAAATTAAGGTCTGATGTCATTGTGATTCAGCAAGTCCGGCATCGCTGGAGACAAAACAGAGACATGGTTTTACGGTCTGATATTTCGAGATATTCCGCCAAACGTGGTTCTGAACATTAATAGCAAAAACACGAAAAGAAAAGGGCCGGTAGGTAGTAACCAACCCTCTTGAGCCCCTTCTTGTAGACAATTTATTTATTCAAGTGCTCCTCAAGCCGCTTTAGTCGTTCCTCAAGGTGCTTTATGTACTTGTCCATACCGAGCATGTTATTTTCAAGCGTTGAGTTTGTTAGACTAACGGTGGACGAAAGTTTTTCGATATGCCGGTATCTTTCGATTTTAATTTCCGGCCTTTTAATACCACGATAAGGGGTGTAAAATGGCCTTGGTTTAGAAGCGTACCGTTCGGGGTGGTTGGGGTCACGTTTGAATTTTGGTAAACCCATTGCTTCCGCCCAGTCAAACGGAATTGGTTCTAAGCCCTTGTCCTTCTCAAGCTCTGAGAGGCATTTTTCCAAGCGCCCCTTGAACCAAGCAACTTGCATAGACGATTCTCTTGCTTGGTACTGAAGGGTTAATACACGAAGAGCCAGCTTTTCTTCCACAGGTCGTGGTATATATGAAGCAGTTTTATCTTTACATCCTAATAAAGTGACAACTGGAAGCATAAGAGATATTATTAGTTTTAGTGGTTTCATTTTGGCTCCCTTTCTAATTGATTTCCGGCCATCTGAACCAGGCATACTGCAAATCTGTAACTCCATAGGACTTGAAGTTCGCTTCAATTATTGTTCCTCCACCCGGTGGTAGAGCATAATCAACGGCATCATGTAAATTATAGCCTTGTCTCAGGTATTTCCAGTAATCATATTCAAACTGATTATAGTTGCCAAGAGTATCGTGGACCAAGGCTGAACTTTTTCAGCCTATATAAACTTGTTTACCTATTGGGGCGTGAACAGGGTCATCATTTCTTGAACCACACAAATCAGCAAAATCAAGATTTCGAGCAGAATAACAGGCATTTATTTGTACCCATATTAAAACATCACTTACGTAAAATTGTGAATATGCTGGGTTTTTTACATATTTCAGTGCGTACCATTGCCAAAAAAAGGCATCATGGGTACAATTGGTTCTGTCCTGCCGGGTGGCAAGATGGAGTGTGCTTGTAAAGCGGGCACCCATAGGGTCCTCAAAAACCTCATGAGCACCGATACGGGCGATTAGATATAGATGCATTAATATGTCAGCTATCAGGAGATAACAAATGAACAGACGTGAATTGCTAAGCCAAGTGTGCTGTTTCGGGGCGTGCTCGTGTGCTGCTTCAGTTTTGCTAACCGAGGAGTGCAGTGGTGCCCAGAACAACGCCAGCGAAAGCAAGGAAGTCCAGGAACTGCAGAGCAAACTCTGGAAACTCCAGTGGTGGCAGGACCATACCAAGAGACAGTTCGCCAAGCTCTGGGAGCTGCTTGAGCCTCACTTAGATGAAAAGGAACGACTTGCCATTATCGAGCAACTTGGCAGAAACTGTGCCAGCTCATTAGGGTGGGACAAAGAGTATAAAGGTAATCCGGAAGGCTTTTTCGAACACATGGGGCGCCTTCAAGGAGAGACCTTCGAGTATGACAAAGCCAACGGCATAATTACAGTGACAACACCTGAGCGCGACTGCGTATGTGGATTAGTTAACAGCAAATTCACGCCAGCTTACTTCTGTCATTGCTCCGTGGGCTGGCAAAAGCATATGTATGAGAATATCTTAGGGAAAGAGGTGGACGTGGAGGTCAAGGAATCCGTGCTGAAAGGGGCAAAACGCTGTGCGTTCGAGATTCGCGTCCGTTAGGATTCCAACAACATACACAACAAGCACTTAGGCCAATTTGCCCGGGCCAAGCTGCGTTGCGGCAATAACTACTAAAAGCCCGAAAAGCTCAGAATATGCATATTTTTACACATACTTTAGCGAACATCACTGCTACGAAAACGGTATAACCTGGTACAAATGGTCGTACTCGGTAGTTTGTTACGAGTGTAAAGATGAAATGTGGGCTTTTAGTATCTTAGGGGAATCGAAATGACTACAAATGTATTTAAGGCCTTTTTAGTGTTAGCTGTCATCGGAATAGCCTTGCTGATGGGAAACACTTTACTAACAGGTGCCGAAGACACCGAAGCTACAGGATGCACATGGATCAAAGCCTGTTCGACGGAGGGTGCCAAGCCAGCTTGTTGCGAGGTAAAGGGATGCCCGAAGGACTGTACAAAGGCGTGTTGTGAAAAGAAGAAGGAGGCAGGGACCTGCCCGAAAATGAACGATGCAAAGGAATGCCCATCCAAATGCCCGAAGACGGCCTGCACAAAAACAAAAGGGACAAAAACGTGTTCTGCCGATGCTCCACCCTGCAGCGAAGTTAAATAAATATCGGTTGTAGACACTTACGAAATAATTAACCGTTTAAAATCACCAACCCACTTAGTGTTGAACCCTCCGGTGAAAGCCGGAGGGTTTTTTTATTCCATGCGGGAGCCAGCTTACTCATTCAATTAATAACAGCTTGTAGGAAAGGACAAGACCAAATATACTATAATAAAGTTTAATTCTGAGGTGCGCCGGAAAACGGTAACGGGAACCCGATATCAGAGAATTTGAACCAGCCAAATTTTGGAAAGGGGAATAAAATGAGATGTGTCTGCCAAAACCCTGAGGAATTGTTCGCCGCTATTGGTCCTGCAATTGTAATAATAGTCGCAATATTTCTTTTGATTGCGTTGGCGGCGGTAATTGTCATTAAAGCCATTGTCTATTGCAAGATATTCAGCAAAGCAGGTTACAGCTGGGCACTTGGCCTGCTTATGCTGGTTCCCATAGCGTGCATAATCATGCCTTTTGTTCTTGCCTTTGGTCATTGGCCGATTCACAGAGAGCTTGAGCGGCTCCGCCGGCAGAAAGACAGCTCGGCCTGAGAGTAACGGCTGGGTAATGAAGGAAAGACAGATGACGAAGCGATGGACAGCAGAGGAAGTTCTAAATTTGGTCAGGGGATTTCAGCCAGCTTGTGTTTTGACTGCCGCAGCGGAGCTGGATATCTTTAGCGCATTACATGAAGGACCAACTACGGCTCAATCTTTAGCAAACAAACTTGGTAGTGACACGCGGGCGACAACTATTCTATTAGATGCGCTGACTGCACTGGGATTTCTGATTAAGGAGGAAAACAATTACAGTGTTCCCACGGAAATATCTGAGATACTGACCGAGACAGGAGAGCACAACGTGTTGTTAGGGATTCGGCATCTGGGTAATTGCCTTCGCCGGTGGGCCCAACTTGGACAAGTGATACAGACAGGCAAACCTGCCGAACGCGTGCTCAGTATACGCGGCGAAGCTGGTGACGTGGCTGCATTTATAGGCGCTATGAACAATTTCACTACTCCAGTAGTGGATAAGATTATCGCTAAGCTAAAACCACTGACGTTTAGCCATCTACTCGATATTGGAGGGGCTTCCGGGACGTGGACCATTGCATTTCTTAGAGCTGTCGTGGAAGCTAAGGCAACGATATTCGATTTGCAGGAGGTGATACCGTTAGCCCGACAGCGGATTGCTGATGCGGAGGTTAGTGAACGCGTCAGACTCGTAGAAGGAGATTTTTATAAAGGCGACTTACCTGAAGGTGCGGACTTTGTATGGCTTAGCGCAATCGCTCATCAGAACTCGCGGGAGCAGAACCGGGCGCTGTTTGCGAAAATTTACGGAGCTCTGCAAGAGAACGGGGTTCTGGTTATACGGGACGTGGTCATGGATGAATCCAGCACGTATCCGGAAGCGGGAGCGATGTTCGCTGTCAATATGCTGGTCTCGACCGAAGGAGGTGGAACTTATACCTTCGAGGAATTTAGAGAAGACCTTTTACAGGCCGGCTTCATGAAGGTGACTTTGGTACACAGGGATGAAGCTATGAATTCCTTGATTCGTGCTGAGAAGTCCCCGAGCCGGTAGAAGGCCAAAATGAGCGGAGGTATTCGATGCTTCTGCGGGCGATAGTTTCCGGGTCGGGGTCATACTTGAAGACTTCCACGGAAAGCCATTTGTCCCAACCAATATCCTTTATGGCCTGTGCAATAGGAGCATAGTCCACATCTCCCATGCCGGGGCCGTAAAAGTTAGGGTCGTTTACGTGAAAGTGACCGACGTCTTCGACGCGAACCGAACGGATAATGTCAAGGACAGGTGTCGGCTGCGAGCACATTGCCTTGACATCGAGGTGGACCTTAAAGTTGGGGTGGTTAATTTGGTGTACCATCTGCATCGCTTCCTCGACCGTATTGATAAAATCAGTTTCCACGGGCGAGAGAGGTTCAATGCAGATAGTAGTACCAAGCTGCTCGGCCTTATCAAGAACAGAGGTAAGCAATTCCACAGCCCTTTTCCAAGCACCCTCCTGGGTTTGTCCAGCTACGAGATTTCGCTGTTTGGGAGAACCGAGCACCAGTACCCTGCCACCCAAGTCACTGCACAAGTCCAGTAAGATGGGCATATAATCCTTAGTTCTTCGCCAGACTACATCGTCGGGAGTGGTTATATGAAGGTTGTCGGGGCCAGCAAGTAGCCAGTGTAAGCCGACAGTTTCCAGACCTTGGTCTTCGATGATTTGTCGAACTTCTTTTCTCTGTTCTGTGGTGATGTTTTCTGCGGAGCGCGACAGTGTAAAAGGTGCTATTTCAATTCCGTGATAGCCCAGCCGGCTCGCAACCGAGCAGATCTCTGCTATCGGCCGACCTTCAAACATCTCATTACAGAGAGCAAATTTCATCAGACATTTTCCGGTACCACAAACTGCTCACGATAGGAGCACTTGATAAACTTGTTGGCTTGCTCGGCATTTTCTCCCACGAAACGCTCCTGTTTGCGATCATAGGTCAACACCGGCCCAAGAATAAAGGGTTCCTTGACCAGATCGATATCGTTGCCATCGAGCTGTTCCAGCATGTCACTTAGCGTATTTGATGCATCCTCGTGCGACTTCATGCTCTGGCGAACCTGATCCACTGTAGCCTCGGAGCCGATCCTCCAACAAACGTTAGCCTGGTGACATATCGTGGTGCTAAGGTGACCAACTTCGATCTCGGCAGCCAGATCCTGGCGCCGGCGACTGCGTACGGCGTCGATGAAATTCTGCTGATGTGCTTTTCCACCGTCTCCCTTGTACTGGTGGATTCGCTTGCCTTGCTTGTCGTACGCGCCTCCACCTCCGCGTGAGAGGTGAATGTAAGCATCCTCAAACTGAATGTAGTTGCCTTCGCGAGAGCGGAGATACACAGCCCCACTTTTGCCGCCAGGACGCTTTGGGTCCGGCAGATTGCGGATATCGACGACAACGGGCAAACCATCGTATTCAAACAGTGCCATATGCATGTTTGGTGTCTCGCCGTTGTCATCCCAGGCAAAACGATTGCCCGCCGCAACTACCTTGGTGGGTACGTCATCCCAATCCAGAAGATGACGCATATCATCAAGATAATGAATTCCCCAGTTTGCCATCTCTCCATCGCCCCAGTTCCACTGCCAATGCCAATCGTAGTGGAATGATTTCCGCATTACCGGTGTCATCGGGGCGGGACCGGCCCAGAGATTGTAGTCAATGGTGTCGGGCACGGGCTGCGGAGTCGTCAACTTTCCGATCGGGCCTCTATTCTTAGTTTCCAGCCTGGAGCAGTGCACCCAGATAACCTTGCCGTACTTACCGGTCTGGATATCGTGGGCGGCTTCCTGTACCGCCGGACAGGAACGCTGCTGTGTGCCGGCCTGCACGATGCGATTGTATTTTCGGGCCGCCTCGATCATTTTCCGGCCTTCCCAGATACTATGCGACACAGGTTTTTCGATATAAACGTCCTTGCCTACCTGACACGCCCATATTGTCAACAGTGCATGCCAGTGATTGGGCGTAACGATGACGACTGCATCGATGTTCCTATCGTCCAGCACTTTGCGATAGTCTCGATAGCCCTTTACGGTATGCCCCTCTTTGTTGAAGGTCTCAACAACCCAGTTGAGGCGGTCCTTATCCGCATCACATACGGCCACCACACGAACGCCGTCTAGATTGTTAAAGTCTTTGCAGTGCCCCTTGATTTCCGTGGGTTTATCGGGACCTTTACCGATACCAGCTCCTTTACCCCCAAGACCGATTACCGCCACACGAATATCATCGTTGGCACCGCGCACACGGGAAAATGGTGTCGCAAACACCATTGCGGCGCCGGCAGCCATCGAACCTTTTATAAAGCCTCTACGAGTTAATTTGCTCATCACAGTTCCTTTCGTTTTGTCGCTGTTTTACTTATTTCGCCTGGGCATATTCACGGTAGTGCTCAGCTATTTGAGCCTCTTCGTTGTCACCTTTATGAAAATAAAACCGGAATTTGAAGGTCAAGCTCTGGCCAGCGGGGATTATCATATTACCGGTCCCCTTTGGTTTACCTTCAAAGTCATGTGCGCCAAATGTATTGGCAGTAAATAGTCCGTAATCACGGGCCATCCACCAGGTGGGATGGTTCGGATTTCGAGGATGGTCAAAAATCGCAACGCCCACTATTTGGCCATCGACCGGGCCGTAATAATCGCACCAGGCTGCACGCTTGCCCCAGGCCTGAGCATCACGAAGGCCTTCGCTATTGACGATGTGGCCCTTAGCAACTTTGCCTTTGAGTCGCAAGGTTGGTGTTACCCGAATCGCCATGCAGCCTTCCTTAGTATCACCCAAGGTCACCTCGCCCTGCGAGGCGTGGTATGTGATATCGAAGTCCATTACCAAAGCGTCCGGCTGACTGAAAAATCTGTGTGTTCGGGTATCGGTGCAGATAAGTTGGCCGTTGTCTGCGACCCATTTGTTCTGTGACTGAATAATACCGACCTTGGGACCGGAAGTAACCTTGAGAAATTTATCGTGAACAATCTTTCCGGTTCCCGGTATTTCGCGCCAGAAATCAAGGCCGTTCACTTCTCCGTGGCCATACCACAGGGAGCGATGATGGGGATGGTCGTGCTCTTCGTCCTTGCCCTCTTTCATGGGCCAGTGGCGAATGAGACACGCTCCTGTCGGCCCAATCACGGGATAAAAGTAGGGACGCGAAACGTCCTTGAAGTAGTATTCGGAGAAGAGGTTCCCGTTGATTTGGACTTTTAGCCTGTCTTCAAGCTCGGTAATTTCAACACCTGTGGAAGGTTTTTGCCGCTTCTTACCGTCAAACTGTGCTTTTTCAATCATCTGTTTCCAGATGCGACGCTGCTCGACCATCGCC
>Ga0315553_10002354_pt1 | contig 15197 bp, 15 predicted proteins | sample SalMarSW160140MG_FD_203099 | JGI IMG/M metagenome (GOLD analysis project Ga0315553, IMG submission 203099) | Salt marsh sediment microbial communities from the Plum Island Ecosystem LTER, Massachusetts, United States - Salt Marsh Sediment SW1601-40 ... | reverse complement strand
CAGGCATTCCTCGTAAGTCTCACCCTGAGCGTGAGCTTCCGGAATTAACGGACAACTGGCAATATAGAACCCGTCAGGTGCTTTCCTAACAATAGCGGTATATTTCATTTTCTCCCTCTCCCCCAATTATAGCATAACTACATTAAAACTACTCTCCAGACTAGAGCAGTCGCTCGCTTGTCGGCGGCTTGGTTGGTTTCTCTCCAATATAGCGCCATGGATTGAGTTTCCCGGCCCCATATTGCTACACTAACTCGAAATGCCTGAACTGCCTGAGGTAGAGACGATTAAGAACGAGCTTTCGCCCTGGGTCGTGGGGCAGAGCTTCACTCAAGTCGCCATCCTCGATACCGAGCTGGTATGCGGTGGTTCCACTGAAGAAGTCCGCCGCGGATTAATCGGGCAGAAGGTAGAAAGCCTGGAGCGCCGGGGGAAGTATCTCATCTTTCACCTGTCGAATGACAGGTCGCTGATTATGCACCTCAGGATGACCGGCAGCTTGCTGTTAAATCCCAGGGGAGCTGACCGCTATGCCCGGGCGGTTTTTCACTTTTCCAACGGACACCGCCTCGTCTTCAACGACCGGCGCCGGCTGGGGTTAATATGGCTGGTAGACGATGCCAGTACTGTGGTCGGCAAGCTGGGCCCCGAGCCGCTGGATGAAAGCTTCACCCCGGGCATCCTGGGACAAAGATTAAGCCGGCACCACATCCCGGTAAAAGCAGCGCTTCTCGACCAGTGTATCGTCGCCGGAATCGGTAACATGTATGCCGATGAAGCCCTCTTTTCCGCCCGGATTCACCCCCTGAGAAAAGCCGACTCCCTGTCGCCCGAAGAAGTGCAAACCCTATATCAGAGCATCCGCAGAGTTCTCGGGGCAGCCATCGGCAGCAAAGGCGCCAGCGTGGATACCTACGTCCGCCCCGAAGGCGGGCTGGGCACGGCCCATTTCGCTTTTAAGGTTGCTCATAAGGGGGGCGAACCCTGCCCCGTTTGCGGCAGCACCATCGAGCGGGTCCCGGTGCAGAACCGCGGCACCTGCTTCTGTCCCCGATGCCAGCCTTTTAGTTCCGGCCCTCTGATATAAAAGCTGGCAGCGGCAGGATTCGCACCAGCGGCGCCATATTTCTTGGTATCTTCGTAACCTAAGTGTCTCATCCACCCTCAAAGTTCGTCCTTGTCTTCCTGGAGTGTAGTTTCGAGGAGGACTTCGAGATCTGACTAGATGTATCTGCCTACCGATTCGGCAACTGGCCTGAGCTCCTTCATCAATCTGGCGAAGTCCGATGGAGTAAGGGACTGAAGTCCATCTATGAGGGCTCCCTTGGGGTCAGGGTGGACCTCGATGAGGAGCCCATCGGCACCTGCAGCTATGGCTGCCTTGGCTATCGCTGGAACCAGGGCATAGTGACCGGCAGCATGGCTGGGATCAACGATTAAAGGAAGGTGGCTGGATCTCTTAATCACGGGTATGGAGCATATATCGAGAGAAAAGCGAGCGGTGGTCTCAAAGGTCCTGATACCTCTCTCGCATAAAATAAGCTGGCTGTTCCCCTCTGCTAGCAGATAATCGGCCGCTGTAAGCCATTCAGCAATGGTGCATGAGAACCCCCGTTTCAGCAAGACGGGGTGCTTACTCTTCCCAATCTCGGTTAGCAAGGCGAAGTTTTGCATATTTCGGGCCCCGACTTGAAGGATATCCGCATACTTGGATACCAGACTCACATCGTGGGGGTCCACTACTTCGGTAACTACAGGTATGTTGAACTGCTCTCTAGCTTTCGCCAGCAACTCCAGGCCGGCCTTCTCCAGCCCCTGAAAGCTGAAGGGGGAGGTGCGTGGTTTGAAGGCACCACCGCGCACAATGCAGGCTCCTGCTTTTTCCACAGCCCCGACCGCCTTCATGAGCTGCTCTTCGTTTTCCACAGCACAGGGCCCTGCCATAACCACAATACGCTTGCCCCCGATCTCAATCCCGTTAACGGAAACTACGCTGTCCTGTGGTTTGAATTCGCGGGAGGCGAGCTTGTAGGGTTTCATAATCCGGGCTACGCTCTCCACTCCAGGGAGCAGGGCGAAGATGTCGGAAGGCAGCTGTCCTGTGTTGCTTCCCAGCAAAGCCACCACTGTCTTATCGGTGCCCAGATTCAACTGGGTGTCCAGTCCCAGCGATTTAGCCTTCTGCACCACCCCGTTTATCTCCTCTGGAGTGGCACCTTTTCTCATCCCTACTATCATAGCGCCCTGAGATGATACATACATTCTGCCCTTTTGTCTAGGCTTCTAAAGGGCATTTGGATGAGCAAAGGCGCCAGCCTTTTGATTCCGGCCTCTGATATAAAAGCTGGCCGCGGCTGGATTTGCACCAGCGACGAGGGCTTCCTAAGCCTCTAGCTCGTCTAGCCGTATCTTTACCTTATGAATGGTCTTGTCTATCCTACAGCAAACCTTCAAGCTATCCTCAGACTTCACTGAATGTGTTGGCGATTGTGATACAATAGGTAATTAAGAGTCGCTTACAAATTCTTATGGCTTATAACCTAAAAGCAGAAGGGAGAAAGGGATGGAGCGTAGTTGGAATGAAAGAGACATAGATCTATTGATAACTACAATCCTTACTCGAGAGGATAGCGTTCCTAACTTCGCCTTGTTGCTAGGCTCGGGTGCATCAATAACCTCTGGTGTCGATAGTGCAGATGAAATGATTAACGACTGGCGTCGAGCGCTCTATAGGCGCAGCGGAACGCCGAAGAAATATACAGAATGGTTAGATGAACAGCCATGGCATAACAATGACGACGAGTATGCGATTCTGTTCGAACTCATGTATGACCAGCCGCCCTTGCGGAGAACACATATTGAGAACCGTCTACGCAAGGCTCATCCCGGTTGGGGATATGTCTATCTAACGAATCTCTTGGATAACAGAATATTCAATGTGGTCTTCACAACTAATTTTGACGACCTCCTAAATGAGGCTTGTTTTTTGTACTCAGAATGTGTTCGTCCCGTTGTTTGTGCGCATGATTCAGCTGTTTCTGGCATACGAGTTACGTCACCAAGGCCGAAGATAATCAAACTTCATGGCGATTTTCTTTTTGATAACATTAAGAATACGGTGCGGGAACTGGAGACACTTGAAGACAATATGAAAAGGAAATTCATGCAATTCGCGCAAGAATATGGCCTTGTTGTGGTTGGATATAGCGGGAGAGATCGCTCTGTGATGGACACTTTGGACATACTTATCCAGAGAGAAGAATATTTCAAGCAGGGCATATACTGGTGTGAACTGGGTGAAGCACAACAGAGAACTGTGCGTCTTAACAATCTTCTGCGCAGGGACAGAGTCTATCCTGTCAAGATCCCAGGCTTTGATGAGTTTATGGCAGAACTTCACCACAAAGCAGGGCTTAAGTTGCCGGAACCAGTAGTCAATCCACTTCGGATGTCCGAGGGTAGAGCTCGTCTGTTTGTAGATGTACACCCTTCCGTGGAGAGAAGCAAGATGATCTCCCAAGATATTAGAAAAGTGCTTCACGGTATCGCTGACATAATGACTTCGGTTGAAGTGCCTGCCAAAGTTAAGGCTGGCAAAAAACCTGAGAAACGCTACCTTGGTGACCGCTTGCCGACCTCACTCAGAGCTGTTGTGATTAGGCAACAGAAGGGGTTAGAAGATGCTTTAAGGGAGATGAAGAGAGCATACAAGGAAGACCCGCAAGACATAGGCGTTGCCTACGAACTAGCTGACATCCTTGCTAGACTACGTAGGAAGAAGGAACTTCAGGAATTCATTCTCGATGAGCAATGTCCGGTGGAGGATTATAATAAATCTTACTTTCTGCTTCATGCTGATAATAATGAAGGTGCTATAGAGATGGCTGACAGGGCGCTTAGCCAGGAGCCAGACGGTGGTATAGAGGACCATGTTGCAAGAATAAACCGTGCTATCGCGTTGAAACGTCTTGGTCGAACTGAGGAAATGGAAGCGGAACTCGAAATTATTGAGAACGAGGCCCCTTCGGATTTTATACGCTCGGGGATCGCAGCTTTGCGAAAGAAAAAGGATCCGATGCTCTCACTGTTAGAGACTGCATTAAAGGAACGACTTCTTTCAACAGATGACGTTGAGATGTTTGTGGTCTTTGAGGACTATTGGGAAGACGAGGACTTATTAAAGTTGCTTGACAAGTGGAGATAAAAGGGACTTGACAAATGTGGAAGATTGCGCTAGAGTAGAGTTGAATTAGAAGGAGGTGATAAGTCTAATGGAGGGCAAGCACTAAACAGAACGGTTTTAAGCTTTTTATTCAAGATAGCCCGGCAGTGACTGGGCTATCTTGCTTTTGACGACTTGGATACAGAAAGCACTCTCAAGGCCTTGTCAGACCATCCTCAAACTTCACTGACCCAGTAATATCCTGCCTAATATATCAGTCTATCCACCGGCGAATAACGTTTGTGACTCTCTATCGCATCATAGCATCCAATCACCTGCTTGAAAACCGTTTTGGTGGACACTATAATCTTGCTATGCAAAGGCGTGTCGTGAGGGGATCAGGTTGTGGATAAAGAAGAAGTTCATAAAGCTATTAAGAGGCACCAATTACAGGACAATCTAGAACAAGATTTTCTTGCCAGTATAAATGACCGAATATCACGTTATCTAGAGCTTGATTTTATTCAAGTCGTTCCCAAAACCTATTTTGCTCCAATTACTATTGAGTGTATCCTGCTTTATCGTGATGGTTATTTCTTTGCCTGCATAGCTTTGTGTCAAGCGGTGGCGGAAGCTCTGCTTCGTTTTGTTTGCGAAAGAAACGACAGGGGAAGTAAAGGCTTCGTGAAATTCGAAACGAATATTTGCAAACTCAGAGAACTCAAGGACAAGATTCCTCTTGATTGGATAGAAACGTTTGAGAAGGTCTGGGAGAACCGCAATGATTATCACCATCTCAATCCTGACGTACCAACTCAAAAAGAAAAACTCAGAGAAATTGCCAAGGACAAAATAGTTGCACTTCTTGATATTGAGTCAAAAGTTTTCGCATTTGAATGGGTAGATGGCGCTATTAAACGCATACACCCTGAATATTGGTTTGAAACCGATAGCGGACATCTTAACTCATATCTTAGATTTGAGCTTTGATAGTTACCTGGTTTCTAAATTATCAATTGGGCTATATTTCTTGTGGCCTTCCACTGCATCATAGCAAACCACCGCCTGGCAATATCGGTTAGTCATCATCAACGTTGACAGAAAGCCTACCTCAAATTATTATCTTCTGTTTCTAATAGCCTCAATTACTGAAAGAAAAATTCCCACACCTATGAGTGGGTAGCCTATCAGACGATTATCACCGAAAATAATCCCCAGAACCACTAAGGACATACCCAGTATAGCGAGGTTTGAGGGTTGTTGATATTGCCTTCCCCTGGCTATAAGCAAAAGTACCACAATAACAACCAGGGCAATGATTGAAATCGCTATCCACATGGCTTCCATGAATACCTCCTTTTAGAAGTACCGGCTACTTTCAAAAATTATAGCACTGAGGGCAAAGAGAAGATAGATAATTACCACGGAAATCCACCAATCGCTTGTTTTATTGTAAAGTTGATTGTAAAGTTGGGGGTCTCGGCTCGACCAGCCGGGACCCTCAAGTGAAAGGAGGTAAAGGAGTGAAGCACAATAGCAGATAAAGCCTTGCTATCGTGCCCGGCCTATGCCGGCAACTATATCCTACCATTACCACTATGAACCCTCCGTGAACTCTCCATGAATTCTCTCCTACCTCTTTAGGCTCGATACCGGCCAGCTTGCAAAAAGCTTTGAACCTTGCCAGGCCGATATCGCCTCTCAGAGCGCAATTCTTCGCAAAAGTTGCTCTATGCCATTAACCGATAGAGCCTCAAGCTAGGCCCGATTCACTCAATGATGCCACTTCCTTCCTAATCTATAATTCTCCCTCCCCTGGTGGGACATAACAGGCAAGTTTTTAAAAATTCCCCTCTTAAGGTAAGAGGGGAAAGGGGAGTTATGAAAGTAACCCCCTTTATCCCCCTTACTCTAAGGGGGAAAGATGGGAGACAATCATTCTAAGGGGGAAAGAGAGAGACCTTAATTTTTGAGAAGGAACTCCCATCCTGGATTTGCACCAGCTTGTAAACAATAAGCTATAATAACCGGGAATATGCCGTGCGAAATTTGTAAGTTAAATAAACTATTCAGGAGTCGCGTCATCTATGCTAGCTAAGCTGACATTTCTGGGTGCATCGCGGAATGTTACAGGTTCCTGCTACCTTTTAGAGAGTCAGGATACCCGTGTGCTTATAGACTGCGGGATGTACCAGGAGCGGAAGTACCAGGGGAGAAACTGGCAGCCATTTTCATTCGACCCTCAGTCACTCGATGCCGTTTTTTTGACTCATGCCCATCTCGACCATTGTGGACTTTTACCTAGACTGGTACGTGAAGGTTACAAGGGCAAGATATACTGCACCCAGGCGACGGCTGAGATAGCCCAGATTATCCTTCTCGATGCCGCACATCTGCAGGTAGAAGACGCCGCATATAAGGCAAAACGCCATAAAAAGGAAGGGCGGCGTGGTCCTTATCCCGAAATACCTCTTTATACCGTAGAAGATGCCGAAGCGGTCGAGCCGCATTTTTCCGCCGTAGAATATCTGAGTTGTGTCGGAATTAATAGCAATCTCGAAGGTTGTTATTATGAAGCGGGGCATGTGCTCGGGGCTGCAACCATAAGTGTAAATATCCAGCAGGACGGCAAGAACCACAGGGTAATTTTTTCCGGTGATATCGGCGAGCCCGACCGCCCGATATTAAAGGACCCGGCTGTTTTCGACGAGGCCGAATATATAGTTATAGAGTCAACCTACGGCGACCGCACTCACGAAGAACACGAGAACCTCGATATCCAAAAACAATTACGCGATTGTATCAACAGGACGGTAAGCGCCGGGGGCAACATCATTATTCCCAGTTTCGCTCTGGAGCGGTCCCAGGAACTACTGTATCACCTGAACGAATTGTTTCTACGTAAAGAAATTCCGCCCTTAATCGTCTTTCTGGACAGCCCTATGGCAATCCGGATTACCGAAGTATTTAAACGTCACGCTGAACTCTTCGACAAAGAGATGATGCAGCGTCTGCGCCAGGGGAATTCCTGTTTTAGCTTTGAAAACCTCAAAATTGTACAGAGTGTGGAAGAGTCCAAGGCCATTAACAACATAAAGGGAAGCAGTATCATCATAGCCGGTAGCGGTATGGTAACCGGCGGCCGTGTGAAGCACCATATTGTCAATAACATCAGGAGGCCGGAAAGCACAATATTATTCGTCGGCTATCAGGCGGAGGGAACGCCGGGCAGAATACTACTGGACGGTGCTAAGAAAGTCCGTCTCCTGGGGCAAATACATCCGGTGAAGGCACACATTGAACAAATCGAGGGGTTCTCTGCCCACGCCGACCGCGATGGACTACTGGATTGGTTAGATGACATTCGTGTCCCGCCGCGCTGCGTATTCGTCACTCACGGGGAAGAAAAAGCAGCCAACAGCTTTGCGAAGATCCTGAACGAGAGGACCGGGTGGACCGTAAAAGTCCCCAAATACAAAGAAACTGTGAAGCTCGTTTAAATCGATAAAGAAGGTCCGACTGTGGAAAAAAGCATTTTGCGCTGGGAGTTAGGGGGAATTGCCTTCATAGTTGTTTTGGGGTCGTTGCTGCACTTTGCCTTCGAGTGGTCCGGTCGTGCGATTCCCGTCGCCCCGATTGCCGCCGTGAATGAAAGTGTGTGGGAACATCTGAAGCTGGGTTTTTGGCCAGCATTAGTATATGCGGCTTTGGAATATAGCCGCTTTGGGAAGTCGGCGAACAATTTTCCTTTTGCAAAGACCCTGGGAATTTATCTAATACCAATCACTATCGTGGTCCTTTACTATGCGTACACGGCTATCCTGGGGCATGGTCTCCTGGTAGTCGACATTGCGATTTTCGTTGTAGCCGTCGTAGTCGGGCAGTTGGTGAGCTATAGACTGCTAATTGCCGCTCCATTACCGGAAAGGCTTAACCGTTTCGCCCCGATTGCTTTAGCGGTCCTGGGCATTCTCTTCGTGCTATTCACATTCTATCCACCACAATTGTCGCTCTTCAGAGACTCCGTCACCGGCGCCTATGGCATTGCCGGATAGTACTGTGGAAAACAAAGGTGGCAGCGGTGTGACTTGAACCAGCGACCAGAGCCCTATTAGAAGCTGCAACATGGCCCGTCCAGGGGTATATTTTTTATTTCATGTGCAGGTATAATGTGTGAATGCTAATAGGCGTCGAAGGACACATACGATGAATTGGACAAGAACTAATTTAAAGCACAGGAGGAGTCCATGTCTTTGATAGATTCCATGGTCAACAATTTCGTCTCTTTCTTCCAGAACCCCAGCGCCAGTGGTACTTACCTGGCCATAGCCATCGGTCTGGCTATAGCCTTCGGTGCGGTCTGGCTGGCCGGTTACCGGCCGCCGCTCTTTAAGAAACCCTGGCTCTGGGCGGTCCTCGTAAGCAGTGCCTTTCTAACCCTGGCTGCTATAAGCTTCGTTCAAATTCCCCTCCAGTATTGGGTTCAACAAGCACTGAGCCAGTTCTGGAGCCAGGAGTCCGCCATGCGCTGGCTTCTCCTGGCAGGTATACCATTAATGCTCCTCACAGGACTGGTCCAGGAAGGGGCAAAGCTGGTGCCGGTGGTCGTCTACTGGGGGCGTAGCAGCAAGAATATCGACCCCAAGCTGGGACTCGCCATCGGCGCTGTAGCCGGAGCCGGATTTGCAATCTTCGAAGCGCAGTGGGCGCACAATCTCATCTTTGCCTACGGGTGGACATGGGGATTGGTACAAACCTACGGCTTCGTGGCGATACTTGGATTCTGGGAGAGATTCTTTACCGTAGCCGCTCATATCGCTTTTTCCGCCCTGGCCGGGTATGGTCTGGCCAGAGGCCGGGGATGGCAGTTTTATCTCATAGCCTCTGGTCTGCACGCCTTACTGAACTACGGCGTAATTTTGCTGAGTGCAGGGCTCCTTACCGATGTTCAAACGGAAATCTATGTTGCCGTGATAGCCGTGCTGGTCACAGCCTGGGCCCTGTGGCTCCGCTGGAGAAAAAGGGCAGATACGATTGAGCCTGAAATATCATCCCCGTGAAGTTATGGCCGCTAAAAAAGCGTTTTGCTATTAAGTAAAGTTACCAAATCGAGAGTAAATTATCTTGTAGAAGGAGAAAAACATGGCAGAGGAAGAAAAACGCTGGTACCGCCGCCGCTCCGCAACCTTGGTAGGCCCTATCTGGTTCATCGGCTGGCTATTTACAATCGGTTATGCCGGTCTGGTCTGGTGGCAGATTATACTTGCCATAATAGTCTGGCCGTACTTTCTGGGCCGGGCACTGATGTGACCAGTCAAGAGAGGGTACCCCAATCCAGCTATCAAGAAGAAAAAAGTGACGGCCGCGGCTGGATTCGAACCAGCACCCAAAGGGTTGTTCCTTTCAAATAAGTCTAAAGTGTATTAACAACGCCTCGTCTTGTTAAACCATTCTAGGCAAGGTTTCCAATACCAGCAGGCTGCTCTGGGAAAAATGGCATAGCAAGAAATAGTGGTAGGGTGTATCATTTTGCCAGCAGCGATTTGTCCGAAAACGACTGAACCAATACGTGAATTAGCAATCGCAATTTTAGTCCGGAAGCTACATAACGGTACAACACTCTATAGAAAGGAGGCGTCTTGTGACTGGAACAGGCAATCAGGCAGGAGCAGAGAGTCGGGAGCAAAGGTACCAGCTAATGAAGGTGGCTTTAGGTGAGGCTGAAGCTGATTTAGCCATCGTTAAAGGCTCTGTAGTAAATGTCTACACAGGGGAGGTGCTGGAAGGAGCTTCTGTCCTTATTAAAGGCGACAAAATAGCTTATGTCGGCAAGAATGTCGGTAAGTCTATTGGCTCCTCGACCAGGGTCATTGACGCTGCCGGTAAGACGCTGATACCCGGGCTTATTGACGGGCATGCCCATCTAGACTCCATGTATTCGATAAGCGAGCTATCGCGGTATGCTGTCGCCGGGGGCACTACCACTATCATTACCGAGACTTCCAACCTCGCTGGGGCGCTGGCGTATGAGGGGACTACTGCAATCTTAGGGTCTAGTAAGAACCAACCGATAAAAGTTCTCTTTACCGCTCCACCGATGGTCACTCTAAGCCCGGTAACTGAGGAGCATGCCATCACCGTTAAGGAGCTTCGCAGGCTGCTCAGGCGAAAGAGAGTTATCGGCTTGGGCGAGCCGTACTGGGGTGGGGTAGTGGGTGGCAACCGGCGAGTCCTTGAGCTAATCGCCGAGACAATAAGGATGGGCAAGAAAGTTGAGGGGCACAGCGCTGGTGCCAGCAACAATAAGCTACAAGCATATATTTCGTCCGGCGTCTCCTCCTGTCATGAATCAATCACCGCAGAAGAGGTTATGGAAAGGCTAAGATTAGGACTGTTTATATTCATAAGGGAAGGCGAAATAAGGAGGGACCTGGAAGCCATTGCCAAGATAAGGGATGAAAATATTGGTTTGACACGACTGGCATTATCAACCGATGGAATAGGACCATGGCAGCTTATCAACGATGGCTATATGGACTTCGTGGTGCAGAAAGCAATCAATCTGGGTTTCAATCCAATTCTGGCGGTACAGATGGCAAGCATTCACCCGGCATGGCACTTTGGCCTGGACCACCTTATCGGTGGAATAGCCCCGGGCAAGTACGCTGACATTGTAATTGTCCCAGATTTGCGAACTATTCGGGTAGAGTGTGTAATCAGCAATGGACAGGTTGCTTTCCAGAACGGACGACCGGTTGTCCGGCCCAAGAGATACGAGTATCCAAGCTCAGTCCGAAACAGCATTCATCTGGCCCAGAATTTTACGGCTGACGACTTCGCTATACCTGTGGAACGCAACCGCAGCCAGGTGAAAGCCAGGCTGATAGACCAGGTTACCAATTTGGTCACCAGAGAAAGTTTCGCAGATATGCCGGTATCGGATGGTCAGCTCAAGCCCGACGCCAGCCGAGATATAGTCAAGGTAGCTGCTATCGAGCGGTCTTACCGCACCGGGAAGAGCTTCGTCGGCCTCATAAGAGGCATCGGACTTAAGCACGGGGCAATTGGCACCAGTTATGCCTGGGATTGTGGCGATATTATAGTAGTGGGGGCCGATGAAACCGATATGGCACAGGTAATAAACAAGATTAAACAATTAAACGGGGGGATAGTAGTGTGTGCCGGGAACAGAATATTGGCTGAAATAGCGCTCCCAGTAGCAGGGACAATCTCCACCGAACCTATGGAGGCTATAGCTGGTAGGCTCAATGAGATTCAACGGGCAGCCACCGACCTGGGTTGTAATTCTCCCGATATACGTACGACTCTGGCCGTTCTCCCTACCCCGGCTATACCCTTTCTCCGAATATGCGAACATGGACTGTTTAATCTCAGACAGAATCAATTCGTTGATTTGATAGTGGAATGAGCAGGTTTGGGGAGAATCAAAAAACTCCAAAGCCTTATCAGAACTGGCAATGTGCCCTGGGGAATTCTTGCCCAGGTGCATATTCTTTTATTTCACATACAGGTATAATGTGTGAACCCATTTGATATAAGAAGGAACAGGTGATTTCTGAAATATACGATATTACAAAATTGAATCCAAGGAGTAAGAAACATGAATACGAACTCCTTAGAAAAACTCAGCCAAATTGAACTAGCCCATTACGTCATCGATGTATTAAGGCGGATAATGTTGCACTATGGCATATGGTTCAACGAGGTCGTCCATCAGCTGGGCCTGGAAGAAGCCATTCGGCTCGAGGGAGAGGTTTCCGCCTCGTTTTTCCCCATAGCTATAAAGCGCCTATCCAAGACTCTGGGCTTTCAAACTGAAAGCGACCTGCCAACCTGGCTGGTTAATATGGAAAGGGGAAAGTTAATCGGCCTGATAAAAGCTATGTCCTTTAATTGGCTGGCAGGTGATGGGGTATGGTTCCGAACTGTTGAGGATAACTATGATATGTATACCGGCAAAAGGTGTAACGATACCTGCTGGACCAGGTATTCGCCTTTGGAAGCAGCCATGATAAAATCGTTCTTGCAGCTTCCCCGGCAAAGCGGACTGGATGGTTTAGAACAAGCCTTAAACCTTCGGCTTTACGCACAAATCAATGAACAGACAATCGAAAGGTCAGGAGATGAACTCATTCTTCGTATGGTGAAATGCCTGGTCCAGGGAACAAGAAAGCGCCAGGGGCTGCCCGATTATCCCTGCAAGTCAGCCGGAGTGGTAGAATTCCCGGCATTTGCCAAAATGATAGATTCCAGAATCAGGACCGAATGCATCAGCTGCCCTCCCGACGAGCACCCGAAGGAATGGCTTTGTGCCTGGCGGTTTTACACTCCTGAGCAAGCAACTGGCAAATAGAATAGATGAGGACGACAACAAAGAGAAGGCTTTTAATCGGAGCAGGAACCTTATCCACAGGAATAGGGATTATCGGTGTTTTCATCCCGATCCTACCTACAACCCCATTTCTATTACTCGCCGCTGCTTGTTATATGCGGAGCTCCGAACGGTTTTATCAAGGGCTTATAAACAACAGAGTATTTGGAGCCTATGTCAGGAACTATATTGAAGGCAGAGGAATGCCCATGAGAATAAAGATATTTACCATCCTTCTACTCTGGCTAACTATCGGACTCAGTATAACTTTTGGAGTACAGAACATAGTTATCAGGATAGTACTAATTTGTCTTGCTGTCGGGGTTACAGCACATATCGGCCTGATCAAAAAAAGAAAAGCTGAAGATATTTAGAAGTAAAACCAACCGGCAGCGGCTGGACTTGAACCAGTGTCTAAACTGTAAGTAATATAATGATATGACTCATATTATATTGGCTGGAATTCGCAATGTCGCGTAGAAAAAAACCTATATCATTCCGTATTTCAGAGGTATCACATGTGGTCGGCGCTACCTATAGCCAGCTTGCGTATTGGGATAAGACAGGCCTGGTGAGCCCGAGCCTGAGAGCAGCATCCGGAAAAGGTTCGCGCCGTCTCTATTCTATAGAAGACATCTTCGAATTAAAGGTCCTGATGAAATTGCTGGATAGTTCGCTGCCTCTACAGCGGATACGGTCGAGCTTCCGCTTTATACGAGGTCAATCCAAGGCTTTATCATCCTTCGTAGTGTTCACGGATGGGAAGACAGTCTATTTCTACGAGGACTATGATGTTCTCGTAGACACGTTAAAGCAAGGCCAGACAGTATTACGTATCGCGGTTCAAGATCTGATTTCAGAAGTACAAGCTAGGTTGACCAATAGGCAGTGAGCACAAGAGGAACCAATCCTGTACCAATTGCAGGATATCAATAAATGACCGCCGGGGATGCCCGCAGTTTAGCCGAGGCACTAGGGAATTGTGCGGATGTGGAATATGGCAGCGGCTGGATTTGAACCAGCGACCAAAGGCTTATGAGTCCTCTGCTCTACCCCTGAGCTACGCTGCCCGAAAATAGTTTAGCATCGGCTAGGGGAGACGGTCAAATTAAGGGACACAATGACAAGGAGAATTTGAGCAGTTATAATCTAATGAGGCGATGTCGAGTTGTATATGAGGCGCCAATTGAAAGAGCCGTTTGTCAAATTCGTGGAAAGCGAGCTGGGGGCTGATACTTTGCTTATCACCTGCGGCTTGCCGGGCACCTGGAAGACCGAGACGAGCGAGGAGATTTCCAGGATTAAGGGTTACCCCATCCTGCGGTCCGACCTGATTAGACTGGAGGTACTGAAAGGCGAGAATATATTTGATGAGAAGGTCGCCTCGGATATGAGCAAACGAACGATGGTCTATGATGAGACGTTCCGACGGGCAGGCGAGGTCCTGAAGAGAGGCAACAGCGTAATACTGGATGCCACCTTCGTCACTCAATCGTTGAGAAGACGGGCTGCGGAGATAGCAGCCAAACACAATAAGACATTCGTCATCCTGCAGACCCACTGCCCGCAAGAGGTAGCCATAGCCCGGATACTACGACGCACCCAGGAAAACTACGAATCGAATGCCCTCACCGAGCAGGCCTACCTCGACAATAAAAAGAGGTTCGAAAAGGTGGACCTGGATGACTTGAAACGATCGTATCCCGGACTCAATATTGTCCACCCGACAGTTGATACCCGATATGACCCGCCCGCAGATTGGTATATCATCGGCGTGGAAAAGAGATAGGCAACTTCCTTTGTCACCCTGAGCGATAGCGAAGGGTCTCAGATTCTTCGCTCCGCTCAGAATGACAGACAATAAAGGGTGATTTATAAGAGATTAGCAGTGAAGATAGATTTGCACATCCACACCAAGACCTGCTCGGATGGCAACCTCCCTATTGAAGATGTTTTCCAAGAAGCCAAAAACAGAAACATCGATTTAATGTCGACGACCGACCACGATTCTGTAGATTGCCAGGAAAGAGCTATCGCCCTGGCGAGAAAGCATGGCATTTCTTACGTCACAGGGGTGGAATTAAACGTGACCTTCCATTATCCTGAAAGCAATAAAGATGTTTCCCTGGACTTTTTGGGATATGGGTATGACATCGGCAATCGAGAGCTAAAGAGCAAGCTTCAATTAATCAAGGAACACAGGGGGAAAAGGGCGCGTAAGATTTTAGAAAACCTGAACGTCGAGTTCGATAAGGAAGGTATTGAAAGATTTACCGAGGAAGACCTCAGGAAAATAGAGGATAGTGTGGACGGCGTGTTCGGGCGCCCCCATATAGCGAACTACCTGATAGAAAAAGGGATTGTAAAGGATAAGCAGGAGGCTTTCGATAAATATCTGGTCAAGTGCGATGTCCCTAAGTACCCACTCTCCCTTGCTGAAGCATCAAAGCTGCTCAGGACCGCCGGGGGCGTACTTGTACATGCCCACCCCAATGACCCCCACGGAACATCCCTGGTAAGCATAACGCGCGATTTGGACGAACAAACGAATGTCATAGAAAAATATATGCTACAATACATCGATGGTGTCGAGTGCTGGCATACGAGACATGACGAGACAACCACAGCACACTATATTGAATT
>Ga0315553_10002352_pt1 | contig 15203 bp, 14 predicted proteins | sample SalMarSW160140MG_FD_203099 | JGI IMG/M metagenome (GOLD analysis project Ga0315553, IMG submission 203099) | Salt marsh sediment microbial communities from the Plum Island Ecosystem LTER, Massachusetts, United States - Salt Marsh Sediment SW1601-40 ... | reverse complement strand
TCTGAGTCACTTATGCCAAGTGCCATTCGGTTGTTGTACCGGAAATCGAACTCGGCAAGATATCTGTGCAAATGTTGCTCGCCGCAGTGCTGATAGATGCCCCGCATGCCGCGCTTGAACAGTGAGAAGAACCCTTCTGCCGTGTTCACATGCGCACGCCCACGCACGTACTCCTTGTCGCTATGCTTCACCGTTTCGTGGCCAGCGAACTTGGTTCCAACGTACGGATAGATGTTCGACTCGTCGGTCATGAGAAGAGACTGGCGATCGATGTTCTCCTGTAGGACGCGCTCCGCAAGATTGGCGGTCAAAGCCTCAGCATGGATTGAGCGTGCATTCCCGCCGCGCTCTACGAGCGTCATGATCTTCATAGGATCGCTCTGACCCCCGCCACGAAGGGCAGTCGTGCCGTCGGGCAATGTCACGCGGCGATAGCGATTGCGGCCTCTGTGACCCCAAAGTGTCTCGTCACTTTCGACGATTTTGCCGGAGCCGCCGAGCGGACCTAGCTTGCCGTCGCGCATGGCTTCGCGGATACGCATCGAAAGAAACCATGCGGTCTTGAGCGTCACGCCAAGCGTGCGGGAAAGCTGGTTAGAACTAATACCCTTCTTGGACGAGCAAAGTAGGTAGATCGCCTGTAGCCACACATGCATCTTGATGTGGCTGCTCTCGAAAACCGTCCCGACTTTGCATGTGAATGGCTGGCGGCAGGCGTAGCACTTCCACAGGCCCACCCGCGTCGTCTTGCCCTTCATCTTGCCGGCACGGCCGATCACGCCGCAATGCGGGCATACAGGGCCCTCCGGCCACAGGCGTGCCTCAACGAAGGCGTATGCAGCTTCCTCGTCGTGGAAGTGCTCGGCGGAGAGAAGGCTGGACATTTGTTTCGGCTCCGTAACGGTATTATCCCGCTAACAGCCTGAATCTAGATATTGTTTGTGGGTATGTCAAGTGCAATATCACCCTGCCGCCGCACCCTGAACCTAAAGTAGCGGCTTCTCGGCTTGGGGGCTGCCGATGGTCGCGCGCATCACCACCGTCGCGTTTCAGGGGATCGAGGCGATTCCCGTCGATGTCCAGGTGCTGATGACGCCGGGAAAGCCGGTCTTCAACATCGTCGGCCTGCCCGACAAGGCGGTGGCGGAAAGCCGCGAGCGGGTGCACGCGGCGCTCCACGCCTCGGGCCTGGCGCTTCCGGCGAAACGCATCACCGTTAATCTCGCACCCGCCGACCTGCCGAAGGAAGGGAGCCACTACGACCTGCCGATCGCGCTCGGCCTGATGGTGGCGATGGGCGCGGTCGCTTCCGATTCGATCGCCGAGCACGTCGTGCTCGGCGAACTCGCGCTCGACGGCCGCATCACCGCCGTCGCCGGCGTGCTTCCCGCGGCGATCGGCGCGAATGCGCTTTCGCGCGGGCTGATCTGCCCGGAGCCATGCGGGCCGGAGGCGGCATGGGCCGGCGAGACGCTTTCGATCGTCGCGCCCGACTCGCTCATCTCGCTCGCCAACCATTTCCGCGGGACGCAGGTGTTGAAGCGGCCCGAGCCGGCGATCCGTTCCGGCGGCGGCGACATCCCCGACATGAAGGACATCAAGGGGCAGGAGGCTGCCCGCCGCGCGCTCGAGATCGCCGCAGCCGGCGGCCACAACATGCTGATGATCGGCCCCCCCGGCGCCGGCAAGTCGATGCTCGCGAGCCGCCTTCCCTCCATCCTGCCGCCGCTCATGCCGCGCGAGCTCCTGGAGATCTCGATGATCGCCTCGATCGCCGGCGAGCTGACCGACGGGAAGCTCTCCGACCGGCGACCGTTCCGCGCGCCGCACCATTCCGCCACGATGGCGGCGATGGTCGGCGGGGGGTCACGGGCGAGGCCGGGCGAGGTCTCGCTCGCGCATAACGGCGTGCTCTTCCTCGACGAGCTGCCGGAGTTCTCGCCACAGGTGCTCGACTCGCTGCGTCAGCCGCTCGAAGCGGGCGAGACGATGGTGGCGCGCGCCAATCACCGCATCGTCTAACCCTCGCGCATCCAGCTTGTCGCGGCGATGAATCCCTGCCGCTGCGGCAAGGCGGGCGAGCCTGGCCACGTCTGCCGGCGGGGCCCGCGCTGCGCCAGCGACTACCAGGCGCGCATCTCCGGGCCGCTGCTCGACCGCATCGACATCCGCATCGAAGTGCCGGCGCTTGCCGCCACCGACCTGATCCGCCCGAGCCCGAGCGAGACGAGCGCTGAGGTGGCGGAGCGCGTCGCCGCGGCACGCGCGCTTCAGGCCGAGCGCTACAAGTCGCTCGGGCAAGGCCGCATCCGCGCCAACGCGCAGGCCGGCGCCGACCTGATCGAGAAAGTGGCCACGCCGGAGCGCGCCGGACTGCGGCTTCTGGAAGACGCTGCCACCTCGATGGCGCTCAGCGCGCGGGGCTATCATCGCGTCTTGAAGCTGGCGCGGACGCTGGCCGACCTCGACGGTGCGGAAACGGTCGCGCGCATCCACGTCGCGGAGGCGCTCGCCTATCGCGCCCTGCCGCCCGAGCTCGACCTGGCTGCCTAACTTCCCGGGATACTGTCGTGGAAGCGTAATCCTGCGCGATTATCTCAAGTAGAATCGCGCCGTGGGTGATTCGCCTTCCGGCAATGCTTCCGCGGGGGAACGGATGTACGAACCGGGTAAAGGGCTGTCTCTGACAATGGGGCCGTCGCCGACGGGGGTACACGGGTGACGGCGGGTGCGCTGCTATCGCCCCGTGGCCTGGTGCGACGCTTCACGCCGACGATCGCGGCCGGAACCGACCGCGCCCTGGCGCGCTTCGCCAAGTCGAACGTGCTCGCCTGGCCGGGCTCGCGGCGCGGCGTCTCGCTCGGCCGGCTCGGCGATCTCGAGGTGCGTATCGCGGCGAACTTGTTCGAGGTGCGGCGCGCGCAGTCGATCCGCTACCGGGTGTTCTACGAGGAGATGTCGGCGGTTCCGGATTTCCGCACGCGGCAGACGCGCCGCGATGCGGACCGCTTCGACAAGCTCTGCGACCATCTCCTCGTCGTCGATCATGCCGGCCGGCGCGCGCGGTTCGGCGGACAGATCGTCGGCACTTACCGGGTTCTTCGCCACGAGATCGCGGCACGGCACGGCTTCTACAGTGCCGACGAATTCGACATCGCGCCGCTCGTCGCGCGCAAGCCCCACCTTCGCTTTCTCGAGCTCGGCCGTTCCTGCATCCTGCCGAGCCACCGCAGCAAGCGCGCGCTCGAGCTGATGTGGCATGGCATCTGGGCCTATGTGCGCATGCACGATTTCGACGTGATGCTCGGCTGCGCGAGCCTAACCGGCATCGACCCGAACGCGCTCGCGCTGCCGCTCTCTTTCCTCCACCACCATGCGCGCGTATCGGAGGAATGGTTCGTCCGCGCGCGCGACGAGCGGCATGTCGCGATGGACCGGATGCCGGCTTCGGCGATCGATCAGCGCAGGGCGCTGCGCGCGCTGCCTCCGCTCGTCAAAGGATATCTGCGTCTCGGCGCCATGGTCGGCGACGGCGCCGTCATCGACCACCAGTTCGGCACGACCGACGTCTTGATGGTGCTCCCCGTCGCGGCAATCGCCTCGCGCTACATTTCCTATTACGGCGCGGACGCGAGCCGCTACGCCATCACTTCGCAGCCGCCGGCGAACGACCGCCCACTCTTCGCCGCCTGATCCTCACATAGAGCGCGCCGCTTCCGCCGTAGCGGCGGTGCGCTTCCTCGAAGCCCACCACGACGTCACGGAACTCATTGCCGGCAAGCCAGCGCGGCACGCTTTGGCGCAAGACGCCGCGGCCTTCGCCGGCTCCCTCGCTCTCCGGTCTGCCCTTCCCGGTCACGACGAGGACGATGCGCGCGCCCAGCGCCTGCTGGCTGCGCAGGAATGCGGCGAGCGCGGCATGCGCCCGTTCCTGCCGCATGCCGTGCAGGTCGATCCGCGCGTCGACCTCGACCGAGCCGCGGGCGAGCCGGCGGCGGGTCCTTTGCTCAAGCGGCGCCAGCGACGGCTGCGCCTTCGCCGACTTCGCCGCAGCAGTGGAGATCTCCGTGTTCGGCATCATGCTCGAATTGCGCTTCGGCAAAGGCTTGGGCGAGGACGCCGTCTTGGCCGGCGCCTTGCGGGGCCGCTTGAGCGGCTTCACGGTCTCCCGCAGCCGCTCCCAAAGCGCGTGCTCCTCCTCGGTCAGCCGGCGCGTCATCTAGCCGCCGCCTTGGGTAGGAGCACGACCATCGCCGCGCCATGGCGCACGCGGCCGGCAAGCGAGCCGGCCTCGGCGCCGGAGCCGAAAAAGAGGTCGCCGCGCGCCGGCCCGACGATCGCCGAGCCGGTGTCCTGTGCGATCATCAATCGCCGGAACGGACGGCCTGAGTGCGGATCGGTGAGGCCGGGCACGTCCACCCAGACCGGCGTGTGGAAGGTGTGGAGCGTCCGATCGACGGCGAGGCTCCTCAGCGCAACAAGCGGCACGCCGGCGGCGCCGAGCGGCCCGTCGCTCTCTCCAAGCTCGGTCTTGCGGAAGAAGATGTAGGAGCGGTTCTCACGCATGAGCTCGCGGCCGGCCGCGGGATTGTTCTTGAGCCAGGCTTCGAGCCCTTCCTTGTCGGCCCCTTCAAGGGGAAGCAGGCCGCGCTCGACCGCGAGCCGCCCGATCGACGTGTAGGGATGGCCGGACTTTGCGGCGAAGGCGATACGAAGCGTGCCGCCGTCGACGAGCCTCAGCCGTGCCGATCCCTGCACATGGATGAAGAACGCGTCGACGAGACTCTCGACGAAGGCGATCTCAAGTCCTCGGCCGGCGAGCGCGCCCTCCTCGATCGCGGCGCGGTCGAAGAAGGGCTCGATCCCATGCGCGGTCTCTCTGGCGAAGCGGATCGACGCATCCCACTCCGGCGGCCGGTTCTCGTCGCTCACGTCGACGAGATCGGACGGGCGGCAAAGAAGCGGAATGGAGAAGCGCGGGGTCGGCGTTCGGCTTGCTGCGACTTCCGGCTCGAAATAGCCGGTGACGAAGCCCGGTGCGTTGATGCGATGGGGAACGAACCGGTCCTCGAAAAATGCGCGAGCAGCCGGTGCGTCGAGCGGCGCGGCCGCGAGCGCAGCGCGCGCGGTCTCCTGCAATGCGACACCGTCGACGCCGAGCGCGCGCGTCTTCGGCGGCGCATCTTTCATCGCATGAGCGCCGGCGAGGAACGCTTCGAACGCCGCGACGTGATCGTCGTCGCGCCATCCGGCAATGTCGGAAAAATCGATCTTGAAGAGAACCGGCTCCCCCTGCGGAGCCATGGGCCGAGAGCCGGCGCGGTTCATCCTGGGACCGCTTGGTCGACCGGATCAGACCGCCTCGGTCGCGACGAGCTTCCAGTTCGGATCGCGCGACGAGACATCGCGCGCGAATGTCCAGGCGTCGCGTATCGTCTGCACGTCGGTGGGATCGCCCTCGACCACGGCACCGTCCTTGTCGCGCACGCAGGTGATCAGCTCGGCAAGAAACCGCAGCGAGACACGCGCGTTCTTTCCGTCGAGCTCGGCGGAGACGATCTTCGCCTCCTCGATGCCGACGAAGGTGAGCTCGGCTTTCTGCTCCTTCTTCTCGCGCTCTGCGATCGCCGCCACGAAGCCGTCGTAGACGTCGGAGGCAAGAAGGTTCTTGAGCGTCGCGCGGTCGCCCTGAGCGAAGGCGGTGACGACCATCTCGTAGGCCGCCTTGGCGCCGGAGACGAAGTGCTCGGGATCGAAGTCCGACGACGCCTTGTGGATCGCAGCGAGGCCTTCGTGAAGCGGCGTCCCGGGGGTGGCGTATTTGGAGAGCGCCTCCAGATCGACTGTCTCGCTCGGGGTCTGAGAACCGCGGTCGCGCGGGGGCAGCGACACCACGTTGTCGTTCCGTGCCCCGGCAGGCGGCGATTTGACCCGAGTCTCGTAAGGCGAAGGCTCGTTGCCCGTACGGCGGCCGAGAACGCTGCCGAGCCGCATGAAGATGACGACGGCGATGATCAGGAAGATTATCGAGTAGATATCGAAAAATCCGCTCATCGGGGGTGTGGGCTCGCAGGCTCCGGCGCATCGCTACTGGGGGCGCCCTTCTCCGGCAATGTAAGCACCTTTCGAGCTAAGTCCAGCGACGGCATGATTAATGCTTTGCGAGCCGTGGTCGCCCGCCCCATATGCCCAGAAGGATCAAGACGTGCGGATACCCATTCCCCTCCTCCTTCTGGCGCTCGTCTTTGGCGAGATTGCCGGATTCATCCTCGTCGGCGAGGCGATCGGGGTCTTGCCGACCCTTGGGCTGGTGCTTCTCGGCATGGCGGCCGGCGTGCTCCTGCTCCGCAGGCAAGGGGTGGCGACACTCATGCGGCTTCGCGCGGAGCTTGCGACCGACCGGCCGTCTGCGCGGCCCCTCGCGGAAGGCGCGCTTCTCGCCTTTGCAGCTCTGCTCATCCTGGTTCCCGGCTTCATCACCGATCTTGTCGGCATCCTGCTCTACGTGCCCGTCATCCGGGAGTTCTTCTGGCGCGGCGTTCGCGGCCGAGTGGAGGTGCGCACGAGCCGATACCCGCAACCTCGTGGCGGCGGTCCCGTCGTCGAGCTCGACGGGGCCGACTATGCGCACAGCCCGCGGCGAACCGACGCGAACTCCGACAGCCCTTGGCGCCTTCCCAGCGATCCCGAGGCGTAGATTGTTCGCCGCCCACGTGCTAGGCGGGCGCGCGAAGAAAAGAAGGCAGTCGAGATGGCCGAGACAGGCGGAAACGGCGGGCAGGAAGCGTCCGCGTCCAATCAAAATCAGGCGCAGCCAGCGGGCATCCACGTGCTCGGCCAATACGTGAAGGATATCTCATTTGAGAATCCGGGCGCGCCGCGGTCGCTCCGGCCGGCCGATACGGCGCCGAAGCTCGACGTCAATGTCAACGTCAATGCTCGCCCGCAATCGCAAACCGATTTCGAGATCGAGCTCAAGCTCGACGCCAAGGCGGCGCGCGGCGAGGAGACGCTCTTCATCGTCGAGGTCACCTATGCGGGCATTTTCCAGATCCGCAACGTGCCGCAGGAGCACATCCATCCGCTGCTCCTGATCGAATGCCCGCGTCTGCTCTTCCCGTTTGCGCGGCAGATCATCGCCGACGCGACGCGTCAGGGCGGCTTTCCGCCGCTTCTGATCGACCCGGTGGATTTCGCCGCGCTCTATCGGCAGCGTGTCGCGCAGGCCACGCAGCAGCAAGCCGCCGCGCAGCCGAGCTGAAAGCTCAGGCAGCCCTGCCGGCTGCGTCCGTCTGCAGATAGCGCGCCCAAAGCGGCCGATCGCCGAGGCTTCCGACGAAGGCAGCGTGCGCCTGCTCTTCCTCACCCGTCAGACGCGGAGACAGCGGACTCGGACGCGGCTCGATGCCGCGTGACAGCGTCAACGTTCCGCCGCCGCGGCTCATCGTTCCAAGCGCTAGCGTTGCCTGCCGGCCTCCGAGAAGCTCGAGATAGACTTCGGCCAGGATCTCCGCATCGAGAAGCGCGCCGTGCAGTGTGCGCGCGCTATTGTCGATACCGTAGCGCGCGCAAAGCGCGTCGAGGCTGTTCGGACCGTTCGGGTGACGACGCCGCGCCAGCATCAGCGTGTCGACGAAGCGATGGTCCTCGAAGTGCGGGCGGCCGCAGAGGCCGAGCTCCATGTTGATGAAGCCGCGGTCGAAACCGGCGTTGTGGGCGACAAGCTGGCTGTCGCCGATGAACTCGACAAAAGAATCGACCACTTCTTCGAACGCCGGCTGGCCGCGCAGGAACTCGTCGTTCAGCCCATGCACCGCCACCGCGCCGTCGGAGACAGCGCGCTTCGGATTGATGTAGCGGTGGAACGTGCGGCCGGTCGCGATGTGATTCAGAAGCTCGACGCAGCCGATCTCGATCAGCCGGTCGCCGTTCAGATGGTCGAGGCCGGTCGTCTCGGTGTCGAAGACGATTTCGCGCATGTGCGCCTTTTCGGACCGAATCGCGGCGAAGCGCAAGGGCGGTGGGCGCCGCTCCCCAGGCGATTCAAAGCGTGAAGGCGAGCGCTGTCAGGATCGCGCCGACCGAGCGGCGGGCGGCATCCATTCCGGAACCGGAATTGACAAGGAAATGCGAGCTGCGACACTTGTCGGCGTCGGGCATCTGGCGTGCAAGGAGCGCCTCGAGCCGCTCCTCGCTCATGCCCGGCCGGGCGAGTACGCGGGCACGCTGAATCTCCGGATCGGCGGTGACGACGACGATCGTGTCGACCCGCTCGGTCGCCTTGGTCTCGAAAAGAAGCGGGATATCGAGGACGACCAGGCGATGCCCCTCGCCCCGCATTCTCTCCAGGAAGCTGCTTTCACTCTCCCGCACCAGCGGATGAACGATCGCCTCGAGCCGGGCAAGCGCCTCCGCGTCGCCGACGACCCGCTCGGCAAGGCGGGCGCGATCGACAACGCCGGATTCGCCCACGCCTGGAAATGCCTCCTCGATCGGATCAGCGGCCGCGCCGCGGTAGAGGCGATGGACGGCGGCGTCGGCGTCATGGACCGGCACGCCGGCGGCGGCGAACATCGCAGCCGTTGTCGTCTTGCCCATGCCGATCGATCCGGTGAGGCCGACGACGCGCATTACGTCACCGCGCAAGGTCGGCCACGACGAGCGCGCGCAGCTCGTCGTCCACGATCGGCCTGATGCCGAACCAGCGCTCGAAACCCGGCACCGCCTGATGAAGAAGCATGCCGAGCCCATCGACGATCGTCAGGCCCTCTTCCCGCGCCCCTTCAAGAAACGGCGTGACGAGCGGCACGTAGACGAGGTCGGTCGCGACCGCGCTCGTCTTCGCGGCATTCCAAGGAATGACCAACCCAGCTTCGTCAAGCAGCCCGGCCGACGTCGCGTTGACGACGAGGTCGGCTTCGCCGAGCGCCTCGGTGAGCCGCTCAAATCCGCCGGCCTCGACAGACCGGCCGAAATGTCGAGCAAGCTCCTCCGCGCGCGCCGGCGTTCGATTGAGCAGCGCGATCTTCCCGAACCCGGCGTCGATCAGCGCCCATAGCACCGCGCGCGACGCGCCGCCGGCGCCGATCACCAGCGCAGACCCGCCCTTGCGCCATTTCGAAGCGCGTTCGTCGAGATTGGCGGCGAATCCATGAACGTCGGTGTTGTCGGCGTGGAGCCTTCCGTCTTCCAGCCAGAGGGTGTTCGCGGCTTCAAGCTTGCGCGCGACCTCGGTCGATTCGGCGGCGGAACGGAACGCCGCCTCCTTGTGGGGCAAGGTGACGTTGCCGCCGACATAGCCGCGCTCCCCGAAGCAACGGAGAAACGCGTCGATCGCGTCCGGCGGGACGGCCTCGGCGACATAGGTGCCTTCGATCCCATGCCGTTTCAGCCAGAAGCCGTGAATAAGCGGGGAGCGCGAATGCGCAATCGGCCAGCCGACGACGAACGCTTTCGGCGCGCTCATGCGCCCGGTCTCCGCGCTGCAAGGAGCGCGATCACCGCGGCGGCCGTCTCTTCGATCGAGCGACGGGTCACGTCGATGACCGGCCAGCCCTGCCTAGCGCAGAGCTTGCGGCTCCAGGCAAGCTCCTCGGTGACGAGATTGCGGTCGACATAGGAGTCGGTGAGCTCGTCCGATTTCATGGCAAGCACGCGATGCTGCCTGACCTGCACGATGCGGTCGGGGCTCGCGATCAAGCCGACGATCAGCGGCTTTCGCGCCGTCTCCAGCGCCGCCGGCGTCGGCGTGCCGTAGACGAGGGGAATGTTCGCGGTCTTGATCCCGCGGTTGGCGAGATAGATCGAGGTCGGCGTCTTCGACGTGCGGCTGATGCCGACTAGCACGACATCGGCGTCGTCGATCGCCTCGAAATGCTGGCCGTCATCATGCGCGAGCGAGAAGTTCAAAGCCTCGATGCGGCGGAAATACTCCGCATCGAGCACGTGCTGCGCACCGACCCGGCCGGCCGAGCGTGTGCCGAGATAAGCTTGGAGCGCAGTGAGCACTGGATCGAGAACGGATACGCAGGGAACGCCAAGGTTGCGGCAGCCGCTCTCGATCATGGCTGCGAGATTGGAGTCGACGAGCGTAAAAAGGACAATCCCTGGCGATTCCTCGATTTCGGTCAGCGACTGCTCGACCAGCGCCGGCGTGCGTATGAGCGAGTGAATATGCTCGATCGCATGCGTGTGCTTGTACTGCGCCGCCGCAGCACGGGCGACCGCGATCAGCGTCTCGCCGGTCGCGTCGGACACGAGGTGAAGATGGAAGTAGCGAGGCGTGGGCACGACGTGGGAACCTGTGGAGGAATCCGATCCTCCCCTCTCCTACCCGGAAGCTTCGCCCAGGCGATACCGAATCCGGAAAAAGCTTCAACAGGCGCGCCGACGGGAATAAGGATACGCACCCGCACGGGTCTTCGGGAAAAGCCACCGGCATCGAGCTTACGGCAAGCCGTCTTGTGGATGCTAGACACGGCGGGAGGGGCGGAATCCCGCCGCTTCATCGAAGCGAGGGGCGCTTTCCCCACAATTCCCGGCGGAGAGCGAACGTTATCCAGGGATGCCGGCACCGTGGGACGGATTGTGAAGAAGCGACAATCCTTCTAATCCAGGCCCCAACAGCAAAGAAAACAAGCGTTAAGACTCTATTAAGAAAGATGCTGCCGCTTGGGTAAGCGCGCAAAACTCGTGAGGGTCCTTTCGGGCGAGGCGGTCGAGCCGCCGCCGATCTGGATCATGCGGCAGGCGGGACGCTACCTTCCCGAATATCGGAAGACGCGTGAGCGGGCCGGTTCGTTCCTCGATCTCTGCTTCACGCCGGAGCTTGCCACCGAGGTTACGCTGCAGCCGGTGCGACGCTTCGATTTCGATGCTGCGATCCTCTTCTGCGATATCCTCGTGGTGCCGCTGGCGCTCGGGCAGTCGGTTCGCTTCAAGGAAGGGCGAGGTCCGGTGCTTGCGCCTGCCCCGGTCGATTTGAAAGCGCTCGATGCGAGCCGGGTCCTCGAAGTGCTTGAGCCGGTGTTCGAGACGGTGCGGCTGACGCGAGCGGAGCTCGGAGCTGAGAAGGCGCTGATCGGGTTCTGCGGCGCGCCCTGGACCGTCGCGACCTACATGATCGCCGGGCATGGCTCGGCCGATCATCTGGTAACGCGGCGCTTTGCGCTTCAGGAGCCGGGGCGGTTTCAGCAGTTGGTCGATATCCTCATCGCAGCCTCGGCGGCGTATCTGATCGGACAGATCGATGCCGGTGTGGATGTCGTGAAAGTCTTCGACAGCTGGGCGGGCGTGCTTGATGAGGAAGGGTTCGCGCGTTGGGCGATTGCACCGGTTGCGGAGATCGTGAGCCAAGTCAAAGACGCGCGGCCGGGTGTGCCGGTGATCGGCTTTCCGCGTGGCGCCGGAACGCGGATTGGAGATTTCGTGCGGGAGACGGGTGTCGATGGTGTGGCGGTCGATTGGATGTTGCCGATGAAGGAGGCTCGTGACCTTGTGCCGGCGCCGACGGCGCTGCAGGGAAACCTCGATCCTTTGCGTCTTGTCGTCGGTGGCGATGCGCTCGACGAGGGAATCGATTCGATCCTCTCCGCGATGCGCGGGCGCGCGCACATCTTCAACCTCGGTCACGGGATCACGCCGGACACGCCGGTGGAGAATGTTGCGCGGCTCGTTGAGCGCGTGCGCGGCGGTGCGTCGTGATGCTTTGGGTCAAGGCGCTTCACATCATGTCGGTGATCGCCTGGATGGCGGCCCTTCTCTACCTGCCGCGGCTCATGGTCTATCACGCCGACAGCGCCGTTGGCTCCGCGACGTCGGAGACCTTCAAGGTGATGGAACGGCGGCTCTTAACAGGGATTGCGACTCCTTCGATGATCGCGACGTGGGTCTTCGGGCTTTGGATGGCGTGGCTCATCGGTGCGTGGAGCGACGGCTGGTTTCACACCAAGCTCTTCCTCGTTCTGCTGCTCTCGGCTTATCACGGGCTCGCCGTCAGATGGGTACGCGACTTCGCCAACGACCGGAACGAGCGGTCGGCGCGCTTCTTTCGCATGGTGAACGAAATCCCGGCCGTGCTCATGGTCGGAATCGTGATCCTGGTCGTGGTCAAGCCGTTCTGACGGAAAGAGACTTGTCTCCGGCGGGCGACGTCGTTATCTAGGGGCTTGCGCCGGCGTGAAAATGCGCGCAAGGACGCGTTCCGCGTTCTTTGTCGGCGGCGATCCAAACGCTGCCGCATCTTAACTCCCCATTTCCCGCCCTTTTCCCTTGACGGGACAAATCCATGCAAGAAATGAAACTTCAGGACCTGAAGTCCAAATCGCCTACCGAGCTTCTCTCGTTTGCCGAGGAGCACGAAGTCGAGAACGCCAACACGCTCCGCAAGCAGGAGCTGATGTTCGGCATCTTGAAGAAGCTCGCGGACAACGAGGTCGACATCATCGGCGAAGGCGTCGTGGAAGTGCTGCAGGACGGCTTCGGCTTCCTGCGCTCGCCCGACGCCAACTACCTGCCCGGCCCGGACGACATCTATATCTCGCCTTCGCAGATCAGGCGCTTCTCGCTTCGAACCGGCGATACGGTCGAAGGCCAGATCAGAAGCCCCAAGGAAGGCGAGCGCTACTTTGCACTGCTCAAGGTCAACCGGATCAACTTCGAAGATCCGGAAAAAGCGCGCCACAAGGTTCACTTCGACAATCTGACGCCGCTCTATCCCGACGAGCGCTTCAAGATGGAGGTCGAGGATCCGACACGGAAGGACCTGACTGCGCGCGTCATCGATCTTGTCGCGCCACTCGGCAAAGGACAGCGCGCGCTGATCGTCGCGCAGCCTCGAACCGGCAAGACAGTGATCCTGCAAAACATCGCGCGCTCGATCACCACCAACCACCCGGACTGCTATTTGATCGTGCTTCTGATCGACGAGCGTCCGGAAGAAGTCACCGACATGCAGCGCACGGTGAACGGCGAAGTGATCTCTTCGACCTTTGACGAGCCGGCGCAGCGCCATGTGCAGGTGGCGGAGATGGTGATCGAGAAGGCGAAGCGGCTCGTCGAGCACGGGCGCGACGTCGTCATCCTGCTCGATTCGATCACGCGCCTCGGCCGTGCCTACAACACCGTCGTTCCCTCCTCCGGTAAGGTGCTGACGGGCGGCGTCGACGCCAACGCGTTGCAGCGACCGAAGCGCTTCTTCGGTGCGGCGCGCAACATCGAAGAAGGCGGTTCGCTGACGATCATCGCGACTGCGCTGATCGATACCGGCAGCCGCATGGACGAGGTGATCTTCGAAGAGTTCAAGGGCACCGGCAATTCGGAGATCGTGCTCGACCGCAAGGTTTCCGACAAGCGCGTCTTCCCGTCGATGGACATTTTGAAGTCCGGCACGCGCAAGGAAGAGCTGCTGGTGCCGAAGGCCGATCTCTCGAAGATCTTCGTGCTTCGCCGCATCCTCTCCTCGATGGGCGTGGTCGACGCGATCGAGTTCCTGATCGACAAGCTGAAGCAGACGAAGACCAACTCCGAGTTCTTCGATTCGATGAACACGTAGCGGGGCGCGCTTCCCGCCGCAGGCCTTCGAGGGTTCAGCCCAAGCCGCGCCGCGTTGCGGCCAGCGCCTGCCGAGCGTCGCCTTCGGACGCCGTTTCCGGCAGGCAGCGAAACGCATCGCACAAGAAGAGCGCGACGTCGCCTTTCGTCGGGCGCTTGCCTTGCGCCGGGTGACCAGGCTTGAGCGCCTCGGAGTCGACGCGCGACGCGAAGAGCGCAGGGTCGGCCTCCGCGAGCGCCGTCCTCAGCAGAGTCTCAGAGAGACTCCCCTCCCCCACGACGAACGCCAGCCTTCCGCGAAGCATCGTATCGAATGCCGATTGCAGGCTCGCGGTGCCGACGACGTCGCGCGCGGCGTCGGAGCTGAGATGAGTGACGATCGCCTCGGCATGTCGGCGATAAGCGTCGTTGCTGGTCAGCATGAAAAGCGTCGCGGCGTTCGACGCCATCGTTCCCGTCGCCGCCGGCGTTGCCTCGTCGGCGAGCGAGAGCGGTGTCGCGATAAGCACCGGTGCATCGTCCGCGGCGAGATTGTAGGCGGCGGCCGATTCGACGAAGTGATGTCGCTCGGCAGCGGCGAACCAGGTCTCGGCGCGGTCGAGGTAGGCGCCTTCGTCATCGAGCGCGAAGAGCGTGAGCGCGGCCCGGATCATGTTGGCGTAGTCGGTGGCGACGCCCGGATAGACGCGCTCGCCGTCGAGTGTCGAATGCGCCAGTCGGTCGCCGTCGGACATCGATTCGGATACGAAGCGAAACGCGGCAAGTGCGGCGTCTCGCGCCGTCGCGTTGTCGTTGACGCGAGCGGCATGAGCGAGGCCGGTGATGGCAAGCCCGTTCCAATCCGCCAGCACCTTGTCGTCGCGTGCGGGCTGCGGTCTGTTGTTGCGCCGGCTAAGTAACTTGACGCAGAGTTTTGCCAAGTCAGATTCTTGCGTATCGCCCAGCCATTCGAGCGAGCCGGGCTTGAGGCGGTGCAGGATGGTCCTGCCTTCCCAATTGCCGCTTTCGGAAACGTCATAGATGTCGGCGAAACCGGCGAATTGTTCGCCGAGCGTCTCGCGCAGCTCTTCGGCCGACCAGACATAGGTCAACCCCTCCTCGTGCTCGGTGTCGGCGTCGAGGCTCGCGGCAAAGCCGCCTCCGGGAAGCTGCATCTCGCGCGCGAGCCAGTCGACGGTCTGGTCGATTCGTTGCCGGAACAGAGGCCGCGGCGCTTCGTGTTGAGCGAAAGCGAGCGCTGAAAGAAGCAGGCCGTTGTCGTAGAGCATCTTCTCGAAGTGCGGTGCCAGCCATTCGGCATCGACGGAGTAGCGCGCGAAACCGCCGCCGACATGATCGTAGATGCCGCCCTGACAGAGATGGGTCAGCGTGACGGCGACGGCGTCGCGGAATTGCGCCTCGCCGGTTCGCCGGTAGGCGCGCCAAAGCAGATCGAGCACGACGGGGTTGGGGAATTTCGGCGCGCCGCGGAAGCTGCCGCGGGCCATGTCCCAGATCGAGAGGATCGTTTGTGCAGCCTCGTCGAGAAGCACGGGACTCGGCGCGTCCGTCGGCGGAGCGACGGCGCGGTTCAGATGACCGCGCAGCGCTGCGGCGTTCTTCGCCACCGCCACGTCCTGCGAGTCCCAGGCGGCGAAGATGGCGCCGAGCAC
>Ga0315553_10002351_pt1 | contig 15207 bp, 9 predicted proteins | sample SalMarSW160140MG_FD_203099 | JGI IMG/M metagenome (GOLD analysis project Ga0315553, IMG submission 203099) | Salt marsh sediment microbial communities from the Plum Island Ecosystem LTER, Massachusetts, United States - Salt Marsh Sediment SW1601-40 ... | reverse complement strand
CTCCCAACGACATGTCGACTTTGCCATCCTTGGCTCTCCTATCTCGCCGCGTCTTTCACAACCGCAGCTTGATGGAAGAGCCTTTTTTAGTGGAGATCAGTTAACAACGTTTTTTCAGAAAGTGCAGTTACAGGTATACCTGGCACTAATTATGATACGACTGCCACTTTCAATTAATCATACGTCCGGCAGCCCTGATCCTCAATCGCGCCGAGTACGAATAATGGAGAACGCCCGTTGCACGTGATTTTGACTGCTATTGGCAGCGCCGGCGACGTGCATCCGCTGGTTGCGTTGGGCGTGCGGCTGCGCGAGCGGGGTCACCGCGTTACGGTGATGGCGATCGCGACGTTCGAGGAACTGATCACGCGGTGCGGGTTGAAGATGGTGCCGCTGTTGTCGGCGGAAGCATTTGAGCGGTTGAAACGGCGGCCCGAATTGTGGCATCCACTCCGCGGTCCGCGGACCGTGCTGCAGCAGACGGCCGGCGAGTTGTTGCGGCCCATATATCAGGCAGTGGTCGAGCGGTACGTGCCGGGCGAGACGGTCGTCGGCGCGCACGCCCTCGATTTTGCCAGCCGCATCGCACAGGAAAAACTGGGCGTGCCGGTGGCTTCGATTCACCTGGCGCCGATGTCGCTCCGCAGCGTGTGCGATCCGCCCGTGTTGCTGCCCTCGATGCACGGATTGATGCAGCGGCCGACGCTAGCGCGGATGGGATACTGGCTGGCCGATCGGATGATCATCGATCGCATTCTCGCTGGGCCGGTGGGCTCGTTGCGGCGAGAGTTGGGCCTGCCGCCCGTCCGGCGGTACATGCACCGCTGGATGTTTTCGCCCGAGAGGGTGCTGGGATTGTTTCCCGACTGGTTTGCTGCGCCGCCGCCCGACTGGCCGCCCAACACCGAGCTGACTGGTTTTCCCTTGTGGGATGAAAGCGACGTGCGGGAAGAGGTGGCCGGACTCGAGGAGTTTCTCAGCAAGTGTTGCGGTGAGTCTGTAGAAGCCGGCGACGGGCCGATTGTGTTCACGGCCGGTTCCGCAAACGCATCGGCGAACGGATTCTTCGCCACGGCGGTTGATGCCTGCCGCCGATTGGGTCGGCCAGCGGTCTTGCTCACCGCCCATCCGGAACTGCTGCCGCGCGACTTGCCCGAGAGCGTGCGGCATTTTCATTACGTGCCGCTGAGCCGGGTGCTGCCGCGGGCGGCGGCTTTTGTACATCACGGTGGTATCGGCAGTTCGGCCCAGGGGCTGGCCGCCGGCACTCCGCAACTTGTGATGCCGATGGCGTACGATCAGCCGGACAACGCCGCGCGACTTGAGCGGTTGGGCGTGGCTGAGTGGCTCGTGCCGCGGTGTTTTTCCGTGGGAAATGTGACGGCAGCACTCGGGCGATTGATCGAGTCGCGCGCGGTGCATGCCCGCTGTCGCGAGGTGGCCGAGCGCTGCGACGGTCCGGCGGCGATCGACCGGGCGTGTGACGCGCTGGAGGGACTAGGACAAGAGTAGAGAACGGGCATTATTGGACTGGTCGCTTAAATCACTCGGATGGGCGCCTGTACGGACTGGTCGCTTAAGCGACCAGTCCAAAAGACCCACAAGTGTTCACGCCAATTGCTTGCGGAAGCGGCCCACGCTGATCGCCAGAATGACGACGCAACAGATCGACAGCCCGATGATGTGCGGCAGCAGATCCCAGAATCCCGCACCACGGAGCACGATACCGCGCAGGATCTCGATGAAATAGGTGACTGGGATGCCGAAGGTGATCAGGTAGATGATCGTCGGCATCTCGCTTCGTGGGAACATGAAGCCGGACAAAAGAATCGACGGCAGCATGATGATAAAGGCGAACTGCATTGCTTCGGTTTGCGATTTGGCCAAGGTGGAAACCAGCAGCCCCAGCCCGAGCGAACAGACCAGAAAGAGCATCGAGAGCCAGAGCAACAGTTGCAGAGAACCATTGATCGGCACGCCGAACAGGTAAACCATTACGGAGAGTACGATCAACGTTTCCACGAAACCGACCACCGCGTACGGCACGAGCTTGCCGATCATCAGGCCCGCGCGTCCCACGGGCGTAACGAACAACTGTTCCAGCGTGCCCAACTCGCGCTCGCGAACGATGGCGAACGCCGTGAGAAACAGCGTGACCAGCTGCAGAATGATGCCGACCAGCCCAGGCACGAAAAAATGATTGCTTTCCAGGTCGGGATTGTAGAGCAGCCGGGGCCGCATTTCGATCGGCAGGGCGGCGCGGCCGGCCGGGTCGCGTGCCGGTGCTACGTTGAGCGATTCGCCCAACTGCCGGGCTAACTGCATCGATTCGCTCGCGCCCAAGAGATTGGTGGTATTGAGCGCGGTCATGGCCACCTGCGAATCGCTGCCGTCGATCAACACCTGCACTTGCACCTGCTCATTGCGTACCAACCGGTCGGTGTAGTCGGGCGGCACACGGATGCCCACCTTGGCACTGCCCGAGGCCAGCGCCCGGTGAAACGCGTCGTCGTCGAGCACCCGCTCGGTAACGTGAAACGCCCGCGTGTTTTCGAAGGCTTCGATCAGATCCTCCGAAGCCGCGCGACCGTCCATGTTGAAGACGACGGTCGGGATGTGCTCGATCTGCGTATCGATGGCGTAGCCGAAAATCAGCGTCTGCAGCACTGGCACCACCAACATGAAGAAGAGCGTGGAGCGTTGTCGCCGCACGTGGACGAACTCCTTGATCAACACCGCCCACAAGCCGTCGGTCGTGTGGGCTCGTTTTCGCTTCTGCTCAGATGTTACAGAAGGTTCACCCGGCACGCCGTCACCCTCGACCGACAGGTGTTCCATTCCGGTCGAAATGCTTTCGTCCGGCGATTGCTCGTCCTGTTTACCATCCGGATCGTTCTTGGCCGGCGTGCGCTCGACTTCTGCTTGTTCATCCCGCTGGGCGGCGACGGTGAGCGTGACAAAGACGTCTTCGAGCGTCGGCCCGATCGGGCGTGCCTGAAATTGATCGTCGGGCACGTCGACCGCTTCGCGCAACATAGATTCGGTGACGCGATCGTCGACCAGCAAGTGAACCTCCTGGCCGAATAACGTGGCATCGCGCACGCCTTCGACTTGGCGGAGGTCGCTCAATTGTTCTGCCGGGTGAGGCAGGTCAATCTGCAGGCGTCGCGTGCCGGGCGGGGTGACCCGCTCGAGCTGTTTCAGATCGTCCGGTTTTCCCAACGCGAGCAACTGCGATTGGAAAATATAACCGACGTCCGTGCAGCGTTCGGCTTCGTCCATGTAATGGGTCGTGACCAGCAGGGTGACGCCACGTGCCGACAGTTCGAACAGCAGATCCCAAAGCTGCCGCCGCGCCACCGGATCGATACCGGCGGTTGGCTCGTCGAGAAACAGCACCTCCGGCTGATGAATGAGCGCACAGGCCAGCGCCAGCCGCTGCTTCCAACCGCCCGAGAGCGTGCCGGCCGATTGATCCACGTAATCTGCCAGCGACGTGAGCCGCAACACGAAATCTTTGCGCTCGCGGAGCCGATCCTGCGAAAGCCCGTAAACACGGCCGTAGAATTCGAGGTTTTCTCGTACCGTCAGATCGCCGTAGAGGCTGAACTTCTGCGACATGTAGCCGATGTGCCGCTTGATCGACTCGGCATCGACTCGCACGTCGTATCCCAGCACGCTAGCTTCCCCGTCGCTCGGCGGCAGCACACCGCAGAGCATCCGGATGATCGTCGACTTTCCTGCCCCGTTGGGTCCGAGCAGACCAAAGATCGCCCCACGCTCGACCGTAAAGCTCACATCGCGCACCGCCAGGAGCGGCCCAAAGCTGCGCGACAGGTGCCGAACTTCGATAACGGACATGAGACAAAACGTGGAATGCAGAACGGAATGCGTATGGACTGGTCGCTTAAACGACCAGCCCGAACTGGGAACACCAAACTTACAACCCGAAACGCGGAACTCGGAAACGCGGAACTAAAAATAGACGTCGCCGGTCATGCCGGGCCGCACCTTTTTCAAGTTGCCCGGCAATTGTACTTTGACGCGAAAGACTTGTTTTGCACGTTCGTCATAGGTTTGAGCGTTGCTAGGTGTGAACTCGGCCTGCCGGTTGATGAAGATCACTTCGCCCGTGATTTCCTTGCCAGGTAGATTGTCGATGGTGACGCGCACCTTCTGTCCGACTTGAACCTCAAGTCGATTGAGGGGTACATACGCACGGATCCACATGGCCGACGTATCGAGCATCGAGAGGACCGGCGCGCCGGCGGTCACTAATTCTCCCGGTTGCAGTTCCAGCGATTCAATGACGCCGTCGACCGGAGCGGTGATAACCAACTCGTCGATCTGGCGGTCAATGGCCTGCAAGGCGGCTTGAGCCGCGTCTTTCTCCGCCCGGGCTTTGGCGACGTCCTCCGGGCGAAAACCACTCTCGACCAACTTCAGTGCCTCGGTCGCTTCTTTCAACTGGGAGCGGGCCTCCTCGATGTCCTCCTGGCGCGTGCCCTCTTCCAGCAGGGCTAACTCCTGCTCGCGAACCGTCACGGTCGATGAGGCGGCTTTACGGCGTTCCACGGCACTGTCATACTCCTCTTGCGTGGTGGCATCGCGACCGAGCAACTTTGCCATTCGTTGATAATTTTGTTCTGCCAGATTTAAGGTAGCATTTGCCTGTTCGAGCCGTGCCCGCGCAGCGACGATCTCCTGTTGGCGCGGTCCGGTCTCCAGCTTTTTCAGGTGCGCGGCCAACTGGTCGCGGTGGGCACGCGCCTGGTCGACCTCTTCGCTGCGATAGCCCGCCGAGAGTCGCTCCAGCTCCGCCTGCGCGGCCTTGAGCTGGGCGTCCGCTTCGGCCCGCCGAGCCTGCAGGTCGAACGGATCCAGCTCGATGAGTACCTGGCCGGCGCTCACCTGGTCTCCCTCCTGAACGTTCACTTTCTGCACGCGCCCGCCGACCCGAGACCCGAGTCGAACGTCGTCCGCCTCGACAATGCCGGATACTTTGGGTGGCTCGCGAGTCCACTGCTTGTAGAGGAGCAGACCGGTCAGAACGGCCACAACGATCAAAACGAGGGTGAGGATCCGCGAAATCATGGGCGATCAGGACCTGAAAGACAGGTTGCGTGAAAACGAACCGTGTGACATGCTACATTTTAGTCAGTCGGTTCAACGCTAGCGATCCGGCTACCGTCTTGTATCCTCCGTCGGCGGTTTCGTGCGATCCGCTTGCGGAAAATGCCCGCCAAAAAGCCAACCGGCTCTCACCGAGGCTCCGTTGTTTGTGGTACCGGAGCATGCGACGCACGCCTTGGTCTTGCAGATCCTTTAGGCCAGTTGGCTGACGGCGGCCAGTTCCGACGGGTTGTTGGCACTCGTGCGATTCGGTACAAAAAGAACGTTCATTTTGAATTGAAGGGGCGACTGTGTCGTTGCGAGGCGTTCAAGAGTGGATTCTCAGCCGCCTAGGTCGGGGTGTGCTTCCTGCTACTCCGCTGACGATCATTCTGGCGGGTATCGTCGGTGTGGCGGGCGGTTATGGTTCGGTTCTGTTGACGCTGCTCATTCACTGGGTACAGTCGTGGAGCGTCGACCCGGTCATGCAGCACGGCTACGTTGACACGGGCTATCATTTCTCGGCGTGGCTGATTCTGCTCTTTGTCGTTCCTTCTATTGGACTGGCGGCCGTTGCCTGGTTTACACGCCGTTATGCACCGGAGGCCGAGGGACACGGCGTGCCCGAAGTGATTACGGCGATCGCCCGGCACGACGGTCGAATTCGACCCCGCGTCTCTCTCGCCAAGTTCCTGGCCAGTGGCGTGTGCATCGGCACGGGCGGGTCGGTTGGTCGCGAAGGCGCCATTGTGCAGATCGCTGCTTCCTTGGGTAGCCTGGTCGGCCAGATCTTCGATCTGTCGGCGCGCAATGTCAAAGTATTGGTCGCGGCCGGTGCGGCAGCCGGCATTAGCGCGACGTTTCAGGCTCCGCTGGCCGGAGTGCTCTTCGCCTGCGAGATTATCCTGGGCAACTTTGCCGTCGAGAGCCTCACTCCGATCGTAATTGCCAGCGTGATAGCCAGCGTTGTTCAGCAGCATGTCGGCGAACATGGTTCGCACGCCGCGTTCACGCAGTTGCATTATGTCTATACGGGTGCGTGGAATCAGTTGCCGAGCTATATCGTGCTCGGTTTGATCTGTGGTCTGATGGCCGTCAGCTTCACCAAGATGGTTTACGCGGTCGAGGACCTGAGCTTGAAGTATCTTCCCAAATGGTGGTGGCGGGCGCTTGCTTGTGGCGCGCTGGTTGGCCTGGCGGGTATGCTTTATCCCATTGCCCCGCCCGCTGTTTCTTCGGAGGGCGCACCGCACGCGTCAAACGGCAAGCACACGTCCTCACCGCCTTTGTTCGGTGTCGGATACTCGGTCATCAATCACGCGCTGCATCTGGAGAATGTTCAGGAGCAAGATAATCACGACGACCAAGACGCCATCGAGGTGGGAGAAACTGACCAGAGAATCACCTTGCCTCGCGATGCGATGCTTGCCCAGCTTTGGTGGTTGCTGCCGCTCGCGCTGCTAAAACCAGTAATGACCAGCACTACCTTGGCCGGCGGAGGATCTGGCGGCATCTTTGCCCCATCGCTGTTTATCGGCGCCACGTTGGGGGCTTCCTTCGGCATTATCTGCAATTTGCTGGTTCCCGGCATCAGCGCTAGTCCGGGAGTCTATGCGATCGTCGGCATGGGCGCCGTCGTGGCCGGTACCACACACGGAGTACTCAGCGCCATTATCATTGTTTACGAGATGACGAACAATTACTACATCATCTTGCCGATTATGGCGGCCGCCGGGCTTTCCAGCATTGTGGCACGCATTATCGATCACGATAGTATCTACGAAAAGAAACTCACCCGCCGCGGTGAGTCCATTGCCCGGGGCCACGACGCCCATCGTGTGGAGAACGTTATGGTCCGCGACGTGATGGTGCGCGAGTTTCCCACGGTGCGCAACACCGACAACGTGACACAGATCATTCGAATCGCACGAGCAAACGCTCACATCGAAAGCCTGCCCGTGATGAAGGAAACGGAAAAAGGCGAACAACTCGTCGGGATCATCCGGCCGCAGGACCTGCATCGCGTGTTGGACAGCGACATCTCGCCGAACCTCGTCAACGCTCAAGACATCGCGCTCACGTCGCCCATTTCGGTTTCGCCGGACGAGAATCTGCTCGAGGCACTTCGCGACTTTGGTGCTCGTGACGTGGAGACACTCCCGGTCGAAGCCGGCAAGGGCAATTCGCGCCGCCTGGTCGGACTGCTGCTGCGATCGGACGTAATGCGTCGCTACCGCATCGAGATGCTGCGTCACCGCTAGCAGTTACGCGGTCTCGATTTGCGAGACGTGTTGCACCATCCCATCCTCCGTAGAACGGCGTTCGATCGCAACAGGTTTCGGAGGATGCTTCCCAAGGTGCGGTGTGCGCGCAATTTCTCTCATTTTCCATCCAATATTGTTGTCCGAAGCGGTCGATAACCGGTAAAGAGGTGCGTGCACGTTTGGGTGCCGCTCATCGCTAGCTTATTCTTGCGAAGGATCAAGTCATGGAAGCCGCCGGTTTTGCCCAGCAGGCCCAGGCACTGACCAACGATGTGTTGGTCTGGGTCGGTTTCGGCACGATCGTCGGGCTGCTAGCAAAGGCCATCATGCCGGGCCGCGATCCCGGTGGCGCGGTTGCCACCTTGTTAATGGGCATCGGCGGCGTGGTGATCGGTTGCGGCGTTGTTTCCTACTTTTACGAAGGTCAGCGCATCACGCCGATCAGCCCGCTCGGCTTGGTCGTAGCGACCGGGGGCGCATTCGTGCTACTTTTCTTCTACCGGCTCTTGGGTGGATATTTCTTCGTCGAAGGCGATGTGCCGGTAGCGCGGCGACTGTCGCGACGCCGCAGACGACGACGCTACGACGCGGTGGCATACGACGATTAGCTTCGTTAATCGAAATCTGACCGCTTGCGGCTTAGCGAGCGTTTTGACCGGTCTTCCAGCCTGAAGTCGGCTTCCGATGCCGTTGTAACCGGCCGTTAGTGATCATGCCTTCGGCCGGAATGCGGGTACTCCGCATCAAAGGCGAAAAACAGGCCGTCCTCCCTCTGGTCAAAAGCGGCAATCTCGCATTACAATCACTGTTTTGCGGGCGAGGGGTGAGTTTCTCGCGGACGCTCGGAGAGGGTGATGGACGTCTGGGTTTCTCTTCCGAGTTTCTCTATCGGGTGACTACTGGCTCAATTCGTTCGCATACGGCGCCGCCAAGGGAATCAAGTTTGAGGAGTCGTTCGCGATGGCCAAGAAAAAAGGTGGGGGCAAAAAGAAAAAAAAGGTCGAAACCGTTTTTCTCGTTTGCAGTGAAACGGGCGACTATAATTACACGCTGCGCCGAAAAACGGGTGCCGAGAAATTGAAGTTGAGCAAGTACTCGCCGCGTTTGCGCCGCCACACCGAGCACGTGGAAAAGAAGAAATAGTTTCCGGCTCGACGCGCGGCGGAAACCCACAACTCGGAACTTGCAATCCGCAGTGCACAGCCCGTAACTCGCAACCCACAACTGAACATTGTTCCTTCCGTTGTTTTCGCCCGCAGGTCTTCGCGAGTCAGGACGATATGGCGAAACGCTGGCAGATTGCCCCCCACGACCCGGTTCGCATCGCACGGCTTGAAAAGTCGGCCGGTATTTCCTCGGTGGTCGCCCAGTTGCTCATCTGCCGGGGCATCGACAACCCGACCGACGCCAGGGGATTTCTCGAACCCAAGTTGACCGGACTGCATGAGCCGGACAGGTTGCCCGGAGTAACGCTGGCTGCCGAGCGGCTGGCCGCCGCCGTGCGCGAGCAGCGACGCGTGGTGGTTTACGGCGATTACGACGCCGACGGCATGAGTGCGGCCTCGATCCTTGTCCGATGCCTGAATATGCTCGGAGCAAACGTCGGCTACTACGTTCCGAATCGAATGGACGAAGGGTACGGCCTCAACGATCAGGCGCTTCGCACACTGGCCAAGGACGGGGCCAAAACCGTGATCACCGTCGACTGCGGCATCGCCAGCATCGAGGAGGCCGACGTCGCCCGGCAGCTTGGACTCGAACTGATCGTCACCGATCACCATGAAATGGGCGAGTCGCTACCCGATGCCGATGTCCTGGTGCATCCGCGACTGCCAGGGGGCGACTACCCGTTCGGCCATCTCGCCGGAGCAGGTGTTGCACTCAAGGTGGCCTGGGCTCTTTGTCAGCAGATGAGCCGATCAAAACGGGTTAGCGATCCGATGCGGGCCTTTCTCTTGCAGGCGGTCGGATTGGCCGCCATAGGCACGGTAGCCGACGTCGTACCGCTGGTCGATGAAAACCGGGTCTTGGTGCGGCATGGGCTCAACAGCCTGTCTCAATTCCCGATTGCGGGAATCTCCGAACTGCTGAAGATCACCGGCCTGACGGACAAGCAGAGACTTTCCAGCGAAGACGTCGCGTTCATGGTCGCCCCGCGCCTCAATGCCGCCGGTCGGCTCGGTCAAGCACAGTTGGCGATCGAGCTGTTGACCACCGACGAGCCCGGCCGCGCCACAGCCCTGGCCGAATACATCCATCAGTTGAACGAGAGTCGTCAGAGCCTCGAACGCAGCATTTACTTGGCAGCCAACAAACAAGCCAAAGAGCGATTCGATCCGCAGGGCGACACGGCATTGGTACTGGCCGCCCGCGGATGGCATCCGGGCGTAATTGGTATCGTGGCCGGGCGGCTTGCGGAAAAGTATCATCGACCGGTCATACTCATCGCGCAAGACGAAATGGCAGTCAAACCAGCTGTCGGATCGGCACGCAGTGTCGACGGTTTCAACTTGCACGCCGCGCTGGCCTGCTGCAACGACCATCTGATCAGCCACGGTGGTCACGCGGCGGCGGCAGGACTCAAGATTGCGGACGAACAGATCGACTGCTTTCGAGATGCCTTCTGTGAACACGCCTCCGCGGAGATTGCTCCGGCGGATCGAGCCGCTTACTTGTCTATCGACGTCGAAGCGCCGTTCACCGGCCTCACGCACCAGACCGTAAATCAGATTGAAAGTTTGGCGCCGTTCGGTCACGGCAACCAGCGACCCGTCCTCTGCACAACCGGCGTGGCGTTGGCGGGCGAGCCGACCCGCATCGGAGGCGGCGGACGACATTTATCCATGAAGCTTGCGCAACAAGGTGTCACGCTGCGGGCCGTGGCCTTCGGCGGCGGAGATTGGTCCGATGACCTGCAGCGCGTGACGCAACCCATGTCGGTCGCTTACAAACCGGTCATCAATGAGTTTCGCGGCCGCCGCAGCGTCGAGCTGCAACTGGTCGACTGGTGCGAAGGGGAACCGGATGTGCTGACCAACGGCGAGTAGTTTCTTATCAGTGTGTGGACCGACATTACCAGCGCGATTGAATCGCTTGGTTTATTTGATCACATCCGCAGTACTCGGATTGCAGCAGGCGAACTCAGAAAAATCCGTCGCAGAAACGTTCGGCGGGGCATGGCTCAGCCTGGTAGATCACGGCGTTCGGGACACAGCTTCCACACAATCTGCTCCGGACCATGCCGCTTCTTTCGTCTCGTCGTCATCCAAGGTCTCCTCGCCCGATGGGCACCCCAAGCTTCATAACCAGGAGATCAAGTTTTTTGACAGCAGTCCAGATCGTTCGCGCTGCGCGATTCGCGTCCTCCAGCAGTCGATCAAACGTGAAGATGACGATTCGTCGAAACAAAGGGCCCAACGTCGGCGTCAAAAGGTCACCAAGTAGCAAGGAAGAATCCGACTCGAGCGGGAAGGCTGTTGCTATCCCCACACCAGCCTAGCGCCGCACTGTTCGACCGGTAGGCGCTGCACTTTTTGATGGTGACTTGCGCGCCAGACCAATCTGCAGCCAGCTACCATTCAGACGTGCAAATTCGGCCTGCATTGTCACTTCGCCCCCGGTCAACGGCAACTTCACTTCGTTGCCTTCCAACTCGGGCGTCAGCACTTTGGCCAGCTTCCGTTCCACCGCCAATTTCAGCGTCTGCTGACGGCCGCTCAACTTCGGGGCATGGCCTTCAGCAGTCGCCAGTGGCGTCGCCCGAACACGTCCCTGCCGGGCGAATACGACATGCCCGTCGCGTACTTGAGGCTGATATGCCACGTCCACGGTCATAGCCTGGTACCGGACACCGGCCGAATCGAACTTGGTGATGTACAATCGGGCATGCACTGCACCCTCCTCGAAACGAAAGTCGCAAGGGTCTGCGGCAAACGTTACTTTGAAGGAGTCTTTGCTGTCCGCCGGTGTCTCGTCGTCCGCGGGCATCTTTGCGCTGGCCCGCCCCATGCGTTCTAGTAACTGCTGGCCGCTAAGTTCGCGACCGGCCAGCGCGACATTCGCCTGCTCCTCCAGTGCCGACGCTGCGAGGTTCAACACGACCGGCATGCTTCCTTCAACGGTTTCAGGCGGTTCCGGCGCGCCAAATGTCAGCGGTCCTTCGAGCAGACATTGCCAACGGACTTTTCCTTCGGCCGATCGCACTCGAATGATTGGGCTCGGTCGCAACGCCATGAGGCGTGGGTTGCGAAAGTCGCTGTGGTATGAGGCATTAAAATTCCTGGAAACTTTCGCAGCTTCTTCGTTCACCCGCTTCAAGATCGATCGCCGGGCATACTCCGCGCTTTCGCGTTCGGCTTGCGGGCGAAGAGCGTAAGTCTCGTCGATTGCCCGATTTCGGCGGCGAGCGAATCCGGGCGAATAGATGCTCTCGTACACGATATGCGTCACGGCGCCGGCCAGCGCCGTTTCGGGAGTCAACCCGCGCTCATTGATCTGAAACGGCTTCGTTGCCGCGATGCGTGTTGTCGCACGGCTGGTTACCTCGACACGATCCCGCGAGCCGCTGGCACGCCCAGTGGACGTGCCGTAGAACAGCAGTTGCAAACGGCCGACGGCACTGGAGGGCAGGATCTTCGCGCGCATGGTCCCCACGAGTTCACCGCTGCCGATGCTGCGAGTCCCTGCAAAGACGCCGTTAATCTGGTATGGTTCGCGGATCTGTTGAGTAAACTGAGACTGCAGCCACTGACGATCCATTTGCAGGACCAGGTTTGGCCGCGACAGCTCACGACGAATCGAAGCGGTCAGTTGCGAACTTTCCCCCAAACTTTCGCGCGTGGCGACCGCCGCCGCGATGCGTGCATTTACGGTCGGGTCACTCGACCGCTGCTCGAGCAATTGACCCAACTCACGCCACGCTGCGGCGTGCTGCTTGCGCGTTTCACCGGCCAAAAAACTTCGCAGCTGCCGAATGTACTCCTGCGCGGCGAGCGATGCTTCGTACAGCGCGGGCTCATCCCACACGCTGGGCGCCTGGGTCCAGCGTGTTTCCAAGCGATCGAGCAGGTCTCCGGTTGGCAACGGTTTCCGAGCCGGCGACGCGAGCTCACGCGATTCGGGCCAAAACAGAAATGCGTTCCATTGACTGCCCCGCTCGCGTATCTTGGGGAAGACGGCTTCAAACTCATCGAGACGCTGCACCCAATGCTTGCGGGCGCGCTCCAGGCTGTCGGCGGTGACAGGCACATAGCTTTTCGATAGGTGGACGCATTCGCTCGGCCAGTCAGCCTCGGCAATCGGCGCCAGCTCGCGTGCCCGGACATTAAGTGCCGTTGCCAGCCGAGTGAAGAGAGGTTCGCTGAATTGCGGGAGCCGCCCGGACGAAAGTTTCCTGACCGCCTGGTGCAAAACAGCTGGTTCGCCGCGCTCACCAGCGAGTAGTTCGAACTGCAGGTCGGGCAGATTGAGCACTGCGGCCCAGGTATTCCACTCGGGCAAATCACCATATTGTTTCCGCACCTGGCGCAGCGCCTGGCGTGCTTCCCGGGCAGCTGGCGTATCCACCTGCCCGCTGGCGGGCGAAGCGAGCAGAATCACGCTCGCAAGGGTGGCCAAGCACAAAACACAATGTGCCGCGCGGATTGGAAGTACGTTCAACATCATGGACCTCACTCCTCGCGGCGCAGAGCGCTGATCGTGACGTTCCACCCCTCCTTTGTCGGTGAAATTGTGGTCGAGGTCGGCGGCAACGATGACCGCACACGTTCAAATGTGGGAGCCGCGGCAAACGGCAACCGCGTTTCCCGACTGGTTGTGCCGAATAGTAAGAACCGCCACAGGCCTACCAGCGGGCCTCCGCCGCGTTGGGCAGACCCCTGCGCTGTGGGGGCCGCCACTGCGTGCCGGTAGGCTGGGCCTACGAAGTCATCCAGACGCGTAATCGCCCAGAATGCACCGCGCTCCCCCGTGCGTTCGGACATCGCCTGCCACATACCGGCCCACGCCGCGTTGTCGATCAGACGGTCACTTCCCGAACCGCCGGCTAGCGTGGAACGGAGCAACTCCTCGTCGGTACCAAGCAGCATCCTCCCTTGACCGAGCGCCAATGCGCGTATGGTGACCACAGAATCGCTCTCGCCCTCAATGAACAGCGACGCACCTTCCGACACAGTCCACAGATCGTACTTATCCTGGCGCTCATGCTTCACACGGTCGTCATCCTCGTAGAACCGCGTTAGCGCATTGGTCACGGCCGGCACATCGCGGACTCGGGTGACGTACAACGCGCGGTCACCTTCTGGCAGTTCCTCGGTCTTGCGGCCCTGACGATCGGTCAGGCAGAGAATCTTTGGCCCCAGGTGCGCGAAGACTTCGCGGCGGAGGTCGACCTGGACCCCTTCGGGATCGTCGCGCAACGCGTCGAGCATGTCCTCAAAGAGCCCCACACCATCCGGTCCAGGCTCGTTGGATTCGTCGAAGAGATTGCCAAAGCCCTTCATCGCTTCAGAGAAGTTCCAACGCCAGGCGCTGAGACTGGTGACGTTTGAGGCGACGAACTCCGGCATCTGCGGCGGCGGCCCGGCGGGCATTTCCAATAGACGCATCGTCTTGGCGAGCGGACGGGGTGACGATACCGAGATGGCAATCTCCCAATCCGTGGCGCCGCCTGCTGGAAACGTGACGTGGCCGACCAGCGACTGGACCGCATCAAAACCCAGTTGGCGACTGGACTCCAGAGAATCGCGCATTGGCTCGTCGTTTGACTGGCTGCGACTGGACGTTTGGCCAACCGTCGGCTTCGGCGCGGCGCCACGCGCCAGTTCCCACAGAGGAATCGGGCGCACTAGAAAACGAACTTCGCCCGACCCCGGTATGGCGACCGAGCCAATCGGAGGGGCTTGCTGCCACGCAGGATTGGCCGCGAGCGATTCCGAAGGCTTTAGATTCAGCACGACATCGGCTGCTTCAGGGCTATTGACGACACCATGAAAGGTTTCTGCCGAAATGAGCACACGCGGTGATTCGTCCTTGCGCGCATCAGGCGGGCTCAATATCGTGAGCAACGCCCCGGCCTGGCGGATTGACTGCGTGCGGAAGCCTTGTTCACCGAAATAACGCAGGGCGGCGCTCAGCGGCCCCTTGCCTTCCGTGCCTGAGGCACCGTCAAATAGCCAGGCCAGTGCGGGTTTGCCTTTCGGCAGCGAGAAGACAAAAAGTCCACCGGAACCTGACAATTGTTCGAGATCCGACCAATCGAAGCCAAAGATCGGACGCAAAAACAGCGGGCCACCCAAGTGCCGTCGGTGCAACTCGGCAATCAAGGGCGAAAAATTGGGGCCCGTGAGCGTTTCTCCTAGCCGCGTGAGCTGGAATTGAGTGCAGGTCTCGCCAACATGTTCGCTGGTCACTGCGAGACACGAATCGCCGGGCACGTGTTCAAGTACGCTCGCCAGGCCTTGCGCGGAGGCCATATCGACGCAAAAGAGCAGCACCAGGGGGAGCCAGATTCGCAGCATAAACACTGATCCGAAACGCTTCTTAACCGGACTCCGAGGTATCCTGAGACTTCACCCAGGGTTCCGCTAACTTGCCAGGGGCCAATCGCAGATAGTATTATAATGTACAATGGGAAGTTTAGGAAGTCTGCGGTAATCCGTTGCCGCGTTTTCCCGCATTTCCAAGAGAGCTTGCGGCAATCCGTTGTCATCCGTAACCTCGCACGCCTTGCGTCCCCTAAGATAAACAGGCTTCGGTAGCAGTTGCATGTGCCGGGGCGCTTACGTTCGGCTATTCTCCTCCCGCCGGTCTGGATATGTCGTTGCTGGTCGCC
>Ga0315553_10002350_pt1 | contig 15211 bp, 10 predicted proteins | sample SalMarSW160140MG_FD_203099 | JGI IMG/M metagenome (GOLD analysis project Ga0315553, IMG submission 203099) | Salt marsh sediment microbial communities from the Plum Island Ecosystem LTER, Massachusetts, United States - Salt Marsh Sediment SW1601-40 ... | reverse complement strand
GATGGATGGGGAACACGTTGAGCCGATAGAACAGGTCCTCCCGGAACTTCTTCTCGCGGACCCAGGCGCGAAGGTCCCGGTTGGACGCGGCGATGTACCGGACGTCGACCTGGGTGGGGAGCGAGGCGCCGACGGGCCGGACCTCACCCGCCTCGATGACCCGCAGGAGGGTGGACTGGAGGTCGAGCGGGAGGTTGCTGATCTCGTCCAGGAACAGGGTACCTCCGTTAGCGGCTCGAATGAGCCCGTTGCGGTCCGAGGTGGCGCCGGTGAACGCCCCGCGCACGTGGCCGAACAGTTCGCTGGCGATGAGCGACGGCGCGATGGCGCCGCAGTCGGCGGCGACGAACCGGGCCTCCTTTCGCGGGCTGGAGAAGTGGATGGCGCGGGCGACCAGTTCCTTGCCCGTCCCGCTCTCGCCGGTGAGCAGCACCGTGCTGTCCGTCCCGGCCACCTGCTCGATGAGCGAGAGCACGCGCCGCATGGCGGCGCTCTCGCCGATCAGCCGGGAGACCCGGTACCGGTCCGACAGCGCCTCCCGGAGCTCGCGGTAGTCCCTCAGCAGGCGGCGCTGCCGGAGCGCCTTCTCGACCGCCGCCTCGATCTCGTCCGGGGTAAACGGCTTCGCCACGTAGTCGAACGCCCCCATCTTGACCGCCTCGACGGCGCTCCGGATGGTCGAGTAGCCGGTGATGATGATGACCGGGACGTCGGGGAACCGGTCGGGCGCCTGGCCGAGGATGTGCAGGCCGCCGACGTCGGGCAGCTTGAGATCCACCAGGGCGACGTCGAACGGCTCGGCGGCAAGGCGCGAAAGCCCCTCGGCGCCCGTGCTGGCGGTTTGGACGTCGTACGTTTCGCCCAGCACGCGCGAGCAGCTCTTCAGCACCAGCGGGTCGTCATCCACCACCAGGACCCGAGCGTTCTTCTTCACGCGGTTCTTCCTCCGGGGCGGCGGGCAAGCGCACGATCACCGTGGTCCCCCGCCCAATCTCGCTCGACAACTCAATCCGCCCGCCATGCTCCGCCACGACCCCATAGGCAATCGCCAGGCCCAGCCCGGTCCCCATCCCCACCGGCTTGGTGGTGAAGAACGGGTCAAACACGTGCTCGAGGTCCTCCTCCCGGATTCCGGAGCCGGTGTCGGCGATCTCAAACGCGACCCGCTCGGCGCCGTCCCTTACCCGGCGCGTCCGGACGGTCAGGCGGCCGCCGTCCGGCATGGCGTCGATGGCGTTGACGATGACGTTGACGGCGACCTGCTGGATTTGGTTCGCGTCGATCACCACGTCCGGCAGGTCGGGGTCCAGCTCCTCGGCGACGCTCACGTGGTTGATGTGGGCCTGGTTCTGGGTGAGGGCCAGCGCCTCGCGCAGCACGCTGTTCAGGTCGGACGGGCGGGTGTGCGGCTCGTTCTGGCGCGAGAAGTCCAGCAGCCCGCGCACGATGTCCCTGCACCGGGTTGTCGCCTCGATGATCGTCTCGAGGTCCTCTCGGGTCCGCGACCCGTCGGGGGCGTCCTTGAGCAGCAGGTGGGCGAAGGTGAGGACTCCGGTCAACGGGTTGTTGATTTCGTGAGCCACGCCGGCGGCGAGCCGGCCGATCGCGGCCAGCCGCTCGGAACGGCTCAACTCGAGCCGTGTTCGCTGCTTCAGCAGCTCGTCGCGTTCCTTGAGCGAACGCGCCATTGTGTTGAACGCTCGGGTCAGCGATCCGATCTCGTCCGAGGACTGCACCGGCAGTTCCTGGGACAGCTCGCCGCGGGCGATGGCGGCGGAGGCGGAGGCCAGGCTGCTCAGCGGCCGTGACATGCTGTTGGCGAGCTTCCACCCGGCGGCGCCCGCCGCCAACACGCCCGCCAACGTGATGAGTCCGAACAGGGCGAGGGTGCGCCGCGTGACGTCGCTGAACTTGTCCTTCAGCAATCCGACGTAGAGCATCCCGATCGGCTGCTGGTCCATGTCGTAGATCGGCTCGTACGCCGAGACATACCACTGGTTGACCACCCACGCGGGGCCGAGCCACGTCTTGCCGCGGGGCAGGACGTGCTCGTACACCTCCGCGCTGACGCGGGTGCCGATGGCGCGGGTCCCGTCCGCCCGCTGGACATTGGTGGAGATGCGGACGTCCCCCTGGAAAATGGTCACCGTGCCCAGCGGTCGGCCGCGGTAGAGCTCGTTCCGGAACACGGTGTTCTCCACCTGGTCGACGAGGGCGAAGTTCCGGTTCAACAGGACCGCCGCCCGAAGTACCCCCGCCAGCCGGCCGTCGGGGCCGCGCACCGGCGCCGCGGCGCACAGCATCATCCCGGCGTCCAGCTCGGCGAGATCCGTTGGCCTCGCCTTCGGCGTCTCGACCACGCGGATCCGGGCGCGTCGGGCCAGCGCCGGGTCCTCCCGTTCCAGCCGGTCGACCGGGACGAGGATCGTGCCCGAGACGGCCTCCCCTGTCGCCACGACGCGCTGGACGAGCGGATCGTCCAGGCGCGCGTCTCCCGAGCGGTCGGGCCGGTGCGCCCGGTAGATCACCCGGCCGGCCGCGTCGGTGACGGAGAGCAGGTCGAGTCCAGCGGTGGCGCGGACCGTGCGCAGGCGCTGAGCCAGGGAGGGGGTGTCTCGGTCGGCCGCTGCCTGGGAGAACTTCTCGCCGAGAGCCGTGTAGCGGAGGGCGCTGTCGATGGCGGCAAGGCGCTGACGGTAGAACTCTCGGGCGGCGCTCAACTCTCCCCGCACCCGGTTTTCGGCCTCCTGGTTCATCTGCCGCCACAACAGGTGCGCACCGATGGCCATGGCGACTCCGCCGGAGATCACCACCACCGACAGCATGCTGACGATCATTCGGCCCCGGATGCTCATCCAAACGGCCCCGTTATCGTGTCCATCATCCTACAGCCAGGCGGCTGGTTCGACAAGGGGCGGGGGGGAATAATCCCGGGCGCGCGGGCGCGGGCGTATGCGGGTCATGTACAGTTGGTGCGTCCGAACATGCAGTTCGCTCGCGCGGGCCGCGTCCAACCGGCGGCTGGGCAGTGGGGTGTTCCGTCATAACCCATTGCGCGCTGGCGGGTTATGACGAGTCCCGCCCCGACCTCGATTCTATCCCGGGTTTTGGCACGCGGTTTGCTCTTGTCGCCCGTCAGAGGCCGATGGCGTTTCGGCTGAGGCAAACCGGACGGAGGGACCTGAAATGGATGCCCGAAGAAGGGTCTTGGTGGTCGATGACGAGCCGACGGTCACGAAGAGCTGCCGGCGCATCCTGTCCGAGGCCGGTTACCGGGTGGACACGACCCAGAGCGGGCGCGACGGCATGAGCCGTGCGCTGTCGGAGCGGTTCGACCTCGTGGTCACCGACCTCAAGATGCCGGACCTCGACGGCATGACGCTGGTGGGAGCCTTGCGGAGTCAGCGCCCCCACACCGCGGTCATCATCATCACCGGGTACGGAACCGTCACCTCCGCCGTCGAGGCGACGAAGGCGGGGGTGTCCGACTACATTGAGAAGCCGTTCACGCCCGACCAGATTCGCACGGCCGCGGAGCAGGCTCTGGCGCCGGCGCCGGCGGAAGCGGAGGCCCCGCTCCGGGTGGACGCGGGCCTGGTGAAGGAAGTGCTCGGGCTCGCCGCGCGCGACCGGGACTTCGCGACGTCGCTGTGGGCCAAGGGCAGCCCGGTCCTGTCCGGCTATGCACTGACCCCGGAGGCCAAGGCCGCCATCCTGTCCGGCGACATCGCGTGGATCGAGAAGGAGTGCGGCGAACTCTCGCCCCAGGAGCGCCGGTGGCTCGAGCGCCGGCTCGAAGCGGAGATTTGGTAGGAGGAGAGCCGGATGCTGAGACGCCATCGAATCCTGGTCGTCGATGACGACCCGACCGTTCGCGAGAGCTGCGAGAGAATCTTCGCCCGGCGCGGCTACGACGTGGAGACGGCCGGCACGGGGCGAGAAGGGCTCGACCGCGCCCGGCGCGGATACTTCGACTGCGCCCTGTTCGACCTGAAGATGCCGGACATGGACGGAATGGAGATCATTCGGCACGCCCGCGAGGACCGGGGACACATGGCCGTGCTCATCATCACCGGCTACGGGTCGGTGGACACCGCGGCCGAGGCGACCCGGCTGGGGGTGTCCGACTATGTCTGCAAGCCGTTCACCCCGGAGGAGATCACCGGCGCGGTCGACCGGGCGCTCGCCGCGACGCCGCGCGGCGCCTCCCCCCCCGCCATCGACCGCGCCCTCGCGCGCATCCGGGAGGGCGGCCCCCGACCGGCGGACTACGAACACCGAGCGCCGCAGGCCGTAGCGCGCCTGGTCACGCAGAGCGTCGGCGTGAAGAAGGCGACCGGGACCGTGCTGAACACGCTGATCCTCGGAGCGCTGGCGGGCGTGTACATCGGGTTTGGCGCGGCGCTGGCCACCCTGGTTGGATCCGACGCCGCGGCCACGGTGGGGGTGGGGATTTCGCAGGTGCTCATCGGGGCGGTTTTCTCCGTGGGGCTGATGCTCGTCGTCATCGCCGGCGCCGAGCTGTTCACCGGCAACAACCTGATGGTCGCCAGCGTGCTGGGGAAGGAGTACGGCTGGGGCCGGATGCTGGGCCGGTGGGCGTTGGTGTACGCGGCGAATTTCGCCGGCGCGGTGCTGCTGGCGGGGCTGATGTACGGCTCCGGCCTGTGGAAGATGGGGTCGGGCGCGGTCGGGGCGAAGGCGGTCGCCATCGCCAATGCCAAGGTGAGCCTGCCATTCATCGAGGCGCTGTTGCGCGGGATCGGCTGCAACTGCCTCGTGTGCCTGGCGGTGTGGATGGCGCTCTCCGCCAAGGAGATCGCCGGTAAGGTCCTGGCCGTTTTCTTCCCCATCATGGCCTTCGTCGCTCTCGGTTACGAGCACGTCGTGGCCAACATGTACTTCGTCCCCATGGGGCTGTTCCTGAAAGGGACCTCTGCCGCCGCCGGCGTCGACACCTCGTCGCTCGGATGGGGACGGTTCCTGACTGCCAACCTCGTCCCCGTCACGCTGGGGAACATCATCGGCGGGGCGGCCTTCGTGGGCGCTGCTTACTGGTGGGTTTACATGCGCGGGGAAAAGACGGGCGCCTCCGCAGCTCGCCGGCCGTGAGCGGGGGGGGTGACGTGAAGTTCCCGTCAGTTCGGGCTCGTCGGGGTCAACCTACACCTTCACGCGCATACCGGACAATCCGAGCGCTTTCAGGTGTGCACGAAGCGCCTCGCGCTTCCACGGTCGCTGATGCGCATTCCACGGCGCCACCAAGGTCAGCTTCTTGCGCCTCGCCAGCTCGCGCAGGCAATCGGGCAGGTCGAACGCCTCGAGCACCCCGAAAACCAGTGACGAGAGCGGCCACTTGTACACCGGCGTCTGCGCCAGCTCGTGATACGAAAGCAGCATGTTGTGTAGCGTCACGCGCTTCACGACGGGGTACAGGCACGCCGCGAACGTCGCCCAGATCGCACCCATCCCGCGGCCGACCAGATGCACGTCGCGGTAGCCCTTGTCCGCCACCAGGTCGAGCGCGCACAACACGTCGTGCACCCGCCGCCCGCTGTACGGCTCGTTCAACATCTGCCCGTACGTCGCGTACATGTAGTCCGAATCGTACGGCGCGAAGAACTCGCCAAGGCTGCACGTCAAGGCCGCCATTGCGCCGATGCCGCGAACGTCGACGGCGAACAGCGGATCGGCCGCCGGCACCTGCTTCTCCAGCAGCTCCGCCCGTGACGACAGGTGCGACACGTAGAGCGTCGCGGACTTGCCCGGGGGGAAGTGGAACAGCCGCGTCTTCGAGAACACGTGCACCATCGCCTGCACGCCCGGCTCGGTCTCGATGGGGAAGCGGTTGTCGGCGAGGCGCATCGCCTTCGTCGGGTGGACCCACTGTGTCCGCATCACGCGGTAGTGCGGCGGGCCGGCGCGCTTTGGCAGCGCCAGCCGCTTTGTAATCGCGGCGGCCAGCTTCGCGCCGGCGAGCGGCTTGCGGCGGCCGGCCAGCTCGCGGGCGGCGTCGGCCGTGAAGTCCGACACGGTGCGCGGCTTGGGTCGCAGGTAGTGCACTTGGCCCTTCGGCGTGGCGTGCAGGGTCTGCGGGATCTCGGCCTTGAGCGGCTGCGGCTCGCGAGCGTTCGCCCGCAGTCCCGTGTGCCGGTTGAAGAAGCGATACATCGCCTCGCGGTTCTCGACGGTGTAGCCGTGGTCGCCGGGCCCGATGAAGAGCTGGATGTTATCCCCGGCGCCGGCAATCCGGTACAGCCGCCGCAGCTCGTCGTACGTGTCCTCGAGGCCGCGGTGATCGAAGAAGTCGTTCGCCTTGCCCAGCAGGATCGCCGGCCGCGGCAGATACGCCACGAAGAAGTCGGCCAGGTCGAGCCCGGCGGCGAGCAGCCCCGGCGGTACCTGCTCCGCGTCCTGCGATTCCTCATTCTCCAAGTTGCTGAGAAATGACGTGACGAAGCAGCTCGGCGCGGCCATGGTGAGCCGCTGGTCGAGCCCCGTCAGCCACGTGCTCATTGTGCCGCCGCCGGAGTTCCCGGTGACGCCGACGCGCGTCCGGTCGACCTCGGGCCGCGAGAGCAGCACGTCCAGCGCCCGGATACCGTCCCACGCCCGCCACGAACCGAAGTAGCCGCCGAGCAGGTGCATCTGGTTGCCCATCATGTTGTGGTCCGGGCACAGGCCGCCCGGCTGCTGCGACCTGGGCAGGCCGAGGAACTGCATCCGCTCCCCCTGCGAGATGGGGTCGTAGATGAGCACCACGTAGCCCATCCGCGCCAAGTGGCGGCTGAACGCCTGATAGAGCGGCTCGCCCTTGCCCGGGGTCGAGTGGCCGCACGTACCGAGCACGGCCGGTCGCGGCCCGATCCCGCGCTTCGGCAGGTACAGGTTCGCCGTCACGGGGAAGCTCGGCCGGCTCTCGAAGATCAGCTTCTCGATGGTGAAGTTCTTGCGCTCGACCGTGCCGGTGACGCGGAGGTTCAGCGCCGTGCGCTTCGGGAACGGCCCGAACGCGCGGCGAAGGTCGCGGCGCACGTCGGCCTGCAGGCGCCTCAACTGGGCCAGCGTCCTGATCTTCGCTCGGACCGCGGCGCGCTCGCGCATGATCGCTCGCACGCGCTCGACGTAATACTCCTGTACCATGTGGCCGTACAGATATTCATCAACCATCGGTAGCTCTCCTCCGGTGAGTGTCAGGTGCTGCCCATCATAGGGCAAGAAAGGACGGCATTCAAGAGCCGGCCCGGGCGCCGTCCCCGCGGCCGACGGCGCGAACGGGTATTGCGCATGCCGGCCCGCGCCGGTAGGATGTGGCGGGTCAGTCGCCGGCGCCGCTCAGGGCCTCAGTACGATGCGGATCGGGTTTCGCGGCCAACTTGAGGACGAACCGGAGATCCGCGCCGGCTTCATCGGGTGCGGGTCGCATTCCTTCCGGAACATCTACCCGACCTTCCAGTTCGCGCCGGTGAGCCTGGTCGCGACGTGTGACCTGGACATTGAGAAGGCGCGCGCGTTCGCCGGCAAGTTCGGCGCGAAGAACGCGTACTCCGACTATCGCGAGATGTTCGAGCATGAACAGCTCGACGCGGTCTTCGTGGTCACCCACTACGACGACCGCGGCCGCCCCCTCTTTCCCCGCATCGCGGCGGACTGCCTCAACGCCGGATGTCACGTGTGGATTGAGAAGCCGCCCGCGGCATCCTGTGCCGAGATCGAAAAGATACAGGCCGCCGCCGAGCAGTCCGGCAAGCACGTCCTCGTCGGGATGAAGAAGATGTTCTTCCCGGCGAACGAGAAGGCGAAGGAGTTGGCCGACTCGGAGGAGTTCGGCAAGGTCTCGATGGTGCTGCTTCAGTACCCGCAATACGTGCCGACGCAGGACGAGATGGGGCGGTACTTGGCGGGCGAGCGGGTCCGGCCGGTGGTCGGGTTCCTCGACCACCTCTGTCACCCGACATCCCTGATGCTGTTTCTGCTCGGGATGCCGAAGACGTTGTACTACGACCGGAGCGCCGCCGGCTCCGCCAGCGCGACGTTTGCGTTTGACTCCGGCGCGGTTGCCTCTCTGGCGCTGACCTTCGGCGCATCCCGCAACGCGGGGATGGAGCGGACGACGATCGTGGGCGAGGCCGGCCACCACATCGTGGTCGACAACTGCCTGCGCGTCACCTACCATCGCAACCCGCCGTACCGGCACGGCGAAGGCTACGGCAAGGCGCCGGACTACTACACCGGCACGGCGGACGAGGTCAACGCGACGTGGGAGCCCGAGTTCTCGCTCGGACAGCTCTACAACAAGGGGCTCTTCCTGCTCGGCTACTATAACGAAGTCAACGAGTTCGCCCGGGCCGTCCTCGAAGACCGCCCGCCGGCCAAGGGCACGCTCGAACAGGCGTGGCAGGTGACGCGCATCTTCGAAGCCTTCGCCGAAGGCCCGGGCAAACGGATTGAGTTGCGCGAATAGGCCACATAGGTCCTATCCGACCTTTGAAAAAGGAGGAAGCAGTCATGCAGATCGACGCACACGTGCATTCGGACGGAAGCGAGAAGCACATCAAGGGGCTGCTCAAGGCCTGCGACAAGGTGGGGACGGACAAGGTCGTCATCTTCAGTTGCCCCGGGAACTATGGGGCGAACAACGAGGGCGTGATGAAGGCGCACCAGCGGCACCCGGACCGCATCATCCCGTTCGCGCGCCTCGTGCCCGACATGCACACGCCCGCCGACATCAGGCGATTCCACGAGCAGGGCTTCGTCGGCTTCAAGTGCATTCGCACCAACCGCAACTACGACGACCCCGCCTACTTCCCGCTCTACGCCGCGGCCGAGGCGTGCAAGATGCCCATCCTCTTCCATCTCGGCATCGTCGGGCGCAGCGACTCGGGCCACGACGTCAACTCGAACCGGATGCGGCCCATCTATCTTGACACCATCTGCCGCGCCTTCCCGAAGCTTCATGTGCACGGCGCGCACCTCGGCAACCCGTGGTACGAGGAGGCGTCGATGTCCGCGCGGTGGAACGCCAACCTGTGGTTCGATCTGAGCGGTTCCACCCTTAAGAAGAAGACGCCCGAGTTCCTCGACGGTCTGCTCTGGTGGCACCGCGGCAACCACCCCTACAAGGGCCACCAGCGGAAGCATCCCTACTCGAAGATCGTGTTCGGCACCGACGTCAGCAACGACTGGATCGAGGACGTCTACAACGACTACGTCAACCTGTGCGACGCGCTGAACATCCCGAAGCAGTGGCGGGATGCCATCTTCGGCGGCAACGCGATGCGGATGCTGCGACTGAAGAAGTAGCCCGGGGTGCTGCATCGCCGAGCGAGGCACAGCCGGCGCGGCCGAGCCGCTGTACCGGGGCGACAGAGATTGCACTTTCCTGTTGACGGAAGCATCGCAATAATGCTATACTCATCTTGGTGAGAGGCGACCGTGCCCCGAACGGAGATCATCTTCTTCGCCGAGAAGGACGGGACCGCGCCTGCCCTGCAATGGCTTGACCGGCAACCTGAGAAGGTGCAGAACAAGTTCATTGTCAGAATCGAACGGCTCGCGGAATGCGGCCCCGGCCTCCGCCGCCCGGAAGCCGCTTACCTCAGGGATGGCGTGCACGAGTTGCGGGTCCGGCACTTGAGGGTAAACTACCGTCTGCTCTACTTCTTCCATCGGCAGCGGATCGTTCTTTCGCACGGGCTGACAAAAGAGAGGACGGTGCCGGAGCGCGAGATCGAGCGGGCCATCCGGCGGTTTCAGCGGTTCCGCACTGCTCCGAGTAGCTACACCTATCGTGGGTAGCTACGCGTTACCCAGGGAGCGATGCAATGACCAGGAAACGGACGAGCAACGCAACGGACATACTGACACGCCGGTACGTCAAAGGCGACCCGAAACGACAGGCCGCTGTGGAAGCGGAGCGGGTCAACGCACAGGTCGCGCGAATGATCCATGATCTGCGCACCGAGGCCGGACTGACACAGAAGCAGTTGGCCGAGACGGTCGGCACCACCCAGTCGGTGATCAGCCGGCTGGAAGACGCCGACTACGAAGGCCACTCTCTCACCATGCTCACCCGTATTGCCGCGGCATTGAACCGCAAGCTGAGCGTGACGATGGCGACGAAATAGTCCACCGGCCGGCTTGCCGAGCGGATGCTGTTCGTAGTACCGTGCCTGAGGAAGCACACGGCCAGGACGCTCTAGCAGCGAGGCGACGAGAAATGCAGTACACTCCGTTCGTCGTTGGTGGTGATTACTACTGCATGTGGGGGGACGACTTACGCAAACGAAGCCTTGAGTTCTTGCAGTCGTTGGTTCCGGAGTATTTCGGCTATCAAGCAAAGGTACATCTGCTGGGTGTTGATGACAGTGAAGATGGCCACCGCGCAGCGCTGGCCCTGCGCGCGGCATATCACCACAGTCTAGAGACGCTCTTCTCGCTACTCATCGCTGCAGTCCAAGCACCAAATTGCGTGCATGGTTGGCTTCAGAAATGTACGACCAAGCAACTGTGTGAGGCAGTACAAGCCGTATCAACTCACCCAGCCAGTGTGGTGAACTTGCTAGGTTGGCAACAGGTGACGTGGCTCCGTCTCTCTCAGTTCGTACACAAACACGCTGAGTGGGCTCAGAAGGCATCCGATCAGACCTGCGCGCGATTTGCCCGACTGTGGCAGCGCCTTTCTGTGGACATACTCGACACACGCAGCAGGCAGGAATACAACAGTCTGAAGCACGGGCTAAGGGTAAGCCCAGGCGGCTGTTTCTTGAGCGTTGGGGTCGAAGACACCCCCGGTGTTCCGGCACCAGCAGAGAAGATGATCACAGTCGGGGGCAGCCAGTTTGGCACCACGTTTCCCGTGACAGAGGCTGTTGCTGGCGCGGGCAAAGCGAATCTCCATGCTTCCTTGGTAACCCTCAACTGGTTCCCAGAGCTGACCGCGGAAGCGGTCCATCTGATTGCCTCGTCCATCAGCAACGTAGTTTCGTGCCTCCAAATCTACTGCGGGCGCCCGCGAAACGAGGTGGCATTCACCCGACCGAGCGAGCCGAAAGCATTTGATGCGCCTTGGTCGAAGTCGCCCGGCGTTACCGAGCTTCAAAGGGGTCACAAGGTGTCTCTTGAACATATTAGACCATTGTCGCCGGAGGAGATTCGGCGGAAGCTTGAGGCAAGCACACCGTCAAGTTAGTGCGTGGAACGCCGAGCGGATGCTGTTCATGAGAAAGGACACGACCGAGACGGTGTAGCGGCCGGTTCCGAGTGTCCGGCCCGGAAAGCTCCGCGACCAGGAGGTGACGGGGGCTGCCATGCGCGGCAAAACCGCAGGACTCGTTTTCATCGCCCTGTGGGCATCCAGTCTGTTGGCCGGTGAGCCGGCGCTCGTGAACGGCTCGATGACAGACGGCGAGGCCGTCCCAACCGGGTGGGGCAAGACGTGGACGCCGAAGGATGGCGGGACGCTGCGCGTCGTCCGCGACACGAAGGTCTTCGTGAAGGGCCCGGCGTCGCTCCGGCTCGAGACGGTGGGCGGATTCGCGGATGGCAATACCTCGCAGACCATCGCGGGCCTCGCGGGCCGAACGGTCGTCCTGCGCGGCAGTCTGCGGTCGCAGGACGTCCAGTACGCGTCGATCGCACTGTTCATCCGCGACAAGAACTACCAGCGCGTCGACTGGATCAACCTGGTCCAGGCCTGGCACACGACCAACTGGAAGAGCTTCAACCGTAGGCTGACCGTTCCCGCCAACGGCGCGAACGTGATGCTGATGGTGTACATGAAGGGCAAGGGGAAGGTCTGGGCGGACGAACTGTCGCTCCAGATCGTCGAGGTCACGCCGTTGCCCCGGACCAAGGACTCGCCGATCATCCTGCACGTCGGTGCGGTGGCGCCCGACATCATCGGAATCACCATCCAGGCCGGGCACGTCCGGCCGAGCATCCTCGCGCGCTACGTCCCGAGACCCGGCGACAAGACGCAGGTGGAAAAGAACAAGCAGGGCGTGGTGCGCGAGGTTCTGCTGATCAGCGAGGGAAGGCCGGTCGGCTGGCTGGCCGGGCCGAAACGCGACTGGCTGTGCACGTTCGAGAAGCTGATCGGCGATGCGCTCCAGACCGAGTTCGCCGACCTGACGACCGAGTACACCATCACGTCGAAGGACGATCCAGCCTACGCGACCGGGCTGAAGCCGGTCGCGTTGTGGCGCAAGAGCAAGCCGAGCGACTGGGCACAGCCTGGCCGCAAGTTCGCGATGCGACACGTAATCTATCTCAAGCTGCCGAAGCCGCTCGCCGTAGGCAAGAGCTACGCCATCAGCTTCGGCAAGGTCAATGTGAACTCCGCTACGCGCACGTACAAGCACAGCCCAGCGACGACGCGCAGCGAGGCGGTGCATGTCAGCCACGTAGGCTTCCATCCGAACGACCCGGCGAAACGCGGATTCCTCTCGGTCTGGCTCGGCACCGGCGGCGCACACGCGTATCCAAATGGGCTGCGCTTCTCGCTCATCGACGACCGCACGAATCAGGCGGCATACGACGGCAAGGTTGTTCTGGCAGTGGCGGCGAACCAGGCGGAACGCATGAAGCAGGACGTCAACTACAACAAGACCAACGTGTATCGAATGGACTTCTCCGACTTCGAGAAGCCCGGGCGCTATCGCCTGTATGTCGAGGGCGTCGGGTGCAGCTATCGGTTCGAGGTCGGTGAGATGGCGTGGCGCCGGGCGTACCTGGTGTCGATGCAGGGCTTCCGCAACCATCGCAGCGGGGTCCGGCTGGGCGTCCGCCGGCCCAGGTGCTACCATCCCGAAGACGGGGTGAAGGTGTTCCAGTCGACCGTACCGCTGATGGACACGTCGATGGGGCTGAACCTTCGCGACAAGAACGCCTTCACCGAACTGCTCCGCACGAAGACCGACGAGACCTTGCCGCAAGCGTGGGGCGGATACATGGACGCCGGCGACTGGGACCGGCGCATTCAGCACCTGGCGGCGACACGGCTGCTTCTCGAACTGCTCGAGACCACGTCGAAGAACCCCTCGGTGCTCGACCACTTCAGCAAGCCGGTCCCCCTGGTGGCAGAGGCGCTGTGGAACATCGATTTCTACCGGCGGCTTCAGACGAAGGCCGGCGGGGTGCGCGGCGGGGTCGAGGCCGCCGCACATCCGGTCAAGGGCGAGGTTAGTTGGCTCGAGTCGCTCCCCGTGATGGCCTACGCGCCCGGGATGTGGTCCAGCCACATCTACGCCGGCGTCGCCGCGCGCGCGGCGTGCGTCCTGCGGAAGATCGACCCGAAGCTCGCGAAGACGTACGAGGAAAGCGCCCTCCGCGCCATGAACTGGGCCGAGGCCGAATACGCGAAATGGAAGAACGACAAGACGGTCGCGAAGCGCCCGCGTCAGATTCGCGACGACCGCAACCTCGCAGCGCTCGAACTGTATCGCCTGACCGGTGACAAGAAGTGGCACGCCGTCTTCCTTGAACACACCTGCCTGAAAGACCCAGACTGCGAGCTCTTCGACTGGAAGGACCACATCCAGCGCGACGCGGCGTTCGTCTACGCGCGGTTGGACGACAAGCTGGCCGACGCGAAGCTGAAGAAGACGGCGCTCGGGGCGATCCTCAAGGAGGCCGATCGCTGCATCACGTACTCGAAGGGCAACGCGTTCGGCCTCGTCTCGACGCACAAGTCGAAGCCGCACCACATGGGCTTCTACAGCTCGCCGGCCGAGTGCGTCCAGCTTGTTCGTGCTCACGCGCTCACGGGCAAGCTGGAATACCTCAAGACGATCGTGCTCGGCACGCAGTACTGCCTGGGCGCGAACCCGATGAACATGACGTTCACCACCGGCCTGGGACACGAGTGGCCGAAGCACCCGCTGCACATCGACAGCCGCCGCTCCGGCCGGCCCGCCCCGGCGGGCATCACCGTCTACGGCCAGTTCGATCTTGAGCTGCCGATGCACAAACAGGGCGACTACTTCAACTGGCCGATCAAGTGGTTCCTGGCCCGGGCCTGCACGCCGACCGCGTGGGCCTGGCCGAGCACCGAGGCCTACCACGACATCTTCGGCTGGCCGGCGGTGAACGAGTACACCATTCATCAGACCCTCGGCCCGAGCTCTTACGTCTGGGGCTATCTCGCCGCACGGAGATAGACGAAGGAGACCATCACGGTGCCGGACCTCTTGAATGCCGACGGGGCGGTCGCCATCAGCGCGGAGTCGCCGCGCCTGCGCCTGCTCGTCGCCGGCGACCTGTGCCCGATCAATCGATTAGAGGCGATGCTGAGTGCGGGCCGCGCGGCCGAGGCGTTCGCCGATTCCCTGCCGCTGTTCGAGCGCGCCGACCTGTCCGTGGTCAATCTGGAATCGCCGCTGACGGACACGCCCGCGCCCATCGAAAAGTGCGGGCCGAACTTCGGCGTGACCCGGCGCGTCGCGGCGGGCCTGGCCGCGGCGGGCGTCGACATCGCCTGCCTGGCGAACAACCACATTATGGACCAGGGTGAACGTGGCCTCGCCGACACGCTTGCCGCGCTGGACCAGGCCGGCATCCGGCGCCTGGGCGCCGGGACGACGCCGCAGGACGCAGAGGCGCCGCTGATGCTGGAGGTCGGCGGCCTGCGCCTCGCTCTGCTGAACATCGCCGAAGGCGAGTTCAGCCGGTCGCGCGGCGGGCCGGGCGCCGCACCGCTCCGTCCTGTCGCCAACTGCCGCGCAGTGACGGGGGCCGCCGGCGCGGCGGACGTCGTCCTCGTCTTCCTCCACGCGGGCAACGAGCAGATACTGTTCCCGCCGCCCTGGGTCCAGCGTTTCTCCCGCCAGCTGATCGACGCCGGGGCGCACGCCGTCATCGCCCACCACCCGCACGTCCCGCAGGGCATCGAGCTGTACGGCGACCGGCCCATCGCCTACAGCCTCGGCAACTTTCTCTTCGACTGGGTCGGGCACGAGCCGGAGACGGATACCAGCTTCCTGCTCGAGCTCGAACTCGCCGCGGACGGGGTCAGTTCCTTGCAGGTCCATCCGCTCCGCAAGACGCCGGACGGCGGGGCCGGCCTGCTCGGCGGCGACGAGCGCCGCGATTACATCCGCTTCCTCAACGAGCTGTCCGCACCGCTCTCGGACGACGTGCGGATGGCGGCGCTGTGGGACGAGCAGTGCGTCTGGCTCTACGAGCACCGCTACACCGGGCACATGCGGAAGCT
>Ga0315553_10002349_pt1 | contig 15213 bp, 20 predicted proteins | sample SalMarSW160140MG_FD_203099 | JGI IMG/M metagenome (GOLD analysis project Ga0315553, IMG submission 203099) | Salt marsh sediment microbial communities from the Plum Island Ecosystem LTER, Massachusetts, United States - Salt Marsh Sediment SW1601-40 ... | reverse complement strand
GATAAGGCCTAAGGCGTGAACGGCGGGTCGATTGGATGACTGAATTGGGCCTAAGCCCTTGAGAGGTTGGCTCCCCGGGCCGGACTCGAACCAGCGACCCAGCGGTTAACAGCCGCTTGCTCTACCAACTGAGCTACCGGGGACCAGAGCGCGCTATCAGGCGCTAGCTCGGCCGGTCATAGCAAATGCCAGGGGGCCATGCCAGACCTTTGCTTAGGGCGCAGGGGCGCGGGAGGTGGCCAAGGTTGCGCCCCCTGTCGGCCATCCCTATGTGGTGACGGCCCCCAAAAGGTCGCCATGGCCAAGAAGATCAACTTCGCCAATCGCCAATTCCACCTGCCGGAGTCGAAGCCGATCCGCCTCGGGCTCGGCATTCTGCTGGTCGCCGGCGGCCTTGTCGGCTTTCTCCCCGTGGTCGGATTCTGGATGATCCCCCTCGGGCTCCTCGTTCTCTCCGTGGATATTCCGGTCGTCCGCCGCTGGCGGCGCAAGCTGGCGCTTTGGTGGCACCGCAACCGCAAGAACGGCGAACAAGCCGCTCCACCGACGGAAGACCCGCCAGGCGCCAAGGCCGGCTGAAGATAGTGCCGACCGTCGAGGCCGAGCGGTGCAAGATCGACCCCTCGATTCCCGCGGAGCCGGGATAGGATTGGCGCCGAAGGTTCTGCTCTTTGCACGTTGGGTGGAAGTCATGAGCAGCATCGACAAGATTGTCGAGCGTTCCTCGTCCCCTAACAAATGGGTTTGGCTCAATGAAGCCAAATTCGGGTTTCGCTACGTTCGCGATTTTTGCGGCCGCTTGCCCGACGGCGCATCGGTACTCGAAGTTGGCTGCGGCCGGCATCTTGTTGGGAATGCTGGCGGAGTCCTTCAAAACCCTCAAGCTCGAAGGGATCGAGCCCTTCGGCGTTGGCTTCGGTACGTCCAAGGAACTGAACACGTTCTTCCAGGCGCACGGGCTTCGGATCAAGAACTTCGGCTACGAGCAATACCAGCCCGACAAAAAGTTCGATCTGATCCATCTGGTGAACGTCTTCGAGCACCTGCCGGTGTGGAGGGATTTCCTCGGTTTCGTCGAGCGCAACCTCAAACCCGGCGGTGTCTGCCTGATCTTGTGCCCGAACTACGGCTTCCCGTATGAATCGCATTTTCGGCTTCCGGTCTTGTTCAACAAGCGACTGACGGACCGCGTCTTCGCGAAATCAATCCAGCGCCATGAAGTGCAGCACGGCAGCGCCGGACTTTGGCGCAGTCTCAATTTCGTGAAACTGCGAGACGTGAAAAAGGAAGTGCGAGGGCGCCCCTTGCAGCTCCGGGTGCGCCACGAAATTCTCGACGACCTGATTGATCGATTGTCGTCCGACGAACATTTCGCCGCGAGGCAAAGGAGCATCGGAGCTCTCGGCGCTTGGTCGAAGAAGCTTGGCTTGACCAGGCTTCTGAAGACGAACGCTCTGGAAAATTACCTGCCCTACATGATGCTCGAATTGAGGCTGCGCTCGTAAGCGGAATGAGCGCGCCCCCACGAAGGGACTGGGCAAGGCGGCGCAAATGGCTTCATAGTTCAGCGAGGCGGGGTGAAGCCAATAGGGGGAGCAGACATGATTCGCGAAACACAGCTGAGTGCGGGCGCCGCGATCGGCGTCATTGTCGCCATCCTTAGCTTCGCTCTGCCGGCCGAGGCCGGAACGTGTTTGCCGGTGATGGGGAAGGGGCGCGCCGCCGATTCCGCCACGGCGACCACACGCGCGCAGCACGAGCTTATTCAGCGGGCCGCCGGCTTGGGCGGCAAGATCACTCAGCAGTCGACCAATTGCAAGAAGGTCGGCGCGGGTTATGTGTGCAAGATGACGGCGGTAGTCTGCCCGCGGAAGTCATAACGCCGGGACGAGCTGCATCTCGGGGATGCAGGGCTTTCCGCGCGGCACGAGCACCGGCTGCACTGAGGCTACGAATGGTGGGTATCGGCAGCAAGACTTTAGGCATCATCGCTGCTGCTGGACTGCTCGGACTGGCGGGATCCTTTGCGGTTAGCTGGACGTTGGAGCGACAGCAGGAGCAGCGTTTCGACGCCAATCTTGAAAAGCTGGTCGGTCTATTGGCGATTCCGGATCAAGCCGATCCCGCGACGCAGTTCGATGCGGCGCGCCGCTTTGTCAATGGTCACAGCCGTCATGCCGTCGATGCCGAGTTCCGCAAGGTGCAGGGCGATAGGAATCTCATTGCGGAAGGCGTTATCGCTCACGCCACAGGAAGACGTTCAAGCCCCATCCATCTCGAATGCAGCACGCGCTCCAACCTCTTGGCGTCCGTGCTACGCCGGCTCGGCTTCAAGACCCGCATCGTCGCCATTTTCGATACTAGCGACGACGAGCTTCGCTCTCATTCCTTCGTCGACGTGTTGAACCCCAAGACAGGGAAGTGGGAGACCCAAGATCCTGACTTTGATGTGTATTGGATAAGCAGAGCCTCTGGGCAGCGCGTGTCACTGGCCGAGGCCGCGGAGGATTTGTCTGACCTGCTGCCCTGTCACGGGCCGAGCGAGTGCGGTTGGGACGTGGATAGCGCGGAGGGGAAGTCCCCGGCAAAACTGCGCGACCTGCTCGATATTGTTTCGACGACCGACAAGGAGCGCAATGTCAGGTCCACTCATTTCACGACGCGTGCAGAGCCGGACAAAGTCTTCACGGTCAATGGGAGGCGGGGCACTTTTTGTGAATTGATGGCTAAGCGCTGTGCGCTTGGGTTTACGCCAATTTCCCCGAGGGGATCGTGACCGCGTCGCTCACGTCTGCGGAGGCCAGCTGAAATATTAGACCTTGTTGGCGCCCGCGGGGACGATTCGCCGATTGACGTATTTCAACGTGCCGCGATGCAGGCAAAAGATCTGGCCACCGACGAGCAGAAAATCCCGGAGTAGCTCGTCGGCTCTCCGCCGGTTGCTCTCCGAGTGGTACTCGAACACGACCACCTCGAAGTCCAAAGACGGCATCCGCTCGAGGATGTCGATCTCCGACCCTTCAGTATCCATCTTCAGAACATGGGCCTTGGGCAGAACGCTTGGCGGCTTGGTCTCGACCTCGATGCTGACCGTCGACTGCTCGCCGACGTCGTAGAAGCTCGCCTCGCCGCAATTGTTGAGGCCAAGATGCAATTGCCTGAGGTCAGGATTGCCGACAGCGAAGTTGTTCAGGGTCACGGACGTGCCCTCGAGATGGCCGAGATTGCTCTTCAGCAGAGCAAAATTTTCCGGTAGCGGCTCGTAGCAATGGACATGGCATCCGGGCCAGCGCTGCATCGCCCAGACGGCGAAGCTGCCGACATTGGCGCCGATATCGAGGATGACGGGCTTGGCGGCCTGGTACGGCACGTCATATTCGCCGGCCAATACCTTGCGCACATGGCTGAGCATGGTGGGCGGGCAATTGATGTCCATGCCTTTGCGTCCAGGGGACCGGAAAATTGGAGGCCACGCCCGGAATCGAACCGGGGTGCGCGGATTTGCAGTCCAACTGCTTTCCATGCCTTGCAATCACTTAGCTGCAAAACGAGTCTGATTCCTCCTACGCGGAATCAAAGACTTGAGGGCGTTTCGCAAAACGTCCCGGCCCCTTCCAATTGTCGGCCGCTCTGCAAAACGAGCGGCCAAGCCATGAAACCCGATAACCGAAAGGGACTTGCTGCGGAGAAAAGCAAGCAGCCTGTCGGCGAACGCGGACGCAACGGCTGTGTGCCGCTTGGCACATAGCCCAGGCCCGTCTGTCGGGTTCCGTCGTCGGGGGCTAACCAGGCCCGCCGGGGAGCAACGGAGGCAAAAAGCTGCTCAGGCCGCTTGATGGTGCCTCTACGCCACTCGTGCCCTGAGAAGCGAACAAGGGCCTCAGAAGACTGAGGCTCAGGAGGGGGCTCCGGTGCGTATTCCGACCCACGGGTAGCCGCAGAGCTGATGGATCGGCAATGCGATGTTCCCGCGCCATCTAAGCGGACGTAAAGGCCGACAGCATGACCCCGGCCTTCCTCGATTGAGGTTGTCTCGATTCATCTATGTCCAGGCTCCCTTCGGCTCCCGAAAGGTTCAGGGACATAGCTTGGCCGGTATTGGCCAAGCTATGCCCTCACCGCTTGGACCGAAGGTTCAGGGAGGTTAGACGGGGGTCAAGAAAACGAGAGAGAAACGAATGCGTCCGAACTGGTTGGAGGCGAAGAAAAAAAATCGCATAGTCACCAACATGAACCACTGGTGGGTAAATCAGAACCAAACGTACAAAGCCGAGATTCAGGGCGGCTTCCTGTGGTCACCAAAATCCAACAGCAATGGAGCCAAGAACCAATTTTACGACAACATGGCGCTGGTGATGCCTGGAGACATCATTTTTTCCTTTTGCGACGCAAAGATCAAAGCTGTTGGGCGTGCGCTGGGACGCGCTCAGTTGGCTGAAAAGCCGAATTTCGGGGCGGCTGGTAGCAATTGGCAACACGAAGGTTGGCTCGTTCCCGTCGAGTTCAATGAAATTGAGAACCCGCCGCGACCAAAGGACTTTATCGAGGAGCTCAGGCCCTTCCTCGCAAAGAAATATGCACCTCTCCGCCAAACCGGTGACGGCCTGCAAGGTGTCTATCTCGCGTCCATATCAGCGGATTTTGCGAGCGTACTGTTCAACAAGATTGGACGTTCTCCCGAATTTGTCACAGGCTCCGACAGCGAGATCGAGGATGCGGCCGAAGAGGAGGCAATTCGAGGTCGGACGGACATAGGCCCGACTACTAAGCAACAGTTGATCAACTCGCGGCGTGGGCAGGGAATCTTCAAAGCCAATGTGCGACTAAACGAGAGCCGATGCCGTGCAACAGGCATTTCTGATCCGCGCTTCCTGATTGCCAGTCACATTAAGCCATGGTCGAAATGCGATGATGCTGAAAAGTTGGACGGCTGCAACGGCCTCCTCCTTTCGCCCCATGTGGACAGGCTCTTTGACCGCGGCTTGATCGGCTTTGAGGACAGCGGAGAGGTCCTAATCTCAAAACACATGCCACCCGAAGTCTTGAAGAGGTGGGGATTGGCGGAAGCCGTGAACGTCGGTGCATTTAAGTCGGAGCAATGCATTTATCTTGAATATCACCGGCAGTACGTTTTCCGCAGGTGACTGGATGCCGCCACTCGAACGATCACCCGCCTTGATGGCGTATATTGACAGACAACAGTGGGACTAGGTGAGGCGTCGGGAGCCGCATGTCCTAAGAACCCAAGAGAAGTGGCGTCACAGCGAGTGCGGGAGCGGCGAAAGACCACATAAGAGTTCGCGGGTTCGCGTCGGTTGGACCAGAAATCTGACAAAAACCTGCACCAAACCGCTCAAAAAACCCCGTCCACAGGTTTTCAGCAGCTTTAGAATCTGGCTAACCTACGGAACTAATGCACTCTTTCAAGCCAATCCACTCGTTCTATAACGCTTGCAATGGCGCGTTGAGAGACTATGGAGGTTCGTACAAAATGAAGGAATCGGCTAGGGGCAGGGGGGCAGGTCATGAAAACGAGCGGCGCGGCAAGCCTGGCAGTGGCAAAGCCTTCGATGATGCGTAAGGACGCTTACAAGCAGACCGGCGTTGACACGGATGAAGCCGATGCCGGCTTGTTTAGCATTGTGCGCCGAATACAAGCCACCTGGCCTGAGCAAGGCGACGGTCGTGTCCTTTTGCCAGTTGGGCCTGATGGCTACTTCGCGAACGTGATTGAGGTAGGGGGCAATGGCATTGCTTTGTGTACTGACGGTGTGGGGTCGAAGTCCCTCGTCGCTACAATGCTGGAAAAATACGACACCATAGGAATTGACTGCGTCGCTATGAACGTCAACGACATGATTTGCGTGGGCGCGAAGCCAATTTCGATGGTTGACTATCTTGCTGTCGAACGGGCGGATGCAAGCATGCTCGACGAAATAGGTGTTGGTCTTGTCAGGGGAGCCACCCTCGCGGGAATCTCCATTTCAGGGGGCGAGACTGCTCAATTGAAGAATATCGTACACGGATTCGATCTTGTCGGGATGGCGATGGGACAAGTGCAACTCAATCGCGTTCTTTCTGGTGAGCACGTAGTTCCTGGTGACATCGTAATCGGCGTGAAAAGCAGCGGCGTTCACAGCAATGGACTGACGCTTGCTCGAAAGGCTTTCTTCGAAGGCGAAAAATTTCGGGTTTCTCATAAGTTTGATGACCTAGAGCTTTCAATCGGTGAAGAGCTACTCCGCCCGACCGATATTTACGTAGCAGAAGCGATGGAGATTCTGGCGAGAGTCGCTGGAACGAAGGCATTAATAAACGTCACGAGTGATGGCCTCCTCAATCTGACCCGCGTTGCTGCGAAGGTTGGCTTTGTCATAGATAGCTTGCCTGACCCTCATCCAATTTTCCGGCTCATCCAAAAATATGCTGAGGTGCCAGAGGACAGTGAAATGTTCGAGGTCTTCAACATGGGAATTGGCTTCTGCTACGTTGTCGAGCCTGCCGCTGTTGAGCTCACTCTTTCGATCCTCAAGGATCACGGACGTGTGGCGCAGCCAATCGGGCATGTCATAAATGATCCCAGCAAGACGGTGCACATTCTCGAATGGGGACTTGAGGGTCGGCATAAAAGATTTTGGACCACAGGCAAGGTTATTCGACAGGCCGGGTGATTGATCAACCGAGCCCCATCGCTCAGCCTAACTCTGCTCACACCGACCGTTAGATCAGGCGAGCAAATCATCGTTGAGATAGAAGCGTTCGATGCTCCTCAAGTGACTGTCAGCATACATCCGCCCGATACGGTCGTTATCTCACAACCGCATTGCTCTGCCTTTGGTCCCGGCAGTTTCCTCGAACAGGTCAATTGGACCGTAGAGCACGCGCAGACGACAACTACGGTGGAGATAACCACTGACCCCATCCCTCAAACCGCTCTGTGCCGCGTGCTCGCTCGACGGGCGCGCGGCAATAAGCCTAACCGGTGAAAGTCACGGCCCAGTCCTTGTGATGCGGTCATGATGCCCCGACAGGGCTCCAAAACGTTCGGTGGCTCACGGTGCCAAGCCACGCTGAGTCGCAACAACGACCCGCGTTTCTGCCATGTTGTACCTTAGTTCTAGCTTACGATAACATTCATTATCGAAAGTCAGAACGAGGGTTGAGGCGATGGGAAAGCGGCTCCCAGTAAAGGCCAGGGGTCGGGCAGTTGCCCCGCTGTCAGGCATCATTGAGAAGGCTAGGGTGTATGGCGAGGCGGCGAGGGCAACCAACACTCAACGGGCCTATGCGTCCGACTGGGGGCATTTCGCTGCTTGGTGCGAAGCTCACGGGCTATCGGCGCTCCCGGCCACGCCAGGGACCGTGGCATCCTATCTGACAGACCATGCTGATCGATTGAAAGTCTCGACGCTAGGCCGCCGTCTCGCGGCCATTCGGGCCGCTCATTCCCACGCAGGCTGTCCGCTCAATTTAGAGGGCCAAGCCTTCCGCGACGTGTGGGCGGGCATTCGACGCAAGCACGGCACACGGCCGGGCAAAAAACGCGCCCTGGTGACGGCAGACCTATGCAGGGTCGTAGCAGCGCTGCCGGAAACTCTGATCGGTACGCGGGACCGCGCCTTGATGCTGATTGGCTTCGCGTCCGCCTTGCGCCGTTCAGAGCTGGCAAACCTCGCGCTTGGCAATGCTCCCGGTCACCGTGTCAGCTTCACCAAGAACGGCCTTCTGATCGAGCTTAATAGAAGCAAGAGTGACCAGGAAGGCAAGGGGGCGGTGATCGGCGTGCCCTTCGGTTCCCATGCCGAGACCTGCCCCGTTCGGGCTTTGCGGGCGTGGCTCGACGCGTCGAGCATCGTTTCTGGGCCGGTGTTCCGCCATGTGACTCGGCATGGCCGCATCAGTAACTCAGCCATGACTGGGCACGGCATCGCCCTCGCCATTAAGCGGGCTGTATATCGCGCCATTATTGCCGACGGTTACGACAAGAAGACGGCTGCCAAGTTTGTTGCAGCCGTTGCTGGTCATTCGCTCCGGGCCGGTTTTGTCACGTCAGCCGACGCGGCCGGTGCTCCTATCTCAAAGATTATGGAGCAGGCTCGTCACGCTCGCTTTGAGACAACGCGCGGCTATATCCGCGAAGCAGACGCGTTCAGGGATAACGCGGCGAGCTACTTAGGGCTTTAGAGCCGCTAGTGTGCTGGCCTGTAAGGCCGCCAAGGGTACCAGCCCGGACAAGGCTTGCAGTGGCACCGGTTACCAAAGCGATTGCACACTTTTTGCTGCCCCAACTCACATTCGCCGGGCAGACCCGGTAACCAACAGCCCGCCCTCTCAACCAAAGAGTAGTTCACTCCTGGCTGCATCACTGTCCCAGTCAAAGGCGTGGCTTCTGCGTTCCAAGCCAAAACTCCCGCGAACAGGGGTATGACGACCGTTGCAATCCCAATTGTCAGGTTGCGCATCTTGAACCCCCTTGTTGCTTTTCTAGGGGGAGCCTAGATCGGCAGAGAGGCGCAATTAGGAACATCAGCGCCTGTGAGTTTAAGCACTGAAAGGCAGAAACAGGTAGGTCAGGGCAGGGCGGAGCGGCGCGTCAGTCCAAGGTTCAGGTTTGCGGGGGAACCCCCCGGCGCTCCCGTTGACGCTCAATCGCCGCCTTCATGTCCGGCCGATTTCAACGAGTTTTGGATGGCTGCGGTTATCCACGCTGTCGGTTCGCATCCCACCCCTCTCCGCCAGTTATTTCTGATTTAAATCGTTTTCATAACTTTGCGAATTTTGCCCAGCCTATGGAAATTTTGGAGGCGGTTTGCCATCTCCGTTGACTTGCCTAGGATCGACTGTATCGTGGAACTTCGGCACATGGCATGGGGGGCACGCCATGAAAATCACGTCCATAGTCCTATCGGCACTATTCCTTTCGTTGGCAGTGGCCTATCCCGCCGCGGCAGACACCAGAAGCGTAAATTTCACTAGCGTGGCCGGTTGGGATGTCGATGCTGTTTATGCCAAGGAAACAAATCAGTTTTCCTTTTGCACCGCAAGTGCGCAATATCGTGATTTGACTTATTTTATGATAACCCTCGACTATAGCGGGGGATGGCACTTAGCGCTTTTCAACAAGAGTTGGCCATCAAATTTGACCGGAACAATACCGGTAACGCTTATAGTAGATAATACTGTAATTGATAGATCGGAAGCCACGTGGACTGGAAATGGAGCCATCATAAATTTTGGTCAAGCTGTCGAAAAAGTAGTGGCTCTAATGCGCGGACGCGGGCTGGAGGTCGCTACTGCCCGCGGAAGTTCGAAGTTTCGCCTCGACGGCAGCTTCAAGGCGAGCTTGGCCGTTCTAGAATGCTGGAAACTTCATTCTGGTGGCACTCAGAGCGCCGGCGCTTTCGGAGGTACGCAGAGCACTGGCGCTTTTGGGGGAACGCAGTCGGAGGTAAGTTCCTCTAGCAGGCAAGACATTCACCTTTATTCTCGGGCTGAAACACTTGAAGTTGCTGCTGCATATCTTGGAAATTCAAATATAACCTACAAAATTCTTCCCGAAAAGGAAAACTTTTTCGATAATCTCCCAGTAAATTGGAGATATGGCGATAGCTCTCTAGGTGGAATGCTTATTCTTGGCGGAAATGTCTCTGGCGAAAAGGTTTTCGTGAAGCTTCTTGAGGATCAAACAAGATTGTGCACAGGCAAAAGTGGAATAAGTCGTGTGCCTGCTTATGAAGATGGTGGATACAGGTACTATCTTGCAAAGGGGATGTGCGAGGTAAATGGCGATTCTTTTTCTGCGGTGTATGAGGTAACTGAGGGGAAGAACTTCGCTGTAGTGATCATAGAAATGGTCGATGACAATGATGCTGTAGCTAACCCGAAGCTAAACAAACCTAAACCAGCAGACGGCGGCCTCCTGGCAAAATTCGACCTAAACTGATCTATGATATTCGCCCTTCGCCAGTGCATTTGGCCTCGCCCTCGTCGCCGAGGCCGTAGAGGCGCTTCGCCTTGCTCCTCAACAAGGAGGCCCGCCCTCCTCGAATTGTAGCACGGTTTGGTCGAAGTGTTGCCCGCATGCAACCGCAGGGTGGACCTCAATTGCTATAATCCGGTCGCGCGGCGTTACCGAAGGGGATGGCCATGCGATTTCAGGCGATTACCGCCGCTTGCCTGATGGTAGGTGCGTGTATGATGGGCTGCTCGCACAAGGAGGAGCTTGTCGCCACTGGGGGCAGCCGTGCGGACGGTACGGTGACCATGAGCTTTGAATATGGGGCGTTCGAAAACCCCAAGATAGACCCGCAGCAAGGCGCAGTAGCGGCCGCCGAGCGGTGCCGTGCCTGGGGATACACCGATGCACAGCCCTTCGGTGGTCAAACAAGGCAATGCCAGCAACCGAGCCAATATGGTTGCATGAGGTGGTTCGTCTCAATGACCTATCAGTGCCTCGGCGGAAATCGGCCAAGCTAGAGTCCTGAGATTCTGGTCGTCGCCGGGGCGCACTGTCGCGAGCAAACTACTAATTTGGGGACCTTCCTTGCGGGGAACTCACGGAGGTGTCGTGGTAAGACGGTCACCTACAATTCCGTTTTCTTCGCACGACGGAGCCGACCCGGATCTCACCATTATCGAAACCAACTGGGCGCGGATCGAAGGGGCATACGGCGAGCCACTGCCGGCCGACGCGCGAAGAAGAATACTCGAGGAAACGAGAGCGTTTCTTTTATTCGAACCGGCGGAGCGCACGGCCGAACCGCGTAGGAACGCGGCAAAATGGATCAAGGATCGCAAAAAGATTGCCGAAGAGCTTTGGCGCGCAGTGATTCTTTCGCCGCGAGGAGCGTCCGACGCAGACACGTTCGCCCAACATCTGGTTATTAAGAATTTTCCACAGGGCAGCGAGGGCTTTTCTCTGCTGGTTAGTCTTCTACCGTCCCTCAACGCCGCATGCGTCTCCGCGCTAAAGGAACTGAAGGACCCTTCAATGCACTCCTTCAGGAGGGGGAGAGCGTGGGGTCGATGGGTACGGGGGCTGACCGAAATCGTGCGCAATAGTTCTCTGCCCAGTGGCGTCAGCAAAGACGGCCTGAGCATGTCTCAGTTCGTCAATCTGGTGTGGGAACTGCAACGAATCCTGCCCGTCGAATGCAGGCGCCATACACAATCGAAGGCTGCGCTTGCAAAGGGTATCTGGAACGAGAGAGATAGGCCGCGGCGCCAAGCTGCGGGGGCCAAGGCACCAAGCCAGGAACGGGACGGATAAAGCGAGTTGCTGCGTTTGAATAAGTCCCGTGCCTTCTCACTCCCGAATCCCCAATGTTCCGTAGAATTGGCTGGGACATCCCAGTGCAACTGAAGGCGGAACAATGACTGAGACAAAGCGGGTGCTGCGAGCTCCAGACGCAGCATTGTATACGGGACTAAGTGAAAGCACGTTAGCCAAGCGCAGGCTCTATGGCCTGCCTCCCAGGTATTTGTCCTTGGGTGATCGAGCGATCGGCTACGCGATTGATGACCTCGACGCCTGGCTGGAAACCTGCCGGCGTCAATCCACCTCGCAATCTGTGAAGGTGCCTGATGGGCCACGCAAACGGGAGGCCGGGGCGCCGTCATGATGCCTTTCGATCTTGAACAGCGTATTGAGGATCTTGGGGTCATCGCCGTCTGGCGAGACGAGCTTCAATCAAAGATTCGACTTGCCGTTTTGCGCTTCGAGTTTGTTGGTTTCGACCCCGAGGAGCAAGAGAGGCTGGAGGCCGAGGTAGAAACCTTCAAAAGGACTTGCCGCTGCCTAGCGGACGCGAGCTGGAAAAGAATCCCTGAAAGAGAGGCGGCATGAGCTTCACGCCTCTCGATCTAGTGGAGTTCTATATCGGTCGCTTTGTCGCCTATCCCTCAGAACATGCGCTGGTGGCGCACACGCTGTGGATAGCCCACACACACCTGATGGACCATTGGGAGTCCACGCCGCGCATTGCCTTCAACTCACCAGAGCGGGGGTCAGGAAAGACCCGCGCACTTGAGGTGACCGAGCCATTGGTTCCGCATCCAGTGCATGCCGTCAATGTGACGCCCGCCTATCTCTTTCGGAAGGTTGGCGATGGGGACGCGGGCCGGCCAACAATCCTGTACGACGAGGTTGACACCGTATTCGACTCCAAGGTGCGGGACACCAGTGAGGTTCGGGGACTGCTCAATGCCGGTCATCGGCGTGGCGCGGTAGCTGGCCGTTGTATCTGTGTCGGCCAGAAAGTGATGACGGAGGAAATACCAGCCTATTGCGCAGTCGCGCTTGCTGGCTTGGGTAACCTTCCCGACACCATTGCGTCTCGCTCGATCCTTATCGATATGCGACGGCGGGCTCCTGACGAACACGTCGAGCAATTCCGACATCGTATTCATGCGGTGCAGGCGGAGACGATCAGAGGGAGTCTTGCTGAGTGGTGTGAAGAGCTTGTGTTGCCGACGGACCCTGAAATGCCACCCGGCATCGAAGATCGCGACGCCGATTGTTGGGAGCCGTTGTTGGCGATTGCTGTCGCGGCGGGGGGAGACTGGCCAAAACGTGCTTGGGAGGCCGCCATTGCTCTGGTGGCTCGTTCGGCCGAGCGGACGCAGACCACCGGTATGCAACTCCTCAGCGACCTCTATGACATCTTCGGAGGTGAAGCCAGGCTATCAACCGAGACTATCTTGGAGAGGTTGCATGGACTTCCAGAGTCAGCATGGGCTGACATCTACGGGAAGCCGCTCAACGGTAGAGGATTGTCGATGCGGCTCCGGAAGTATGGCGTCAAACCGAAGGTATTGCGGATAGGTGACGCCACCCCACGCGGCTACTCAGCTGCTGATCTTGATGACGCCTGGAGGCGCTACGTTCTGCCTATCCGCCAGGAAGCGCAACAAGCGCAACAGCGCAACACGCAACAAAGTTCAACGCAGAGCCCAACACAAAAACTTCCAGAAACGCTCGAAGATCTAAGCCCTGTTGCGGATGTTGCGGATGTTGCGGATGTTGCGCTTTTTCCCCGAAGGCAGAGAGATGTTGCGCACGGGGTGGCCCATGTTGCGGATGCAGATTTGGAGGAGCGTGCCGCCATACTCGAATTTGACGGCGGACTCTCTCGGGCAGAAGCGGAGACGCGAGCCGTAGCTGAGATGCCCGATATTCCAGAATTTCTTATCAGAAGATCAGGCACCAGATGAGCGCAAAGACACCCGCCGGCAACAGCGAGAAAGTTACCAAGGTAGTCGGCAACCCAGAGGCTCTGAGTCCCACGCTGAAGCAAGTCGGCGGTTCACAGTCGGATGACTGGAACAACGTTCTTGCCAACCAAACGCTCAACACACTCTGGCTCGCTCACTCAAACGAAGAATTCCAGGAGCGACTCAAGCTAACAAGCTATCGCGGACCTACACCACCCTTTTGGAAGCGCTGAATCGCCACCGAGGCAAGGGTCAGCAGAAAGTCACCGTCGAGCATGTGCATGTGCACGCTGGCGGCCAGGCGGTGGTCGGTACGGTCGACAGCCAAGGGGGAGGGGGTCAAAAAAAATCAGCCCCATGCAAAGCAAATTGCCCATGCACCTCAGCCCTCGATGTGGGGCTCGGACGCGGAGGGGCAGCCAGTGCCAGTCGCCAGCGATGCCGAACGGCCGCTGTCGGTTGCACGGCGGAAAGTCACCAGGCGCTCCAAGGGGTAACAAAAATGCACTCAAGCATGGTCGCTATGCCGGCGAGGTACTTGCGTGGAGGCGAGAGTTGGGGGCCCTGTTGCGCGCGATGAGAGCTCTTGCGAAGCCCGCGCAGGATGAAGGCGATGGCGAGACTAGCAACTGAGCAGCAAGCGGCAGAGCAGGTAGGGCTCGACGTGGCCACATTCCGCTCGTGGGTTGAATGCGGGCGCCTACCGAAGCCGCTGCCCGATTGCGGAAAGTTCGACCTGAAAGCCATTGACGCGGCGCTAGACCGCATCTCAGGCTTGGGTAACGCTCGCAATGCGCTCGACGTTTGGCGCGAGCGGCGAACGGCCGGAGGGAACCATGCGGGTAAGGCTTAAGGGTGTTCACGCCAATCACCGCCGCCTCGCGGACGGCCGGCTAGTCAGCTACTACTACGCGTGGCGGGGTGGACCTCGCCTCGTTGGTGAACCCGGCTCACCGGAATTTGTGCAGTCCTATTACGCCGCCTACCGCAATCGACGCACGCCAGATCCATCTCTGTTTCGGTTTGTGATTGCTGCCTACAAGGCATCTCGCGACTTCGCGGCTTTGCGCGAGCGGACTCGTGCGGACTACCTCAAACAGATTGGCAAGATAGAAGTCGCGTTTGGCGATTTGCCGATTGATGCGCTCGACGATCCACGCGTGACTAGGGATTTTCTGGACTGGCGGGACAGCATGGCATCAAGCCCACGCCAAGCCGACTACGTCTGGACGGTCCTTATGCGCATTGTCTCATGGGCGCGCGGCAGAGGGCTAACGACCTATCGCCCGCCAGAACGCGTCGGACGACACTATCACGCCGACCGGGCCGACAAGATTTGGACAGAGGAACACGTCGCGGCTTTCATGGCTGCCGCGCCTGAGACGCTACAGCGCGCCCTCGTGCTCGCACTTGAGACGGGACAGCGGCAGGGTGATTTGCTCGTGCTGCCTTGGAGTGCCTATGACGGAACGTGGATAAGGCTTAGGCAGTCAAAGACCGGCCGAGCGGTCAAGGTACCCGTCACGCGGCGCTTGCGAGCGGTGCTCGATAACACGCCACGGAAGTCACCCGTCGTCCTCACCAACAGCTATGGGCGACCATGGCAACCAAATGCCTTCAGGAAGGCGTGGGGAGGCGTGAGCCGAAAGGCGGGCATTTGTGGGACTCACCTTCCATGACCTTAGAGGAACGGCCGTACGCGCCTCTCAGAGTCCGAATGCACGCCTCAGGAGATAGCCACCATTACGGGACACAGCTTGCTCGACGTGGGGGCCATCATGGACCGCTATTCTGCGCGCACCGACAAGCTGGCCATTGCGGCCATCGCGAAGCTGGAAAGGGGCAGAAAGTGAACGCGAGCTGTAAAACGAACTGTAAAATGGACAGTCAGTTCGAACTAAGTATTGGAGGCCACGCCCGGAATCGAACCGGGGTGCACGGATTTGCAGTCCGCTGCGTCACCACTCCGCCACGTGGCCTATGGTAGGGGAGGTCCCCGAA
>Ga0315553_10002348_pt1 | contig 15217 bp, 22 predicted proteins | sample SalMarSW160140MG_FD_203099 | JGI IMG/M metagenome (GOLD analysis project Ga0315553, IMG submission 203099) | Salt marsh sediment microbial communities from the Plum Island Ecosystem LTER, Massachusetts, United States - Salt Marsh Sediment SW1601-40 ... | reverse complement strand
GTTCTGAAGTTCGTTTAGTAGAGTGGCCAGGATGGCAGACTTCGCATCCTCATATCCCTCAAACACCCAGCTGTTGAAATAGATGACTGCAAAGTCGTCGTCTTGATCGAGATCGCGCTGGAGCAGCCTAAGAGTACTGGACTTTCCGCCGCCCCAGTCACCGAAGAGGCCGACGGTGACCGGCAGCATCTCGGGGTCTGTGACGATGGAACGAAGCAGGCTGGCATGTATGGAGAAACCCAGCAGGTCTTGATCTGTTTCGTTGTCAGTCCACACTTGCGAGCCCCCCTATGATAGCGTGGTACCTGGCAGAACCATCACGAACAGAGCTACGACTGTGGACGCGGAGCGGCGTGCGGTGTCAGCTACCGGCCAACTTCTTTCTCCCAGGTGCTGAACCGCTTGCCGCAATTCCTGCACTCCCTTCTGCGAACCAGTCTGCCCCCGGACGCTCGACGCGTGTAGAGAACACGCAGATGCTGGCACCCGCACCTCCGGCACCTCAGACCCCGGTCATCGTAAGCGAGCATAGAGCTGTTGTCAATCGAGTTCTCCGACACCTACCGCCTCCGCGTCTGTAGGTCTGATAGCTTCACACGCGCCCGCTGCGGTGCCGCCCGCGCCTCAGTCCCGAACAACACAGCGCCCTCGGCCGAAGCAGCCACGGCGGCTCCGACAAGGCAGTCCAACCAGTGGTTCTCGGGATTGCCGGCGCGTGCCTTCCACTCGTCGACGGTGCGCCCGCGGGCTTGGGTGCGGACGCGGTATTCGGCGGCAAGATGGTCGCCCAACAGGCGGTGGGCCGCGCCCTCGCGTCCGTAGAGCGACAGGCATCCCTTGTCGCCCATCGGCGTCGCCAGCCGGGCGTGGATGAAGCTCTTCCAGTAGTTCGTGTCGATCAGCATGTACCGCACCGCGCGTCGCCCGCGCACGTTGGGAATACGCCAGTGGTGCCCGATCCGGTCGCCGCGCTTTCGCTTGTACTCCGAGAACGGGATGGACGACGCACCCACGTACTTGCCGTGGCTGGGCATCAGCACCGACGCGTGTGGCGACTGTCGGCAGAACTGGTAGACCACGTCCGTCGACTGGCCCCAGTTGGCGTCGATCAGGCAGCGCCCGATCCGCAGCATGGCACCGTCGTCGCGGCGCCATTCCTTCACCAGGTACTCGTTCGTCAGCTTCTCAAGGGCGGCGTAGATCGAACCTTCGAGCCCGGCGCCTGGCGCGGCACGTGCCAGGGTCCGCCGTGCATCGCGCAGCGTGAAGTACGGCCGGCCCTGGTCGGGATACGTCCCGTAGTCGATCATGTAGCCGGTGAAGTCGTCCTCCCACGCCGCCACGACGTAGAACAAGAGCTTCTGCTGCACGTCGATGAACATCGTCACGTGGTTGCACCCGATTGGGACAGCGCCGCGCTTCATCCCGTTAGTCTTGGCCGCGATCTCGTCCGCGGTGAGCAGGTCCGCGTCGCCCTCGTCGTCGGGCAGCGGCTGGTTCTGGTACTCCGCCCAGAACGCCGCCTCGTCCTGGAGCTTCAGGTTCATCGCGTGTTGCACCGCCGACAGTTCGTCGGCGTTGTGCCGTTCCGGCCACGCGATGCTCGCGCCGGCGTCCATCGCCTCGCGGTGTTGGGCGTAGAACTCGGTGGCCTCTGTGCCGTTTCCATCGTTGCGCAGGCTGTCCGCCCGGATCTGCGCGTACTCCGCCCACAGCTTCTCGCTCTTGGGGAAGTCGTAGACCATCCGCGTGCGCTCGCCCTGCCATTCGGGGTGCTTGTCCCGGTCCAGGATGCGGTCGGCCATGTCGTCGGGCCGGACTACGGTGAGCGTCATCAGCGCTGCGATCTTCTCACCGGGGCCGGCCAGGCCCAGCACCGCACCGGACAGGATGCTCTCGCGCGTCGCACACTGCGACGGTGACCTGGCCGACTCATCCGTCTGCGGATCGTCGAGGACCACCAACGACGGCCGCACGGTCCGGCCGTCCGGGCGCTTGTACTTCATCCCGCGCATCCCGCCGGTCAGGCCGGTGACCTTGATGATCGCCGCACTCGCCCGGCTGCCGGGGATGGTGGGCAGCACCACCTCCTTGGCCGTCCAGCCGATCTGCGTGCGCTCGCCCTGGTAGAGCTGGCCGGCACAGCGGTTCGGGATGCCTTCGAGACAGTGGATTGGATAGACGGCCTCGGGGAAGTCCTCGAGCAGCCGGTCGTTCCCTTCCAGCTCGGTCTTGATGCTGTCCAGCATCGCGGCGGCATGACCCTCATCACTTCCGATCAGGCACACGAATGCCCGTTCGCCAATCAGGATCGCCCACAGGCAGGCGCACTCGACCAGCGACGTCTTGCCGCTGCCGCGCGGCATGGCGATGGCGTATTGCCCGCCGCGCAACACGACCTCCTCGATCCGGGCGATGACCTTCAGATGGTCGTCCGACCAGGCCAGGTGAAACGTGTCCGGGAAGTACGCCTCGCAGAAGAACCGGAAGTCGGTGGACGCGCGTTCCCGCCGCTGTGGATCGATCACCTCGGGCAGGTCGCCGATGTCGCGGCCCGACTGCGACAGCGCTCGGTTGCGCGCCGCGGCGGCTTCCTTCATCGCCTCGTAGCCGCCGGGCTCTTTCCTCGGCTTCGGCGTGTGCCGGTCGCGGGCCAGCCAGGCGGTGTAGCGCACCAGGTCGATGGTCTTGCCATCGCCGATCCGATAGCCGGCGCGGTTCCGCTGCTGGTAGATGGTGTGCGGCCTGACAACCTCGCCGAACGAGTTCAGCAACTGGGCCAGTTCGGCGGGTCGGAGGTGCCGTGGGTCAATCTTCGCCATCGGCACCCTCCGCCGGCTCGATGGGCGGCGCCCAGTTCAGCCAGGCCGCGTACTGGATGAGGTTGATGCGGCCGTCCGGCCCCACGGGCGCCCCGGCGTCGATGTCGGCCCGGAGCATATCTTCTGATATGCCAAGCAGTTGAGACGCCTGCGCGACGGTCAGGGCCATCGGGTCGATGTTCGGTTTCGCGTGTGCTGCGTTGTCGGCGGTCATATAGGCACTTTCCCCGGAAATCGTCGCGGGCTATTTTCGGCGATGCACATAACCATTGCATTCCCAAAGACATATGTGATCGCAAGTTTCTGAGAAAGGCCTTCCCTGCGGCCGAAAATGATGGCTGAATGTCAGTGGTGAACGATGCATAAGGCCTTGAAACGAAGGAGGATAGAGATGGCCAAGGAGAAGAAAAAGAAGGCGCGAAAGATGGTCGGGTACGCCCTGAAGCACGTATGGACGGGCACCTGGTGGGACGGGAAGGCCTGGGTCAAGGGCAAGGCCAACGCAAAGGTCTACCGGACCTGGCAGGCGGCCGACCGAGCGAACGACGCCCGCCGCGCCGAGCTGGCCAAGGCCGGCCGCAACTGGCACGTAGCCGAGTGCGAAGTCTACGCCTGAACGGAAAGGAGCAGGACGATGACGACGATGGCGTTCGAGATGAGGAAGTTCGACACGAAGGGCGAGGCCGTCCAGTACAGCGAGGCGGCCGGCGGAACGGCCATCCTGCTGGAGGGCGAGGCCCTGGTGGTCGACGACGACACCGCTGAGGAGCTCGCGGCGGCGGGCGTCGAGTTCGCGTACCTCATCGACCGCGACGGGCGGCTGATGACGGTTCCGGTCAACGACTGAAAGGAGACGGCGATGAGAATCACGGCTATCGAGTTCGCAGGGACGCCGAGGCGGGTAACGAGGGACGGCGAGGGTCTGGCGCGGGCGTTCGCCCGGGCGAGCCGCACGCCGAACGGCGAGTGGATCGAAATCGAAATCATCAAGCCGGGCGGCGACGAGAAGATGCTGCTCCCCCACGACGCCGAGGGCGACGAGGTATGGGAGGCCGCCCACAAGCTCATCACGGTGCTCGAGGGTGGTGGGACGAACAGCGAGACGCACTCGTATCGCACCGAGCTCGAGCGCCTGCTCGACTGAACCGTCGCCTGCCGCCGTGGAAAGCGGGCGGCGGGCGCCAGACCGCCGGATGGGCCGGCGGCGATTGAGAGGAGGATGACAATGGCGAGACGAACCGAGGCCGAGGTCAAAGAGCACCTGCTGCTGATTGCCGAGAACAAGCGGAAGGCGTTCGAGGCGGCGCAGGCCAAGATGTTCGAGGCAGTGATGGTCAACCCGCAGCAGGCGGTCGAATGGGACGCCAAGCACATCATCGAGACGCAGGCCACGTACTACGAGGTCTGGGAGCCGCTGGTCCGCGACCTGGAAGAGCATCCCGTCAAGGAAGCGCTCGCGGCCGCCATCGAGGCGACGGAGATGAAGGTCGGCTGGACGCTCGGCGGCGGCTCGACCTGCCCGTTCCACCGGGCCATCGAACGCACAAAGGGCGACGTGCTCTTCCGCCAGCTCGGCGACCTGCGTCAGATGGTCGACCTGCTGAACGACGACGAGTGAAAGAAGGAGGTGATCCATATGGCGAAGCGCGCGAACGACGAAGCGACGGAATGCCTGGCGGCGGCGGTCAAAGACACGCTGTCGCCCGAGGCCGTCGCGGCCATTGCGGCCTACCTGGGCACGGTGACCACGAAGAAGAAGAGCGTCAACGCTGAAGCGGAATGGTTCCGCTCCTTCCTCGTCGACCTGCTCGGCGTCGAGGAGTACGACGCCGTCTGCGACGAACTGGGCCTGTAGCTTGAACACGGAGAGGAGGTGAGGCATATGCAGTGGAGGCTTGAGGACATCTCGGTGGTCCGCAGGGTCGCGGACGAGATGTGGAACAGCGACGGCGAGGTCATCCTGCCCGGTTGGCACCGGGACCATCTGGACGACCGCGCGGTCGCCATCATCACCGCGGCGCTCGGCGTGGTGAGCGGCCTGAACGCGGACAAGTGCGCCCGCGTCCAGGAACGCGAACTCGGGGCGCTGCTCCGGTACATCGTGGACATTATGGAGCCGTAGGAGGCGACGATGAAGAAGAGGGACGTCCAGCTTGGCGGCGTCTACATCGCCAAGGTCAGCGGCAAACTGGCCCGGGTCCTCGTCACCGGCGAGAGCCCGTTCGGCGGGTGGGACGCGGTCAATCTCGACACGAAGCGCGAGGTCCGCATTCGCGGCGCCCAGCGCCTGCGGCGGCGGATTGACGCGCCGGTCGAGACACCGGCCAGCAAAGAGCGTGGCGACGCGGCACTGCCCACCACGGTCGCCCACGTCGAAACCCAAACTACTGGGCAGGAAGGAGACGGTAAGATGGCAAAGCAGCAGAGCAAGAAGCAGGGCAAGAAGGTTGCCAAGAAGTCGGTCGCCAAGAAGACGACGCGGAAGAAGGCGGCGCCCGTCATCCGCGACGGCGTGTGCAAGGCGTGCGGCCGGTTCATCCGTGTGGTCGGCAAGGGTCGGTGCGAATGCGGCCAGGCGTACCTGGTGCGGGGCGGCAAGCTCACCCGCATCAACGAGACGCCGAACGGGTGCGTGAAGGGTCTGCCCGAGGCGGCCACGCTGAAGCAGGCCGAGCAGGTGAAGGCCGAAGCGAAAGAGGCGGCTCCCAAGCCGAAGCGCCAGCGCAAGGACGGCAAGATGAGCGGCCTCGACGCCGCAGCGCAGGTGCTGGCCGAAGCGAATGAGCCGCTGAACGCCAAGACGATGGTCGAGCGGATGCTCGAGAAGGGCCTGTGGGCCACCAGCGGCAAGACGCCTGCAGCGACCATCTACGCGGCCATCATCCGCGAGATTGCCAAGAAGGGCGACGCCAGCCGGTTCGTCAAGGCCGAGCGGGGCAAGTTCACCGTCGCCAAGTAGCATCTTCCCGCCTCCTCGAGAACGCCAGCTTATGCTGGCGTTCTCTCCGGCATCTGAGTTCGTCCGCATACCGTCTTGCTCCTCAACGATGTCGCGCTACAATACGCTCGGTGCGGGGATGCTCGCGGGCATCGCGCCCGTGGGAAGCGGCTCTTCCCCGGAAGTCCTGGTCACTCCCCCTGGGCCTTCCACGGAGCCGCGCCCTCGCACCATTTTTCTCTCGCTCGCGTGACAGCTTCCACAGCAACACATTACGCCTCCCGGCCTGTACCCTCGAACTGCGGCAGGGCGGCCTCGATCAGCGTGCGGGCGACCGTGCTTCTGCTAACGCCATCCCTACGGGCAATCCGATCCACCCGTTGAACGAGCGCCTTGTCACAAGCTACGCCGATGCTGGCGTAGCACTTGGGTCGCGATTCAATTCGCTTCATGACGTGCTCCTTTCGCCGGACGCCATGGGCAGCGGCGACGTGCCTGTGCGCTCGAGCATCCCCGGCTTCCCGGTGAACCGCTGGAACCGGTCGACAATAACGTCGCAGTAGAGCGGGTCGAGCTCCATCAGGTAGGCGCGACGCCCGGTCTGTTCCGCTCCGATCAGCGTCGACCCGCTGCCACCGAACAGGTCGAGCACGTTCTCACCCGCCCGCGACGAGTACTGCATCGCGCGCGTCGCGAGCTCGACCGGCTTCTCGGTGAGATGCACCATCTTCTGCGGGCTGACTTTCTTGATGTGCCACAGGTCCGTTGCGTTGTTCGGGCCGAAGAAATGGTGGCCTGCGCCCTCCCGCCACCCATAGAAGGCTATCTCGAATGCCCCCATCAGGTCCTTGCGCGTGAGGACCGGATGCTCCTTGTCCCAGATAATTCCCTGGCTGAAGTAGAGGCCGGCCTCCTTCAGGCGCGGCGGGTAGTTGCCGAGGTTGGCGTACCCGCCCCAGATGTAGAACGACCGACCGGGCCGCAGCACGCGCGCCATCTGGCCGAACCACGCTCGCAGCATCTCGACGAACTCCTCGTCGGTCACGAAGTCGCCCTCGAGCGGACGGTCCTTCGCCCGCATCTTCTTCTTCGCCTTCTTGGGGTCGGTCACGCCGCGCGCCACGTCGAAGCTCTGATGGTGCATCTTCTTCGAGAGGTCCGGGTGCGAGCTGTTGCCGGCGGCGATGGCCGTGCTCGACCGCGGCTCCACGCGGACATTGTAGGGCGGATCTGTATTCACGAGGTGGATCGGCGCGCCGTCGAGCAGGCGGTCGACGTCCGCCTCGTTGCCGCTGTCACCACAGAGCAATCGGTGCTCGCCGAGAATCCACAGGTCACCCGGCTGCGTGATGGCTTCGTCCGGCGGCTCCGGCACATCGTCCGGGTCGGTCAGGCCCTCCTTCAGCTCGGGGTTCAAGAGCTTGGCGAGGTCGTCGCCCGAGAAGCCGGTGAGGTCGAGGTCGAAGTCCATCGTCTGCAGGTCGGCCAGCTCGATGGGCAGCAGTTCCATGTCCCACTCGGCGAACTCGGCCGACTTGTTGTCGGCCAGGCGGTAGGCCTTCACCTGCGCCGGCGTGAGGCCGGTCGCCACGTGCACGGGCACCTTCTTCAGGCCCAGCTTCTTCGACGCCTTCCAGCGCGTGTGGCCGACGATGATGACGCTCTCCTCGTCCACCACGATCGGCTGGCGGAACCCGAACTCCTTGATGCTCGCCGCCACGGCGTCCACCGCCTTGTCATTGATGCGCGGGTTCTGCTCATACGGCTTGACCGTCTCGACACCACGCAATTCCACCTTCATCGTCTATCCTCCTCTTCTCGATACGGCTTTAGTTCCACAGGCACAAACATCGGCCCGTCCGTGTCATCGCCTGTCTCCAGCACCATCCGCGCGAGCGCGGCGCCCGCGTCGGTCAGCCGCACGTGCGTCGTTCGCCGCCGGCTGCCGTGGCGCACGAGGCAGCCCTTCTCTTCCAGGCGGGCCAGGTCGCGGGACAGCGTCCGCCGTTCCGCGCGTGTCGGCCGGCGACCGAGCCAGCGCTCGTAGTCCAGGCGCACGCCGCGCCGGGCGATGTCATTCAGGCCGGCCGTGATGCGCCGCCGCGCACACCCGTTGCGCCACGTCGCCGCAACTGTCACGCCGCCAAGCGCTTCGGCGTCCACGTAGACGCCGACCAGGATGGTGTTTTCCGCGCTGTCCCGCATGAGTCAGTTTTCTCAAGCCAAAACAAACTGTGCCCTATAAGGCGACCGTTCCCGCGGCCCTCGGCTGCCCTCTTGGCCTGGGAGGAACCATTTCCTTCGCCCGTGTCGGCCCGTGGGCCGCCCGTCGCCGGTTCTCGGCCACGGGTACGCCTCGCGGTAAGACGGTAGCCCGTGGGCGAACACGGGCCGCGACGGGGCGTGCCGTGGTCGGCGCTCGCGGCCTGCCGCCCTTCTTTCCCTTCTTTCTTTCACCCCCGCCCCTCATGCACGCGCAGACGAAAAAAGGCCGAAAATGAAGGGTGAGGGTGGGTAGGGGTGAAAGAGAGAAAGAAGTATGTAAGTATATATATTGTCTATACATGAGAGTTCCCTCTTCTTTCACCTTCGTTCACCCTCTTTCACCCCCATCGTTCCCTTCTTTCACCCTTCCTTCACCTCGTCCCGGAGCCGGTACACGACGCCGGTTCGACCGGCCGTCGCCTCCCGGTCGATGGTGATGTCGCCCTGTTCGATCAGCGTGTCCATCAGCTCGCGGAACGTTCGCGCGTCGGTCTTCATCCGTTTGAGCAGAACGCTGTGCGGCAGGGCGTGACCCGGCGCCTCGCGCACCTTGCGCAGGGCCTTGAGGCATTCGGCGTGGAACGGGTTGTCGGCGACGTGCCCCTGAGCCATGAAGAGCATGCGGCGAGTCTGGTGTCTGACGAAGCTCGAGGCCCACCGCACGGCGTCGGCGCTGATCAGCGGCGTCCGGTGGTTTTCGCTGACCGCGTAGAGGAGCGCCAGTTTGCGGGTCTGTTCGCTGACTCGGCCCCAGACGGTGGTGCCGACCGGGTCGTTCTTGGCTTCCGCCTGGGAGTATTCGACCTCGGCTTCGTGGCGGGCGACGACCAGAAGCTGCATCGCGTCGTCCGCGTACTCGACGACGGCCGGGATGGGATGCAGGTGCTGCAGGTTACCCTGGTGCTCGCCGGGCTGGAAGTGCTCCCACCACTTCGCCGTCTTGAGCACGCGCGGCGGCAGATCGAGGACGCGCGGCTCCTGTCCCTCGCAGCGCGGCCCGGCCTCGATGATGACCATTCGGGCGAAGAACCCGTTGGTGAGCATCCGCTCGGACAGCGCGTCGTAGTAGTGGTTCGGGATCGCGGTGCCGAAGACCGTGAGCGAGGGCTGATCGATCACGCCGGGCGACTCTTTGCCCGCCTTGCGGCGCATCGGATAGACGCTGTTGGCCGCGGAGTACATCGTCAGCAGCGTGCTCATGATGTTCTCGTGGCGCGCGTCTTTCGCCTTGTTGATCGACTGGAGGATGCCGTCGATCTCGTCGGTCTGGAAGAGCATCGCCGGCGTGACGAATAGCGAGTCCTGAATCCCCTCGCCAGAGGCGAAGCGTTCGCCGAGGCAGTTCGCCAGGCCGACCTCGTGCATGATCCGGGCATTGACCTTGCGCGGATGGTCCTTGCCTGCCGAAGAGTGGGCGAGCCCCAGCAGGTAGATGTTCGAGCGGTTGTCGCCCGGGTCGCGGACCTTGCGGCCGGCGAGGAACGATTGGAGCGCGAGGGCGCCGCAGAAGGCCATCACCGGGCTGGGATAGGGAGCGGCGGCGAGACAATGATCCATCACTTCGCTGACGAAGCCCGGAATGCGCAGCATCCCTTCCGGCAGCGGCCCGGGATCGAGCGGTCCGTTGTTGTCCGAATCCTTCTTCGCGTTGGTGGGCAGCAGCGCCGAGATGTCGACGTCGTCGGCTTCGGGCGGCGGTTCGGCCTGGGCGTCGCGGAGCCAGCCGTATGGCTTGTCGTGCGGCTTGTTCGCCGCGTCATCGACCTTGTGTCGCAGTTCCTTCTCGGTCCACGGCGGCTGGCAGCGCGGGTTGTAGTGCGCGAGCAGCAGTTCGAGCGCGCGGTCCGGCGACAGGCAGAAGCCGTGCACGAGCGCCACGGCGGCGGTGTACGTGGTCGGGTGCCCGCCCTGGCCGCTGATCGCCGGCGGGGTCTTGTCGAGGTAGGCGACGGCCCGCCGCTCGATGACGTCCGCGCTCTGCGGGCGGGACGGCGCGTGTGTCGAACCACTAAGGATTGCTGAATGGTTGGCCTGCTTCTCCTTCGGTTCCGGCTCCGGGATGCCGTTCGGGTAGCGCACCTTGAGCGCGGCATGGTAGAGCGCTTCGACGCAGGCCTCGAGCATCGGCCCCGGCACACGAACCGGCTCATCGGTCAATACCGAATACTGCTCGCCTTCGGGGTGGATACTCGGTCCGACGACGGTCTGTCCGCCGGTGCTCCGCAGCTCGATGATCATCTTGTTGGTGACGGGATCGCGGAACTGCCGTGTCTTGGGAATGTCCGCGTAATACCACCAGTGCGACTCGAGCGCACTGGGCCGGCCCGTCTTCGCCGGCGTGGGCGGCAGGAACTGCGGGCCGAGTTTCAGGGCTTCCGGGCAGTCGAGGTCCGCGTCGACGAGGCCGCCGCTCGGCTTGCCGAGGATCAGGCCGATGTTGCAGTCGTTGCTGAAGTGCGCGGGCAGCTCTTTCTCGGTAAGGCGCAGCTTATGCCAGGCGTCGAGGATGGGGATCTTCGTCCCCGCCGGGATCGGCACCGGCAGCCAGCCACGGGCCAGGTATGCTTTGGCGTGTTCGAGTAGGGTCATCCGCCTCGTCTTCTATTCGTCGACCGTGATGACTTCGACCGAGTCACAGGTGCGGTGCCCCCAGACCGGTAGTCGGGTTCCCGGCGGCACGGGTTGTGGCGGGCCGGCGTCCGGCACCTCGACACAGGTGCCGCTGTACTGCGCAACCAGGCCCGGAGCGTCGGTCTCGACGATCCTGAGGTGCTCACACTTGTCGCACTCGAACGTGCAGTGCTGTGGCAGGTAGCCCGGACAGAATCGGAACTTCATCCTCTCGCCTCCTGATCAAGAAACGCCTCGAGGACGGGCAGGCCTTCTTCAACGGCGGCCGCCGCGTCCTCGGCGTCTGAGTTGTTCAACGCGGCAACGATCTCTTCCGCCGCGTCACGCGCACGGCCCCACAGCGTCGGGTCCCACCCGCAGTACGGGCACGGGTGCGATCCCCGTTCGTCCTCCGGCTCACGCGTGACGCGGTTACACTTCGGGCACTTCATCTCTGGCCTCTCTGGCGGACATGGCGACTGTGCGTCGGACAGTGGGCAATGTGCGCAGTTCTCCGCCGAGATGCCGCGATGTTCGACGGACATGCCGATTCTCTGCCGACATGCCGCATGTGCGTCGGACAATGGCCGCTGTCCGAAATCTCTGCCAACATGTAGCCCTGTCCGACGGACAATCGGATTCTCTGCGGACATGCGGTGCTGTCTGGCGGACAATCGCCTTCTCTGCCGGACATGGCGACTGTGCGTCGCACAATGGGCGCTGTGCGCAGTTCTCGGCCGACATCGGGCCTTGTCTGACGGACAACGCGATTCTCCGCGGAGATGGCCCATATCCGGCGAACAACGCTCGGTTGCCGATCATCCCGCCGCCTCCGTGCATAGGGCCGTGGTTGGGACGCCCAACCCGGTCAGCCGCTTCCTGGCGAACAGATCTTCCTGGACCGCGCCCCAGCGGACGGATACGACGGCGGACACGCCGCCGTTGACGAACAGCTTGCCGTACATGCGCCACAGCTCGGCCCGCAGCGCGGGCCACGCCTCAAATCCGTCGTCGCGGGCCAGGGCGTCGAGGTCGATCCCGAGCCGCCGCGACGGCTCGATCAGGAAGCCGTCCGTCGAGCAGCGGGCCGGCGGCTTCGGCAGGAACGGAACGAGGTCGACACACCGTGCCTCGGCGATCTTCGTGCAGTCGCGCGTCCGTTGCTTCCAGTACAGGAAGAGCGGATCGCCGACGTCGAAGCGGCACGGTTTCCCGGCGCGGACGATTCGGAACGTGTTGACCTTCGACCCGTCCAGGATCGCGGGCACGAGGCGCGGAATGCTGAAACTCAACGCGGGCATTGCACCTCCTGCGTGATCACCTCGAACAGCGCATCGACGTCGCCGGCGTTCGGGAGCAGCCGTCCGTTGACCGCCACGGCCGGAAGCAGTTCGGGCGCGTCGTACCACGCCCACGCCGCCAGGCCGTCGGGCGTTTCGGTGTCGTGCTCGACGTACTCGACGCCCGCGCTCTTCAGCCGCCGCTTCAATTCCTGGCACCCGCCGCATAGCCGGCGCGTGATGATTTCGACCGTCGCAGTCACGCGGTTCCCTTCTTGTCAGCGATAGCCCGGTGCGTCAGCGCCCACGTGCTCCATTCCGCGATGATTTCCTTCAGGCCAGCGAGATCTTTCGCGTGCCACACGCCGATCGTCCCGTCGGCGACGTAGGCGATCTCCTCGACCGTCATGTATTGCGCGTCGCCGACGACCAGGATCACGACGGTCGGGCTGTTCGCCGTCCATCGCGTGTAGAGCAAGGCCTGGCCCCTCGGAACGCGCCGGCCAGTCTTCCACTCCAGGACGAGCAGATTGCCGTTGATTTCGACGATGGCATCCACGTCGGAGAACGCGATCCGTCCGGGCAGGCATTCGGCGAACACCTCGATCTTGGGCCGCTTGACGAGGTTGAAGCAGCCCTGCCGCTCGCAATCCCACTGCATCGGGTTTGTCCCATTCGCGTCACCTGGCGACATGGCACACTCCCCCGAACTCGCGGAACCGTTCGGTGAATGCGGACACCCTCCGCCCGAAGTAGACCACCGCCTGGCCTTGCAGCGGCGCCCCGGGGTTGCCATCCGGGTCCAGGAAGCGGACACGCCCCTTGGGGAAGCAGACCGCCGACGCGCTCTCGAGCATCCGCTGGAAGAAGGCCGTGTCCGTGGCGTTGTTCACGAGCACAATCGCCTGCTGGATTTCGTTCGCGTCAAAGCGCTCGGCGACGGCTTCGCAGAACCGGCTGCAGAGCGGCTGCGAGTACGGCGGGTTGAGCCAGACGCGGCCGCGCCACGCTTGTTTCAAGCCGTCTTGTTCGGCCGTGTAGAACACCCGCGCCTGGACAACGCGGTTGGCCTGCTCGGCCGAGGCCGGATCGAGATCGATCCCGCCCATCACCGTACGGGCCGCCTCGATGTACTCGGGCGGCGTGTACCACTCGGAACGTCCGGTGTTGTGTGCGACGTGCGGTCGCTTGAGCTTGTCCGCCGCCGTTGCCGGATCCTTCGCAGCCTCCACGATGGCGGACGCCGACACGTGTCCGCTTCGGTAGCGATCCTCGATGTCCGGCACATCCGGCTTGACCGCCTCGACGGCACGGGCCAGCTTGCCCGCACGCCGGACGGTGCGTTCGTTGACGCCGTGCTCCCCAGCCAACTGCTGTGCCTGATTCGGACGGACAAATTGTCCGCCCGATTTCTGATCCCCGCGCCCCCCGTCTTTTCGCTTCGCCCGGTTGTATCGCCGTCCGAGCAACAACTGGAAGTCCGCGGGGGTCAGGTTGCGCCGGGCCAGTTGGTTCCGCTCGATCCAGTCTTCGGCGGCCGCTCTGTCGGGCAGTGCGACTTCAGTCGTCCGATACGGGATGCCGTGCCGTCGGCACATGACGAGTCGGTTGTGCCCATCGAGCAGAATGCCCTTGCCCGCCCAGACCACCAGCGCATTGCGGCATCCCTCACGAAGCAGGGCCTCCTCCAAGAGCCGCAGCTCATCCGGCTGCGGCGGCGGGATGAGAGACCGGAATTCGGGGTCAATCCGAACGTCGTTCATCGCCGCTCCTGCTGTCCGCGCGCTTCCCGCGTCTCAATCGCTCGATCTCCCGGTCGACATACCACCGAGCCTTCTTCAGATCCTCGACGGCGTCGCCTTTCAGGCCGGCGCGCCAGATGTACTTCAGCGCGTTTCCCAGGCAGAAGTTCATGTGCTCGGCGACTTCGATGCACTCGACGCCCGAGGGGTGCGCGGTGTAGTGCGCCGGATGATTGATCGTGTCGTCGCTCGTCATGCCTGCCTCGCTCGGCCGAGTCCCCACCGCGCCCGGAACGCATCGTCGCGTCGTCGCTCGTGCGAGCCGCGCGGGCCGTAGAAGCGCGTCCGCGCCGCGTGTTCGCGCAGCACGTATTCGTCCGGCCAGAACCGAATCCCCAGGAACGCTTCGTCGCGGGGGACCTCTTCGACCTTGCCGTTGATGAGCTTCAGGGCAGTATCACTCACCAGTTGCCTCCTTCTCGTGCATGGCGGTCTGTTCACAGCTTGACCCGCCCGTCGGACATCGGCTGCCCGTTCCACTTCGGGGCGCTGGTGGGCGACTCCCGCAACGCCGCGTTCTGCGCGTTGCAGTCCGCGCACAGGCGGTTGCCGAAGCCCTTCGAGCCGAACGCACCGCTGCACTTGAGGCACTGACGGCGCACCACGTTCCCGTGGAGGGCATTGGCCTCGGCGTAGAGTTCGTCGACCTTGGCCAGCAGATCCTTGGCCTCCGAGGCGGCCGCCTCGGCGCGGTCGAACAGCTTGTCGGCCCGCACGCGCAGTTGGTTGCTGCGGACGCACAGACGATCGGCCCGTGCCCGCAGCTTCCGGGCCCTGGACGCGTTTGTTCTCTCCTGCCTCGTCATTCGTGTTCTCCTAGAAGGGCACGTCGTCGTCGCTGCCGTACCATGCCGTGGCCGGCTCCAGTTCTGCGTCCACGTCTTCGTCTGCACCCGGCTCGCGCGGCTTCGGGCCGAGCGTATAGCCCACGACGCGCGGGTATTTCTCCCCCGACACGTGGCGGACGCGGATCGCCGCGGTTTCCGCCAGGCCGCCCGCCCGCGCGATCTCGACTGCGGCGTCCGCGTCGTTGGGACACGGCTCGTCGGAGCGCTCGCGCCACCACGATTCGGCCTTGTGGCGCGCCCAGCCGGTGTGCTCGACGCAAATCCATTCCGAGAACCAGGTCTGGAACCCGACCTGGTACTCGACGCGCATCGTGCGGGGATGTTCGGGCGGCGCGTCCCTCTTGACGTGGACGGCGTAGCTGACACTCTCGACCTCGTAGTCGAGGATCGTGACCTCGCCGGACAGCACGCTCTCGGTCGAGGCCTTCGCCTCGTGCTTCTGGCGTTCGGGCGGCGGGAACTCGTAGCCACACTCCGGGCAGGTCGCGTAACCGGCCGCGACGACCACGTGGCATTCGGGGCATTCCTTCGCGGGCGCCTCACCGTTGCCCTTGGCGTCCGGTTCCTGGATACGAACCTGGTCGACCGGCCCGTGGCGGAGAATGTTGCCGGCGAAGTCGAGGATCAGGCAGTCCTGCTTATCGGGGTGCAG
>Ga0315553_10002347_pt1 | contig 15217 bp, 18 predicted proteins | sample SalMarSW160140MG_FD_203099 | JGI IMG/M metagenome (GOLD analysis project Ga0315553, IMG submission 203099) | Salt marsh sediment microbial communities from the Plum Island Ecosystem LTER, Massachusetts, United States - Salt Marsh Sediment SW1601-40 ... | reverse complement strand
GTAAAGGTGGTGGTGCTGGAGTTACCTCTTTTGGTTGAAGTGCCTCTTTCTATGAGGGCTGGCGAGCCTTCATTATCGGATGAACTAGACGAGGTCTGGGTTGCCGTAGCCCCTGAGTCCACGGTGCTCGAGCGACTTAAAAATAAGCTGGGGCTTTCTGAATCGGAAGCTCTAGCTCGCATCCGCTCTCAGCTATCCTCTGAGGAGCGAGCCAAGCAAGCCGACGTGATTATAGATACTGATTGCAGCCTCAATGAGTTGGGAGTGAGGGTAAGAGAACTGTGGCAGAAGCTGGCGCTTGACACCTAGCCAGGGCAATTGCTACAATAACCTGTTTGGGAGGTAGAAGATTTACGCTATTATTGAGACCGGGGGTAAGCAGTACCGGGTAGACCCTGGTCAGACTATAGATGTGGAGCGCCTGGATGCAGCGGAGGGTGATACCGTGGAACTGGATAGGGTATTGCTCATCGCCGACGGTGACCAGGTAACTATCGGTACGCCTACCGTTGACGGGGCCAAGGTGGTGGCCACCTCTAAAGGGTCAGGCAAAGGTAAGAAGGTTATCGTCTTCAAGTATAAGCCCAAGGTGCGCTACCGCAAGAAGACGGGGCATCGCCAGCAGTATACGAGGCTGGTTATTGGTAAGATAGTTGGGCCGGGGGTGGTGGAGGAAAAGCCCAAGAAGCCCCGAAAGCGCAAGAAAGAGGAGATCGAAAGTGGCGCATAAGAAGGGTGGCGGCACCAGTCGTCTGGGCCGGGATAGTAAACCCAAGATGTTAGGCGTCAAGATATACGCCGGTCAGCAGGTGCAGGCCGGAACTATCATCGTCCGGCAGCGGGGCACCCGCATTCACCCCGGGAATAACGTCGGAGTGGGCAAGGACTATACCCTTTACGCCCTTATCGACGGCGTGGTTAAATTTGAGCCCACCAGCAACGACAGGAGGAAGGTTAGCGTATACGCTAACTAAATGTTATGAAGCCCAAGATTCATCCCGAGTATTATACTGATGCCAAAGTAATCTGTGCCTGCGGCAATACCTTTACCACCGGCTCGACCAAGAAGACATTAAAGGTTGAGCTATGCAGTAAGTGTCACCCCTTTTACACCGGCGAGCAGCGGGTGGTAGATACTCTGGGGCGAGTGGAGCGATTTAAGCGGCGCTACAAGCTGGAGGGTTAGATAAACATTTTAACAGGGTAGGAGCGGGCAGATTTCCGCTCCTTTTTTATTATGGCGGTCAGGCGGTTATGGAGGGGGTGATGATGCGCGGGCAGAAGGCAATGGTTACCGCAGTGCGCCGCCCCGGTGGCGGGCTGGCTTTGGATACCCGGCTTCTATCGGGTTTCTATGCCGGCAGGTTGAGAAGAACGCCGCTGGTCCGGGGCGTTATTGTTCTGATTGAGGCTCTAGTTCTGGGTATCAAGAGCCTGCTCTACTCGGCTAATGTCTCTCTGGAGGAGGAAGAGGCGGAGATTTCAGGATGGTTCGTCTGGCTGCTGTTGCTCGTTTCACTGGGGGTGGCGGTTGTACTCTTCTTCATGGCCCCCCTTTTCCTGGCCAACCTTATTAAGCCCTATATTACCTCAGGCCTTGTCTTTAGCCTGGTGGAGGGCCTGATCCGGGTGGCTATCTTCGTTATTTACCTGAGCTTAATCTCCCTGGTGCCCGATATAAAGCGGTATTTCGCTTATCACGGTGCTGAGCACAAGACGATAAATGCCTACGAAGCCGGCGTTCCTATGGAGGTAGAAGCTGTCAAGAAATACGGTACCGCCCACCGCCGCTGCGGCACCAGCTTTCTGTTTGTCGTGCTGATTATAGCTATCATAGTCTTTGCCCTGGTCGGTTTGCCATCGTTGGGGATGCTGGTCTTATCGCGGATACTGCTCATTCCGGTTATTGCCGGGCTGAGCTACGAGGTTATCTACTTTACCGCCAATCACACTGACAACCCGGTCGTCAGGGTGATAGCGGCTCCGGGACTGTTGCTGCAATCGTTGACTACCAGGGAGCCCGATGACGGCCAGCTTGAGGTGGCCCTGGCCGCGCTGGGCAGGGCAATTGAGCTTGACCAGGCGGAGGCGACATAAGCCTCTTTTTTTCGGGGAAACAATTCGAGAGTGGGCAGGCGTGGGAGTTGTTTTTCTGCTTATGTTAACTGCATCGTGGGTTTGGGGTGAGGGCTGTTTGTTTTGCTTCCCCGGTTATGTTAATTTCCGGGGTTCTATGTCCTTTTTGGTCAGCTCCTGGAAGAAGCAGGTCCTGTTGCCGGTGTGACAGACCGGGCCGGCGGGTTTGCCCTTGATGAGGATGGTGTCGCTATCGCAGTCTTTCCAGACCTCGCTGACGGTGATGGTGTTGCCCGAGGTGGCGCCCTTGTGCCATAGCTCCCGGCGGCTGCGGCTGTAGAACCAGGCCTGGCCGCTTTCCAGCGTCCGTCGGAGCGATTCCTCGTTCATGTAGGCCAGCATCAGCACTTCGCCGGTATCGGCGTCCTGGGCTATGGCGGGGATTAGGCCGTCTTTGTTGTATTTTATGTCTTTTAGCATTTTCCCCATTATATAACATGTGGGGGGTTTTTGCCTGTTTTTTGGCTCCTGTTAGCGAGTTTTTCTGCTATACCATCCTGATATTAGAAATATTATCATATTATCGAATTACGATAATATGATATTGACAAATAGCGCTAGATAGTTTATAATTCTTATGTGGATATAATATTTGCCTCAGAAGACTTGGACCGTTTGGAGGTGGATGGGAAATTTACAGCAGGGCTCAATCAAGCTTTAGTAAAAGCCTACCGTAGTAGGATAAATATAATAAGGCAAGCTGTTGATGAAAGACTTTTTTATGCTATTAAATCTCTTCACTTCGAGAAACTGGAAGGCAAAAGAAAGCATCAGCACTCAATGAGATTAAATAATAGATATAGGCTAATTGTTGAACTTGTAGAACATCCAACCAAAGGTAAATCTGCGAAGGTAGTAGAAATTACAGATTATCATTAAGTTGGGGAGGTAACGCCGCCTGAAAAAAAGGAGAGCTATGAAGGAGAGAATACCAGCCGAAGGATTCCTGCCCGGGGATCTAATCAAGGAGGAATTAGATGAGAGAGGATGGACACAAGAAGATTTAGCGGAAATACTGGGACGTACTACTGCTGCTGTTAATGAGATAATTACAGGCAAAAGGGGTCTTACGGTTGAAACTGCTAAGGGATTGGGAGAAGCGTTCGGCACTGGAGCGCAGTTTTGGCTTAATATGGAATCGGCTTATCGGTTATCTTTGGAAAGAAATAGACCAGAATCAGTATCTCGCAGGGCATTTTTATATGGAATTGCGCCTATCCGTGCCATGATTAAAAGGAACTGGATTGAATCCTCAACTAATATTGAGGTTTTAGAGCAAAGGCTACGAGAGTTCTTTGGTACTTCGGATTTATGCCAGATTCCAGGATTAAATTGTATGACCAGAAAGTCTACCGAAGAACTCACTTCGGCTCAAAAAGTATGGTTATTTCGGGCTAGGAATCTCGCTATGGCAATTCATGCTGAACCATATTCAAAAAGTCGCTTGAATACAGCTCTGAAAAGATTGAAAGATATACGAACTAATTTAGAGGATATCCGACTAATACCAAAAGTCTTGGCTGATGCTGGAATAAGATTGCTTATTATTGAGCCCCTTCCGCAATCTAAGATAGATGGGGTAAGTTTTTGGATTAATAGTTCGCCAGTGATAGCATTGTCTCTTAGGTATGACAGAATTGACTCTTTTTGGCATACCTTAATGCATGAGATAGGCCATATCAAAAACGGAGATGGTTTAAAGGATAACAGTATTATTCTTGACATTGACCTTTTTGACGAATACCAAGATGGCAAACCTTATGAAAAAGCAGCAGATAAATTTGCGGTTGACTTTTTAGTACCACAAGATGAGCTCAACGATTTTGTTCACCGTACACGACCAATGTATTCCAAACAGAAAATACTAAACTTTGCTAATAGAATAAAAGTCCATCCAGGTATTGTGGTTGGGCAATTACATCATCTAGGCAAGGAAAAGGGTGGTGTCGATTATTCTCGCAGTCGTGAAATGCTTGTTAAAGTCAGGCACATTATTGCGAGGTCATCCACAACTGATGGATACGGGCAAATATTATCTATAAATCTAAATTGAGGGTGTAAATATGACTTATAATGAACGGCTACAGAAACTAGTAAATAAATACATTGATTCTGGGGGAGTGTGGCCAGCTACTGTACGTGAGGTAGCTGCTTGGGCATTGAACAATAAATTATGGGCACCTCATAAAAACGAGGTTATCAGTATATTCGCAGAACAACTGTCTCGTGCTATGCGAGAAGAATACATAGTCGACCCACAGGGTCGTAAGGTAAGAGCTAAACATGCTGCCAGAATCAAACAGATGGTCTTATGGGATGACACTAGGACGGCAAATCCGAATCACATGCAGGTGGCATTTCAGCAGAGAAGGCAACAGATAGTTGGTGATTGTCACCAGCTTAAGCTGGATGTAGACAGTTATAACGAAAATAAGAACGATGGTGTACCGATACAGATGATATTCGATTTCAGGATGGATTTGATGGAACTGGAGATGGACAATAAGCCTCAACCTGTAGAGACTGCCAAAATATGCTAGTCTTTCTTTCGCCATCTAGCACTTGCATCTAGTTTAGCTGTTTCTTATCTCTTTTTTAAAGCCCACCCTCTCACCCTTATAAGCTGCGTTTCTAACACTTTTACCCTGCCGCACAATGTTGGAGTAACAGAAAATAATCGCCCTCCTCTGGGGGGTTTAAGAGAGTCTAAAGAGGCGGAGCCTTTTTGGGGGGATATAAAGGGCTTTAGCCCTTTTACATTAAAGGGCGGCGGGTGGGATAAGATAAAACCGTGGGGCGGGGGCTACAGGCTCATAGCGGCTATAGCCAGCTTGAGGTTAATATCTCCGGTATAGAGCGCCTTACCCACGATGGCGCCCTCGGCGCCTAATGATTTGAGCATCTTGAGGTGGTTTATCGACGAGATACCGCCGGCGGCGATGACCGGCGCCTTTATAGAGTTAATCAGTTCCGCAGTTGCCGAGAAATTAGGCTCGGTGAGAGTGCCGTCACGGTCAATATCGGTATAGATAAAGCGCCCGACGCCGACCCCCACCATGAACTGGGCCACCTCCACCGCCCGGCGCCCGGTTTCCCGGCGCCAGCCGCGGGTGGAGACGTATCCTTCCCGGGCATCAATGCTGACGATGATAGATTCCCGGTACTTGCGGCAGGCCTGCTCGACGAGCTGGGGGTCCTCCAGGGCGGCGGTGCCTAAAATTACCCTTTCAATGCCGGATTTAAGCATCTGCTCAACCGTTTCCAGTTGGCGGATGCCGCCGCCCAGCTGGGTGGGAATCAGCACTGCCCCGGCTATCTCGGTGATGATATCCAGGTTGCCGACCTCTCCTTGAGCGGCGCCGTCGAGGTCAACGATATGCAGGCGGGGAGCTCCCATCGACTGCCACTCCAGGGCGACCTCTACCGGGTCGTCGGAGAAGACCGTCTCCTGTTCATAATCGCCCTGGTAGAGGCGAACGCACTTGCCGTCTCTGATGTCTATGGCAGGTATAATATCCGTAATAACCTACCTATAGCCTATAGATTGATATTGGAGTATTTACGCCACGGCCGGGTCAGGAATGCCTGGTTATCCTTGTTCTTGTTTTCCAGGATATCCAGCGAGCGGTTTATCACCTTCCGGGTATCGCTGGGCATGATGACGTCGTCGATGTAGCCGCGCTCGGCCCCCTTATAGGGGTTCTCGTAGATATCGCTGTATTCCTCGATTCGCTGGGCGGCCGTCTCCTTGGGGTTCTCCGACTGCTTGATTTCCTTGGCGAAGATAACGCTGGCGGCGGTCTCGGCACCGACGATGGTGACCCGGGCGGTGGGCCAGGCAAAGACCAAATCGGCGCCGATGCCCTTGTCCAGCATACCGTAGTGGGCGCCGGCGTAGGACTTGCGCAGGATAATCGAAATCAGGGGCACGGTGGCGTCGGCCCAGGCGAAGAGCAGCTTGGCGCCGTGGCGCAGGATGCCCTTCCAGTCCTGCTCGGAGCCTATCATGTAGCCGGGGCAGTCGCCCAGGGTGACGATGGGGATGTTGAACAGGTCGCAGAAACGGGCGAAGCGGGCGCCTTTATCGGCGGCGTCGCAGTCTATAGTTCCCGCCGCCCACATCGGCTGGTTGGACCAGATGCCCACCGGACGGCCGCCAAACCGGGCGAAACCGGTAATGACGCTCCTGGCGTGGTCCTTAAATATCTCGTAGAAATAGCCGTCGTCGACGACGGCTCTGATAACTTTATACATATCGTAGGGCTGGGTGGGGCGGTCGGGGATGATGCTGTCCAACTCGGGGCAGGTGCGCTCCGGGTCGTCCTGAGTTTCAACGCGGGGGGGCATCTCTTTATTGTTGGAGGGGAACAGAGCCAAAAGTTCTTTGGTCTTGTCCAGGGCGTCCTTGTCGTCGGCGGCGACGATGTGGGTCTGGCCGCTCTTTACGGCGTGCGCTTTCCAGCCCGAAAGCTCCTGCAGGGAGATTTCCTCTCCCAGCTGGGTCTTGACGAAGGCCGGGCCGGCGATGCCCATAAATCCCGTCTCCTTGCACTGGATGATAAAGTCCTGCATGATGGGGTGATAGGCCTGCCCGCCCAGGCAGGGGCCCATCAGCACCGCTATCTGGGGGATGATGCCGGAAGCCCGTATCTGGGCTTTGAACAGGTTGCCGTACATTTCCAGGGTGTCCATGCCCTCCTGGAGGCGGGCGCCGCCGGAGTCGTTGAGGCCCACCAGGGGCCAGCCCATCTCCTTGGCGAAGTCGATAGCCCGGATTTCCTTGAGGCCGTGGTATTCGCCGAAGGTCCCGGCCATAGCCATGAAGTCCTCGGAGAAGGCCACCACCGGCCGGCCGTTGACCAGCCCGTAGCCGGTAACCACGCCTTCCGCCGGTACCACCGCCTTGTCCAGGCCGAAGTGGGTGGTGCGGTGCTTGACGAACAGCCCTATCTCGTTGAAGGTGCCGGGGTCGAAGAGGTAGTCTATCCTCTCGCGGGCCGTCCACTGGCCTCTCTGGTGCCGCTTTTCGATGGCCTCCGGGGACGCCATCTGTTCGATTTCGGCTCTCTTTTTCTTAAATTCCTCGATTAATTCCTCAGTTGATGCCATGTCAAAAGTCCTCTCCTTCTAGGTTCATGGTAATTTCCGGCTAAAAATATTTGGCAGGGTAATTATAGCACTATCAATAAATAGCGACAAATTAGGTTTTTCTTCCCACCCTCCCGCCCACTGGGGTTAGACCTCTTTACCGATACCCTTTAGAGGGGAGAATCCCCCTAGTCCCCCTTTACCAAAGGGGGAGTCTGACCCGGTTTTTAGAGGGCGTTTTGTTTCCCACCCTCCCGCCCTACAGAAGTGGTACTTCTATCGGTTTTTTTAGGGGGTGGGTTGTTGCGAAACTCACGGACTGGCGGGGTAGGTGTAAGCAAGGTTTTTACACATTTTGGCTGATTGTTTAATGCAATGCAATCAGGTGGATGCCGGGTTTTTCCAGTAGTCTAAAGGCTCCTTATCATCCAGTGTAATTGGAGCTTCTGGGTCAGTCTTTAGTTCAACGTGGTGACCATCAGTTACTATGATATTACCACCCGACTTAGGTTGCATCCTTGGGCTTTCGGCAATCCACAGTAAAGGTTCGTAGTGTGGGGATTTCTCATACGCAGCTTTGAAAGTAATGTTCAGATTTCCAATCACGGTTGGTTGTACTTGTCTGAAGATTGGAGGAGAATCGGGTGTTCGATGGTATTTCTGGAACACTCGGCAATTGTCTGATGTATTTCTACCTGTGTACTGAAGCGCTATTTTGGGCTGTAAATTCATTTTATGAAAGCTAGTTGGCTCTGTAGGTGCGAGGCGTTGCGGCACCATGATTGTAAATAATGCAAGCTCGGCCACTGTATCTGATAAGTTTGTCGCAACTACGGAAATACGAAAGGGAGTCGTATTGCCTGTATCGCCTGCTTGGGTTAAGATGTTGCCTTGCCCAAGTGGAATCTCAAAGGATAGTCGGAGATCGGGGCCTGTGCTCCTATTATTAACATCTTGGATCTGGTAGTCTCTCATAGGAAGCGATTGATCTTCAACACGTTGGTAATATATTAGATCCCTAGCTTGTACAGCTCTCGCTCCCTTTGGAACCCAAATGACATATGCTACTTTTTCTTCATTTTCTCCACTGAGCTTTATGGGTTTTACCCTCAAGTCAGGAATTGAGGGACTAATATTGCTGTTAATAATTTGAACAAGCCACGTTTTACCGAATTGTGATTCGTCAACGCCTCCATCAAGGCCGCGGGGGTAGTTTTTACCTTCCTCTTTTGCCTCCTCGATGCCAATGATTATCACTCCGCCATCAGCGTTGTTGAAAGCTGATACAGTTTTGGTTAGTTTTTTTACGCAGTTCCCTTTCGCGGACGGTGGTGTCTTAGCCAATAAACGAGATTCCTTATATTCTGTATGTAGATCCTCAGGTGTTTTATTGTCAATTAATTCCTGCACGTCTACTTGTTCCCACTCCCAAGGAGGTTTGGGTAACGCTACGTTTTCTCCCATAGTGACCTCTATAGCTCTGTTATTTCAAGTAAATCACAATCAGCAAGAAGCATACTAACACTACAACATCGGCGAATCAACTGGTAATACAAAATGACGTAACGTTTAATGTATGAGGGTGGGGTTTAAGAGACGCAAAGAGGCAGAGCCTTTTTGGGTGGGAGGGTATGGGAAAAATAACACTGGTTAAAAACGGGGGCTTCCTTAAAGGGCGGCGGGCGGGAAAAGGTATAAATGGGGGTGGGGCCAGTTAAAGACTTTCCTTGACATCGGGGGGTGGGGTTGTTAAACTAAATCGCCATTATTTAGCTTTAGCTCAGGTGTATTATTGGGCGAGAAAGCATCATCATTTAATCCCCCGTCACCACCGCCACTGCGCAAGGGTCTGGTGCAGATTTTCACCGGTGACGGCAAGGGCAAGACTTCGGCGGCTATCGGCGCGGTAATCCGTGCCCTGGGACACGGCCTCAAGGTCTACATCGTCTTTTTTATGAAGGGCGACTATCCCTACGGCGAGCGCAAAATCCTGTCCAAGCTGCCCGGTGTTACCCTGGAGAGCTTCGGCTCCAGCCGATTTGTCGACCCGGAGAATGTAAAGCCCGAAGAGAAGTCGGAGGCTGAAAAGGCGCTGGCGGCGGCCCGCCGGGCCATGCTGGGCGGGGACTACGACCTGGTGGTGCTGGACGAGGTGAATATAGCGGTGGCCTTTAAGCTGGTGGGGGTGAATGAGGTGCTCCGGCTTATCGAGGACAAACCCGACGGGGTGGAGCTTATCCTTACCGGCCGCCAGGCCAATAGAGAACTGGTCAGGGTGGCCGACCTGGTTACCGAATGCTTGAAGATTAAACACCCTTACGATAGCGGGGTGGAGGGGCGGGAAGGCATTGAATTTTAGCAAGATAAAGGGGGAGTTATGAAGGTTACGCTGAGCGTGATTAAGGCCGATGTCGGGGGGTTTGTGGGACATTCCGAATCTCATCCTGAGCTTCTGGCACTGGCGGCGGAGCACCTGGCCAGAGCCAAGAAAGAGGGGCTGCTCATCGACTGCCGGGTGGCCAAGTGCGGGGATGACCTGCAGCTGGTTATGACCCACCAGCGCGGTGAGGACGATGAGAAAATCCACAAGTTTGCCTGGGACGTCTTTGTCGACTGCACCGAGCTGGCCAAGAGCCTTAAGTTACACGGGGCCGGCCAGGACCTGCTGGCCGACGCCTGCTCCGGCAACGTGCGGGGGCTGGGGCCGGGGGTGGCCGAAATGGAGTTCGAGGAGCGGGGTTCTGAGAGCGTGCTTATCTTTATGGCCGATAAGACCTCGTCGGGGGCCTGGAACCTGCCGCTTTACAAGATGTTCGCCGACCCCTTTAACACCATCGGGCTGGTCATCGCCGCCAATATGCACTCCGGCTTTGCCTTCGAGGTGCACGACGTTAAGGAGAGCCGCAAGATAACCTTTAATTCTCCCGAGGAGATATATGATTTGCTGGTCTTTATCGGGGCGCCGTCACGCTACATGGTCAAGGCGGTCTACCACCGCATCACCGGCGAGATAGCCGCCTCGTCATCCACCCAGAAGCTGGCCCTGATTGCCGGCCGCTACGTGGGCAAGGACGACCCGGTCTGCATCGTGCGGGCGCAGGGCGACTTCCCCGCCGTGGGCGAGGTGCTGGAGCCGTTTACCCTGCCCTTCCTGGTGGACGGGTGGATGAGAGGCTCCCACCACGGGCCCTTTATGCCGGTATCGGTCGAGGACAGCACCCCCACCCGCTTCGACGGACCGCCCCGGGTGATCGCCCTCGGCTTCCAGCTGGCCGAAGGCAGGCTGGTAGGGCCGCGGGATATGTTCGCCGACAAGTCCTATGATTTAGCCCGCCAGCAGGCCAACGAGGTCGCCGAGTACATGCGCCGCCACGGGCCCTTCGAACCCCACCGCCTGCCCCTGGGGGAGATGGAATACACCACCATGCCCGAGGTCTCCAGGAAGCTGGAAGACCGCTTTGTTGACCTCGACTAGGGAAAGGGCTATCATTTTATTAGAGGCCGACGGTTTAATGGCTCGTTCTGGAGTCCTATTGCCGGATAAACTGCTCTTAGCCACCAATAACCGGGGCAAGGCACGGGAACTTAAAGAGCTGCTCCGGGAACTGCCTTTTGAGCTGGTCCTGCCCGGGGAGTTGGGCATTACCGCCGAGGTGGAGGAGACGGGGGGGAGCCTGGAAGAAAACGCTGCCCTGAAGGCGACCGTCCTGGCTAGAGAGAGCCGGTTGCTGGCCCTGGCCGACGATTCCGGGCTGGAGGTGGACGCCCTGGGGGGTGAGCCCGGGCCGCTTTCGGCGCGCTATGCCGGCGAGGGCGCTTCGGATAAAGATCGGGTAGAGTATTTACTGGCTAAATTAAAGGGGGTGCCCCGGGAGAAGCGCACCGCCCGTTTCCGGTGCGTCATCGCCATCGCCACGCCGGAGGGGAAGGTGGAGCTCTGTTACGGGGAGTGCCAGGGCTTGATTACCTTTGGGCCCAGGGGGGAGAAGGGCTTCGGCTACGATCCGGTGTTCTACTTCCCCGAACTGGACAAGACCATGGCCGAGCTGCCCCTGGATGTCAAGAATAAGGTGAGCCACCGGGGGGTGGCGGCCCGGGAGGCGGTTAAATATTTGAGGAGAAAGTATAAACTATGACCGGACTTTCCGATTCCTTCCAGCGTCCCATAAACTATCTGCGCATCTCGGTCACCGACCGCTGCAACCTGCGCTGTATCTACTGCATGCCCGCCGAGGGCGTCGACCTGAGGCCGCATAGCGACATCCTGAGCTACGAGGAAATCTATGCCGTAGCCCGGGCTGCCGCCGAGCTGGGGATGGACAAGCTCCGAATCACCGGCGGCGAGCCTCTGGTCAGGCTGGGGCTGCCCCGGCTCATCGGGATGCTGGCCGGTATCGAGGGCATCAACGATATCGCCCTGACCACCAACGGCGTCATGCTGGCCGACTATGCCGCCGAGCTGAAAGCGGCCGGGCTGAAACGGGTTAATGTCAGTCTGGACACCCTCAAGCCCGATAGATTTAAGCGCATCACCCGCGGCCAGAGCGAGCTAAAGCAGGTGCTGGAGGGCATCGAGGCGGCTAAGAGGGTGGGGTTGGAGCCGGTTAAGCTGAACATGGTAGTCATGGCCGGCATCAACGACGACGAGCTTCTGGACTTTGCCGCTAAAACTATCGATGAGGACTGGCACATAAGATTTATCGAGCTGATGCCCGTCGCCGGCAACGGTGACAACGCCCTGCGCTTTATCTCCGCCACCGAGATGAGGAAGCGCCTTGAGCCGCTGGGGGAGCTGGAGCCCTGCCTGCCCTCGGTCGGCAACGGGCCTGCCAAGTATTTCCGTTTACCCAATGCCATGGGCACCATCGGCTTTATCACCCCGGTCAGTGAGCACTTCTGCTTCCAGTGCAACCGTATGAGATTGACCGCCGACGGCAAGCTCCGCCCCTGCTTATTAAGCGAATACGAGATAGACTTGAAACAGCCCCTGCGCGACGGGGTATCCAAGGCGGGGCTTAAAAAGCTGTTCAAGAAGGCGGTGGCCGAAAAGCCGCTGAGACATAAACTGGCCGAGGGCCAGATGCCCAACGGCCGCCCGTTCTCCCACGTGGGGGGATAAGAGAAGGGAGAAATCCCCCTTAGTCCCCCTTTACCAAAGGGGGAGACCGGGTAGGGATAGGGAGTTTTAGAGGGCGTTTTGTTTCCCACCCTCCCGCCCTACAGAGGTGATACTTCTATCAGTTTCTTTGGGGGTGGGTAAAAAGGGGAGGGATTAGCCTAGTTTTTAGAGGGCGTTTTGCTTCCCGCCCTCCCGCCCTATAGAGGTTAGACCTTTATTCACTCCTTTTTAGGGGGATGGGAAGAGAGTTGTCACCCCAATAAGGGGTGGAGTATAGTAATTTTATGTTGGGGGTGGGGAAAAAAGGGCTTTAGCCCTTCCTTAAAGGGCGGCGGGCGGGAATAGATATAAAACGGGGTGGGGAGAGAGAAGAAAAAGGGGGATGGGGTTATATAAATGGAAGAACTGACCCATATAGATAAATCGGGCCGCCCCAAGATGGTGGATATTTCCTCTAAAGCCGAAACCGAGCGCCGGGCGGTGGCTAAAGGCACGGTCAGCATGAAGGCGGCCACCCTCGCCCAGATAAAGAAAGGCAGCACCAAAAAGGGTGAGGTGCTGGCCACCGCCCAGCTGGCCGGCATCATGGCCGCTAAGAAGACACCCGACCTGATACCCCTCTGTCACCCAATCTTTATCGACGAGGTCACGGTTGACTTCAAGCTGGACGAGAAAAACAGCGCTATCGAGATTACCTCAACGGTAAAGAGCACCGGCAAGACCGGCGTCGAGATGGAGGCGCTGACCGCTACCGCCGTGGCCGCTCTGACCATCTACGACATGGGCAAGGCGGTCGACCGGGGCATGAAAATAGCCAATATCCGCCTGGTCGAAAAAAGTGGTGGCAAAAGCGGTAAAATTACCCTTGAGTAAAACTGATTATTGGTATATACTACCCATCACCAGCAACATCTTTTTGGGGGGTGCACCATGAAACTATCGTGTTTGCAAGAGAATCTGAACTGGGGGCTGGGGGTGGTGGGCCGAGCCGTCGCCGCCAGAACCACCCTGCCCATAACCAATAACGTCCTCATGGCTACGGAAAGCTCAAGGCTGAAGCTGGCGGCGACCAACCTGGAAATGGCCATCAGCTGCTGGATAGGGGCTAAAGTCGAGGATGAGGGGGCCATCACCGTGCCCGCCCGGCTCCTCTCCGATTTTGTCGGCTCTCTGCCCAACGATAAGGTGAATATCAATCTTTCCCCGCAGACCAAGACCCTGGGTATGAAATGCGCCCGCTTCGAGGCGCGCATCAGCGGGGTGGATGCTAAAGATTTCCCCCCCATCCCCAAGGTGGAGGCGGGCATCACCACTAAAGTAGAGGTGGAGGCGCTGCGCCAGGGAATCAGCCAGGTGGTCTTCGCCGCCGCTACCGAAGAGTCCCGGCCGGTGCTCACCGGCGTCGATGCCAAGTTCGAGGGCAGTAAGGTGACGCTGGCCGCCGCCGACGGCTTCAGGCTGGCGGTCTACACGATGCCCCTGGCCGAGGCGGTCAGCCAGACGACCGAGGTCATTATTCCCGCCCGCACCCTCGCCGAACTCAACCGTCTCATCGCCGAGCAGGAAGAAGCGGTGGAGATTACGGTCAACCCCGACAAGGGGCAGGCCATGTTTAAGCTCAAGAATATCGAGCTGGTTTCCCAGTTGATTCAGGGCACCTTCCCCAACTACGCCCAGCTCATCCCACAGAGCCACACCACCAGGGCGACCATCGGCGTGGCCGATTTCCTGAGGGCGACCAAGACGGCCTCTATCTTTGCCCGCGACGGCAGCGGCATTATCCGGCTGGTGGTCACCCCCGGCGCCGAGACGGCTCCGGGTAAGGTGGTGGTTTCGGCGCGGTCCGAGGAGGTCGGCGACGACGTCGGTGAGATTGACGCCGTGGTCGAGGGGGAGGAGTCCAAGATTGCCTTTAACGGCAAGTACCTGACCGATGTGCTCGGGGTGTTGCACGAGACGCAGGTGGTGCTGGAGATGGCCAGCCCGTCCAGCCCGGGTGTTGTCCGCCCGGTGGGGTCGGACAACTACCTGCACGTGGTGATGCCGATGTTTGTTCAGTGGTAGCGAGTTTTAAAACTGTATAATTAAGGGCGTCTGATGTTGAGTCAGACGCCTTTTTTAGTAGTTACATTCCGCATTCTTATAAGTCTTTCTTTATTGCTTCTAAGCTCTTTTGTAAGTCTATGTTCTTCATACTTTAACGTATTTTAACATTCAGATCAGTTCCTTGTCCTGAAGTTATGTTATAATCAGTCGCTAAAAACTTGTTTAATAGGAGGGCATAATGGACTGGATTTTGTTACTCGGATGGGGATCACCTATTGGTGTTGGTATTTTTCTTGTCTTACTGGGGTTAATGATCTTCCTATTAGCAAAAGCTGACGAGATAAGTAAACGCACAAAGGCATTTGCAAAGGAAAAGGGGATAGATAAAAAGAGCGTTGCACGAGCGAAACTTAGCTCGTCTGAAAAATGAATCTCTTTATGCCTTTAAATAGTAAGAAAACGGTATCAAATATTTATACGCATCATTGGACAGACATCCCAATATGGGCATGCAGTTGTACTTTTTACCTGTTTATTCCTATAGCAGCAATCCAATTCTTGTTTTCAAGCACTTCAATTTTTATTGAGGAATAACCCGCATCTCTTAAAAAAACTCTAAACTCGTCGGGTAGATGATAAGTGAAATCACCAATTCTTGCCAATTTAGAGTTCCTTCTTTCAAATCTTTCATCACGATACATTTCATTAACTAGTGATCTGCCCCCAATAACGATACCACCTTTTAGGTCAAAGCTTCACTCATTATCGCCTCTGGAGTGGGAGGCCGGTAACCAAGCGAGCTATGAGGTCGGATGTGATTATACTCCT
>Ga0315553_10002346_pt1 | contig 15222 bp, 11 predicted proteins | sample SalMarSW160140MG_FD_203099 | JGI IMG/M metagenome (GOLD analysis project Ga0315553, IMG submission 203099) | Salt marsh sediment microbial communities from the Plum Island Ecosystem LTER, Massachusetts, United States - Salt Marsh Sediment SW1601-40 ... | reverse complement strand
CCTACACCAGTAAAGAGGTGCTACAGGAGGTGTGGGAGTACGACAACAGCGCCTTCGTCGACTATCTGACCGACAAAGGTTTCTACGTGATCCCCAACGCGCATAGCAATTACGCGTTGACGTTCCTGTCGCTGGCGTCATCGCTGAACATGGAGTACCTCAACCACTTGAGCGAGACCCTGGGCCCCGGTGAGTCGGATCCCACGATTCCCAACCAGATGATCCAGGACAGCGAGGTGATGCGCTTCCTCAAGGCCCAAGGCTACAAGTTCGTCCACTTCCAGACAGGCTGGGGGCCCACCGCTCACAACCCCAACGCCGATCGAGACATCAAATGCGGCAACGTAAACGAGTTCATTGAGGTGCTGGTTCGGACCACTATGCTCAGGCCACTGGCGGACCGCTTCATCTCCTACGACCGCAGGGAGGTCGTGCTCTGCACGTTCGAAACGCTGGCCGAGGTGCAGCACACCGTCGAAGGACCGCGGTTCGTCTTCGCCCACGTCCTCGTCCCCCACCCCCCGTTCCTCTTCGGCCCCAACGGAGAAGCGATCAACACCGACCCGGCTCTCCGCACCAAGGACTGGTCGAAGTACTATCTGGGCCAGCTAGAGTTCGTCAACATGAAGGTGCAGGAACTGCTGGAGAGGCTACTCTCGGAGGCAGAGACGCCTCCCTTGATCATTCTCCAGGCAGACCACGGATCGAAGCTCATCCACATGAGCGGCGAACCCAGCCCCATGATGCTCAGAGAGAGGCTGGGCATCCTGAACGCCTACCACCTGCCAGACGGCGGTGAGCGCTTCCTCTACGATGCCATAACCCCTGTGAATACGTTCCGGGTCCTCCTCACGGCATACTTTGGCGCGAGCTACGAACCCCTGGAGGACAGGAGCTACTTCTCCCGGCTCAAGCAACCCTACGACCTCCTCGACGCCACCGACACTCTGGCCCGGCAGTAGCACAAACAGGGGACTCCAGCCGGGGCAAGACGAGCTGTGCTCCAACACCTCGAGGCCTGGCAGTCCTTTGCGACAACCCTGACCACATACGAGAAGAGGGAGACCCTTACCTCGTCCCCCTCTTGTGGATTGTGGTCGGCAACCAACGCGCGGTCTACTCGACCTTGAAGAACCGGTTGGCAGGTGTGCCACAGATGGGACACGGATCGGTGGGCGCGCCCTCTACGGTATTGCCGCAGACGGGACACACGTAGTAGTCCACCGGTGCCACGTCCTGCCCAAGGCTATCCAGGGCCTTCTGGTATAGCCTGGCGTGTATCTGCTCCACCTGGTTGGCGAAATCGAAGCTGCGCTGCGCCTTCTTGAAGCCCTCCTCCTTGGCCTTGGTGATCATGCCCGGGTACATGTTCTCGAACTCGTGGGTCTCCCCACCGACAGCCTCGCGCAGGTTTTCTTCTGTGGAGCCGATACCTTCCATGGCCCTCAGGTGCGCGTGAGCGTGGATCGTCTCTGCCTCCGCGGCGGCCCGAAACAGCTTGGCCACCTGAGCGAGGCCTTCGTCGTCAGCTTGCTTGGCGAACGCCAGGTACTTGCGGTTGGCCTGCGATTCGCCGGCAAACGCCTCTTCGAGATTCTCTAGCGTCTTCGAGCCTGCTAACTCTGACACGTGTGCCTCCTTCTACCCTACGTCGGGGGATAGATGACAGCGATTCTCGTCTGCACGTTCATGTGTCAGTATACGGGAATCGAGCGCATAGGTCAACACGGCTGGACCGTTCGTCGTGTTCCACCCCCGCCTCCTTGCTCCCCAGAGCGCATCGTGTACAATCAGTGGGCAGACACTGCACAAGGAGACCAACCATGCCCGACAGCGGCGATTCCAGTCCGAACCTCATCGCCAGAGACGATAGCGTCCTCGTCGTCATCGACGTTCAAGAGCGGCTGATGCCCGTCATCGCCAACAGGGACAGGGTGACAGAAAACGCGGTCCGCCTCCTCAAGTCTTCCGAGATTCTCGGGCTCCCCATCATCCTCACCGAGCAGGAGAAGCTGGGGGATACCCTCCCGGAGGTACTGGAGGCCAGGTCCAGCCTCCAGCCCGTCAGGAAGCTGGAGTTCGACTGCTTCGGGTGCGAAGGGTTCGTGGAGCAGCTACATCTCATTGGACGGAGGACTCTGATCCTCTGTGGAGTGGAGACTCACATCTGCGTGGCACAGACCGCCCTGCACGCCGTGTCCAACTACGCTGTCGACGTGGTCAGTGACGCCACCTCCTCACGGACGGAGGCGAACTGGCAGGTCGGGCTCGACAGGATGCGCCAGGCTGGAGTGGCGATCACCTCCACGGAGATGGTGATCTACGAGTTGCTCAAACGCGCGGGCACAGACGAGTTCCGGGCCGTGCTGCCGCTGGTCAAGTAGAAGGCGGACAGATCCCGCCCGTGGGGAGATGGAGGGAGTGGACATGGAAACCGCAACGATCGTCATCCTGACCATCCTCGGCCTCCTGCTGCTACCGGCCCTCCTGGCTTGGCTGGGACTCCGGGTCAAACCGAGGCCCTTCCGGCCCTACCCCGAAGAAACGTCTACCCTGAGCACCGAGGAACTCCCATCGGACCTGCCAGAACCAGTCTCCCGGTTCTATGAGATGGTTTTCGGAGACCGGATACCGGTCTTCGAATCGGCAGTCATCACGGGAAGGGGCAGGCTGCGCTTACGAGGGATCACCTTCCCGGCACGGCTGAGGTTCACCCACGACGCAGGTCAAAGCTACCGCCATTACATCGAGGCCACCATCTTCGGCTTTTCCCTGATGAAGGTCAACGAGTACTACCTCGACGGCAAGTCCCGCATGGAGCTGCCCGTGGGCGTGATCGAGAACGAGCCCAAGGTGAACCAGGCCGCCAACCTCGGCCTGTGGGGAGAATCGGTGTGGCTGCCCTCCATCTTCGTCACCGATCCCCGCGTGCGTTGGGAGCCCATAGACGACACGACGGCTCGTCTGTCCGTACCCTTCGGCGAGGAGGAGGACCGCTTCACCGTCACCTTCGATGCGGAGACCGGATTGATCCAGTCCATGGAGGCTTTGCGCTACCGCGAGGCCACAGACGAGGCCAAGATCCCCTGGTTGCTGGAGGCCCTGGATTGGGAGACCTTCCACGGTGTGCGCATCCCCTCGCTTTCATCGGTGACCTGGCAGGACGAGGGAACGCCGTGGCTGATCATCGAGGTCGAGGACGTGGCCTTCAACGTGAATATCGAGGAGTACATCAGGGCCAGGGGTCCCTGATCCCTGCATCTGGTAGGCTGATCGGCGACGCTGTAGCCTGTACTGCCGTTTGTGCACCGGGACGCCACCAAGGGATGTCACCGAGAATGGAGAGGAAGAATGCCGCTATGGGGAGGGATTGAAGCGGGTGGCACCAAGACGATCTGCGCTGTAGGCACTGGCCCCGATGACCTGCGGGCAGAACTCCTCATACTCACCACCACGCCGGAGGAGACCATCCAGCAGGTCATCCGGTTCTTTCGACAGCAAGCGCAGGAGGAGCCTCTGGCGGCTGTGGGCATCGCTACCTTTGGTCCGCTGGATCGGAATCCGGATTCGCCCAGCTTCGGCCACATTACGACCACACCCAAGCCAGGTTGGGCACACGCCGATTTGGCAGGGAGTGTGCGAAGGGGATTGGGCACGCCGGTGGGCTTTGACACCGACGTGAACGCGGCAGCCCTGGCCGAGCACGAATGGGGTGCTGCGCGAGGGCTGGACAACTTCGTCTATTTGACCATTGGCACGGGCATCGGCGGCGGAGGCATGGTGAATGGCAGGTTGATCCATGGACTGAATCATCCAGAGATGGGTCACATCCGGATTCCGCACGATCGGGCGCTCGATCCCTTCGAAGGGTCCTGTCCCTACCACGGCGACTGCCTGGAGGGCCTGGCTGCGGGACCAGCGCTGGAGGCGCGGTGGGGACAGCCTGCCGCCGTGCTGGGCGCGGATCACCCCGCCTGGCCTCTGGAGGCCGACTATCTGGCCTTCGGCTTGGTGAACCTCATCTGTATCCTTCTGCCCCAGTGTATCATCATGGGAGGCGGCATCATGAAACAGCGCCAACTCTTTCCACTGGTGCGACGAAGGGTGCAAGAGTTGCTCCACGGCTACCTGCAAGCGCCGATGATCTTGGATCGGATCGACGAATACATCGTACCCCCTGGCTTGGGGCACCGAGCAGGTGTGCTGGGGGCCATTGCGCTGGCCCAACGAGCGGCACAGACGATCACCGGCTCGATTCAGAAGGACAGCAGCGCGTCAGAGTGAGGCAGAGAAAAGTCCAGATGCTGCCCGTGGGTGTGACGGTGCTCTCACCTCGTGTGAATAGGCGACCCATTACGGCGCCATCGTCCGAGGTAGCTAGCCTAGATCAAGGAGGGAACTGTGACCTATCTGCCATCTGCCAGCCGTTACGAAACCATGCGCTACAATCGCTGCGGCCGAAGCGGTCTGATGCTGCCAGCCGTCTCGTTCGGGCTGTGGCACAACTTCGGTGGGGTAGACGTCTACGAGAACGCCCGGGCCATAGTTTGTAGAGCCTTCGACCTGGGCATCACCCACTTCGATTTGGCTAACAACTACGGCCCTCCCCCCGGTTCCGCGGAAGAGACCCTGGGACGGATCCTGAAACAGGATCTAGCCCCGTACAGGGACGAGCTGATCATCTCCACCAAAGCTGGCTGGGGCATGTGGCCCGGCCCTTACGGGGACTGGGGCTCGCGCAAGTACCTGGCAGCCAGCCTCGACCAGAGCTTGATGCGTTTGGGGCTGGATTATGTAGACATCTTCTACCATCACCGCCCCGATCCCGAGACACCCTTGGAGGAGACCATGGGTGCCCTCGACCACGTCGTCCGCCAGGGCAAGACCCTGTACGCCGGCATCTCCTCCTACGACGCCGAGCAGACGCGGCGAGCGGCAAGTATTCTCCGTGAGTTCGGCACCCCCTGCCTGATTCACCAGCCCTCCTACAACATGTTCGACCACTGGATCGAGGACAAGCTTCTCAGCGTCCTCGAAGAGGAAGGTATGGGCTGCATCGTCTTCTCCCCCCTAGCGCAGGGGCTACTGACCGACAAGTATCTCGCTGGCATTCCCGAAGGCTCTCGGGCCTCTAAGCCCCACGGTTTTCTCAGGCCCGCTGAAATCACCGAGGACAGGCTGGCGAAAGTGCGAAAGCTCAACGAACTGGCCCAGGCCCGCAACCAGACCCTGGCCCAGATGGCCCTGGCGTGGGTATTGCGTCACACAGCCATAACATCGGTCCTCGTCGGCGCCAGCCGGGTGAGCCAGATCGAGGACAACGTCGGAGCCTTGAGCAATCTCCAGTTCACAGGGAAAGAACTGGCGAGCATCGATGGCGTCCTGGCGGGATGAGGGAACCCCATGGTTGGTGGTCGAGGTGGAACAGACAGCGTACAGCGTCGGTGCCGAGGAACACGTCAGGACCAGTGGACCATGATCTGGGGCTGCTCCCCAGGTCCAGTCACGCCGACCAGAGGAGACTCCGTCGATGTCTGCTAGCGGCGTGGGCTATGACCAGGTTGCGCCCACGTACGATCAGCGGTACGCAGCTCTCAAGCACGAAGGCGTAGCATCCACCCTGCTCTCTCTTGCTCGGTCCGCTTCCACTGGCCGGATTCTGGAAGTCGGGTGCGGCACCGGCCCGGGGCAGCGGTCCCAGCCATCCTTGTCGATCGGCCACAGGCGCAGCGGGGAGAGAGTCCCTGGAACTCAGAGTGCAGATTCCCTTGGCTCTCGCGAGCGGTTGCGCAACACGACAGGTCGTGAGAGAATGTCTCCAATCTCACTTGGCGGAATGCACGAACGAAGGAGGTGCCGATGTCGACGATGTCGAACTGGCTCAAGGCGGGACTCGTGGGTGCACTGGCGGTCGTGGTCCTGCAGTTTGTGGGCCTCATCCCCTGCGTGGGATGTATCACCTGGATCTTGGGATACGTTGCCTATGGCTGCATCGGTGCTCTGGCGGCCTACTGGATGTCACCACCGAGGCAACCCGGGACAGCAGCCAAGGACGGCGCCCTGGCTGGCGCCGTTGCCGGGGCCATCGGCGGCGGCGTGGGCCTGGTTATCCTCCTGGGGCTGGTCACCGTCTTCGTCCCGTTGGGAATCCTCGGTGATGCTCTGGAGGGTACGGGGGTGGATCCCGCCGCGCTCTGGGGGACCTTCGCCGGCCTGGTTGGATCTCTCACTTGCGGCACAGGGTGCTACGCCCTTGGGGTCGGCATCGCTGCGGGGCTGGGCGCCCTGGGCGGTCTGATCTTCGCCGCCATCCAACCGGACTAGCTGAGCCAAGCGCGCGAAAGAGAGCGGCAGCAATCGATCTCTCTCACTGTGGGATGTACTTTCCGAGCACGCCGTTTGACCGTGAGCTACCGACGCTCCACAGGCAGAATCAAACAGTTGGGTCCACCGCTGCCCTTGGCGAACTCAGACAGCTCGAGCTCATGGACGGTTACGCTGTGGGCTGTGAGATGGTCGGCCGCCTCTCGATTGGCCCTCTCGACGATCACTTCGTTCTCGCCCAGGCAGATGACGTTGGCGGTCGTCAGCCCACCACAGAGAATCTCAATGGCATCGAAACCTCGCAGACTCTCCTCTGGAACCAATCCACGGCAGTAGATCACCCGCTCGGGCCCGACCACCATCATCGCCTTGTCCAGATGCAGGATAGAATCAGGGAGAGGTACCACGCGGACCTCGTAGCCCATGGCCCCCAGCAAAACGGCCAGTTGCTGGACGCCCTGTTCATTCGTCCTGATGGACTGCCCGATGAAGGCCACTGACCCCGCCAGGATCACGTCGCCGCCTTCGACCGTACCCGGAGCTTCGATCTCCGCGACGAACGGCTCGCCCAGGGAATCCAGGATTTCTGCCATCCATTCCTCTTCACCCCGTCTCGATTCTAGCCCCAACCTGAGCCTGATGTAGCCTTCAGGGGTGCAGAGGGCTGTGTCGCGGGTGAAGACCGAATTGGGATGACCGGCAAGCTCGGGCACGTCGATCACCTCGCTGCCGAAGTCCGCCAGGCAACGCTTCAGCGTTGCGTGCTGCTCGGTTGCCCGGTCAGGATCGGCAGGCTCGATGATGTTGTGCTTCTTCAGATCGCTGACACGACAGTATTCGTCTGCGGGCGTGCAAACCACGACACGCGTCAATCTGTCGCCTTCGTTCTCGAGCATCGAGGTGTCATTCCACCATAGGATAGGTCAGGTATGGCGCCTTACTGCCCAATCCTATCCTTCCTCCTCCGGGAGCGCAATGCGCAGCAGACCACACGCGCGCAACAACGAGATCCTCATTCAGGCCATTCGCTTGCACCGTCGACGGGGCTCGAGGGAATCAACAACCCATACCGTGTGGCCAGGGTTCGGTCGGTCTAGACCCTCGTCGGGCAAGTGGTGGCGCACCCCCAGCGGGAGTCTTGCAGCAGCTCCCACCCCGAGGCACATGTCGCTCGAGTTGGCCTCGAGCCCGGTGTGGCGACACAGCATGCCTTACCGTCGTTTCCCTACCTTGTATGTACGCAAGATTAGGACTGATCGGCGACAGAGCGTAGCAGAAGCAAGAGGACTCCGTCCTCAGATCGAAGGAGGCAGTAGGCATCCTCGGCGCACGGCGAGGACACCCAAGCTGGGGAAATGCTGGGCAGAATCTGAGCAGCACATCCTGCCCGAGGCCGCTCTACAGATGGCTCCTGGCAGCACCGAGTTGAGCCAGCACCCGCGCTAAAAGGTGATCCGGGCTGCCGATGTGTTGACTAGCCCTGCTTCATGCCCAGAGGAAACGACCAGGTGTACGGCACCAGTGCGCTCACCCCATTGGAGGTACCGAACCATCGGAACGGCCCTTCGAACGCGATAGCTTCCACGCCAAGACTGGCGAGACCGTCGGCGACGCCGTAGTAACTCCAGCCATCATCGCCCTTGCTCACCGGCGTTCCCCCATCGTTGAGGACACTGACGCCCCCACCGCCCGTCCACAGGCTCACGAGGCCGAACCACCTCTCGTTGGCGCCGTCCGTCGTGGCGGCGTGTACCCATCCCGCGGCCAGTCCATCAGCCGTGCCGAAGGACTCCCACTGGTCATCCGCATCGTTGAGGGGCGTGCCGTTGTCATCCAGCACACTGACTCCTCCAGGCTCCTCGGTGCCGAACCACTTGTACCCCGCCGGATCGATGCCCACGGCGAAGACGTAGTCGCTCACCAGTCCGTCGGCTGAGGTGAAGGTCTGCCACTTGTCATCCCCGCTATTCAGCGGCGTGCCGTTGTCGTCCAGGACGCTGACCCCGCCGTCCGTACAGAACCACCGGTATTCAGCACCGTCGAACGCTATGGCACCGACAGTATCGTGCACCAGCCCACCTCCCGACGTATCAAAGACCTGGTCCGTGTCGTCGAGTTTGAACAGCGGGGTACCGTTGTCCGACAGCAGCCAAACCCCGCCGCCCAAGGTGCCGAACCACTTCAGGCCCGCATCGTCGATGGAGAGCGTGTAGACGAAACTGTTGGGCAGGCCGTCCTTGGTCGTGAAAGTTTGCCACGTGTCATCGCTTTTCTCGAACGGCGTCCGGTTGTGGTTGAGCACACTCGCGCCGCCATTCGTGGTGAACCACACGTAGCCAGTCCGACCGACTGCCACCCCGGTGACGTAGTCGCTGGCCAGACCGTCGCCAACGGTGAAGGTCTGCCACCTGTCATCACTGTGGTTGAACGGTGTGCCATTGTCGTCTAGCACCGCTGCTCCACCCAGCGTGGCAAACCATCTGTTGCCACTCGCATCAATGGCTACGTGTGTGACATAGTTGGCCGGCAGCCGGTCGTCCGTCAGGAGCGTCTGCCAGGAATCGTCCCCCTTGTTGAGTGGAGTGCCGTTGTCGTCAAGCACACAGACGCCCTTGGGAGTGGCCAACCATACGTCGCCGCCGCCCGGAGCCACGTCGCGAACGTCATCGCTACCCAGGCCGTCTGCAGTGGTGAAGGTGTTCCACTGATCATCTGTCTTGTTGAAAGGTGTGGCCTCATCGCAAAGAACGCTGACCCCAGCGTCGGTCGCGAACCATTTCACTTTGCTGCTCTCCAGGGCTAGCGCCGCCACATTGTTGCTCGCCAGACCGTCTCCCGTGGTGAAGTTCTGCCAGGTATCGTCTCCCTTGTTGAAAGGAGTGCCGTTGTCGGCCAAGACGCTTACTCCACCGGTGGTCGTCCCACTGCAAGCGATCCACTTGAGTCCCGTGCCACCGATGGCGATGTCTCGGACCATGTTCGTGGCGAGTCCATCGGAGACGGTGAACGTCTGCCAGGTGTCATCGGATTTGGCCAACGGCGTGCCGTTGTGATCCAGCACGCTTACCCCCCCACCAGTGCCAAACCACACGTTCCCGCTGTCATCAAAGGCCACAGCAGATACGTCGTCATGGGCCAAGCCGTCGCTTGTCGTGAACGTCTGCCAGGTGTCATCTGCCTTGCTGAAGGGTGTTCCGCCATCGTCGAGCAGGCTCACACCGCCGCCCCACGTGCCTACCCACTTGTAGTCGCTTCCATCGATGGCGATGTCTAGGACCTTACTGAATGCCAACCCGTCGGCCTCTGTGAAGGTCAACCAGGTGTCATCCGTCTGGTCCAAAGGCGTACCGTTCTCATCCAGCACACTGAACCCGTCGTCGGTGCCAAACCATTCTCGACCCGATGGATCGACCGAGACGCACATCACATCGTTGGTCGCCAGACCGTCGCTGGGATAGAACTTGGCGTAGGCCACCGCTGGACTTGTATCCCACACCACGGCCCCGCCAAGCGTGGCTGCCCACACCAGGTCTCCTTCCAGCCCCAGGGCTAGCACTTCGTTGCCGTTGCTGTAGGTGACCCAGCCGCCATCGCCTGCCGATGCCGACTGGATATCTATCGCCACTCCGGCGAGCGCGACCACCGCAGCAACTGAGACCAGAATCCTTGCCGCTCGCCTGTTCAGTGTCGCCGACATCTCTCTCTCCCTTCTCCGTCGGAGTTGGTGCGTGGACTGCCCCGCACACCCCTATCCTGGGCATGAAGACGTGATCAGCGGCACCATCTTGGTGCATGACGAGACGCTAGGCCAAGCGCGTTAGCAAGCCGATTCCTCAGAGCGCATGAGAGCGCACAACGCATAGTGGTGTCAGCGTCCAGCAACGGGGCGCCTACGATTCTCGCACACATCATACCATTGCCTTCCAAACTGCACAACCGAAACCGCTCTCCTTGCCAGCATAGAATCAGTCCTGGTATCGATGATACTGAGCTCGCAACATGATGGCAGCATGACTCCCTCAAGCTCACAGGCGCACCCCCTTCGCTGTGCGCCAGCCGACTCCGCCGTCTTCCGCCGCGTACGATGGTCTCGGACTAGCCTACGAACGATTGGGTGGGTTCGAGGCGGCGACGACAGCCTACGAGCAGGTGCTGGTGATTGATCCCGATCACAGGCGTGCACAACGGAAACTGGAGGGGTTCTCAGCCTCAGGTGTGATGGAGATCGGCCAGCCTTTGTGGCGCGATCTCGGGGAGAGGATCGCTCTTCTGGCTTGCGCCGTGCAGCGCAGGAGGGTGAGGGCAGGAGAGACGGTCGGGATCACCTTGTGGTGGGAGGCGATGGCCGACATAGACAGGGATTACACCGTGTTTGTCCACGTGGTGCACCCGGATGGCCGCATCCTGGTACAGGAGGATGCCCTGCTGCTGCGCGGCGGACGCGGCACGTCAGACTGGCCAGCATGGCGGATAGCGAGAAAGTAATACAGACTGGAGGTACCTCCCGGTACTCCAGATGGTCAATACGTCGTCAAGGTGGGCATATACTACTGGAAAACCGGAGAACGACTGCCGGTATGAGATGAAAACCTGGAGCCTCTCGTCGACGACGCCATACTACTGGCACCCATCACCGTGAGCCAGTGAAGCGCCAAACGAACCAGTGGCTGGGTCGCCGGCGACGACGAACGGACGGCAGACACAGCTTCGCACCTGACCTGTCTGAGCGTCCCGCTACTGCACCAGGCCAGTCGACGAGGAGTCGCCGCTTTGCTTGCCAACGCGGTAGTCACCCATGCGGCACACAGCGGATCTGGCACCAGACGAGAGAGAAGCCATCCTCCGTGCGGCAAGTCCGTCGGTCCTCGCCATTGGGCGCCATCACTCCTCGAAGCCCAAGAGGAGACCAAGCTCACTCCCTAGCCCTTCGGCCGTGTATGCAGCATCCTCCCTCAGGTAGAAGGTGTACTGAAGCCCGTCCTCGGAGACTTCGAACCGCTTGGCCTGGCATCCGCCGATCTTCGCAAGGAAGGCCACACCTTCCCGGACTGGATGACTAGCCAGTACTCACGCCTAAGCCACTATCCGTGGATAGGCCCTTCAAGGGTCACTGATCGGGAGTTCTACTCTGAGAAGGCAACCCCGTCAGCGAGATCAATGACGAAGTCGTGAGCCTCAGGGACGCTGAGGTAGAGGCCCCGCTCCGTCTCCTGAACGAGCAAGTCAGCCGCCTTCTCTGACTCGTAGCCGAAGCCGATGAGGGTGTGGAGGCTGTGGTCGCACCACACCTTGCCGAAGCCTCGGATGGGAATCTGGAGCCCGGACGGAGGGGAGAGGCCCGCGCAAGAAGGGGGGATCTCAGCCATTCCCTCGCTCCAATCATCATCGTAGACCAGAACTTGAGAGCGGCCTGTAGCGCTATCGGCTGGGGTGACCACGTAGATGGTGCGGCTGTCGGATCGCCAAATCATGTAGCTTGGAGGGGCGGGCCCGCTAGATGCAGGAGCCTGGAGTAAGAACGCCTGCCAGGCACCGCTGATGGTCTGTGCTGGGCCGGTGGGACAGCCCACGTTCGGAAGATCGGTGAAATCGCGACGGAGACTCTCCAGACGCGCGGCGATTGACAAGAAGGCAGGATCTAGGCCGGGACAAGCGAATGGAGTGGGACTCGGAGCGGGGGCAGGCGACGGCGCGACTGTGGGCGATGGCGTGACTGTGGGCAGCGCCGCCGCTGACGCATACAAGGTAGTCCAGCTCTCTCCACCATCCCGTGAGCGATAGAGTGCATAGCCGCTGGCATAGATGGTACGGTCGATGGCAAAGCCAGGAGACAAGACAACGGAAGAGGCATCGGGGATGTTCAGCGACTGCCAGCTTTCCCCTCCGTCTACAGAACGGTAGCCTCCTCTATCCGTTGAGGCGAGAAGCAGGTTGTCCACAGCGTACTGGGGCGAGAGGACGAGTCCCTCGAAAGACTGGCCCGCAAACTCATCTCCCACCTCCAACCAAGTCTGGCCGCCATCCGTGGAGCGATAGAGGCGATCGCGGTATTCGTCATCATATCCGGCCACGAAGAGAACAGCCTCGGCGTCGAAAGCTGGGGAGAGAGCCAGATCAGTCACCCAGAGCGCCGAGATGGGTGGTCCTAATGGTTGCCACTCTTCCCCCCCCGTGCGGGTGATGTAGATGCCGTGGCCGGCGGCCACCATGGCTGTCCCATCAGCTTCATAGTTGGAGGAGAGAACCAGCCGTCTCAGTTCCAAGCCTTCCAACCCCTGGTCTGCCCGCTGCCAACTCTCACCCCCATCGTCGGACCTATGCACGCTGGAGCGTGTGAGAACCCACAAACCCTGATCCCGAGCGAACGCGGGCGAGATCACCAGTTGCTGTGCCCGTTCCGAAGACTCCTCCTCGATCAAGAGATCGGCGGTGAGCGGTCGCCAACTTGTTCCTCCATCTGTGGATTTGAACACCCCATCGAAGCAGCCGACGGCAAAGACGGTCCTGTCCTGGACGTAGTTGGGCGAGAAGGCCAAAGCCTCTATCCCCAGATCGGTCAGACCGCTATTCACCCTGGTCCAGTTGAGACCCCCATCAGTCGAGCGCAGGATGCCGTCGCCCGCAGGCTCACAACTGAACCCCAAGAAAAGCGTCCTATCGCTGTCGTAGGCCGGCGAGAGGATCAGCCGCATCCCCCCGCGGGTGAGGAAGGGAAGAGTTATCTCCGTCCAACTCTCCCCCCCATCTGATGAGGCGAAGAGGGAGTTGTCCATGGTCAGAAAGAGGGTCTGGTCGTTGAGGAAGGTGGGCGAAAGGGCCAATCTACCGATACGTCCAAAATCGGTGGTCGGCAACGGCCCGACTGACTCGGTTGCCGCTGCCCTGGGACCCAGGGATGCGCTAGGCTCGTCGGAGACGGTGATGGCAGGCTGCGACCAGCCCAGATAATAGAAACGGCCGTTGACTGGATCGTGTAGGGTGGCCTTCACAGAGCAGGAGTCCAGATAGTCCATCGTTTGGGCATCGATCAGCTCCAACCTCTCCCAGCCCGCAACCACGTAGACGAGGCCGTGACGAGGGCTGAAGAAGGCATCACCCCCCACGCCCCAGAGGTAATCCACCTCTCGGCCTTGGGCATCGAGGGCCACGAGTCTGCTGTCGCCCATCATGATCGGATGGTAGCCGCTCACATACTCCACACCCCTCTCTGAGTCGAAATCAGGGGTACCACTAGTGCGATAGGCCACAGGCACATGTTCAGCCAGCAGAGTGTAATCATCGGCGTCGTAGAGGTCCAGCCACTGCCGTGAGTTGGAGCCAGGAGTGTAGTTGTCCATCATCACATACAGATGCCGGGTGGCAGGGTTAATGTGGACATCCACCCCTCGGGGAACGCCCGAGAACATCTCCATGCCCTCCTCAGGGATCGTCCCCTCGATCCGGTCGATTACCTCCCCAGTTTCCCCATCGGCCACGTACACCCCAACACGTGCGACATAGAGACGATGGGTGACCGGGTCCACCTCAATCCTGCCATAGGCGTCGACGCGCCCCAAGAGAGACAGGCTCTCGCTGTCCAGTATCAGGGTCTCTTCATGGGGCCCATTTCCCAGATATACCTTGCCCGTTGCCTCGTCTACGGCCAGATCAGACGGTTCTCCCTCCTCCGGAGAGGGCAGCACCTGCCGCTTTGCGACCACCTGCAGAGAAGCCCCATCAAGAACGTAGAGCCACCCCGCCGAGTCCAGGAAATAGGCCAACCCGGTCGTGCGTGCGACCTCCCCAGCCACGATGACGTCGCCTGGGGAGACCAGAGTCAGGGACATCACGCCCCCCGGGATAGCCTCGCGGGCGGGAGTCGGCGAAGGCTGAGACGGCTCCACCGCGGTGAGGGTGATAGGCGCAGACTCACCAACGTTCCCCGCGCCGTCGTAGGCCTTGACCACGATTCCATGAGATCCGACCACCTGAGGCGTCCAAGATAGCGTGACCGAAAGAGGAGATTCCCCTTCAGCGACCGAGCTGATCTCGGAGGTGAATAGGGCATCGTCGACCCATAGCTCGACGATCGTCACCCCCATCTCATGGGTCGCGGTGGAGCGGATAAGCACCTCCTCGCCCACTGTGACCTCGCTGTTGTCGGGTGGGTCGTCTATCGTCACCACAGGAGCCGCAGGCTCGCCTGCACATCCCAATAGGCTGCAGGCGAGTGTTGCGCCCAGAACCATGAGACGAATAGTGAGAAGAAGCGGGCTTCTCATCAGTTCCCCCTTTTTGCCATCCAATGGCTGGGTCGCCGTCTGTGCGCAGTCGGCCTCGATGTGCTGAGCGAGCAGCCACGCGTTGATCCCCCTCCCATAGAGGAACTGCCGGGTAATGACTTCCGGCACCTCCAGTCGGCTAATCACACCGCCGGACAAACCCACGCTGAGCAAGTTGGCCACGAAAGGCATCCGATCCCCTCACTTCGATTGGCCACCGCAGGCGGGAACACTCGCCACTTCGGCACCGCCCTCAACAACCTGATTGTATGCGAACGCGAGGAAACAGGAAACGGAGGAACCCATCGTGTCCTCTTCCTGGACGAGGTCCCCGAGTTCGGTACGCGGGTGCTGGAGGTCATGCGCCAGCCCATGGAGGACAAGGTGGTGACCATCAGCCGGGCCCAGGGTACCCTCACCTTCCCGGCCAACTTCACCCTGGTGGCGGCCATGAACCCCTGCCCGTGTGGAGCGCAAATGCGGCGCTGGAACTGCGCAGGGTGTTGTGCCTAGTGTAGACGGGCCTCGCACAATCCTCGCGAGACTGAAGACGCGGCACCTATGTCGCCCCCAGCTCTCGCGATCCGTGCTTGGTTCTGGCTAGCAGCGCAGACCGCTAGCGTCGAAGAGAAGCGCT
>Ga0315553_10002345_pt1 | contig 15225 bp, 11 predicted proteins | sample SalMarSW160140MG_FD_203099 | JGI IMG/M metagenome (GOLD analysis project Ga0315553, IMG submission 203099) | Salt marsh sediment microbial communities from the Plum Island Ecosystem LTER, Massachusetts, United States - Salt Marsh Sediment SW1601-40 ... | reverse complement strand
CAGATTAATCGCACTGCCGAGTGTTTTTTTTCTCATAGACGATAGTATAGCTCGCCGTCGCAGCACTTACACGGGTTATGGTGAAATCTTCAATCCGCGCAGAACGGATCGTCTGCCCGATCCTCCTACATTCCGGAATTGGCGTCAAAGAGTCCCTCGTAGAGTATGGTAGAGAGGTATCGTTCTCCCGAATCCGGTAGGATTACTACGATAGTCTTTCCGGAAAACTCATCCAGCTTGCCGATCCGTACTGCCACCGCGGCAGCCGCACCGCAGGAAAGGCCGGCCAAGATGCCCTCTTCCCGGGGGAGTCTGCGGGCAAACTCGATTGCTTCCTCGTCCTCCACCTGTTCGACGCGATCGATCATGCTGAGATCGAGGTTGTCCGGGATGAATCCCGCGCCGATTCCCTGGATCTTGTGGGGTCCGGGTTTGAGCTCCCCGCCTGCCAGGGCCTGACTGATCACCGGGCTGCCCGCGGGCTCCACTGCCACCGTGGTGATCTTTTTCCCCATCTTGTTCTTGAAGAACCGGGAAATCCCCGTAAGGGTACCGCCGGTACCTACGCCTGCAACCAACACATCGATGTCTCCGTCCGTGTCCTCCCAGATCTCCGGACCGGTGGTGGTTTCGTGGATGGCTGGGTTGGCGGGATTCTTGAATTGCTGAAGAAGCACATACTTTTCCGGATCGCCGGCGACGATCTCCTCCGCTTTGGCCAGAGCCGCCTTCATTCCTTTGGATCCCTCGGTCAGATGAAGCTCAGCACCGAAGGCCTTGAGAAGTTTGCGGCGTTCGACGGACATAGTATCCGGCATGGTGAGAATCAGACTGTATCCGCGGGCTGCAGCTGTAAAGGCCAGGGCGATCCCCGTATTGCCGCTGGTAGGTTCCACGATCACCTTTCCCGGCTTGAGCATGCCCTTTTTCTCCGCATCCCAGACCATCGAAGCGCCGATGCGGCACTTCACCGAGTAAGCGGGATTCCTGCCCTCGATCTTTGCCAGAATTTGAGCTTTGCCCTGAGGCAGCCTGTTCAGTCTGACCAGAGGTGTTTTGCCGATGGAGTAGGAATTGTCATCGTAAAAGTTCGCCATGATCTGCCTCCGACTTTTATCTTTATAGTACCACCGATGCCGGGACAAATCAAACCTGATTTGTTCACTCAGGTAATGGCCCGGAGTAATGGGGTCGCAGCGAGATAGATCTTGATAATAAAACAGTCAAGATTGATCTTTTCCAGATTATGGGGATAGAATACGACGAAAAATCATCTTCATATGACCGCACTGTACTGGATTGATATTGTTGCTCTGTGCTCTTCCGCCGTTGTCGGTTTGGCCCTGATTCTCACCGTGTTGGGGACCGGTTTCCGGCGCTCCCTCAACCAATCCTTTGCGCTGTTTGTCGCCATGGGGGCATTCTGGGCTGTTTCGTCCCTGCTCCTGCGGCTGACTCTCTGGTTGGGTAGGGGGAATTCGCTTCTGTCGGCGGAGTTGGCAACCATGGGAATCGTTCTCATGGGCATTACGCTGCTGACTTTTTCTGTTCGCTATGTCGGGCGGCGGACCCTCTGGCCGGATATCGCCGCGCTGATGGGATCGGCTTTCGTTGCGGTCATTGCAGTGCCGCTGTTCCGGCATCACGTGGTTTTCAATCCTCGGCTGGTCGCCAATGGCTCTACGGCGTTGACCCTGAGCCCGATGGGGATCGTTCTGTCCCCGATCCTCGTCGTGTTTCTCCTCTGGTCCCTCGTCCTCTTTTGGAGGGACCGCAAACAGGTCGGTGGGTGGTATTTTGCACTGAGTGTTTTCGTACTTCTCCTGGGTCTGATTGCCGGCGGCATCTTCGAGCTGCTTTTTCCCATACTTTCGATTACCAACACCATCAGTGTTTCTCTGATCGGATACGGTGTGATTTCCCGCCAGTTGTTAAATCCATTACGGGAACGGGAAGCGCGGCTGCTCGTGATCAACCGGATCGCCGCGGCCGTTGGCAAGACACTGGAGCTGGACGCCCTGATGGAAACGGTTTATCGCGAGGTGACCCCGCTCTTCCGCTCCGATGCCTTCTTTGTCGCTCTGTACGACGAGCGCAGCAATGAACTCGAGTTCCGCCTTCAGGTCGATGAGGGGACCCGCGAAGCGCCGGACCGGCAACGGTTGGGGACAGGGCTCACTTCCTGGGTAATCCGGAATAAGAAACCCCTGCTGATCGCCGACTTCGATCGTATTCCTGAAGACGTCCCGCAACCGGAACTCTACGGTACTATGAAGATGCCCGCTTCCTGGCTTGGAGTGCCGATGCTGGTCGGAAATCGGGTGATTGGGGTGATCTGCATCCAGACCTATCAATCCCGCCCCTATGGAGGGGAAGAACAGATGCTGCTGACCACGATCGCCGATCAGATAGCGGTGGCAGTGCAGAATGCCAGGCTCTACGAAACCGTTGCCCGGGAATTGGCGGAACGACGGCACACCGAGCAGGATCTGCGGGAATCGGAGGAAAAGTTTCGCAACCTCGCCGAACAATCCCCTAACATGATTTTTATCAACAACGGGGGACGGGTGATCTATGCCAATCGGAAGTGCGAGGAGGTTATGGGCTATACCCGGGAGGAGTTTTATCAGAAGGAATTCAATTTCCTCTGTTTGATCGCTCCGGAAGATGCCGAACGGGTTAATGCTGCCTTTGGCAAACACTTGACCGGTGAAGAAATTCTCCCCTATGAGTACAGCCTGATCACTAAGACGAATCATCGTTTAGACGTGATCATCACCAGTAAGCTGATCAGTTATGAAGATCAGAAAGCTCTCCTGGGAATCATCACCGATATCAGCGCACGGAAGAGAACCGAACGATTGCTGCAGGCGCTGAACAGCGCCAGTTTAGCCATGCAGCAGGCTCAGTCGCCACAGACGATTTTCTCCACTGCGGGAGACCGGTTTAGGCAGTTCGGATTCTTTTCGGTGGTTTTCCTTCTTGATGAGGATGAACAGTCCCTCAGACCTCACTATACCAGCTACGATCCCACGTTAATGGAACGGCTCAAAGACTTGATCGGTGTCGGATGGCAGGAGATCTTCTTGCCGATAGAAGAAGGCACCGTGATCGAGCGGGTGGTGAAAGCAAGAGAGACCGTTTTCAGTACCGCCCTGGAGTCGTTTCAGCGTACCTTTCCGCAGCTTTTGGAAAGATCCCTCGACAAGATGATCGGACTCCTGCGGGTTTCCAAAGCCATCTCGGCTCCTTTGGTATCTGAGGACCGGGTTATCGGGATGCTGTCGGTCCAATCCGAAGATCTCAGTCCAGACGATATTCCTGCGGTAACCGCCTTTGCCAATCAGATGGCAACCGCCTGGCGCAAGATGAGATTGGTGGAAGATCTCAAGCAGAGTTTGACCGAGCTCCAGACGACGCAGGAACAGTTGCTGCAGGCACAGAAGATGGAGGCGGTGGGTAAGCTGGCGGGCGGGATTGCCCACGACTTCAACAACCTGCTTACGGCGATCAAGGGGTACACGGATCTGCTTCTGCGCCGGTTCAATGACGGCGATCCCTCGCACGGAGATCTCATGGAGATCAAGAAAGCCTCCGAGCAGGCGGCTCGTCTGACCCGCCAGCTCCTCGCCTTCAGCCGGAAGCAAGTCCTCCAACCCCGTGTCATAAATCTAAACGAAGTGATCGTGAAGATGCATGAGATGTTGCAGCGCCTGATCGGGGAGCATATCGAGTTGGTCGCGAAGTTGCAGGATGAACTGCATCCGGTAAAAGCCGATCCCGGGCAGATTGAGCAGGTCATTCTCAATCTGGTTGTCAATGCTCGGGATGCTATGTCTGACGGCGGGACCCTGACCTTGGAGACCTTTGATATTGAGGTGGGACAGAATCCCTCGGGTAGAAAGCTTGCTGTAAATGCCGGGGATTATGTTGCCCTTTCTGTGTGCGATACGGGCAGTGGCATGGATGGTGAAACCAGACGAAGGCTGTTTGAACCTTTTTTTACCACCAAAGAAACAGGGAAGGGAACAGGATTGGGTTTGGCCACGGTCTATGGAATTATTCGACAGAGCAATGGGACGATCCTTGTGGACAGCGAACCCGGACAGGGCACAACTTTTACGATCTACTTGCCCCGAGAGGAGGAGCAAAAGAAATCCCGGGTTCCCAAAACAAAAGCACGGGAGAAGCTCTCCGGTTCGGAGACGATCCTCCTGGTCGAGGATGAAGATATGGTTCGCCAGCTGGCGGAGAGGGTGTTCAAGGAGTACGGTTACACCGTTTTGGTATCCTCCAATGGCGTCGAAGCCCTGGAAATGGCTGCGAAACATACGGACTCGATTCAACTGATGGTAACCGACGTGGTTATGCCGGGAGGGTTGAATGGAAAACAGTTGGCCGATCGTATGGCTGCATCCCGACCGGAGATGAAGGTTTTGTATATATCCGGTTACACCGATGGAAGTCTTTTCTCAAGCACAGAGGGGGATGCTCAGGTACACTTGTTGGAGAAACCCTTCTCCCCCGTGGTTCTGGTTCAGAAGGCACGGGAGCTGCTGGACGGCGGGTAGAACCACCTCGGTTAGAACAGATACCCCATGGCGAAGGTCTTGTACAGTTGGCCGGCCAGCCAATTTTCCGGATGAGCTTTGCCGGCCTGCTTCATACGCATCGGGGAGTTGACGATCCTCATCTGTCTTTTCTCGAGCTGCTGATGTACATCCGGTTCGCGGAGGTTCATGTATTCGATGATGATCCCCTTTCGATAGTTCAGATGCACATATTCGATGGTACCGTCCCGGGAGGCCTTCATAACCATGCCCACGTGGGTCAAAGAATCGTTCCACCGCCCGTCTTCATCGCGGTCGTAGGTGTTGTCCCAGAAGATGATGTCCCCCGTTACGGGAAGCCGGGTTTCGTAGAGCAGATCCTTTGACTCGAGGCTTCGATACAGACGGGTAACGCCGTTTCCCTTGTACTTATTGAAATCACGGGCCAAGTCGATGCCCGCGTAGTAGTATATAGCCAGCACCGCTCCGGTGCAGTCCATGTTGAAGCGTTTTCCCCGAATGACCAACTCCCGTTTCCCCAGAACGTAATTGCCGCCCTCGGCAAGCTTCCGGCGGATATCTTCGGTTTCCCGAGCCGCCGGGGACAGAGAGGAACCTCGAGTAGGGGGTGGAGCCATGGATGCGCAGGACCAGAGCTGAAAGATAAATATGGCAGAGATGATGGAATATACCAATCGTCTCATTGTTCTAACTCCATTGATACTAGTAATATATCGGATGATGGAAGAAATCTTCTAACGAGACATAGGAAAATGCTTTTTCAGGACCTCACTCCGGATTTCTTCGGGAAGGAAGGATCGCTCTACGGTCTGCCTGTTGATCCGAAGAAAGTCCTCTTCCGAGAAACCGTACAGGCGGGAGCAGAGCTCGTATTCGTGAATCAGATCGATTCCAAAGAGATTGGGGTCGTCGGAGTTGATAGATACGGGAATCCCCGACCTGTAGAGGTGGGGCAAGGGGTGTTCTTCCAGCGAGGGGACCGAGTTGGTCAGCCAATTGGAAGTGGGGCATACTTCGAGCATCACAGCCAGCCGGCGGATACGCCGCAAGGTCTTCTCCTCCCCCCAAACCCGAATTCCGTGGCCGATCCGGGCTGGGTCGAACAGATCGAGGGTCCGTTCCACGGCGGCGGCACTGGTGTTTTCACCACTGTGGATGGTAATTCCCAAGCCGGCCTGACGGGCTTGCTGGACGAAGGGTAGAAAGTCTTCCGGATTACTGCGGTCCTCCGAATCGGCCAAATCAAAACCGCAGATCCGGTCGGCGTTCCTATAGCCGCTCCCGGCGTAGCGGATCAGGTCTTCCGTGGCCTGGCGATTTACCTCCAGATCAATGGTCCGGACCAGGATGCCGATCAGACCGACCTGAACCGGATAGCTGTTCATTCCCCTGGTTACGCCGTCCAGGACCGCTTCGATTATTTCATCGTTCCCGAGGTTCTTGCCGACGGAGATAAAGGGAGGAGCAAAACGGAGCTCGATCAGATGGATCCCGTCATGGAAAGCATCTTCCACGTTTTCGAAGGCGATTCGTTCGATCGCCTCGTAGCTGCAGAGAACCTGACGGATCGTTCCGAACGAATCGAGTACGGTCTGCAGGTCCTTCATCGGAGAGGTGATCGTGGCCTTCCGGCTCAATTCCTCCACAGAAGATGCTCCCGGATCGAGTTTGTATCGGGCAACCAGGTCGAGCACAGTTTGCAAACGAATACTGCCGTCCAGATGACGGTGAAGCTCCGCCTTCGGGAGTGCTTTGATCGTTTCTCTGTTCATCTTCTTTCTATTATTTCCGCACTATACCTCGTGCGGGTTCGGGGGGCAAGCGGCAAGCAGGAGCGAGCCCCCTGGCCGGGCACCCCCAAGCTTGAAATGGAGATGAAATCCAGATAGCATCCAATATGCATCTGACCACCCGCCAGATCATCTATCCCGAAGGGGACAGCCAGGAGGTCGAGCATACCCTGTCCATCAACCAACTGGTGGATATCAATGGTTTTCCTCTAGCGCCGCCCCTGCCGACGACACGGATGATCGTGTACCGGGTATTTAGGATTGCCACCGAGAACCTCAAAGGAGAGGACATCATTAGTTATTACCTCGAACAGTTGTTTCGAGATGAGATGGAGGAGTTTGTTGTATGATCCAGTTACCGATTTTTACCTCAGGAGCCGATAGCGGCAAGTTGTATACAGTTGCACCGAGCAAGATTATCGCCCTCGGCCTGAATTATCGAGATCACATCGCCGAAAGCGAATCTGTCAAAGTTCAAGGTTTCACTACGGAAATTCCCGAGGAGCCTGTTCTCTTCCCCAAGACCCCGAACACGCTGATCGGTCCGGAACAGCCGATCGTTATACCCGCCTTCGTTAACAGTTATGGCTTCGACGATGTCCGCGTAGACTACGAGGCCGAACTGGCGTTTTTCATTCTGGACCGCTGCAAGAACGTAGCGGCCGAGGACGCCTGGAAGCACATCTTCGGTTTCAGCTGCTATAACGACGTGAGCCAGCGCAATATCCAGAACTCGGACCGTTCCGGCTGGTTTCGGGGTAAGTCCTTCGATACCTTCGGACCGATCGGTCCTTGCGTGGTCCGTCGGGAGGATTTGGGAGATCCCCAGAACCTGAGTATCCGGTGCCGGCTGAACGGAGAAACAGTTCAGGATTCCAACACCCGGTTTATGATCTTTGCATTACCTATGATTCTCTCCTTTGTCTCCAGGAACTTCACTCTTGAGCCTGGAGACATCATCTCCACCGGAACGCCGAGCGGTGTAGGTCCGATGCGGGCCGGCGATGTGGTAGAGGTGGAGATCGAGGGTATCGGGATCTTGAGAAACTCCGTTGAGGACGAGTAAGCCCACTCCATGAACCAAGAAATTATCAACGACGATCACTGTTTCTGCTGCGGGAAAAAGAACAGTCGGGGTTTGCAGCTCAGCTTCCGCTATCCGGAGAAAGGGAAAGCGGAGACCGAATGCATCATTCCGGAGTATTTCACCGGCTGGAAGCGGATCACCCACGGCGGTTTTCTGGCTATGCTTTTGGATGAAACCATGGCCCACTCCTGCATCAGTGGAGACGTTACCGGCGTAACCGTGGATATGCAGGTCCGCTATCTCAAGCCGGTAGATGTAGGCGAGCAGATCCGGGTTGCCGGCGAAGTCACCCAGGTGAAATCCAGGATCATCGAGACCCAGGCCAGGGTTCACAACGCCGCCGGTGATATTGTGGCCAAAGGAAGCGCCCGCTTCTTAAAAGTCTAGAACCAGGCAAGGCCTGGGCTATCCAAAGGACCCGAAGCCGGTCGCAAAGTCCCGGTTGCCCCTGGAAACGATCGTCCGTTACGAGAAATGGTAGATCTTGGCCGCTGGCTGAGTGGAGTCGTTTAACCTACTTAGTGGTAACCTCGTGTACCGTGTCCCCGATGCGTACCTGTCCTGAGTATTCGTACTCCCCGGTAGCCAGGTCAATGACCAACTGGGCTGTGTACAAGTAGTCTCCCGCGTGCTCGCCGACGACGGCAAGGGAGCCGTCGAAATCGATGGTCACGATCTGTTCGTCTGTATCGATCGCGACGTAAGCGGTTAAGCTGCCGTTGACGATCGAGTTGGGAGCAAAGGGGGGCGTATAGTCGGTGAAAGTGAAGATGATTTCCCAGTTATAAGTTCCCTCCGGGTCCTCCGAATAGGACACGATATCCCATGTTAGGCCATTTTCCCCTGACCCGAAGGATTTGCTGGGAGGCGAGTACAGCTCCGTTGAATCGGCCGATCCCTCCATCAGAGCCTTGGCAAACTCCACGTCACTCATCCCCGACAGCTCGCAGGACATCAAGAAAACAAGCAGGATCAGACTGCCCACTGTTGCCAGTAGTAGTGTCTTTCTCATATGCTCTACCCCCATGTTTGTAGCGCTATTTGCTACTCCAAAATATATATCGGTGTGGACCGAAAATCAGGTCTATAGACTTTTTTGCCCCCAAAGCCACGAAAATGGGCCTCGGGGAAGCGGAACAAACCGGCAACATGTATCCGGGGTAATTTGACAGCGACAGCAATCGCCACCATAATCGGGATACCCCTGACGAAGCTAAGGGAAATCAAATAGATTCCGGGGGACTTCTCGAAACCTTTCATGGGAGGTCACTATGAAACGTCAGCTGCGCAATCTCATCATCGCCGGAGGCATTGTCGTGTTTCTGGCGGTTGTGTTGTTCGGTGCTTGGCTGTGGATCACCCGCTGGCCCTACCCGAAAACACGGGGGAAGATCACGCTGGAGGGGCTATCCGCCCCGGTGGAGATCTTTCGGGACCGCTACGGCGTTCCCCATATCTATGCCCAGACTTCGGAGGACCTGTTCTTCGCCCAAGGATTCGTTCATGCCCAGGACCGGTTCTGGCAGATGGAGTTCTGGCGGCGTTTGGGGAGCGGGCGTCTGTCCGAACTGTTCGGGGAAAAACTCCTGGAAACGGATAAATTCTTGCGCACCATGGGATTCTATGAAGCCGCCGAAGAGCAATTCGAAAAATATCCCAGGGAAACTCAAGAGTACCTGGAGTCCTACGCCGAAGGTGTCAACGCCTACATCCTCGATCGCCGGCCCGCACGACTGGGATTGGAGTTTGCCCTGCTCAAACTGCAGGGGGTGGATTTTGAGATCGAGCCCTGGGAGCCGGCCGATACCGTCAGCTGGGGCAAGATGATGTCGTATGACCTGGGAAGCAATTACGCTCGAGAACGTTTGAATCTGGCAGTTTTACGGAGCGCCGGCTTGAAGAAATGGGCTGATTTTTTTACCCCTTACCGAAAGGATATGCCCGTCATTATCAACGACGAAGAACTCGCCCAGTCCGGATTCCTCGTAGCCAAGGGTGAGGAAAAGCCGTTTCGTGTCTTCGGGTCTAACGGTGTCGGCTCGAATAACTGGGTGATCTCGGGATCCCGGACCGCAACGGGCAAACCTTATCTGGCCAACGACATGCATCTCGCACTACAGATGCCCTCGATATGGTATGAGATCGGGCTGCACGGCATCGATGAACAGGGCAACGTGGGCAGAACAGAAGCCTGTCCCTTTCACATGCGGGGCTACTCCTTCCCCGGTGTCCCGGGAGTCGTCGCCGGTCATAATGACCGCATCGCCTGGGGTCACACCAATCTGCCCGGGGATGTACAGGATCTGTACATCGAGCGTATCAATCCGGAGAATCCCGATCAATATGAAGTAAACGGTGAATGGGTGGATATGGAGATCCGCTACGAAACAATCAAGATGCACAAAGAGGAGGAGCCCTATGTGTTGCGGGTCCGCCACACCCGGCACGGACCGATCCTTACCGATTTGGCCTCCTGGGAGGAGCTCAATACTTTCTTTGTCCTTCCGGAGGCAGGCAGGGAATTTCCGGAAAATGTAGGATTCACCGTCCTCGCCTTGCGCTGGACCGCCTTGGAACCGGGGCATCTCCACCAGGCGATTTTCATGCTCGACAAAGCCCGGAATTGGGAGGATTTCCGGGATGCCCTGCGCTACTGGGACGTTCCCGCTCAGAATATCGTCTATGCCGATGTGGAGGGGAATATCGGCTATCAGGTCCCGGGAATATATCCGATCCGTGCCAAGGGCAATGGTCTGGCCCCCGTCCCCGGGTGGACCGATGAATACGAGTGGCAAGGCTACATTCCCTTCGAGCAGCTGCCCTACGTCTACAATCCCGAGAAGGGCTACATTGTCACGGCCAACAATCCGATTACAACCCCGAACTTCCCGATCCCTCGAGGAAGCGACTACGCCTATGGGTATCGGGCCAGACGTATTGGTGAGATGATCGAAGGGGATAGTGACGGGATCACATCTGAAGATATCGCAAAGATACACGGGGATACCTTCGATCAAGCGGCTTATGAGATCGTTCCTTATCTTGAGGGATTAGATCTTCGGGGTGAACAGGAGAAACCGCCGGAGGGAGAAAGCGAGAAGGAACGGGAAAAGCGGGTGCGGAGAGAGCAGGAAGAACTGGAGGCTCTGGAAAACGCGAGAGAACGTCTGTTTGCTTGGGACAAACGCATGGAAATGGACAGTTCCGAGGCGGCACTCTACGCCCATTTTTTCATCAAGCTGGTGGAGGAGACGTTCAAGGACCAGTATCCGGAGAGCAACTGGCCGCCCCGCTTGAATGGTCGCTTTCAGAATGCGTTCTACTATATGTTGCCTGACCCAGGGAATACCTGGTGGGACGATCTGCGTACACCGGACCAACAGGAGACCCGGGATGATATCTTGGTGCGGGCGTTCCGTAAAGGTTATCGGGCAGCGGTCGATCAACTGGGAGACAAGCTCGATTCCTGGGAATGGGGAGATATCCATACCGCCGAGTTTCGCAATGCCACCTTCGGTGAATCCGGGATCGGGCCGATAGAAAAGATATTCAACCGCGGCCCATTTGGACTGAGAGGAGGCGGCACCCAGGTAAGTGTGGCGCTGTGGGATATAGAAGAACCATGCAAGGTCTACCACATCGCCTCCCAGAGGGCCATCTACGATCTGGGTAGTCTGAGCGATTCTCTCCTGATCCACCCAACGGGACAGAGCGGACACCCGACCCACCGCCACTACGACGACTACATCGAGCCGTGGCGGCAGATCGAGTATCACCCCAGTCTCTGGGAACGCAGTGCCGTGGAGAAGGCCTCCCGGGAGCGGCTTTTGCTGAAACCGGAGGACGAGAAATAAAAACGGACTGGATTATTTCCCTCATACTTGAGATCTTCTGAAACGATTAGTATTTTTCTCTTAGGAAGCAGAGTATGCACTTAGAAAAGATAGAATACGGGACCGATACATTAACCGTAGAATTGCCCGTTTTGTGTGACAGCAAACAGATGCGTCCGGTCCGAACACTAGCTGATCCGGCAAAGGAAATTCGCCGTTCGTACAAGCAGCCGATCGACTCGCCACCGTTGTTCGAGATAGCTCGGAAAAAACTGAAGAGCAGGGCAGATTCCCGGGCGGTGATCGTCGTGTCTGATAATACTCGCCCGGTACCGTACAAAGGTGAGAAGGGAATCTTAGTACCTCTTCTTCAAACCCTGAAAGAAGCGGGGTATTCCGAAGATAGAATCACCCTGCTAATCGGCAAAGGATCGCATCGTGACATGACCGATGCCGAAGTCGAAGCAATGCTTGGAATTCAGGAGGCGGGTTTTGACGTACTTGTTGCTCAGCACAACTATGAAGACGAGAATAATCTTATCTATGTCGGTAAGACCAGTAGAGGGTCGCCGGTTCGTATAAACAAGCTCTACGTCGAAGCGGATTTGAAGGTGGTCACGAGCTTGGTGGAGAGTCATTTCATGGCTGGAGCGTCAGGCGGCAGAAAGGCGATCTGCCCGGCGATTACCAGTAAGGAGACACTGCGAATCTTCCATGGCCCTGAAATTCTTGAGTCTCCACATGCAGCTGATTTGGTGTTGGACGGAAATCCCTGCAACGACGAAGCTGAGCAGGCAGCTAAGTTGGTCGGATGTGACTTCGCGGTTAACGTCACCCTGGATGCGGCGAAAAATATTACTGGAATGTTCTCCGGAGATATCTTTGCCTCTCATCGGGCGGCTGTGGACAAGATACGGGAGTACGTGGTGATTCATCTACAGAAACGTTATGACTTGGTGCTGATACCGGCAGGTTTCGTCGGTGTGAATCACTACCAGACCGCCAAAGCCGCCATCGAAGCGTCGAGAGCTGTAAAACCAGGAGGTATGATTATAATAGTAGCTAGACATAGCGACCCCGATCCAATTGGCAGTGAGGATTATAAGAAAACTCTCGCGTTACTGAAACGTGTGGGACCCAGTCGATTTCTTCAGACGATCAAGTCCACGGATTGGGTCTTTACCCATGACCAGTGGGAAACTCAAATGTGGTGCAAAGTTCTGAACGTGATCGAGGATGAGAAAAACCTGATCTACTGCAGTTTGGAGATCCCTGAAAACGATTATTCTATTCTTCCCTGTGTTCCCGGGCATGCTTTTCTGAGCACCGAAGAGCTCAAGCGGACGAACAACCCGGAGGGTCTAATGCAGCAAATCGTTGAACGATCGGTAGCTGCAGCTATCCAGCGTCTACAGAAGAAACTGGGAACGGACCCAGAGGTTCTATTTCTGAAGGATGGTCCCTATGGAGTACCGGAGGTACTCCCGTAGACCTACACTGCTGTTAGCAATCTGTAAGATATGTTGCTTAGAAAACCAAGCAGCCTAAGCAGGGAGATCGTATATGCCCGTTGACAAGGAATGGTTGAAACGAGCAGCCGATATCGTAGGGCTCGATGGAATACTCACCGATGCATCAGACCTGGAAGCCTACGGTCACGACGAGTATGCCTTGGAGACCTACGTTCAGTCACCGAAAGCCGTGCTCAAGCCATCATCGGAGGAGCAGGTCGCCCGTATCGTGAGGCTCTGCACAGAGACCGGGGTTCCCGTCACGGCCCGCGGCGGCGGCACCGGATTATCCGCGGCCTGCGTGTCCGATCCGAAAGGCGTCGTTCTGTCCCTGGAGCGCCTAAACAAGTTGATCGAGGCCGACCCGGGTAACTATGCGATCACGGTGCAGGCCGGAGTCACCCTCGAGCAGATCAACAAGGCGGCGGAGGACATCGGGCTGTTCTTTCCTCCCCATCCGGGGGATGAGGGCGCTATGGCCGGGGGTATGGTGGCCACCAATGCCGGGGGGGCCCGGGCGGTGAAGTATGGTACGATTAAACGCTTCGTGCTCGGCCTTCAGGTGGTGACGGCCTCAGGGCAGATCGTAGAGCTGGGCGGGAGTTTCATGAAGGCCAGTATCGGCTACGGCCTGATGGAGCTGATGATCGGTTCGGAAGGTACCCTTGGTGTCATCACCCGGGTTACCCTGGCCCTTCTGCCCAAACCCGGTTCGATCCAGACGCTGTTAGCCCCTTTTGAAACCGTCGGTGCCGCGATCGAGAGCGTCCCGGCGATACTGAACCGGGGGATCATCCCCTTTGCCGTCGAGTTCGTGGAACAGTCGGCCATTGCCTGCGCCGAGAGGCTGGTGGACAAGAGCTGGCCGGCACGTCAGAGCCCGGCTTCCCTGCTGCTGATGCTCGACGGTCCGGATGAAGATATCGTTCTCTCCCAGGCTGAGGCGATCGGCGAGGTGATGGAGGAGCGGGGAGCTCTTGACATCCTTCTGGCCGACAGCAGGGAACGCCAGGAAGAGATCCTCGGCATCCGCAGCATGATCTACGAGGCTCTGAGGCCGGGCACGGTGGAGCTGTTCGATGTCTGTGTGCCCCGATCCCAGATCGCAGGACACGTGGAGTTCGTCCACTCCCTCGAAGAGAAATACCAGGTGCCGCTGCCGACCTACGGCCACGCCGCCGACGGCAATGTTCATACCAACTTCATGCGTACCCGGATCACCGACGGGCTGCTGGGCGAGGAGATCCCCGACTGGCCGTCGAAACACGAGGCCGTACGCCGAGAAATTTTTGACGATGTAATCCGACGTAAAGGGAATATCTCCGGAGAGCACGGGATCGGCCTGGCCAAACGAGACTACCTGATCAACAACATCGGCGAGACCAATGTCGCGCTGATGCGCTCGATCAAGAAGGCTCTCGATCCGAAGGGGATCCTCAACCCGGGGAAGATCTTTTCTTTGTAGATCAACAGATCCACCGCAACTGACGACGGACATCGAAGCGAACTATAAAAAGTTTTATCTGGACTCATCGCCGTTTCTTTTTCAGCGGAATTGCCGCCGTTGCCTCCAGCGCCGTTGCTGCGAATTAAAGTTGACTATTTTTATAATATTTATGATCTTTTAATAGGATTAAAAAAGCTATATAGGAGAAATCATATGAACCTGCAGAGAAAAACACTGATAGTCAGCCTTTCAATCCTCCTTGCCATGGGCACCGGAGGCCTTGTTTTCGCCCAGGATGCCCTCGATCCGGGCAAGACCAATATAACCTTCACCGGACCGAACGGAGTAACCTTGCGGGGATACTTGGCTACGCCGGGAGGCAGCGGACCTTTCCCCGGGGTGGTTATGGTCCATGAGTGGTGGGGATTGAATTATGATACCACAGTGCTTGCCGACGCTTTGGCCAGAGAGGGCTTCGTAGTGCTGGCTGCGGATGCTTTTCGCGGAAGCGTAGCCCAGACTCCAGCGGACGCCCGGAAGCAGGTAACCGAAACTCCCCGCGAGCAGATCGCCGCGGATCTGGATGCGGCACTGGATTTTCTTCGCTCTCACCCCCAGGTCGAATCGGACAACGTCGCCTCCCTGGGCTTCTGCTTCGGAGGCACCCAGTCCATGTACATGGGCACGCGTAATCCGGAATTGGCAGCCGTGGTTATCTTCTACGGCAGTGGACCGATCCAAACCGCCGATCAGCTGGGCAGCATGAGGGAAGCCGGACCCGTCCTGGGGATCTACGGTAAAGAGGACGGCGGCATCCCCGTTGATCAGGTACGCAACTTTGAAGACGCTTTGGATGCTCGAGGTGTGGAAAATACCATCACGATCTATCCCGGCGTCGGCCATGCCTTCGTGAAGAGCAACACCTACCAGGCAGGCGGTGCACCGGAGCAGGCATGGAAACAGATGGTGAATTTTCTTGACGACAC
>Ga0315553_10002344_pt1 | contig 15225 bp, 14 predicted proteins | sample SalMarSW160140MG_FD_203099 | JGI IMG/M metagenome (GOLD analysis project Ga0315553, IMG submission 203099) | Salt marsh sediment microbial communities from the Plum Island Ecosystem LTER, Massachusetts, United States - Salt Marsh Sediment SW1601-40 ... | reverse complement strand
AGATTGCTCAATTCCTGCTTCAAGTACTTCGTCACCCTCAGCCAACTTTGGAACTCCTCTACATGTATTCAGCCACTGAGCTGCTCAACAATGTTGAGAGGCAACTGAGCGAAGAAATAGCTTTAGCGTAGTCCATTCGTTTGGGGCCAATCACTCCCACAATGCCACTGGCCTTGTCAGGTATCCCATACTGGCTGGCTAGTAAGCTCAAGTCCTGCAGCGCCGGTTCCGGGTTTTCTTCGCCAATGACTACCTTCACCTCTCCCCTGCTGGGTTCTTGGCTAAATATATTTCTAAGCCAATCCTCTCCTTCCAGAACTTCTAGAATTCCCACTATTCTAGGACTGTTGGCAAACTCAGGTTGACTCAGCATCAGACGCAGCCCTTCAAGATAAGGCTCACCATAACCTAGCTTATCTTGGGCACCCATAATTTCTACTAAGGATTCAGATATCTGCCTTTCTTCAGAAGGCAGTCCCTCTCTCTTGGCTAAGATCTCGCTGCCGGTCATCCCGCCGTACACAGAAGTGAGTTTGTTAGCTAGCTTCGTTAATTCGTCTTGGCTAACCTTTCTATCAAAAGATAAGACCTGCCGTCTGACTTTTGCTTCATACAAGACCACGATCAGCAAAGCCATGAAATCCTGCAAAGCTACTAAATCGAGATGCTTGAAGCGGCAACGAACCGCTTTGGGAGTGGTTATTACTACCAGATTGCGAACAAGACGCGCTAGAAGCGCCGCCACCGTCCTTAACCATTGCTCTAGCTCTTCCTTTGCTTCCTGAGATATCTGATGAACCAGATACTGTTCAACACGGGGGAGTTTAATCTCTTCCCCTATCAATTCCACATAGTAGCGGTAAGCCTTATCAGTCGGTATGCTTCCAGCCGAACGATGAGGATGGATGACGTATCCTTCTCGTTCCAGGTACGCTGTATCATTGCGGATGGTAGCCGGGCTCACCTTCAAGCCATGCTTTTCCACAATAGCGCTTGAAGCTACCGGCGCTGCCCTGGTGATATAGTCTTCAATTATCACCCTGAGAACAGTTTCTCTTCTTTCTGTCACAGCCATTTAGCACTCTCCGCTTTCGATTGCTAAACAGATTAATCTATCACTATAAACACGTTCTGTCAATGATAGCGTGGCAACCCCTTGAAATGTGTTTTTCTTATTGACCGAGAGCGGAATATTAGGTACCATTATAACACGAACGTGAAAACCAACAAGGCATTTTCCTCGATGCAGCCTGATAGCGAAGTAGCTCGAATCCTAAGGTTGGAGGCCGAAAGGCAAGCAAACAGTATAAATCTTATCGCCTCTGAAAACCACGCCAGCCGGGCAGTGCTTGAAGCCCAGAGCTCCGTGCTAACCGACAAATATGCCGAAGGATACCCCGGACATCGCTATTATGGCGGTTGTCTCTATATAGACGAAATTGAAGATTTAGCTGTCGAAAGAGCTAAGAAGCTATTCAAGGCCCAACATGCCAATGTCCAGGCTCACAGTGGGGCTCAAGCCAACATGGCGGCCTATTCAGTCTTATTGGAGCACGGTGATACTGTCATGGGGATGAGCCTCAGCCATGGCGGGCATCTCACTCACGGCTCTCACGTCAATTTCTCAGGAAAATGGTATAACGTTGTCCCTTACGGAGTCGACCGTAAAAGCGAGATGCTTAACTACGATGAGGTCGAGAGGTTAGCTTTGGCCCATAACCCCAGGCTGATTATAGCTGGAGCCAGTAGTTACTCCCGCATTATTGACTTTGAGAGGCTGCGCTATATAGCTGATAAGGCAGGCGCTAGGCTATTGGTTGATATCGCTCACACAGCGGGGATCGTAGCCGCCGGACTTCATCCCTCCCCTGTGCCCTATGCTCACGTTACCACTTCTACCACGCAAAAGACGCTGCGGGGTCCGCGGGGTGGCTTTATTTTGTGTGATCAGGAGAGGGCCTCAGCTATTGACGCTGCAGTTTTTCCGGGGATGCAGGGTGGTCCCTTCATGCATATCATCGCTGCCAAAGCTGTGTGCTTTTGTGAAGCTATGCAGCCCGAGTTCGTTGACTACCAGAAGTCAGTGCTGGAGAATGCTCGGGTTCTGGCTTCTGAACTCCAGAGATATGGGATGCGCGTTGTTTCCGGGGGTACAGACAACCACATTGTCCTTGTCGACCTTTCTCCCCAAGGGATAAGCGGGAGGGATGCCGAACACGCTTTGTGGAGCGCAGGTATCTCGGTAAATAGAAATACCATTCCGTTTGATCCCAAGCCTCCAGTGATTACCAGTGGTATCAGGATGGGTACGCCGGCGGTTACCACGAGAGGTTTTGGCACAGAGGAAATGAAGCGCATTGCTTCCTTCATTGCCAAAGTGCTTTCTCCTTCTGGGGACAGGCAGGCACAAAAACAAGTTTGCCAGGAAGTGCGAGAGATGTGCCAACAGTTCCCGATTCCTGGGTTGGCATAACACGTCCCTTGTTCGGTTAGTTTTTTGCTGGCACTTCCTAAGAAACGGCGATGATTTCGTGCTATAATTCAGTATCTCCATGACTATCTTTGAAAAACAGAATTTTCCATGGGATATCGGATGGCTGAGAGGTAATTATGGAAGAATTAAGAGTATTTAGCGGCAGTGCCCACCCTGCCTTAGCAAGGGCTGTGTGTGATTACTTAGACATACCTCTGGGGGAGGCTGAGGTCTTCGAGTTTAGCAATGAGAACATTTTTGTGCGCATCCTCGAGAATGTCCGGGAGCGGGACGTCTTTATCGTTCAGCCCATTTGTTCTCCTGTTAACAGAAGTCTGGTCGAGTTGCTTATCATTCTTGATGCTTTCAGGAGAGCTTCAGCGGGGCGCATCACGGCTGTCGTTCCCTATTATGCCTATAGCCGCACTGATAAGAAGGACCAGCCCAGGGTTCCCATAACCGCCCGCTTGATTGCGGACCTAATTACTACGGCTGGAGCGAATAGATTGCTGACAGTGGATCTCCATGCCCCTCAAATTCAAGGGTTCTTCACCATACCTGTGGATGAGCTCACCGCCCGGCCCATGTTGACTCAGTATTTCAAGGAAAAAGCTCTGGATAAGCTGGTAGTCGTTGCCACTGATATTGGTATTTCCAAAGCAGCCCGCGATGTCGCTGCCAAGCTTGGAGCCCCCCTGGCTATCATGGAAAAGAGGCGCATGGGCAATGTTGATACCAGTGAAACCCTCAACGTAATTGGCGAAGTTGAGGGAATGAGTGCCCTAACAGTTGACGATGAGATTGATACCGCTGGTTCTCTGGTCGGAGTTGTGAATGCCCTAATGAAGCAAGGTGCTACTGAGATTTATGCCTGCTGCACTCACCCCGTTTTCTCTGGTCACGCTATCCAGAGGATAGCCGCCAGCCCGGTGAAAGAGGTAGTGGTTACCGATACTATGCCTGTCAGCGACGAAAAAAGAATAAACAAGATCACAGTCTTGTCCATAGCCCCGCTTATCGGGGAAGCCATTCATCGCATCCACACTGGCTTATCAGTAGGGGCTATGTTCGAGGGATGACGCCAACAATACAAGTAAGTGTTGGGAAGTATTAAACCCTAAGCACGAAATACTAGACAATAGCAAGGCTCAAGAATCCAAGGACGGAAACAGAGAAGATGCTGGATTTGGGGCATTGATATTTTGGACTTGTTTAGGGATTAGAAATTAGAATTTAGGATTTTGTCTTTCGATGGTTAAGTGGCTTAGCAGTCTGATTGATTCCAATGAGAAAGAGCTGAAGCGACTTCAGCCTCTGGTTGGCGCTATAAACTCGCTCGAGCCTGACTTCGAAAAGCTCAGAGATGCCGAACTTCGGGCCAAAACCGATGAATTCAAGGCTCGGCTGAAGGATGGGGAGAATCTGGATGAGATTCTGCCCGAGGCTTACGCTGCTGTTAGAGAAGCAGCCAAGCGAACCATAAAGCAGAGACATTTCGATGTCCAGCTAATAGGGGGAATCGTCCTTCACCAAGGTAAGATAGCCGAGATGAAAACGGGTGAAGGAAAAACACTGGTAGCTACTCTGCCTGTCTACCTCAATGCCCTCACGGGACAGGGCTGTCATCTGGTTACCGTGAATGACTATCTCGCCAAGCGGGATTGCTACTGGATGGGTCCCGTTTACAATGTCCTGGGTGTAAGCGTGGCCTGCATTAATGCCCAGCAAGCCGCCGGTCAATCTGCCCCTTCCTATATCTATGACCCCAGCTATGAGTCGGAAGACCAGAAGTGGAAATTTCTTCGCCCTATCACCCGCCGCCAGGCTTATGAGGCAGATATAACTTATGGCACCAATAATGAGTTTGGTTTCGATTACCTTCGAGATAATATGGTCTGGGATTTGTCCCAATGTGTCCAGCGTCCCTTGGCCTATGCCATCGTGGACGAGGTTGATAACATTCTTATCGACGAAGCCCGTACACCGTTGATTATCAGCGGGGCTGCCGAAGAAGCAACTCAGAAATATTACGCCTTCGCCCAGCTAGCCTCCCGCCTCAGCAAAGACGCAGACTATACAATGGAGGAGCGAACACGCGCAGTCCACCTTACCGAGATGGGCATGAACAAGATGGAGAAGATGCTTAAGCATGAGGGCTTGCTCAAAGCACCTGACCTTTATGACCCTTCTAATTACTTTCTCACTCAATATCTGGACAGTGCTCTCAAAGCTCATGCCCTGTTCAGGAGAGACAAGGACTATGTGGTCAAGGATGGGCAGGTCATCATCGTGGATGAGTTCACGGGCAGGTTGATGTTCGGCAGGAGGTATTCTGAAGGACTGCATCAAGCCATTGAAGCCAAAGAGAGGGTAAAGATTCAACGAGAATCAGTTACGTTAGCCACTATCACCTTCCAGAACTACTTCCGCATGTATCAAAAACTGGCGGGGATGACCGGTACTGCGGCTACGGAAGCCGAGGAGTTCCACAAGATTTATGAGCTGGAAGTCTTAGTGATCCCTACAAACAAGCCCTTGATCCGCAGTGAATACCCTGACCAGATTTACAAGGATGAGAAAAGTAAATTTGCTGCCGTAGCCAGGGAAATCAAGCAGTCAAATGACCAGAAAAGGCCAGCCCTCATCGGCACAACCTCTATCGAGAAATCAGAATATTTATCTGACCTCTTGAAGAGAAATGGCATAGCCCATCAGGTATTGAACGCCAAGAATCATGAAAAGGAGGCGGTTATAATCGCTCAAGCCGGACGTCTCGGGGCGGTAACCGTAGCCACGAATATGGCCGGCCGAGGTGTGGATATTATACTTGGTGGCAATCCCGAGGGACGTGACTCAGTCGAATGGCAGAAAGAGCATAGCAAGGTGGTTGAGCTGGGCGGGCTCCATATTGTGGGCACCGAGCACCACGAAGCCAGACGCATTGACAATCAGCTTCGGGGAAGGGCAGGGAGGCAGGGAGACCCCGGCAGTTCGCGTTTCTATGCATCTATGGAAGATGAGATTGTTCGCCGGTTCGGCGGCGACCGTGTCAAGGGGATTATGCAGTGGGCAGGTATGGATGAAAATACCCCCATTGAGCATTCCTTCGCCACTAAGGCTATGACCAATTCCCAGGTCCAGACCGAAGGATACCATTTCAATATTCGTAAACACCTTGTGGAATATGACGATGTCGTCAACAGGCACCGCGAGGTGATTTACGCCGAGAGAAAGAAAATCCTCAGTGGCGCCGACCTCAAGGCAAATATAACGTCTATGGTCCAGGATGAAATCCAAGGCCTGGTAGCCAGGCGTCTCAGCAATGTTAGCTACGAGCGGGCAGAAGAGAAGCAATCTAATCTGGCTGGCTTGCTTGAGGACGTATCCATCATCTTCCCCCTGCCTCCGCAGTTCAGAAGCGATGGGCTTTCTGAACTCAGCGCCCAGCAAATCAAAGAAAAATTGACCGATTATGCCATCGAGCTTTACACCCAGCGGGAGCAGGAGCTAGGCCCTGATAATATGCGAATAGGGGAGCGACTGGTAATGTTGCGAGTTATTGACCGGTTATGGATGGAGCACCTTACTGAAATGGAGCATCTGCGTCAGGGGATAGGTCTGCGGGCTGTTGGCCAGGAGCAGCCGCTGGTGGTGTATAAGAGGGAAGGTCATGCCTCTTTTGAAGCCCTCTTAGCGGGCATTCAGCATGACGTTGCCCATAGTATTTACCACGTCGGTCTTGCCAAGAAAGCTCCGCAAGCAAAGAAGGAAACGGTTCCTGTGGGCAAAAGGGTCGGACGTAACGACCCCTGCCCTTGTGGCTCAGGCAAGAAGTATAAGCACTGCTGCGGTAAGTAATTGGTCTCCAAAAATCCCCCTCTTGAGATAAGAGGGGTTAGGGGAGTTATGAGAGAGACACTGTGCCTCTCCCTCGATGGGGGAGGTTAAGGAAATATCTTGAAATTCATTGAAGGAGGAGGGTGCGATGCCGATTTATGAGTATAAATCAAAAAACGGTGCTCACTGCAAGCTGTGTAGGAACAAGTTTGAGGTCAGGCAAGGGATAGATGATGAACCGCTGACAAGATGCCCCGAATGCGGCGCTGAGATAGGGAGGGTCTTTTCTCGCCCATTCCTCGGTCGAAGAGAGTCCTTTAACCACGAAGGCCCTTTGAATTATTTGGAGGACGAGGACGATGAATTAGGGCTGGAAGAGGACCTCGCCGAAGACGAAGTCTGGGAGTGAGGGAGAGGATGTAACTCAAAAGAGTCAGACTTTCTTCGAACATGGTGAGCTTGATTGGGAGTGGATAAGGGAGAGGATTAGGGCATAGACAGTGTTCGCTGTTTATCTTGGGCACTGTTTAGGCAGCTACTAATCAGTGCTAGAAGTGTGATTTGCTCAATGCGCTAAAGAAGCGAAGGAGAGAAGCCCAGCTTGTGTAGCTAATATATTTACAGAAATCGATTAAAAGGAGGAAATCGTGTCGCAAAAAGTAACCAAGGAAGAGCTTCTGGCCAAAGCGAAGAAGCCAGCGGAAGATGCAATGAAATTGCATGCATTCTATCGGGGGAAGATGCAGACTGTGCCAAAATGCCAGGTCCGTGATTTTAATGATTTTGCCATCTATTATACCCCCGGTGTTGCTGAGCCCTGCCGGGCGATAAAGGCAGACGAGTCGAAATTTGCAGAGTTCACTAACAGATGGAACACTATAGCTGTTGTTTCGGACTGCACCAGGGTGCTGGGGCTCGGGGATATCGGTCCTAAGGCGGGCTATCCCGTAATGGAAGGAAAGTGCTTATTGTTCAAATACCTTGGTGGTGTAGATGCTGTGCCTATTTGTTTAAATACTAAAGACCCTGATGAGATCATCCAGGCAGTTAAATGGCTGCAGCCATCTTTCGCCGGCATTAACCTGGAAGATATTGCCAATCCTAAGTGCTTCTACATTCTTGATCGCCTAAGGGCGGAAGCCGAGATTCCGGTATGGCATGACGACCAGCAAGGAACAGCTACAGTAATGCTGGCCGGGTTGCTAAACGCTTTGAAGATTGTGGGCAAGAAGATGAGTGAGGTGAGGATTGTCCTCATGGGTTCGGGGGCAGCCAACGTGGCTTCTGCCAGGCTTCTTTTCGCCAGCGGGGCCAGGCCTGAGACCACTATGGTGGTTGACAGCAAAGGCATCCTTCATCCCGGGCGGAGAGATATAGCTGAGAAGAAAGAAGAGTATGCCGATAAGTGGCGGTTCTGCCAGACTACCAATGGTGAGAAAAGGACTGGCGGTTTAACTGAGGCATTGCGAGGCGCTGATGTACTTATCTCCTATTCCAAGTCAGGGCCTGGAGTAATTTTGCCTGAGCAAGTCAAGGTGATGGCGAAGGATGCTATATGCTTCATTTGCGCCAATCCTATACCCGAAATCTGGCCCTGGGAAGCCAAAGAGGCAGGAGCTAGAATTGTAGCCACTGGCAGGTCCGATTTCCCCAACCAGGTAAATAATTCCGTGGGTTTTCCCGCTATATTTCGTGGCGTTCTCGATGTCGGAGCGAAGACTATCACCGACGATATGTGCATTGTAGCTGCCCGGTCACTGGCGAAGTATGCCGAAGAGCGCGGCATGAATGAGGATCACATCGTACCGACAATGGGGGAGCCGGAAGCTTTTGTTCGCGAAGCAGTAGACGTGGGAATGGAAGCTCAGAAGGAAGGAATTGCCTCGGTTAAGATTAGCCCTGAGGATTTGCGCAAGAAAGTTGAGTCTATGATAAATATGGCCAGGGCAACCCACGATGCCTTGGTAAAGGCAGGCTGTATCCCTCCAGCCGTGACCGATTAAGAGGGCTTGCGGGCTCGTGCTCCAATGTGCTTTTCCCTTGTATAGACGCTCGGCCACAATTCTGAAGCCAAGTCCTGAGCATCTTCACGATTTGTCATAAAGTGACTAACACTATCGGCAATATGATACAATGCGCACCAAAAAGGAGCTCTCGCTTTGCAGACAGTTGAAGTCAGCCACATAATCAAGTCATTCGCCGATAAGGTCGTGGTCAACGACCTGTCTTTCTCTGTCAGTCAAGGCGAGATATTGGGCCTGATTGGTCCTAACGGTGCCGGCAAGACTACCACCATCAGGATGATGATGGATATCATCAAGCCGGACTCGGGCGATGTGACTATACTCGGCGAGAAACTGAGCGAGGCTACCAAAAATAAGCTCGGCTACCTTCCTGAGGAAAGGGGACTGTATAGAAAGCTGGGAGTCCTCGACTCCATCATCTATCTTGCCTCCCTCAAGGGTGTGGACGCGCGCTCAGCTGAGGAAAGAGCCGACGAACTGCTTAATCAGACCGGTATGTTGCCCCACAAAAGGAAGAAGATTGAAGAGTTGAGCAGGGGTATGGGACAGATTATCCAGTTCATCGTTAGTATTATCCACGACCCGGAACTGGTTGTTCTGGACGAACCCTTTGCCGGGCTGGACCCTGTCAACGCTGAGCTACTTAGAGGGATGCTCTTTAACCTGCGGAGTCAGGGCAAAGCTTTAATTCTGAGCACACACCAGATGAATGAAATTGAAGAACTATGCGACCGCATATTGATGATCAACCACGGACGCTCGGTCCTGTATGGGAATCTGACTAAAATCAAGTCCAAGTATAGAAGCAATTCGGTCCTGCTTGAGTTTGTGGGAGAGCTGGGAGAAGTGCCTGGAGTAACCGAGAAACGCACCCACAAAGGCTACGTCGAGCTGGTCCTTGATGGAAATACAACTCCCCAGCAAGTCCTGGAACGATTGGTAACTGCTGGGATAACAGTCAATCGCTTTGAAATAGCTACTCCTCCACTTAACGAAATATTTTTGAAGGTAGTCGGTGAGGCCCATGAATAAGACGCTTCTGATATTTAGGCATGAATTCCGGCACACGGCAAGGAGGAGAGGCTTCATCGTCATGACCCTTATCGTGCCACTCATAGCCCTCCTGCTAATAGGAGTTTTCCAGCTCGTATCAGGAATTGCCAGGCCGACAGTGGAAGTAGCGAACATTGGATATGTGGATGAGTTCGGTGGATTCCAGGAGTATACCAGTCAGGGAAACATAACGCTGGTCCGCTTTGACACATCGGGTGATGCGACGGATGCGCTGATCAGTGGTGATATTAGCGAGTATTTTGTCATTCCGCAGGGCTATATTTCTACTGGGCTGGTCAACCGTTATACCCTGGAGAAACAGCTTGCGGCGTCGCCTGCTATAACGGCGGCGATTAACAATTTCCTCTTGAGCAATCTGTTGGTGGGGAAGGTGCCTGCAGCCACCATAGCCAGGATTGAAGCGCCTTTGAATCTGGTTACCACCAGGCTCACCGAAACTGGTGCCGTGGCTCCAGAGCAAGGCGGATATGGGAGCTTGATTATTCCATTTGTCTTTGGCATTCTACTGGCGCTCTCTATCATTTTCTCCTCTACTTATCTGCTGCAGGGGCTGGGCGAGGAGAAAGAGAATCGCCTTATAGAGATATTGTTGTCGTCTGTGTCCGCCCGGCAATTGCTCACCGGCAAGGTCTTAGGCATTGGTGCTGCCGGGCTGGTGCAGGTAGGCGTCTGGGTAATCTCAGCACCATTCCTGTTGAACTTGGCTTCCTCATCCGTTGGCGGCTTTATCAGCACGATACAATTACCAGCCAACTTCATTGCTCTGGCCGTGGTATATTTCATCCTCGGCTACTTATTTTTCGCCGTGCTTTCGGCGGCTATCGGCGCCATCAGCTCCGGTTCCCGCGAAGGGCAACAACTGATCGGGGTTTTTACAATTCCTTTGCTTATACCCCTCTGGTTCACATCTTTGATAATGTTCTTCCCAGACAACCCAGCTTGGGTTTTCTTTACCATTTTCCCTCTCTCGGCTCCCGTGGAAGTGATGATAAGGCTGGGTGTGAGTGATATACCTGCCTGGCAACTGGTTGCCAGTATAGCAGTGCTGGTGCTCTCCATAGTTGGAATCTTGTTATTGACCACCAGGGTTTTCAGGACCTATCTCCTCATGTATGGGAAGAGGCCCGGCATCGGGGAAGTTATCCGAAATCTCAGGAGCGGATAGGCTATCTTGAACTTAAGCTTCAGCTGCGCCGCATTCACCTGCTTGGCCTTTAAGCGTTTCCACAGCATGGGGCATCGCCGGCAGTATCACTTGAAGGCACTCGCGTACTGCCTTGGGACTTCCCGGCAGGTTGATAATTAGGCATTTGCCGCGAGTGCCCACCACTGCTCGACTGAGCATGGCATGTGGAGTCTTCTTGAGGCTCTCAGCCCTCATCGCCTCGGCAAAACCGGGGACAATTCTATCCACCACGGCCAGAGTCGCCTCCGGGGTAACATCTCTAGGAGTGAGTCCGGTTCCACCTGTGGTGATGACCACGTCTAGATTATCCTCGTCTGCCCACTTAACCAATTTTTCAATGATAGATTCCTTTTCATCAGGAACGATGTCGTAATTTAGAATGCGAACATCCCTGCCGGAGAAGATTTCGCGAATAGCCTCTCCGCTCTTATCCTGACGCTCTCCTCTTGAGCCTTTGTCACTGATGGTCAATATCCCTACGGTAAACATTTTGTTCACCTATAGTCTTCCGCTGATGAAAGTTCCCTCTCCACTATATCTCCAACCAAAATAGGGGTTCTATTCCTCATGACCCCCCTTGCCCCTCTCATCTTAAGAGGGAGATTGTCGAATGAAGAGGCATTGTTCTACCTGTTCAACACCAGATTCTTCTCTATGAAATCAGCTATTGCCACTGCGTCACCCCATCTGAAAACTGGCGGCTTACGACCATCACCTGTCAGGGTCTCCAATGACGCGTCGGTGACAAGGGCCGAAAGTTCCTCAAGGGAACACAATAGGTCATCCCCAAGTTCCTTCCTATGCACTTCGATTTTGCGGATTTTGCTTCTCTTGAATCCTTCGGCAAGAACGAGGTCGAATCCAGGGCCAATGATAGGCATAATTTCGTTAATATTGAGCTCACGGTCCAGATTCTTAATAAAGGCGAGCTTGTCAGGCGAACTAATACACACAACATCACTGCCCGCTTGAGAAAACTTCCAGCTGTCTTTTCCAGGGTGATCTATGTCCATCTCGCCGTGGCTGTGCTTCACAGCAGCGACTTTATATCCTCTCTTTTTGAACTCGGTAATGAGCTGCTCCATGAGCACAGTTTTACCAGATTCCGATTTGCCCACGATGGAGACAATCGGCGACGTTTTCACCTCGTCTTGTTCCTCTCCCCAATCGAGCATCTGCACTTCAACCACATCTCCGGCCTTTGCCCCATTGCTGTTTTCTGGGATAACAGCCAGACCATTGGCCTTGACCATGGATGTAAGCATCCCGGAGCCCTGGGGACCAGTGACGGAGGCATGGTATTGACCGCCGCGTTTGGTTACTATAACCCTGGCGAAGAGCCGGCGCGCATCAGTACTCGCAATATCATCGTCAATAATTGCTCGAATAGTCGGCTTGGCCAGAATTTTCTTCCCCGTCATCTTCAGTATGGCGGGACGGGCAAATTGTTCAAAGGTGATCATGGAACTGACGGGATTACCAGGCAGTCCCAAATGAGGCATCTTCCTCTCTTCCCTTCCTTTAACCTTCTTAATCACCCCAAAGGCAATAGGTTTGCCGGGCTTCATACAGACTGTCCAGAAACCAATCTCCCCCTGCTCTGCCAGGACGTCCTTCACCATATCGTAGTCTCCCTTGGACACACCCCCGGAGGTGATAAGCATATCTGCGTCTAGACCCTCATCTATTTTCTTGGTTAGAGACTGAACCGAATCGCGCCCTATGCCCAGGATTCTGGGGATTCCGCCGTAGCGAGAGACTGCGGCAGCGATGGTATAGGTATTGCTGTTATGAATCTTACCAGGAGGTAATGGCTGGTCAACACTGATAAGCTCATCTCCTGTAGCTAGAATAGCCACAATCGGCCGACGGACAACCAGCGCGGTGGACCGCCCTAGAGCTGCCAATGCTCCTATTTCTTGAGGCCGAAGCACCCTGCCCTTTTTGAGAATTAAATCTCCTTTGGCAATGTCCTCGCCTCTACAGCGGACATTCAACCCCTTCTTCGCCTGACATAGTATGCCGATTTGCGACAGATCTTTTCTGGACGATTTGCGGCTGACCTCATCGGTACTCTCAAATTGGACTACGGCATCAGCCCCTTCGGGCAATGGCGCTCCCGTCATGATGCGGATAGCCGTCCCCGGCTCGACCTCTTTTGTGGGCACAGACCCGGCAGCAACCTCTCCAACCACGGCTAAATGTCTCGGTGATGACTCACTGGCCCCATGAGTGTCTTTAGCTCGCAGGGCAAACCCGTCCATGGCGGCGTTATCCAGTGGGGGAATATCTATGGTGGAGTAGACATCCCCAGCTAAAACCTGTCCCAGGCAGTCCAGAATAGGCTTCTGCTCGGGCTCGAGGATCTCAACACAGCTCAAAACCTTCTCGAGGGCTTCTTCTACAGAGATCATGCTGGAGACTCCCAAGAGTGTATTATAGACTATCTTCTTCGTCATACCAACTTCCCTGCTATTTACATTTATGCAGACCGGCGGCTCAGGTTCAGCCAATTTGACTTTTGGTGGCTTTAGCTCTACTATTTAGCAAAGCTAGGAGGTAAAAAATGAGAGAAAAGGTAGAAGCAGCCCTGGCAAAAGTCAGGCCGATGTTGTTAGCCGACGGAGGGGATGTCCAGCTAATAGACGTCGAGGATGGAGTGGTGAAATTGAAGTTGACCGGCGCCTGCGGCGGCTGCCCCATGGCAACTATGACCTTGAAAGGCGGAATTGAGCGGGTACTCAGAGAACAAGTGCCTGAAGTCAAGGAGGTGATGGCTGTCTAACCTCCGGCACCATCTTGAGGAGAAGGAAGAAGGGAAACAATCTGGAGATTTAGATGCCCAGAGAATATTTTATCTGCCAGTGTTGTGGTGAAAGAGTGGAATGTGGTGGAAAGCAGCGACCCTGCGAGGTGCTCGATGGGTGGCTTATGGTTTCACTATGGAAGGGACCAGAGGCAGTCGAGCATTATAATTTTTGCTCCTTGAATTGCCTTAGAACATGGGTGGATACACAGCTTCCTCAAGTCCCTGACGCATTCTTAAGAGCTTTTGAGAAAGGAAGAGAGTAAAAATGCCCATATATGAGTATTGTTGTCCTGAGTGCAGCTTTAAGTTTGAATTGCTTCGTCACCAAGGCCTGGCAAACGAAAGCGCCTCTTGCCCTCGCTGTCGTCATAAGGCTAAACGAATATTTTCCTCTTTCTCCTCTTTTTCTAAGAGCGGTGAAGGGCCATCTACCCCGATCGGAGGAACCTCCTCCTGTAGCTCATGCTCTGCCACGAGTTGTTCGAGCTGCCAAATGTAGCTCCCTCGCGGGAAACCACCAAGAGCCCAAATGAAGACAGCATTAAATGGCCGACCCGTGAGAATAAACATTAAACACGCAGTCACATCGGTGAACCCAGATGATTGAGATAAGAAGAGAAGACTTCTGTGTCGATGAGATAATCAAGAAAATGAAGGCCCCTAAGATAGGGGCATTATCAATTTATCTGGGCACTGTACGCGAGTCCCCGGAAGGAGTGGGACTAGAATTTGCAGCCAATGACCAGGCTGCTCAGAAATTAAGGGAAATAAGGGAGAGAGCAATCAATAGATTTGACGTTGAGGATGTAGCCATAATGCATCGAGTGGGTTTCCTAGGCGTATCAGAGAATATTGTACTGGTAGCAGTTTCCGCATCCCATAGGGAGTCAGCTTTCAGTGCTTGCAGAAGCATAATAGACGATATAAAGGATTTACATAAATCATGGGGGAAAGTGGTATCGAAGTAGAAATTCATGTCAAGCCATTCCTACGACCGCTTCCGGTGTACTCGTGATATCTAAGCCAAAACCTTTTGCTGAAGTTGAATTAAGAGGGGGGATGGTTTAGAATACACCCTTCACTTCGGTTCGTCGAATGCATGAGCTTGGAGTCACTGAAAACATAGTCAATATCGCTTTGGCCAAAGCTGGTGAGGCGCAAGCTGACAAGGTCATCAAGATTAACTTAGTAGTTGGCGAGTTGTCAGGATTTGTCCCGGATTGTATTCAGTTTTATTTCGATTCTCTTAGCAAAGACACCATTGCTCAAGGAGCAGTGCTCCACTTTGAGTCGGTGCCAACTCAATTACGTTGTCGAGATTGTTCCACGACTTTCCAGCCCCAAGACACCCTGTGGACTTGCCCTGAATGCCGGGGCCAGAGTATAGAAATCTCCAAGGGACGAGAGCTCTATATCGAAAGCATGGAAGTAGAATGAAAAGAATAGAAGTTATTCAGAACATTCTGGAGGCTAATGAGACTATAGCTAACCGAAATCAACAGCTGCTGGATAAACACAACGTTTTTGCTATTAATATTATGTCATCTCCTGGGGCTGGCAAGACAAGTCTTGTGCTACGAACTCTGGCGAAGATGAAGGGCAGGCTTGACATAGCTGTTATCGAAGGTGATGTTGCTTCCACAGTAGATGCTGAGAAAGTGCAGAGCGAGGCAAAAGCAGTAGTTCAAATAAATACCCGAAATATGCCGGAAAGTTGTTCTTTAATGGCTGCCATGATTGAGTCAGCTCTAAAGGACATGCCCCTGGATAACATAGACCTAATCTTAATCGAGAATGTCGGCAATCTCATCTGCCCCTCTGA
>Ga0315553_10002342_pt1 | contig 15233 bp, 9 predicted proteins | sample SalMarSW160140MG_FD_203099 | JGI IMG/M metagenome (GOLD analysis project Ga0315553, IMG submission 203099) | Salt marsh sediment microbial communities from the Plum Island Ecosystem LTER, Massachusetts, United States - Salt Marsh Sediment SW1601-40 ... | reverse complement strand
GCCCAGATTGCTCCGAGCCTCCGGCGCCGGCGAATCCCATTCGTGCCGGCTTGCTTATTCTTACGCAAAACGGTGCCCCGCTCCAGGGGCGGAGCCCCGCTGACTGTTGCTGACGGGTTTGACGCAGGTTTCTATACTTCCTGTAAAGGTGGACACGTCAGGTACTCTTTGCTGGCGCGGACGGCGACCTGCATCGCGGCGACTCGCGGTCGGCGCCGTCCACCAGCTCCAGGACCGTTCCTCGGTGCAATCCGACAGACCCAACCAGAAGCGGCAGGGAGCGGAGACGTTCTACATCCCCGCCATGGACTGCCCCGAGGAATTTCAGCTCATCGAAGCGGGCCTCGTTTCGCTGGCCGGCGTGCTGCGGATCGAGCCCGACTACGTGCGGAGCCGCCTCCGCGTTGAATTCGACCCCGAGCAACTCGATTCCGACGCGGTCGCCCAACGGCTGCGTCGAATTGGCTTTCCCGCCGAGGTTGCCTCGCAAGGACAGGCGTCGGCGCGCGGCGCGACCGGCGGTCGAGGCGCGCGGTTGCATCCCGCCACGATCGCAGGCGGCGTAGCGCTGGCACTGGCTGGAGTGCTGTACATTGTGTCGGGCGATACGCTCGCGCTGCGCGTCCTGGCAATCGTCTCCACAGTGCTGTCGGGCTTGCCCGTGGCTCGGGCGGCGCTGCGAGCGCTGCGGCTGGTGCGGCTCGACATGAACGTGCTGATGAGCACGGCGGCGGCCGGGGCGCTGGCGCTGGCTCCCGCGACGGGCGAGTGGCTCGAAGCGCCGACGGCCATGTTTCTGTTCGGCGTGGCGCTGTGGCTGGAGCAGTACAGCCTGGGTCGCGCACGCCACGCCGTGGAAACGCTCGTCGAGCTGACGCCCACACTCGCCCATCGCCTCAGCCAGGGCGATGGGGTAGACGAAAGCGCCGGCGGCGAAGGTCGGGATGGCGACGGCGCCGCCCCCAAGGTCGCCAGCCAATCGCACGACGCTCCCCTCGCATCCACACAACTCCCCTACGACGACGTAGCGCCGGAGGACATCGCCGTGGGCGATTTGTTACTCGTCAAACCGGGGGAACGCATCCCCGCCGACGGCGAGGTGACCGACGGCCGCTCTTTCGTGAATCAATCGCCGGTCACCGGCGAAAGCGCTCCCGTCGAAAAGCAACCGGGCGACAACGTGTTCGCCGGATCGCTCAATGGCGAAGGCATGCTGCACGTTCGCGCGACGAAAACATCCGACGCCAGTACGCTGGCCCACGTCGCGCGGCTGGTGGAACAGGCGCAATCCGCCCGCGCACCAAGCGAGCGGTTCATTGATCAGTTCGCCCGCCGCTATACCCCTACAATCATCGCCCTGTCGCTGCTGGTGGCTCTCGGCATCCCGCTGGCCTCGCACTTTTCGCTGGCGGGTTTAACGCCCATGCCCCGTGAAGCCTGGTTCGACTGGATTCACCGAGGTCTGGTGTTGCTGGTCATCGCGTGCCCGTGCGCGCTGGTCATTTCGACGCCGATTACGATCGTGTGCGGCCTGCACCGGGCAACTCGGTACGGCGTGCTGGTGAAGGGAGGCCAGTTCCTGGAGACGGCGGCGGTAATCGATGGCGTCGCCATCGACAAGACCGGCACGCTCACCGTCGGCAGCCCGCGCGTGACCGACATTGTGCCCGCCGACGGGACATCGCCCGACGAAGTGCTCCGCATTGCGGCATCCCTCGAATCGCACAGCGAACACCCGCTGGGTGCGGCAATCGTGGCGGCCGCACGACAGCGCGGAACGCAATGGCCCCATGCGCAGGACTTCCGTGCGCTACGAGGCGAAGGTGTTCAAGCTACCATCGACGGACAAACTTACTACGTCGCCAGCCCGCGGTTTTTCGAGCAGCGACTGCGCGCCAGGGCGCCCGCGGAGCTGACTCGTGCCGCCGACGGCGCAGCAACCGTGGTGCTGGTCGGCACGGAGGATCGCGTGATCGGGGCGATTCACCTGGCCGATCAGCCGCGGAGCGACGCGGCACAGGCAATCGCCGAGCTGCGCGATCTGGGCATTCGCAAGGTGGTCATGCTCACCGGCGACAGTGCGCCGGTCGCGGGACGCATCGCCCATGAGCTGGGCATCGACGAGTTCCATGGCGACCTGTTGCCCGAGGAAAAGGTCGAGCGGGTCAAAGCGCTATCGGACACGTGCTCGAACCTGGCCATGGTAGGCGACGGCGTGAACGACGCACCCGCACTGGCCGCCTCGCGTGTCGGCATCGCGCTGGGATCGCAGTCGAGCGACACGGCGCTGGAAACGGCCGACGTGGTGGTGCTGTCGCCGCACGTGCGCCGCGTGCCGCAGCTTGTGCGGCTGGCGCGACGCACGCGGCACGTGCTATGGCAGAACGTGGGGTTGGCGCTGGGTATCAAGGTAGCCGTGTTCATTCCGGCGACGCTCGGACTGGCTACCATGTGGATGGCCGTGGCCGCCGACGTGGGGGCCAGCCTGTTGGTGATCGCCAACGGCATGCGATTGTTGTCCGGCGGTGACCAGGATAGCGGCAAGTGAAGGGCGCCGCCCTGTACGAGTGCAGGCCGCTTCGCTATTCTGCGCGTATGGACGATGCGCCCGCCATTCCGCGCAGCCCGGAACTCTTGTCGCGCCACGATTCGGCGCTGCTGATCGTCGACGTGCAAGGGAAGCTGATCACGCTCGTGCCCGGCCACCGGCGCATCATCTGGAACATCGGTCGGCTCATCGACGGGGCGAAACTGCTGGGCGTTCCCGTCGCTGCGACCGAGCAGTATCCCCAGGGTCTCGGCCCCACGACGCCCGAGCTCGCTCGTCGGTTGAGCGACATTCCCGCCAAACGGGCGTTCAGTTGCGCTGCCTGCCCCGAGATCTTCGCCGACTTTGCCAGGCGGGGCATCTTCAAGATTCTGGTGGCGGGGATCGAGACGCACGTCTGCGTGCAGCAAACGGTGCTCGATTTGATGACTGACGGCTTTCGCGTGTACGTGGCGGTCGACGCAACGGGATCGCGATTCGACGTGGATCGCGACGTGGCCCTGCGGCGGATGGACTCCGCCGGCGCCACGCTCACCACCGTCGAATCGGCTCTGTTCGAGTGGTGCGAAACTTCGGCCGCGCCGGAGTTCAAGGACCTTAGCGCCCTGGTCCGCCAGCCGATTCCGGAGTAAGGGGCGCAGCGCACTCCCCCGCCGTGGCACTGAAGTGCAAGCGTCGCCAGGCGAGCATCCCTCTTACCCGATCTAACTCGCCGTCTTCGGCTATCAGCGAGTTCGCTTGACGTGGGTAATGGGCAGACCTTAGATTGACGATAATAGTCAAATCGGGAGGAAAAGGCCGAATATGCTGCACAAGGCAACCTCACACCTGTTAATCGCGATGGTGCTGAGCTGCCCTTTTCTCTGTCAGAGGGAGGGACAGTGCAGGTCGGTCTGCGCGCACGATTCACTCGATCAGGCCGAGGGTAATTGCTCCCGGCACGAGGATCCGTCGCACGGGCAGACTCCGCGGCATTCCGACAAGAGTGAGCGGGACTGCTTTTGCCGCGGAGCCATCATGGACGGGGTGCGAACGGCGGAAGTGAGCATGGTATTGCCGCCCGCCACGCACTGGTGGCTCGATGACGCGGCCCTGACATCGTCCGAACTCTCGCCGGCCGTCTCCACGCTGGAGCCGCCTCACCAGTTCCCGCCGCTGTCTACCGGGCGGGACGTTTGCACGCTGACGTGCGTGCTGCAGATCTAATCGCCGCCGCCGGCGACGTCACTCGACCTGCTTCTTGTGTCGCCTCGACGTTGCGCTCTGGCCTGCGCCGCAATACGTGAAACGTGGCGCGGCCCGAATCCGACGCGACAGGCGACGCTGGCAGCGCCGGGTAATTGCTTTATTCCCCGCAAGGATTGCGCGCATCTCAGCCTATTCGTCAGGCTCGCCGAGACAAATCCCATGAGTGCGAACAGCAGTGAATCCAGACCCGGCGCGCCCAGCGCGACCGAAAGCGCTTCCGACTCGCCCATTCGGCGCCGCGATCGCGAGGCGGCCGGCACCGCGGCTGCGCACGTAGTCGCCGCGAAGGAAAGCCGCACAATGCCCTGTGGCGAAGCGCCGAGCGGCGAAAGGCCGCATGCCGAAACGCCGAATGACGAAAGTCGCGAGCAACCGCGCCGCGCATCGGTTTTAGGCTGGATCGCTCGATCGATTCCCGCGTTGCTGATTTTGGCCGCGCTGGTCGGTTTGGGTTACTTCGGACATCACCACGGATGGAGACTGCCGAAATTCTCGGAGCTCATCGGGCGGCGCGAAGCCGCGGACACGGCCTGGTGCGAAGAGCACGGCGTCCCCGAGGCCGATTGCATCGCTTGCAAAGTCGAACTGATGCCCAAGGGGAGGTTATTTGGATGGTGTCGGGAACATGGCGTGGCCGAGTGTGTGTTCGAGCACTCTGAACTCGCCCAGCTCAAGGAAACGCCGGCCATCTTCCGCGACGACCTTCGACGCGCCGAGATCGCGCTGGCGACGAGGCAGCGGTCCGAGAACGATCCCACCTGCAAGCTGCACCTGCGCCGCATTCAGTTCGCATCCCGGGAGGCGGCTGACAAGGCGGGTATCGACATTGGGCTGGTCGGGCGCGGGCCCATCACCGAAACCATCGAAGCCAACGGCGAGGTCCGCTACGATCCGACGCGGGTCGCCCGGCTGGCATCGCGAGCCGCGGGCACGGTGTGGCGGGTCGAAAAAAACGTCGGCGATGCGGTTCAGAAAGGTGACCTGCTGGCGCTAGTCGATGCCGCGGCCGTGGGACAGGCCAAAGCGGAATTGCTCCAGGCCGTTGCCCAGCTCAATCTGCAGGACCAGACGCTCGACCGGCTGGAGCGGTTGGGCGACGCCATCGCGCAGCGGCGATTGCAAGAGGTCGAAGCGGCGCGGCAAGAGGCTGAGGCCGCCGTGCGCAAAGCGCTGCAATCGCTGGCCAACCTCGGTCTGTCCATCACGCTCGACGATGCGCGCGTCAGCAGCGGGCGGGATCTCGCCGCGCGGCTGCACTTCCTCGGATTGCCGCCATCGGTATCGCAATCGCTCGATCCGCAACACTCGACGGCGAACCTCATTCCCCTCACGGCGCCGCGCGACGGCGTTGTCGTCGGGCGCGACGTCGTATCCGGGGAAGTAATCGACACGACGAAGACGCTCTTCACGGTCGTCGACAACCGCACCATGTGGCTGGTGCTGGACGTGCCGCTGGAAGACGCTCGGTACGCGCGGGACGGCCAGAAAGTCGTTTTCCGTCCGGACGGCAGCACGGAGGAGCGCACCGGCCAGATTACGTGGATCAGCACGCGCATCGATGCCCAGACGCGGACCGTGCAAGTGCGAGCCGAAATCCCCAACGACGACGGACACTTGCGCGACGAGAGTTTCGGCGGCGGCCGGATCGAGATTCGCGAAGAGGACAACGCCATCGTCGTCCCGAAGGATGCGATTCACTGGGAAGGCTGCTGCCATGTGGCGTTCGTGCGCGATCGAGACTACCTGGCCGAAGGGTCATACAAGGTCTTTCACACTCGCATGGTGCGCCCCGGCATAACAAACGGCGACTACACCGAAGTGATCGCCGGCCTGCTGCCAGGAGAAGTGATTGTCACCAAAGGGAGCGACGTGCTGCGGGCCGAGTTGCTCAAAGGCAACCTCGGCGCGGGGTGACTGTGCGAACACTGAGGCGGCCGGTCGGCCGTAAGAGTCGAGAGTCAAGAGTCGAGAGTTGAGAGTCGGTCTGCCGAGCGTGGAAGAGTCAAGAGCGGAATAGGGTCAAGAGTCGAGAGTCGTCCATGTTGAATTGGGTCATTGACTTTTCGCTCCGCAATCGCGGCATCGTCCTGTTGGCCGTCGTCGCCGTCATCGTGGCCGGCGCCTGGTCGCTCACGTACATCGACATCGACGCCTTTCCCGATACGACGCCGGTGATGGTGCAGGTCAATACCAGCGCGCCGTCGCTGTCGCCCGAGGAAGTCGAGAAGCAGATTACCTTTCCCATCGAACAGGTCATCAGCGGGCTGCCCGGCTTGGAAAAACTGCGGTCGGTATCGAAGTTCGGGCTGTCCCAGGTGGTGGTCACGTTCCAGGATGGCACCGATATCTACTTCGCGCGGCAATTGATCGGCGAGCGGCTGGCGACCGTCGCGCTTCCCGAGGGCATCGAACGGCCGAAGATGGGGCCCGTCTCGACCGGCTTGGGCGAAGTGTTCCACTACGTCGTACGGCTCCAGGACGTCGATATGTCGGCGTTGTCGGAGAGTCAGCGACTCGAGAAGCTGACCGAGCTGCGAACCATTCACGATTGGGTCGTACGGCCTCAATTGCGCACGGTGCCCGGTTCGGCCGAAGTGAACAGTTGGGGCGGATACGAAAAGCAGTACCAGGTCCGCATCGACCCCAACCGCCTCATCAAGCATGGCCTGACGTTTGACGACGTGGTCGCCGCCTTGCGCGAGAACAACCGCAACGTCGGCGGCGGCAACATCACCCGCAACGCCGAGATGCTGTTGGTGCACGGCATCGGCCGAACGGTGAACGTCGACGAGATCGGCAACGTGGTGATTCGGGCCATCGATGGCGTGCCGATCCGCGTGCGCGACGTGGCCGACGTGCAAATCGGCCACGAAATTCGCCGCGGAGCCGTCACCGCCGACGGCCGAGGCGAAGTCGTCTACGGGCTCGGCTTCATGCTCATGGGCGAAAATAGCCACAAGGTAACTTACGCCTTCAAGGACAAGATGGAGGAAATCAAAGCGTCGCTGCCGCCCGGAGTCGAGGTCGCAACCGTGTACGACCGCACCGAGCTGGTCGATCACGTGATCGCCACCGTGCAGGACAACCTGTTCGAAGGCGGGCTGCTGGTGATCGCCGTGTTGTTCCTGTTTCTGGGAAATCTGCGAGCCGGGCTGATTGTGGCGCTGGCGATTCCCCTGTCGATGTTGTGCGCCTTTTCCGGCATGCTGCGATTCGGCATCGCGGCCAGTCTGCTGAGTCTGGGCGCGATCGATTTCGGGCTGGTCGTCGATAGCTCGGTGGTGATGGTCGAGAACTGCGTACGGCGGCTTTCGCACGGCATCCCCCGCGGTCATACCAAATTGGACGTGGTGCGCGACGCGGCCGTCGAAGTCCGTAAACCGACGATGTTCGGCGAGCTGATTATCATGATCGTGTACCTGCCGATCCTCACGCTGGAAGGCGTCGAGGGCAAGCTGTTCCGGCCGATGGCGCTCACGGTCATCTTCGCTCTGGCCGGTTCGATGATCCTTTCGCTGACGTTGATGCCCGTGCTGGCCAGCTATCTGCTGCCCAAGCGGATGGAAGAGCGGGAACCGTTGTTGGTTCGCGCGATCCAATGGCTGTACCGGCCCATTTTGCACTTCACGATGCGTAACAAGCTGGCCGTCCTGGGCGGAGCGTTGTACGTGTTGGTCGTCGCCTTCGTTTTCATCGCCCCGAATCTGGGCAGCGAATTCGTGCCCAAACTGTCCGAGGGCGCCATCGCCATCAACGTCGTTCGTCTGGCTGGCACCAGCCTGGAGGAATCCGTTCGCTACAACACCCAGATGGAACGGGCGATTCTGAAAGAGTTCCCCGACGAAGTCGAACACGTGTGGAGCCGCATCGGCAGTGCCGAGGTCGCCACCGATCCGATGGGCGTCGAATTGACGGACATGTTCATCACCTTCAAGCCCCGCACACAGTGGGCCCGCGCCAAGACGCAGGACGAGCTGACGCAGCTAATCCGGCAGTCCCTACGGGAGATGCCTGGTCAGCGCATCGCCATGACCCAGCCGATCGAAATGCGCATCAACGAGATGATCAGCGGCATACGTTCGGACGTCGCGGTCAAGCTCTTTGGCGACGATTTCGACACGCTGGTCGATAAGGCGGAAGACATCGAGATGGTGCTCCGCTCCATCGACGGCAGTGCCGACGTGGCCGTCGAACAGATCACCGGCCAACCGGTGCTAGAGATCAAGGTGAAGCAAGACGAAATCGCCCGCTATGGCGTCTCGGCCAGGCAGGTGCTCGACCTGGTCGAGTCGTTGGGTAGCTACAAGCTCGGCGAAGTGTACGAGGAACAACTGCGGTTTCCGCTCGTGGTGCGGTTACCCGAGCGTTTTCGCCGCGACCCTGAAGCGATCGGTGCGATTCAGGTGAGCACGGCATCGGGCCAGCGGATCCCGCTGCGGCGACTGGCCGACATCAAGGTGGTGGAAGGCCCGTCAACCATTACCCGCGAATGGGGTTACCGCCGCATCACGATCTCGGCGAACGTTCGCGGCCGCGATTTGGGCAGCTTTGTGGCCGAAGCCCAGCGTCGCATTGAGGAGAAAGTGCAACTGCCCCCCGGCCGCTACCACTTGGAGTGGGGCGGAGAGTTTGAAAGCATGCAGCGTGCGCAGCGCCGTCTGCTGATCGTGGTGCCGGTCTCGTTGTTGTTGATTTTTGGACTCCTGTACATGACGTATCGCAACCTGACCGACGCGCTTCGCGTGGCTACGGGCGTGCCGTTCGCCTGGACGGGCGGCATCGTGGCGCTGTGGATTCGCGGCATGCCGTTCTCGATTTCGGCCGCCGTCGGTTTCATCGCGCTGTCGGGCGTGGCCGTGTTGGCCGACATGTTGCTGGTGTCCTACATCCGTCAATTGCGGCGTCGCGGAGTGCCGTTGGAAACGGCGGTAGAGGAAGCCGCCATGACGCGGTTGCGGCCGGTGCTCATGACCGCGCTGGTGGCCGGCCTGGGGTTCGTTCCCATGGCCTTCAACACCGGAATGGGCGCCGAGGTGCAGCGGCCGTTGGCCACCGTGGTGATCGGCGGCGTGATCAGCTCCTCCGTTGCCTCGCTGTTGGTGTTGCGCGTGCTGTACATGATTCTGCCAGGCAAAGTGAGTGCCGAGCAGCGAGATCGTCGAGTCGAGAGCGAAGAGCCGGAGCTGGTCGGAGCGGGAGACGATTGAAAGTGCGGCAGGCGTGCAGCCTGCCGATGGTGCCGTAGTTAATGGAAACTGAAATCAAGACAGGGAGCCGAGAATCCGTTTCCTCGGTTGTGTCCTGTTTGTAATGCCAAAGGAGGGAAGGATGATTCTTGTCATGCCCAAGCAAGGTGCAATGTTTGGTTGTTTGCTCTCCATCGCGGTACTCGCCGGCGGTTGCGGAAGCCAGGGAAGCGGCGGCGCACCGGCACAGGTCTCCGCGTCGTCGCACGACGGTCAGGACCACGAAAGCGACCCCACGCACAACGGCTGGTGGTGCGTCGAACACGGCGTGCCCGAAAAACAATGTGCCATGTGTGATTCCAAGCTCGCCACCCAACTGCGCGAGAAGGGCGATTGGTGCCAGGAGCACGCCCGCCCGGAGTCGCTGTGCTTCCAATGCGATCCGACGCGGGCCGATAAGTTCGTCGCCCTGTACGAGGCCAAGTACGGCAAAATGCCGCCCCAGCCGACGGACTGATCCGTCACAGCGGCGGGCAGTGGTGGACTACTGTTGCGCCGACCCGAACCGCGGCGGCGTCAGGTCAGATGCTCGTGCCGGATCTTTGTCAGTGAGGCGAGGGCCGGCTTGGGCCGGTCCTGGGCATCGAGCAGACCGCCGTGCGGATAGCCGTGCGGCTTGGCGTCGCTCAGCTCATTCCAGATGATGCCGTGCACCGCCGGTTTGGCCAATAGCAGCGATACCATGCGCCGCGCGCGGTCGTCCTGCCGCTCGGGCGTCCACGCCTCGTCTCCGTCGCCGACCGGCTTGGCCTGGGAGCGCGCTTTCGGGTCGGGTCCGCTGGCGCTGGGCACGGTCAATAGCACCAACAGCGGAAGCCCGAGCACGGCAAACCGCTCGATCAGCTCATTGAACTCCAGCAGGTCGCGCGGCTGGGAGCCGCCGGGCCAACAGCCGAAATTGATCTCCAGGGCGATTCCGGAAAGACCTAGATCGGCCCGCACCAACGCGTCGGCAAAGTGCAGGGGCGAAAGGTCGAGATCCTGGTTGTGTAGAAACTCGCCCCAGGGCTGATCGCAGCTTACGATGACCGGGGCGCTGGCGTCGGCCGCCTTGACGGCGTCGATGGCCGCCACGGTCAGGCGGAGCCGTTGTTCTTCGGTCAGCCGCATCGCGCCGGGCACGTTCGTCGCTCCTGAGCAATGCCACACCTGCACGCTGCCCGCGTAACGCCGCGCGACCGCCTGCACGTACTTGAAAACGTACGAGTGCAGGTTTTCGAAGTCCCCCTCCCACAGGTAAATCCAATCGGGCAGGTGCGCCGCGTCGAATGCCAGCAGCGGTCCGCTGCACACGCGCAGCCCGTGACCGCGACACCACTGCACCTGCTTGTCGTGCATGGTCCAGTGACGCTGGCCGGGGTTGGTTTCGATGTCGCGCCAGGAGAACGGGATCACGGCCGCGTTGAACGTGCTCAACAGAGCGGCGGCGCTGGCGTCGTCTAGCGGTTGCTCTTCCACGTTGCATGCCAACAGCGTGGGCAACTTGGCCGTCTGCTGGTGCCGGGCCGCCAGCACCTGGCGAGTATAGTCGCGCACCAACAGCTCGCTGGCGTCGAGCGTCTGCCCGATGGATTTGACTGCCTTGTCGGCGGCTTCGGCGGGGTTGCTCTGGCAAGTGGCCGCCTGGCAAAAGCTCGCCGACGCTAAGGTGTACTGGGCGCGGAACTCCTCCGAAACATCCAGCCCGGCCAGCTCCCACGCTGCCTGCTGATTGCGCAATCGGCTGAGCGTGCCGCGTGCCAGCTCGACTTCGAGGTGGTAGGGAACCTCCCGCTCCATCAGGCTGGTGGTGCTGAGCACGAGCTCGCCGTGTCCCGCGACGCGCCACGGCACGAATACTGCGACCGAATCGTCGGTGTCGCGGTCGAGGATCAGCGTGCTGTGCGACTGGCGATTCTGGCTGCGGAGCGGAATCCCCTCGTACGCCGCGGAATAGATCCGCTCCACGGCGGAGTTCGGCAGGCGATCGGGCCGAGAAACAAGAAAGCGCAGTTGACCCATGTAACGGTGCCCTAGCCCAGCCCTAGGAGAAGATGCGCCGTGTGGAATTGCGCCGGTGGCGCAGCGCCGAGGCAGCGCCGAGTTTACTCCAGGCGCCGGGGGCATACAACACAACGCGCCACGGCGGAAGCGCAACCCCTGCGACGCGGCCGCTGCGTTTGGTATACTTGGCCCGCCGCCACGCGGCCCGCCGCTTCGCGGCCCGCCGGCACCGGCCCCGCCGGCACCCGGCCCCGCACAGTCGAGCGACATGCTTGGCCGCGCTACTGACCCAGGTTGCGCTGCGAGACTACCTGGGCCGGGGCGCTCGCGTCGGCCGTCGCAAGCCGTCTGACCCATTCCCGAGGCACTTTGACCCCCAAGTGGAGCCGATCATGACTGTCATGCCCGCGCGACAGGGAAAAGTACGCGACATCTACGATCTGGGCGATCGGCTGCTCTTGGTCGCCACCGACCGGATCAGCGCCTTCGATTGGGTGCTCCCCACCGAGATACCCGACAAAGGGCGCGTGCTGACACAAATCAGCGCGTTCTGGCTCGACCAGCTCGGCGGGCCCCATCACCTGCTCTCGCTCGATCTCGACGACGTCCCGCTCCCCGACGGACTCGACCCCGCCTACCTGCAAGGGCGAAGCATGCTCGTGCGGAAGGCGCGCGTTGTGCCCATTGAGTGCGTGGTACGCGGTTACCTGGCCGGTTCGGGTTGGAAGGAGTACCAGCAAGACGCAGCGGTGTGCGGTATCGCGCTGCCCAAGGGTCTTCAAAAGAGCTCGCAGCTTCCCCAGCCGATCTTCACGCCCGCCACCAAGGAGTCGTCGGGGCACGATATTAACATCACCTTCGAGCAGGCGGCCGACATCGTGGGCAGCGAAACTGCCGAGGAGCTGCGGCGCCGCAGCATCGAGCTCTATCGCCGCGGCGCCGAGATGGCGCGCGAGCGGGGAATCATTGTCGCCGACACCAAATTTGAATTCGGCTGGTGGGAAGGGAAATTGATCCTCATCGACGAAGTGCTCACGCCCGACAGCTCGCGCTTTTGGCCGGCCGACAGTTACACGGTGGGCCGCGACCAGTCATCGTTCGACAAGCAGTTCGTGCGCGACTACCTGGAGTCGACCGACTGGGACAAGAACAGCACGCCCCCGCCGCTGCCTGAGAAAATCGTCCGCCGCACCCGCGAAAAGTACATCGAGGCCTGCGAGCGGCTCACGGGCAAAGCGTTCGCGTGGAAGTAGCGGGGCGCTACGCAGAGCGCGGGTGAAAAGTGCGTGGGCGATGGTCTAATCCGCCGACGCCGCATCATCCGACGCCGCATCATCCGGCGGCGCATCATCCGAGGCCGCATCGTCCGAGGCCGCATCGTCCGAGGCCGCATCGTCCGAGGCCGCATCATCCGAGACCGCATCATCCGAGGCCGCTGGCGGCTGCGATTCCGACTGCAGCAGCCGCGCCCGCAACAGGTTTCCGTGCCGCTGCGGCGAATCGTCGCCCCGGTAGAGCTCGGTGGCGCGGGACACGTCGCCGAGCAACTCGTGGGCACGAGCCAGGTTGTATCGCGCCCCCGGCTCCCACCATCCATGGGGTTCTGCCTCGCGCGTCTTCTCGAACCAGTATTTGGCGTCGTGATAATGGCGCTGCTCGAAGTGCACCTGCCCCAGCCAGAAACCGGCCGTGCGCTTGATGCGGAAATAGTCGGCCGTAATCATTGCCAACGCCTGCTGGCGGCTCGCTTCGTCGGAAGGAAGGGACTCGGTGATTCCCAAGAAGTTCTGCAACTCGGGCGATGTTGCGATCTGGTTGATCTGCGCGTCGGAAATGCGGGCGTCCATGAAGTAGCCGATGGCGCCGCGGTCGGCTTCCTCGACTTCCATGGCGCCCCGGAGTTGCCGTTGCCGACCTATGACGAGGGAATTGAATCGCGAGAGCGGCCCTTCGGTGGCATAGAATGCGAGCGCCGCCTCTCGGTCGGTCTTGACTCTCTCCGCGAGCGCACTGCGGTACATGATGGTCTCAAACGGAACATTCCACAGGCGCACCGACTGAACGCCTTCGGCGTCGGCAAGCGTCCGGGCCAATTTCGAGGGCGAAGTCGTCAGCACCACGCGCCGATCGCCGGCCAGACTGCGTTCCAACACCCTCATCCGCTGTGATAGGGATTGCGGCGTGGCCTCGACCAGCGCGACGACGTGCGAGAGGTCGTCGGCCTGCACCGGGTACACAAGCGGCTCGCCGTCCCCTTCGGCCGGAATGTCGAGCTGACGAAGCACGCCGGGATCGGCGATCGCCTGGTCGAGCGTGAGAATCCCCACGCCGCCAGGTCCCGGCAGGGGAAGCCCGAGCGCCGTGTCGAACAGGTACAGTTTTCCGGCAATCATCACGGCCGCTACCCACGGCTGCGGTGGATCGGCCGTATCGAAGCCCAGCACCACCGCGTCGATTCCCTGCTGCCGGCACAAGAGCACAAACGCGCGGGCCCGCTCCCACGCGTCGCCCCGCCCGTACAGCAATACCTGCCAGGGAAACCGCTGGTAGCCCGGCCCGGGAATCGCGCGGGCCGGCGGCGGTGTAATGGCTTCGAGGGCGGACGGATTGGCGTCGGGCTGCGGGCCCACCACGTCCTTGGGATACGGGAGCAGCGGCTCGAGCTGGATCGATCGCACCGTCCAATCGAATAGCCGCAGGGCCGACGCCAGCGCGGGGGCCGAGCTCTTGTCGAGCGACGGATCGAGCGCTCGCAACGCGGACGCCAGCTTATCGCGGTCGGTCGCGGAGACCGGCCCGGCTTGGGCGATCAGATAGCCAAAGTCTTCGTCGCGGTGTCGCTGGGTAACCCACTCCGACAGTGCGCGATGCCACGAAGCTTCCTGCAGAGAGTGCACGTCTTGCAGGCCAAACCGCATCGTCGTCAGCTCGTCCACTCCCGCCGACGCGCGCAGGGCACGGGGCAGCCGCCGCACCAGCGGATCGACGATCCACCCGTCGTCCGGCGGCTGTTGATCGACCCAGCGGTCAAGGTGATACATTACCTGCGCGCGGATTCTCGCCGGGTCGATGTCGGGGGCCTCCTCGATATTCGGCGGCACTTCGAGCTGATCGAAGAACTGCATCGCCACGTCGAGGTTATCCAGCTCCGCCTGCGGTGGTCCGCCAATTGGCCCGGCCGATTGCGAGCCCGAGTTGCCCCCGCAGCCGCCGGCCGTCAGGAGCGCGGCCACGACGACGGCAACCGTCGGCAAAAAAGCAACGACTGCGCGGACCAGCGTCGCGCGCGGCGGCGCTTCGCGACGCAGCGGCCGCGTCGGCGATCGTCTCCCTTTGCCCTCTTGCACTTTGCTTTTGTTGGCGCTCGCGCTCAATGCATGGCCTCCACCGTGTCACGCACCTTGACCACGCGAGCCAAAAGCGGTGCCAGCTCCGCCAGCGGCACCATGTTCGGCCCGTCGCTAGGCGCCCGGTCCGGGTCCGGATGCGTCTCGATGAACAGCGCGTCGATTGCCAGAGCGGCCGCTGCCAGCGACAGCGGCCCCACCATCGCGCGGTTTCCCCCGGTCGCGCGGCCCAGTCCACCGGGCTCCTGCACGCTATGCGTGGCGTCGAACACCACCGGCACGCCGAGCGACTTCATTTCGACGATTGATCGCATGTCGTTCACCAGCCGCCCGTAGCCAAAAAACGTGCCGCGCTCGCCCAGCAGAATGTTCCGGCAGCCAGCGGCCGAGAGCTTTTCTACCACGTGCCGCATGTCCCAGGGAGCCATGAACTGCCCCTTCTTCACGTGAACTGCCCGCCCGGTGCGCGCCGCGGCCAGGAGCAGATCGGTCTGCCGCGCCAGAAACGCGGGGATTTGCAGCAGGTCGCACACGCGCCCCACCGCTTCGGCCTGGTGCGATTCGTGGATGTCGGTCGTTACCGGCAGGCCGGTCGCCTCGCGCACACTTTCGAGCACCCGCAACCCTTCTTCCAAACCGGGGCCGCGAAAAGCGTCGACGCTCGTGCGGTTCGCCTTGTCATACGAGGCTTTGAAGACGATCTGCACCGGAAGCTCGCTCGCAATCTGCTTCAGCTTTCGGGCAACAACAAGGCACAACTCGCGGGACTCGATCACGCACGGCCCCGCAATGACCAACAGCGGGCACGGCTTGCCGCATTGGTAGGGACCGATCTGAGCCGGGTTGTTGGGCGCTGTTGTC
>Ga0315553_10002340_pt1 | contig 15250 bp, 10 predicted proteins | sample SalMarSW160140MG_FD_203099 | JGI IMG/M metagenome (GOLD analysis project Ga0315553, IMG submission 203099) | Salt marsh sediment microbial communities from the Plum Island Ecosystem LTER, Massachusetts, United States - Salt Marsh Sediment SW1601-40 ... | reverse complement strand
AGGTAGGGATCGGTATCAACACAGGAAGCTCCATTGTTGGAAATGTGGGCTCTGATAACAGAATGGATTATACGGTTATCGGCGATAGCGTAAACGTTGCCGCAAGATTAGAGCAGATAGCAAAGGGCGGCGAGATCCTTATCGGTGAGGAAACCTATCGCCAAACCCAAAATCGCTTCCATATACAAGAAAAGGGGGAACTAAGCGTCAAAAATATAACTGAGCCTGTTATATGCTATAATGTAATAAGGTGAGACGGAAGGATCTCCAGATATATGATTTCAATATATAGTGGTTTTGAACATCGAGCCAAAATTGCACAATTCTGCTATAAATAGAAAGTCTCCTATAAGTCCCCTGTCTTATGATTACTATTGCATATTTCAATCCCAATTCACCCAGAGCAAGGGGTCGAAGATTCCAACAAAATATTGTCCGGTCCGCTCTGAAGCCTAATTGCAGCTATCTTACCATTATTGCAGCCAAGTATCGCTTCCATATTCCATCTGGATATCACAATCCTATAAGTTAAAAGGAGGAGGAAAAAGATATTTAAAAAAAGAAAAAGGGCTGAATGAGAATTAAGGTAACTGGGAGAGCCACTGGTACGCCGGAGCAACAAGAATAGGTTGATCATTGTTAGAAAACATCCGATATCCTGCATCCTCGTCTATGAGCTGAACTGCGGGTATGCTTAGGGCTTTCTGAAATTTTTTGAGCGGTGAAGATGGCTGTGTCTCTGATATTTTGGCCTCTATCACAACAACTGGTTTGTGACGATTTGCGATTAAAAAATCTAGCTCCTGCTTTTCTTTGTTCTTTATAAAATGCAATGTGAACTGGCCATAGCCCAAATCATTCCAGTTTGTAACCGCCCGCCACAGCTCCATAGCAACCATATTTTCAAACCGGGCCGCAGGGTCTTCTATGCGAGGTGCATCCCACAGGTACACCTTGCGTTCTTTTTGAATGGCCCGTGCAACTCTTTCAGTCCATGGGGGAATACTAAAGATCAAGAAAAATCTCTCAAATACAGCCAGCCACCCTCGAACCGAGTTATACGATACTTTTAAATCGGTGCTAAGAGATGGAATCGAGAGAGGGCTGCCCACCTTAGAAGGCAGCAAAAAGTAAAGCGTTTCCATATCTCCCACAGATTTGATACCTGTGAGGTCACGAATATCCTCCCGAATTAATTGTTGAGCATACGTGTTTGACCATCGACGGTACGTAGCCATCCTATTAGCTAAATAGGGTTCTGGAAAACCACTGAGCTGAGAGAGTCGTACCCATTTTTCTTTAAGTGTTTCACTGTTTCCCATGCTGATGTGTAAAGGATTCGCTAAAAAGTCATCAATGGTGAGGTTTCTTCTTCCCAGTTCTGATATTGTAAAAGGCCATAGATGAAAGAGAAAATAACGACCAGCCAGAGAGTCCCCGCCTTTTTGATAGATGTCCAGCCTGCCACTTCCTGAGACAAGAAATTTATAGCTTTCATGAAATTGGTCATAGACACCTTTGAGATAATTTTTCCAGTCTTTGTATTTATGGATTTCATCGAATATGATCAGAGGAATCGATGGATCTCGACGCTTTATTTCTTGGAAAAAAGTGGGATTCTCCAAAAAACGGGTCTTTTCTTTTGGAATATCCCAGTTGAAATAGAGATTATTGATAAAATTCCTTGAAATAATCTGTGAAAGTGTGGTTTTACCTACCTGGCGCGGTCCAACAAGGAATATCATACTTTTTTCTCTGGACAGTTCCTGCCAGATTTTCAAATACGCCTTTCTTGTATCCATATCGACTATTATTCATTAAAATGAAAAAAAGTCAAGACTATTTTTCAATACACTCAAAAATTGTCAATGAATACAAGCTCCAAAAAGGTTCAATTATGCGGATGGAGGCTCAAAATGGATTCATTGACAAATTTTTCTCAAAGCCCTAAAATTAAAATTACTCATTTGAAAAAAGAAGAAATCCCCCGTAGCTTAAAAACATTGCTTTCCCTCACTCACATTCAAACATCTGCTCTCTTCTCTTACTTTTGAACTCTCCTGGTAGTGGTTAATGTGCCGCACATGTTGAGTCACATTTTTTAGGGAATATCATTCTACAAGGAATACCACATTGGAAAATGGCTGGGATATAAACGCTGAACTCGGCTCTGGGTCTCCTCCTGACACTATTATATGTCCGATAGATAAAGCCGAGATGGTGTTGGTGCCTAAAGGTGAATTTACCATGGGAATTACCAAGGAAGAACTCCGCCATGTCTTTTTACGAGACGGACGGGTAAACCAGGTATTTGCAACCGAACTGCCCGCTCGCCGTGGTCACCTTGAGGCATACTATATTGATCGGCATCCGGTGACGAACCGACAATATAATATATTTCTTAAGGAAACAGGGCATCGAGCACCGTATTTCGCGAATCACCCCGTATGGAGAAAGTCAATGCAACCTGTCGTGTTTGTAGGCTGGGATGATGCAAGAGCCTATGCCACGTGGGCGGGAAAATCCCTTCCCACTGAGGCACAGTGGGAAAAAGCAGGCAGGGGAACGGACAGACGGTTCTGGGCATGGGGCCATGATTTCATCATCGGGAGATGTAATTCCAGAGAACTCGGGCTTGGGACTACATCAGAGGTCGATCTCTTTCACACAGGAATGAGCCCATATGGATGCTATGACATGTGCGGCAATGTATGGGAGATGTGCGAAGGCCAATGGCAAGGAGGATCTTTTCCCATGCGAGGAGGATGTTTTTTAGGGTCTGCAACATTTGTGAGGGTTACCTGCCGCTGGAGCCCTGAAGACCCGGTCAACGGCGCCCCCTGGCTTGGATTTCGCTGTGTAAAGGAGATTCCTTTATAACAGAATCTTTAAGCTCTGCCGTCTATTCAAGCGTGCCTATGATGATCGCTTGACAGAAAGAACTTTTGGCAGCATCAAAACCGCACCTAAGATACAAATTGCTGTAGCTGAGAGCACGGTGAACAGAGTATCGAAGCCCCAGCGATGATGAATCCATGCAATGATGGGTACCGAAGATGCCATGACCGAAAAGGTTATAATATACCTGAACGCATAGACCCGACTTCTCCACTCACTTCGCGTAATACGGCTGATCAACACGTCGTTGATAGGGATCTGACCGAAGACAAGCAGCATAAAGGCCATGGAAACACCGAGCGCATTCCAGCTCGTGAGCCCGGGCATCAATGCAAAGAATAGTGCCTGGAGCCCGATTACTATCGCAAATACCGCCCTGACAGAATAGTGGTCCACGAGATATCCAACAGCGAGCTGACCAAAGGCAGCAATGGCGAATACAACAAAGGCGTACCACCCCACGAGGGTTGCTGACATCGCCAGCTCGGCAAGGCGTTCATCGAAAACCTTTGGCAGCGCAAAGGTCGTACTCTGAAAGATAAGTCCTCCAAGCGCTGTGGATAAAAAGATTACACCGAACACACGGAAAAGCAGACGCCTGTCCATCGCTTTGGTTTCTTCGAGCTTTTTTTTCACACTATGCTGAGAGGTGTTGTTGGTTATTGTGCCTCGGCCCGCATACAGGACCCCGGCATAAGTAATTCCTGTTATAATCGACACAATTCCTGGCCAAAGAAAAGTTGATTGCCAGCCCTCATGATCAATGAAAAATCCCGTGATAAGTGCTGCACACGCCACACCCATGTTGCCGAAAATGCCGTTAAAAGCAAGCGGTACGCCTGTATTCTCGCGCCCTTGCACAACCAGCGCAAGACCCACTGGATGGTAGATCGCCGCAAAGATCCCGATGGCGAAAAGGCCCATTCCAATCTGGAGAGGCGTTTTAGCAAACGAGGTGCAGACTGAACTCAGGCCAAGGCCGATAAAAAAGACAACCATCATGCCATTACGGCTCCACCTATCAGCAAGCCAGCCTGAAGGTACTGTGCCCACACCAAAAGCCACAAAGCCGGGTGTGGCATACGGGATGAGTTCCGCGTAGCTCATTCCCCATTCTTGGGAGAGTGAGAGTGCCGCCACAGTTGCAAATACTAACATGAAAAAATGGTCGAAGAAGTGGCCAATGCTGAGAAAGGCAAATTGGATTCTATTTACCATGAATATTTCTCTTTATCCTCAGGAAATTAGGTGCATAATCGTAAACGAAACAAATGGTTTTAGATGAAAAAACAGGCCAAAATAGGATATGTTGTGGTCAAGAAGGATGATCGTGCTTCCAGCATATATGATACGTGCAAGAGCTTTACCGTTCTTGAAGGATTAACTTCATCACGATGTGAGAGCTGCTCCTGATGGCATCAGCCCTCTATAACCTCCTTAAGGGCCTCTGTGATCTCAGGACACTGAAACGTAAATCCTTGCCTGAGGAGCTTTGCAGGGATAACTCTCTGGCCTTCAAGAACAACCGATCCAAATTCGCCGAGCATAAGTCGAATCAAGAAAGCAGGTGCCTTGAAGAAAGAAGGTCGCGAAAGCGCCTTACCAAGTGCTGTGGCGAGTTCTCTGTTGCGCACTGGATTTGGCGAGCATACATTAACAGGACCGTTGATATCCTGATTATCAAAGACAAACAGAAATGCGTTCAAAAGGTCTTCCATATGAATCCAGGAAAACCATTGATTCCCGCTTCCTAATGGTCCACCAACAAATTTCTTGAATGTAGAAATCATCTGACCCAAAGCGCCTCCTGTCTTGCCCAGAACGATACCAAATCTGGTTATTGTCACCCGAATCCCTTTATCCGCAGCCTTGAGAGCTTCCTTTTCCCAATCCACACAAACCCTTGCCAGAAAATCATCTCCCGGCCTATCTTCCTCAATCATTTCCTCATCATATTGAAAACCGTAGTATCCCACCGCTGATGTGCTGCAAAGCAGGGTGTCTTTTTCGCCACCCATGGCCTCTACCACATTACGTGTTGTGAGAATTCTACTATCATAAATGAGCTGTTTGGTGGTATCATTCCACCGCTGAAAGATCGAGGCACCTGCCAGATTGATCACCGCATCGTTCTTTACAATCTCTTCTTGCCACGCTCCTGGAATAGTGGTATCCGCAGATACGTATTTAACCGTCTCAGGTGTATATGGTTTCGGTTCAGGTGAATGGTCCACAACGGTGACCTCGTGACCTCTTTGTAGAAGCCGTACAGAGAGCTGTGTACCTACAAACCCAAGCCCACCCGTAATAAAAACTCTCATGGTATCTCTCCTTATCGCTCTTTATCAGACCCAATGAGTGGTAAAATCTTATCGACCTTGAAAAATACTAGGAAGCGAGACGTTTCCTCTCCGGTTGCGAACACTTCTTTTCCTTTCATGGTTTTAAAATAGCGCAAGATCCATGTATGATTTTCCCTTTGTGAATGGGTTAAAGTTTTATGATATGTCAAGGATGTGAAAAGCTCAATCAGTTTTTTCTCTTCTATCTTTGCTCTCTGATATGGCTCAGGGGTTTGCGTGTTGCGCCCTGCTATGAGGCATGAGGGTGGTTTAACAGTTTGATGTTAACCCAAGGAGAGAGACCCCCAGCTCTTTGATAAAAGGCAGAAAATGTAGTATACATATATGGCTATTTTTTAAATCTGAAATTAGAAGAGCGATAAAAAAAGAAGAATGAAACAGGGCAGGTAATCCAATTGTTAGAAAACCTGACTTCATAAAGAATAATGAGTTATTGATAATGAGGAGGAGACAGTGAATTTTTTTTATAACCAGAAAAGAGAATTTAAAAGTTACGCACAGCGATCCGTTGCCATGGGAAATAACGGGATGGTTGCATCAAGCCAATCCCTTGCCACGCTTTCAGGATATAAAATTCTGGCTCATGGTGGAAATGCGGTTGATGCAGTTATTTCCATGGTAAGTATGCTGAATGTAGTTGAGCCTCATTCCGCCGGATTGGGGGGTGATGCCTTTGCGCTGATTTATCTAGCAAAGCAGAATAAGGTAGTGGGCATGAACGCAAGCGGAAAATCTCCTGGCCGGGCAAATATTTCCTTTTTCCATGAAAAAGGCATGAAAGAAATGCCTTCTTTGGGCATCCTTCCTGTTACTGTTCCCGGAGCCCTGCATGGATGGGCTGAAGCTAATGAGAAATACGGAAAGCTTTCTCTGTCTGATATATTTGAGGATGCCATATATTACGCGGAAAATGGTTTTCCAGTTACAGAGGTTATTGCAGGAGAATGGAAAAATTCAGAAGATATATTGCTCTCGCACAAAAACAGCGCACGATCATACCTTATTAACGACAAGGCTCCAAAGACAGGGCAAGTCTTTCGAAATCACGAACTCGCACACTCATACAGGAAAATCGCACGTGACGGCATCGAAGCATTCTATGGAGGTGAAATAGGAGAGGCGATTGTCGAATTCTCCCGAAAGCACCAGGGGTTGCTTGCTCGTGAGGATTTTGTGCACCATGCAACGACCTGGGTCGAACCTATATCAAGCACCTACAGGGGCTATACAATATATGAGTTGCCTCCTAACGGACAGGGAGTAACTGCACTTGAGATGCTTAATATCTTAGAGGGATATGACATGGCGGGATTGGGCCACAACACCCCGGATTACCTTCATCTTATGATAGAGGCAAAGAAAATCGCCTTCAGTGATAGAGATTACTTCATAACTGATCCTGAATTTGAGACTATTCCCCTGGATATATTGCTTTCCAAGGATTATGCAGGGCAGTGCAGGATGAAGATCGATCAAAATAACGCAACGATACGCTCCGGCCCGTTCATGAGGCCAAGAAAATCCGATACAGTCTATGTCTCGGCCGTTGATCAAGAGGGAAATGCCGTTTCATTTATCACCAGCATATTCATGCATTTTGGCTCCGGCATGGTTGTCGATAAAACAGGCATTGTTCTTCAAAACAGGGGTTTTTCCTTTTCTTTGGATCCCAAACACCCAAACTGCCTTATGCCGAACAAACGACCTATGCATACCATAATCCCGGGAATGGTCTTTAAAGATGGAAATTTTTTGATGAGTTTTGGTGTCATGGGAGGCGACTTCCAGCCGCAGGGACACACACAATTGTTAATGAACCTGATTGATTTTAATATGAATCTGCAAGAGGCCATTGATGCTCCGCGTATCAGACATACAGAGGGCAAAGAGATTTTCATGGAAGGGGGTTTCTCCGAGAAAACAGCTTTGGCCCTTGAAGAAAAAGGGCACGAAATCATCAGAGAAGACATGCCTGTTAACCAGGTTGGCGGCGGGCAGGCAATATATCGTGACCCGAATGAAAATGTACTGCTAGGGGCCTCTGACAGGAGAAAAGACGGCTGTGCTATCGGGTATTAGGTTTATTCTGGCTAACATGAAGGAAAACAACCTCGGTATGAGATCTTTACATAACTTATACGACTTTAAAGAGGATAGGCTTTTCTTCAGTTCCAAGGCTCTCGGGCAGGTCTTTTCAGCAACGTATCTATGGGGGAGTTTTACCCCCTCCGCATTGCCCCGATAAATCGGGGCCTGCGGTTTCCCCCACTGATAAGTTGCGAAAAGACAGTGCCCTTCGACTCGGCCGAGCTCGTCGCGGGCCACCAGTCACTTCAGAAAAGTCCATCCTCTTCATTGGGGTGACAAAAATTGTTAGGTTTTGCAGAGCTTTCGGTACATAAAAGAAGTGTCAGGCGATGCTTTATCTTTCTTTTACGAGGCTAAGGCCTCCACCTGGCCTAATATTTGCTGGCGAGTGAAATGGCTCAGCGATATTGCCTCGGAAGGGCAGATAACCGCACAGGACCCGCACCCTTTGCATAAAGCCTGGTTTACCGTCATTATCCCCTCAGATTCTGAGATAGAAAGCGCACCATAAGGGCACATTTTTTCGCACAGACAACAGCTGGAGCATATCTCGTCATCAATAGAGGCAACGATGGGTTCGATTTCCACCTTACCCCGGGTGAGCAAGCTCAGAACCTCAGATGCGGCTGCTTTCGCCTGGACTACACTGTCGGTAATATCCTTCGGACCTTCGCAACACCCGGCAATGAATATTCCATCGCTCATGGTGGAAATGGGATCAAGTTTGACATGCCTTTCCATGAAGAATCCATCAGTCCTTCGGGTAACAGAAAAGAGGCGAGCTATTCTCTCTGCATCTGCTGTAGGCTCAAGTGCGTTACAGAGGACAACCATATCTGCTGGCACGCGAATAAGCTTGCTTAAAAGTGTATCCTCAACAGTGACAATAAGCTTTCCTTTCTCCTCATCGGTGAGTGCACGATCAGTTACCTGTGATGGCTTACCCCGTATGAACTTTACGTTTTCCTCTGTGCTAAGCCGCTCATAGAATTCCTCATGCCCCTCTCCAAAGCAGCGCATGTCGATATACATCTGATACACCTCGGCATTCGTCTTTTCCTTGATGAGATGAGTAAATTTGAGCGCATACATGCAGCAGACACGAGAACAGTACTCATGAAAGTTTTTATCCCGGCTGCCGACACAATGAATAATGACGACACTCTTTGGTGTTTGCCCGTTTTTGAGCAGTATCTGGCCTTCTGTTGGTCCTGCAGCATTGGAAAGCCGTTCAAACTCCAACCCTGTGATGACGTTGTCATATCTCCCGTATCCATACTGAGGCATGATCGAGGGATCCATCTGTTGATACCCGGTAGCAAGGATGATGCTGCCCACCTCCACATCTACCATTTCATCTACCATTTCATAATCAATAGCCTTTGCGTCACAACGCTTTTCGCACTCACGGCACTCAATGCAGCCTTCCATTTGCCTGGCAAGGCAACGCGAGGCTTCTGTAACGGCCTCAGATGGACTATAACCCAAGGCTACCTCACGGAAGTCCGCAATCCTTTCCTCGATAGGCTCTTCACCCATGGCCACCCGCTTTTGAGCTGGAAAGCGGCTTTTTAAATCCTTGCTATCCCTTGAAGAAGCTTGCTCAGGTTTAAACTCCTCCTCAATGGTTGCAGGCTCACCATTAAGGTATCTGCTTATTGAACGAGCCACCCTTTTACCTGCTGCTATGGCCTCGATTACTGAAGCAGGGCCTGTACCGACGTCCCCTCCGGCAAACACCCCTTCAATAGTGGTCAATCCAGTCGTATGGTCAATATCTATTGTGCCCATTTTGCCAAGAGAGAGCCCAAGTTCTCGAACAAATTCGGTCTCCGGAACCTGTCCAATTGCATCAATGACGGTATCGACAGGCATAGTAAATTTGGATCCTTTTATAGGCACAGGCCGAGGGCGACCGCTATCATCCGGTTCTCCGAGCTCCATTTTTACGCACTCCATCCCCGAGAGCCGTCCATTTTCGGCCAGAAACCGTGTTGGCACCGTGAGAAAATCTATGGTTATCCCTTCCTGCTCCATCTCCGACACCTCTGCTGATGAGGCCGGCATCTCATCGCGGGAGCGGCGATAGACAATCCTCACTTCCTTTCCACCAAGGCGTTTCGCCGTTCGAGCGCAGTCAACAGCCGTATTACCACCCCCAATTACCGCTACTTTTTCGCCCACTTGTATGATCTTACCGAAGTTTACTGCTCGAAGGAATTGTATTCCCTCCATCACACCAACACTCTCTTCTCCTTCCGCCCCTAATCTGATTCCTCCATGGGCCCCAGTGGCAATGAAGACCACCTGATGATCCCTTTTTATCTCTGAAAGTGAAATATCCTTTCCAACCCGTACCCCGGTTGTTATCTCCACCCCAAGTCTTTGAATGTACTGTATCTCTTTTCCCAGAATCTCTTTAGGGAGACGATATTCAGGGATTGCATATCGAAGCATCCCTCCAGGCTCGGGTAGGGCCTCAAATATAGTTATCTCGTGGCCTTCTAATGCAAGATCATTGGCCGCTGCCAGCCCGGCAGGCCCTGAGCCGATAATTGCCACCTTTTTGCCGGTTTGAGTAATTTGGGGAACTTCAAGCTCATCGATATTTACCTGATCAGTGGCAAACCTTTTAAGGTTTTTAATGGCCAGAGCGTCATCGATTTGACTTCGATCACAGGCCTCCTCACACGGGGCGTAACAAACCCTGCCACAAACGGTTGGGAGGGGATTTGTACCCCGTATAAGCGTATAGGCCTCCTTAAACCTACCATCGGCAATGAGCTTGATATAACCAGGCACATTGGTATGAATTGGACAGACGTCTATGCACGCAGCCCCGCATGGTCGTTTTTCACGCTTATCGATCACTGCTACGTTGGGCACGGCCTGGGGAAAGGGGATATAGATGGCTTTACGATCAGCCATGCCCAAATCGAACTCGTTTTTCATGATCACAGGGCATCCCTGAAAACACATGCCACATCCCGTACATTTACTCTCATCAACATATTTCGATTTCTTCTTTATCTTGACCGTGAAATTGCCAATATAGCCTGCGACTGTATCTATCTCACTATAGGTAAAAAGTTCGATATTGGGATGAGAGCCGACGTCACTCATTTTCGGAGTCAGAATGCAGGCAGAACAGTCAAGGGTGGGGAATGTCTTGTCCAGTTGAATCATGTGCCCGCCAATCGAAGGTTCTCGCTCCACAAGGTAGACTTTATAACCGGCATCTGCTATATCCAAAGCGGCCTGTATTCCGGCAATGCCCCCACCAACAATGAGGGTGTTTGGAATAATGGGAACCTCCATCGGCTCTAAGGGTTCGTCATAGTAAGCCTTTATCACCGCTGCTTGAACAAGGTCTTTCGCCTTTTCTGTAGCGCCATCCTCGTGAACCCAGCTGCAATGCTCCCGAATATTTGCCATTTCAAAGAGATAGGGATTTATACCGGCTTCACGGCAGACTCGGCGAAAGGTGCGCTCATGCAGCAAGGGTGAACAGGAGGCGACAACAACCCCATTAAGCTTGTACTCGGCGATATCACGTACAATAAGTTCCTGGCCCGGATCAGAGCACATAAACATATAATCACGGGCGATAGACACGCCATGAAGGGAGGCAGCATATTCCATTACCTCTTTCACATCAACTGTGGCGGCGATATTAAGGCCGCAGTGACAAATATATACTCCTATTCTTTTTTCCAAATCAATCTACCTTTATTGCCTCGTTGACTATCTCTGAGATATCCTTAATCTCAAGCACACCCTCTTTTTGCATGGTGAGGAGGCTATCATCAAAGTTGAGCATGCAATAGGGGCAGCAGATGGCGAGCACCTCTGCACCGACATCCAGTGCCTGTTGTATTCGAATGTCGGAGAACCTCTCTTCTTTTTTGGTTTCCATCCATATTCTTCCCCCCCCACCCCCACAGCAGAGGCTGTCTTCGCGTGAGTCGGGAAGCTCGATGAACTCAAGGCCCGGAATGCTATTTAGCACCCTTCTTGGCTCTTCATATATCTTATTGTGCCGTCCCAGGTAACAGGGGTCGTGATAGGTAATCCTTTTTTTTAGAGACTGTGTAGGTTTTATCCGCCCCTGCTCTATGAATTTTGCTAGCAACTGAGTGATGTGCACCACCTCGAAATTCCCTCCAAGATCAGGGTATTCATTTTTAAAGGTATGATAACAATGAGGCGATGAGACGAGAACTTTTTTCACATCATGCCTTTTAAAGGCCTGGATATTGGCTTGTGCAAGACTTTGGAAAAGATCCTCTTCACCTACCTTGCGCACGCTTTCTCCACAGCAATTTTCCTCAGGCCCCAAAATGCCAAAATCAACTCCGGCTTTTTGTAATATGCTTACTGTAGCCAGGGCTATTCTTCGGGCTCTCCGGTCATAGGCCGGAGTGCAGCATGGATAATAAAGAAGTCCGGTACCTGGCGTGAAGGTCTTCACCCCACAATCCTTGGCCCAATCCGCTCTTTTTTCCTTAGCCTCTCCCCACGGGTTACCCAAGGTTCTGAGGCTGCCTATTGAGCCCTTAAGGGCCTTGGGTATTACTCCCCACTGAGTTCCTATTCGGCGCATGGCCGTAAAAATATCTATGATCTCCACCCCGCGAGGGCATCGTTCTACACACATGCCACATGTGGCACAAAGCCAGACATCATCGCTATCGAGCTCAAGCAGGCCAATTTGAGACTCGTGAATGAGCTTTCGAATGAGAAAGTTACGCACGAGATTCCAGGGGCATGTAGCCGTACAAAGACCACATTGGTAACATGATTTGAGGGCATCACCTCCAGCCTCTATAATAGCCTCTGCTGCCTCGCTCAGTGGATTTACAATATCCATGGTCTTTCTATTCCTGTTTCCTGCCGCACACCTCACCCTTTCCACATGGTGTTCGGACCCTTTTTTCGAATTTCGTCCACCATTTGATATACCGTATCCCGAAAGATTGCACCCTCACTCGCGCTAATCCAGCGAAGCCAGACTCGATCCTCATCAATACCCATTTGATGCAAGATGGCCTTAAGGGCCTCCACACGGCGCATTGCCTTATAATTACCTTTTTGGTAATGGCACTCTCCAGGATGGCAGCCACCGACAAGTACTCCATCCGCCCCAGTAACCAGCGCTTTAAGGATGTACACGGGGTCAATAGAACCACTGCACATGACCCGGATTATTCGCACATTCGGTGGATAATGAAAGCGTGAAGTCCCGGCTAAGTCAGCACCTCTATAGGAGCACCAATTGCAGAAAAAAGCTACAATCCGCGGCTCAAATTCTGCTATTTGATCATTAACATGTGCGTTTTCTTTTTTCTTACCCATTGTTTATACTACTGAAATTGAAAATGGACAAGGGTGCTTGGTTAAGCTATGGAATGGGAAAATCCTCTCAAATAGATCTCAATGAAAGGCCCTTATGTTACAGGAAAATTATAATTGAGCTATAATGTAACTATAATTCATTGTCAATATAAATACATTATTACAAAGGGTGGCTGGTTTCCCGATAAATCGGGATTCACAGTTGACATCCTATAGCTTGATTTTTCCTTTGCCAGGTGAAGAAATATGGTATAAAGGTGCCACATTACGTGCATACAAAAGAAAGGAGAGAACAATGGCAAAACCAAGGGTCGTTTTTTATGGGTGTGCTTCCTGTGGCGGATGTGAGAAAGCAGTCATCGACCTTGAGGAAGATTTGCTGAACCTATTGGATGCTATGGATATTGTTCTATGGCCGCTACTCTTTGATTCTACGATGAAAAATATTGCGGCTTTTAAAGACGGTGAGATAACGGGGAGCTTTATTAATGGGGCAGTAAGGATGAGTGATCAGGAGGAAATGGTGAAGATTCTAAGGCAAAAATCTCAGATCATAGTCGCCTTTGGCTCTTGTGCTCATATGGGAGGGATACCGGGGCTGGGAAACTTCTATACAAAGGATACGATTTTCCAAAGAGTTTATAAGGAAGGTGTGAGTGTGGAGAATCCAGAAAAAATTAGCCCACAGGAACGAATAACCTGTGATAGTGGTGAACTCACTCTCCCGGAGTTTTACGATACAGTAAAGGCCTTGGACCAGGTCATCCAGGTTGATTACTACCTTCCCGGATGTCCCCCACCACCCGATTTAATAATGAATGCGATAAATGATATTCTTAAAGGAGAATTACCGGAAAAGGGGGCAGTGCTCGCCCCTAATAAATGTCTATGTGATACGTGCCCAAGGGCAGAGGAAAGAGTCGAGGGAATAGCAATAGAGGAAATAAAAAGACCACACCAAATCAAATTAAGTCCTTGGAAGTGTTTTCTTGAGCAAGGGATAATTTGCCTTGGTCCAGCTACCCGCTCAGGATGTGGAGAACGATGCATTAGGGCTAATATGCCATGTAGGGGTTGTATGGGTCCTGTAAAAGGAACGATAGACCAAGGAACGAAGGCCTTTTCAATGATTGCATCCATATTGGGACTTGAAGAAGAAGAGGGGATGACAGAGGAAGAGGTTAAACGATTAATTAATGACATCGTAGATCCGGCAGGGACATTTTACAGATTTAGCATGCCCGCCTCTCTCCTTAAAAGAAAGAGGATGGAATAGGAGAACAGAATGGGAAAGATAACCATAGAGAATATAGCCAGACTCGAAGGGCATGGAAAAATAGAGATATTCCTTGATCAGGAAGGCGAGGTTGAAAGGGCCTATTTTCAAATTCCCAGGCTTCGTGGTTTCGAGAAGTTCTGTGAGGGAAGACCGGCAGAGGAGATGCCTCGAATAACCCCAAGGATCTGTGGTGGATGTTCAACAGCACACCACATGGCATCAACCAAGACCCTTGATGCCCTCTTCAAGGTTGAGCCACCCTCAGCGGCACGGAAGATACGTGAGTTGATGTACATTGCCTATATTGCAGAGTATCATTTATTTCATTTCTTTTTCCTCGGCGGCCCAGACCTTATTGTTGGCCCGAGTACACCTGTCGAAGAAGGGAGTATCACCGGCGTTATTGCTAAGATTGGCATGGAAGCCAGAGGAAAGCTCATTGAGATACGTAAAAGACTAAGAGGCATTATAGAGGCACTAGGAGGAAGGATGATTCACCCTGTTTGTGGCTTGCCCGGAGGCGTATCAAAACCTGTCACTGAGGAGGAAAGAAAGGCTTTTATAAGGGCGGCTGAATACCTGGTGGAATTTTCTGTATTTGTTGCATTTGACATTTGGGACAATACGGTCCTAAAAAACAAGGAATATCTCGACCTTATCACAGGAGATATCTATAAACATAAAACATATTACATGGGGCTGGTGGACGAGGCGAATAAAGTAAACTTCTATGATGGCCGTATACGGGTAGTTGACCCGAATGGTAAAGAGTTTGCCACGTTTTTGACTCAGGAGTATTGTGATCATATAAGGCAACATGTTGAGCCATGGACCTATATACGGTTCTCGTATCTTAAGAATCTGGGCTGGAAGGGATTTGTTGATGGGGAAGAGAGCGGCGTTTTTAGAACAGGGACACTGGCCCGGCTGAATGCAGCCGATGGAATGGCAACACCACTGGCCCAAGAATACTATGAAAAGATGTATGAGGCATTGGGTGGAAAACCGGCACACAATACCCTCGCTTTCCACTGGGCTCGGCTCATTGAGATACTTTATATCTCTGAGAGAATGCTAGAACTTGTTGGCGACCCCGAGCTTACCTCCCCTGAGGTGATACAATTACCCACCGAAATTCCGTCAGAAGGGATGGGAGTGGTAGAGGCTCCGGAAGGGACCGTGTTCCATCGCTATGAAACCGATGAGAAAGGTGTTATCACAGAGGTTAATGTAATTTCACCTACGCAAAATAATGCAGCCGCCATGT
>Ga0315553_10002338_pt1 | contig 15253 bp, 14 predicted proteins | sample SalMarSW160140MG_FD_203099 | JGI IMG/M metagenome (GOLD analysis project Ga0315553, IMG submission 203099) | Salt marsh sediment microbial communities from the Plum Island Ecosystem LTER, Massachusetts, United States - Salt Marsh Sediment SW1601-40 ... | reverse complement strand
TAGTAAAAGAGGATGGTTTTTAGCTGATTGGTAACTTTTGATTAGTAATTATTCTACTTAATCCACAGGTTATAAGGTGTTCGGGTTACTACCTTAAAGTCTCATTGTAGCCCAATGAAAAGTCCGGTGGGATTATGTTGGTTTCTCAGTCCGCTGCATCAAAGACCAATAATCTTTATAATTCCAGAGTCTTTATGGGAAGTGGATGGATGGATTTTTCTATCTCACCAAACCATTCATCAACAACTTATTGATATCCTTGGATTTATTGTACGATTGACGTAATTTTATTAAGTAAACCAAATAGCCATTGTACATAAGGTAAATAATAACATTGTTATTATCCACTAGTTATACCACATTTTGATAATTAAAAATCATATAAATGGCTGTAGAAAAACGGAAATCTTATCTATCACGAACACCAGCATGGACACTTTCAATCATTACTGCAGTTGTATCGTTGTTCATAATTTTCTTCTTTGCTTACCTGGTTTCATTCATGATGGATTACATAGTAAAACCATCAGAACCCAATGAGGAATTGTCTAATCTAATAGCCTACCTGGGTTATGGTGTTGTAGTAGCGATTATGTGTTACTTTATATGCAAAGCTCATCCAACAAGCTTTTGGTACACTCCTATTATTTGTAATGCAATGAGTATTACATCTGTACTGGTAGAACAAAATCCTTCAATAACTCTAATATTTGGAATTGGATGGGGTCTTTCTGTTATTGGAACTGTTATGGGTACACTTAGAGGGAAACGTGGTATAACAAATGTGTAGAAACCATTGACACGGTTTCTACACGCAACGTTGTGCATAATGTTTTATCAAATGATGAGAATAATAAATATTACGTTGATAATAACATTATTTATAGGTTGTGCACCAAAATTGAGATTCCCTGCTAAATATGACATTAAAGGTGAATTAAAATCTCCATTTAAAGATTCTACATACTTCACAGTTGAACCAAAAACTCTTTTTGAACAGCATTCTAAGCCAAGAATTGCTATAACAATAAGAAAAGGATTTATTTATATAATGAACCTTGAAGAATTTGACAGTATTATTGATATTATTGAAACGACATTTCGGAAAAATGAATTTGAAATAGTTGATAGAAAGGAATTTAGAAGTGCGTATCTTAAGAATAATTATAAGATTGATGAAGATTTAATGAATGATTTTAATTTGGATTTTGTTTTTGTTCTAAACACCTTTATTGATAATGGAAATTATAAAATTGATACATATTATACAGCAAATCAAAAGGAAGGTCAAAGGATGCCATGTATCTTTTATCCATACGAAGATTTATGTTCAGATCAAGAATTATTAGAAAAATGGTCAAAAGATAAAGATATAATTATTATTCCATTGGGATGGGACTATTTAAAAGAACCTGGTATTGAATGTATTTATGGAATTACAGAGACTTTAATATATTCAGCTGAATTGAATAATTATGTTGGATATTTAAAAATCTACTTGAGTGATTTTGATTTCAACGATAGGATTAATTTTAGTTACAAAAGAAATCATTATAATACATCTAGTTCACAGCTAACAGCTGAAGGAATAAAAACATCGTATGAGAGATATACAATAGAAATTAAACCTAACGGATTATATGGAGATTTTAATTTTGCTGAACTATATGTTAATAAGATTATTACAATTTTGAAATAAAACACTACGCACAACAAAATGCTAAACCACATTGACACATGGTTTAGCTGAAACGTACAACTTGATGTAATTCATTTATAAACTTAGAATAATAAGACCTATGAAAAAGACAACTATTTACCTAATTGTAATCAGTGTAATTCTTTTTTCTTGCGAAAAAGAAGATGAAAAAGATTATGACCTTCAGGATGGATTAGTGGCTTATTATCCTTTTAATGGTAATGCAAACGATGAAAGTGCAAATAATAACAATGGGACAATTGTCGATGCTACTTTTACTCAAGATAGGAAAGGAAAAAACAATTCTGCCTTGAGTTTTGATGGAGATGGAGACTATGTAAGTTGTGGATCAGACAACAGGGGAATTCTTGATACAATAACAATTAGCCTTTGGTTAAAAACAACTGATACGTATAGTTATATCCTTTCGAAATATAACTTGCTTATCCAGCAAAGTGGATTTCTCCTTAATATAGATGCGGACGGTTACCCTAGATTTGCAGGCCGGGATGAGGACGGTGCAGAAGGCGATTACATTAGAACTTCGGATCCGCCAAGCATCATAAATGACGGAAACTGGCATCATGTATTGGCAGTGGTTGCATCCACTCACTGGAAACTTCACATTGACGGTGTATTGGTAAGTACAGCCTCCTCCACAACTGCTTCACCAAAACTTACAAATGGTATTATCCTTACTATTGCATCCAACCCGGATATCGGTACAGTAGCAGCAGAGGAACTATCCGGTGTAATTGATGATGTTGCAATCTATAATCGGGTTCTGTCCGAAAAGGAAATGGAGGTCATCCGGACAAAAGGAATATAATTTACTAAGTTTCTTAATTACACGCTGTTTAACAAATCAGCAAATCCAATTAAAAACTGTATTTGCTGTAAACGTCAGCAAACATTAAAAAGAATTCCTATAAATTAATAATATCATACATTTATTTAATAATCCACTTTCTTAATTAAGATTTTTGCAATTTTCTTAAATAAGAATTAGCTTTGTTTAAGAAAATATCGTACTATGAAAAACTTTAAAGCTGGAAAATATATTAATCAGGGTACATATAAAAGCTTCCAACCTGATTTTATAAATCGTGAGTGGGTACTTGATAATATGGAATTAGTAACCCTTCTAGGTCAAGCGGATAGACAGTTAGGCCGATTAGACATGTATTCAGAGTATATTCCTAATATCGAGTTATTTATAAGTATGCATATTGTCAAAGAGGCTACTAAATCAAGTAAAATAGAAGGTACTAAAACAAATATCGGGGAGGTATTATTGGATATAGAAGATGTAAAAGAAGAAAAAAGGGATGACTGGCAGGAAGTACAGAATTATATTTCAGCATTGAATTCCGCCATAGAAAAAATAAAGGATTTACCTTTTTCATCCAGATTGATAAAAGCCACACACAAGACATTGTTAACGGGCGTAAGAGGAAAACACAAATTGCCTGGAGAATATAGGTCAAGTCAGAACTGGATTGGAGGAGCTTCGATAAATGATGCAACATTTATACCTCCTCCATTTGATAGAGTGAATGATTATATGAGTGATATTGAAAAATTTGTTCATAACACCGAATTTTATTTTCCTGATTTACTAAAGATTGCACTCATACACTATCAGTTTGAGACGGTTCATCCTTTTCTAGATGGGAATGGTCGAGTCGGTAGATTAATGATTACACTTTTTCTTGTGGAGAAAGGGATATTGAAAAAGCCGATCCTTTATTTATCAGATTTCTTTGAGAAAAATAGGACTCTTTATTACGAAAATTTAATGAGAGTAAGAGAAAAGAATGATATAATTCAATGGTTTAAATTTTTTCTAGTAGGTATTATCGAAACGGCTAAGAATAGCATTTCAACATTCGATGGCATATTAAAGTTACAAAAGGATGTTGAGATTAAGATACAATCTTTAGGAAGCCGCGCTAATAATGCATTAGTAGTAATTAATAGTTTATTCCAAAGACCTATAATTGATGCCCAAGTTACCAAAAAGCTAACAGGGTTATCAATGCCTTCTGTTTATAAATTGATTAAAGAAATGGAGGATTTGAAGATTATTAGAGAAATAACTGGTGGAAAAAGAGGTAAGCTATATGTTTTTGATGAATATTTGAACCTATTTGAATAACGTTTGCCAACAATGTGTAAATGCCATGCTTCGCTCGGCATTTATACTTGAACGTTTTTTCAGCAATTTTTCTGATATGTACAATATGGCATGTTGCTAAATGCAGGAACGACGTAATAAATTCAGAATGACGATTTTCTGGACTTTTGATACACCCCCAATAAATACAATATTTTGTACGTCTGGCAAGTTTCGGTCCATGAAGCGGTTTCTCTATTTGAAAGTATGTAGTTGGACCGAATTTTCATGTTGACATTAAACCCAGGGTAAGCCCTGTGAAATAGAAAAATTCCTTTACGAACTGATATTGCGAAACATTATTTCGCCCCTTGGATAGAGTGCTAAAGAGAAGGATTATTTCACAGGGCTTACCTTGGGCTACCAATATGACGCTCCGATGGAGCTAAATAACTGTTAATAAAAAAAAGAGGTTATTGAAAACGTCAACATCTTCTTTTTTAACCAGGTATTGTAATGGGGGAAAAAAAGAATATACCATTAACCAATAACCCCGCTTTCAGCGGGATTAGTTCGACTGATGATTTTCACTGCACAAGTTTGTAAAAATCAAGTCTCACTAACTTTTAACTCTTCACCTTCACCGTTCCCTCGTAGCGGCTGTATCCGTTTTTGTTCATCACCGACATCCTCGGGTTTCCCCTGCCCCTCATCGTGGCGCATCCCAGTTCGCCGGCTTTATTGATGGCGACGAATTTTTCGCTGGGGAAGAATTCGGGATTCACCTTTTTGTACTTGTCAATGATCATCTGCAGGGCATCCTCGCACGCCTGCTGGGGAGAGCGGCCATCTTTCATCCTCAGGACGATGTAATAGGTAGCACACGATTTGATCACATCCTCACCCCGTCCGGTGGCACCGGCAGCACCCACCTCATTGTCCACGTAAAGTCCGGCACCGATGATGGGAGAGTCACCCACCCTGCCGGGGATCTTGAAACTGAGCCCGCTGGTAGTGGTGATCCCAGCCACATCCCCGTTGGCATCAATCGCCAGTACATTGGTTGTTCCATAATGTTCCTGGAATTCCGGAAAACGTTCGTAGTAGGATTGCAGGTCGATTTTATCCTTCAGGTGTTCGGGCGGCCCCCAGTCATCCCGGTCGCTCAGTCCCTCTTTCCAGCGGAGCCAGATCTGCCGGGCTTTTTCAGTGAGCAGATCCTCTTCCGGGAATCCCCATTTTTTGGCAAAATCCAATGCTCCGGGTCCAACCATCAGCACGTGGTCGGTCCGTTCCATGACCAGGCGAGCCACCGAGCAGGGATTTTTAATGTTTTCCAGGCTGGCAACGGCTCCGGCACTGTAGGTTTTTCCATCCATGATGGATGCATCGAGCTGGACCACACCGTGCTCGTTGGGCAATCCGCCATAACCGACACTGGTGTCTTCCGGGTCGATCTCGATCACGTTTGCCGCTTTTTCAATGGCATCGACTGCCGATCCGCCATCCATCAGGATCTTCCAGCCCACCTCCATCGCCTGTTCACCCGTCGGGTTGGCGTGACTGGTGATGATCAGCGGGGTGATTCCGTTTCCCTGCCGTCCGAAGGTTGGGAACGTTTTTAACAGGATTGCCCCGGCACTGAGTCCGAGAGAACTGTAGAAAAATTTTCGTCTTGAAATGTTATTTGTCATGATTATTCAATTAATTGTTTATCATAGATTTTTTAACTTCTTCATTGGATATTCGTTAATCGGTGTTCGTAATTAATTCAGGATTTTTTATCCTGAATTTTTGTCCAGCTATCCCGGAGCGGGACGGTTCGGTTAAAGACCGGATGTTCATTGGTGGAATCGGGATCAACACAGAAGTATCCCTGCCGTTGAAACTGGAATTTATCGAGTGGTTTCAGGTTGGTGAGGGAAGGTTCCAGTTTGCATTCTGTCAGGATCTTGAGTGAATCGGGGTTGAGGAATTCCTTGTAATCCCGGTCTTTCTGTCCACCCGGATCTTCATGGTTAAACAGCCGATCATAGAGCCTGACTTCGGCGTCGATCGCATGGGTAGCGGATACCCAGTGAAGTGTTCCTTTCACTTTCCGCTCACTTCCCGAACCGCTTTTGGTTGCAGGATCGTATGTGCAATGGAGTTCAAGGATCTCCCCCGATTTTTCATCCTTTACAAAATCTTCGCATTTGATGATGTAAGCGCTTTTCAGGCGTACCTCGCTACCCGGAGCAAGGCGGAAAAACTTTTTCGGTGGATCCTCCATAAAGTCTTCCCGTTCGATGAACAGTTGACGCGAGAAGGGAATTTTCCTGGTTCCCATCGATTCGTCTTCCGGGTTATTAATTGTCTCGAGCTCCTCAACCTGACCCTCCGGATAGTTGGTAATGATCACCTTGAGGGGGTTGAGAACAGCCATCACACGAGGCGCTTTGACATTCAGGTCTTCACGAACGGCATGTTCGAGAAGTGCCACGTCGATCACGTTGTCCCGTTTGGCAACACCGATGCGGTCGGCAAAATTCCGGATCGATTCGGGGGTATATCCGCGTCTTCGCAAACCCGTAATGGTGGGCATCCGGGGATCATCCCACCCGCTCACATGACCTTCCTTCACCAGTTCGAGCAACCTGCGTTTGCTCATGATGGTGAAGTTCAGGTTCAGGCGGGCAAATTCAATTTGCCGGGGCTGGTAGGATCCTTCCGCAAGGTATTGTGTAAACCAGTCGTATAGCGGACGATGCACCTCAAACTCCAGGGTGCAGATGGAATGGGTTATTCCTTCAAAATAGTCTGACTGTCCATGAGCAAAATCATACATGGGGTAGATACACCAGCGGTCGCCGGTGCGGTGATGGGATTCGTGTTTGATCCGGTATATCATCGGGTCGCGCATGTGCATGTTGGGAGATGCTATGTCGATTTTTGCTCTCAGCACACGCGTTCCGTCCCTGAACTCTCCTGCTTTCATCCGTTCGAACAGGTCCAGGTTCTCTTCAACGCTCCGGTTTCGGAAAGGGCTTTCCTGACCTGGCTGGGTTGGTGTTCCCTTTTGCCCGGCAATCGATTCTGCCGACTGGTCATCCACGTATGCCAGTCCCAGCTTGATCAGCTTGACGGCAAATTCATACAGCTTGTCGAAATAATCCGAGGCATAAAACTCCCGGTCTTCCCAGTCAAATCCAAGCCAGCGGACATCTTCCTTAATGGAATCCACGTATTCTACCTCCTCTTTGGATGGATTGGTATCGTCAAACCGGAGGTTGCATTTGCCATCGTATTTATTGGCGAGGCCGAAATTCAGGCAGATCGATTTGGCATGACCGATGTGCAGGTATCCGTTCGGCTCCGGTGGAAATCGTGTATGGACACGCTTCTCATTCTTACCAAGTCGCAGATCCTCTTCAATGATCGCTTCGATAAAATTGAGAGATTCCCGGGCCTCGCTGTTGGTTTTCATATCGCTTTGGTTTGAGTTTGATCGTTCCCTGCCTGCCCGACTGGTAGGCGGGCGTTCTCCCCAGGCAGGATTGTATTTGTATATGCAACTGCTTCCCATAAACGTTCCCTACAAAAATAGCAGGAATTATGGAATATGGTCTGCGAGCGATATAAATTCAATTAATCCATTTAAAATTTGTAAATTGAGAACCCCTTACTGCATTTGTTCGGGAGTATTAACAACTACCAGCATGGGAGTCATCCGGCTTGAAAATATGGAATTCTATGCCTATCATGGCCACTTTAAGGAGGAGCAGATCGTGGGCAGCAAATTCCTGGTGGAGCTGGTCATTGAAACGGATATGACCCGACCTGCCGAGTCCGATGATCTGAAAGATGCGGTGAATTACCAGAAAGCATACAAGTTGGTGAAAGAGGAGATGGCGAAAAAATCACACCTGCTGGAGCACATTGCCAAACGGATCCTGGATGTGCTGTTCAGGGAAATGAGCGGAATCGAAAAGATCACCGTGCGGGTAGCAAAGATGAACCCACCGGTCGGTGGAAAGTTGGACAGCGTGAGCGTTGTCTTAAGCCGGTCCCTAAAAAAATAAGAACATCATACTGGTTTCTGATGTTCTTATCTAAAAAAGATTCATACAACCTTCCCGAAAAGTACTTTCCGAAAAATTGCTTTGTATTACTGAATTAATTTACTGGTTTTAAGTTAACAGCCATCAAGCCCTTTTCTCCCCGTTTGATTTCGAAAACAACTTCCTGATCGGGTTGAAGGTTTTCATGCGAGTCCAATAATCCTGTACGGTGAATAAAAATATCGTCGCGATCTTCTGTTTCAATGAAGCCAAATCCTTTGGCTCCATTATACCATTTTACTTTTCCTTTTGTCATGATGATTTTTTAGCGGCTAAAATTTTCTTTTCGTGGTTTAGCCTCGTTTACAACCATTTTCCTGCTTTCATAGGAGGCACCATTCAGCTCGTTTATAGCCTTGTTTGCTTCCTTTTGATTTTCCATACTGACAAATCCAAAACCCCGGCTTCTGCCGCTGAATTTGTCTGTGATAATTCTTGAAGAACTTACCGTTCCATAGTCGTTGAATATTTCTTCCAACTCATTTTCATCTACCTTGAAATCAAGGTTTCCTACATAAATGTTCATTGTTTTAAAATTAAATTGTTAATGTTTAAATAAACAGGTGGTTTGCTCTATTCATAGATATCCTGTTCTGCTTGAACTTCATACGTGAAGTAGCGGAAACAAGATTTTCGAATGGAATGAATAAAAACCGAACAACCTGTTACTATAAGTTAATATTACGGACTTAAAAAGGAGAGCTGATATGAACTAATCGTAAAAGGTGAGTTAGTAAATAAAGGCGCAAATTCTCAAATCTGAAATCGTGACAAAGGTATGATTAATTTTAAGAGTTATACTATAATTTATGTAAATTTATCGGATAGACCTGTTTCATTCTAATTATTACTCCTATGATAAAAAGCCCGTTCAAGTTCCTGGATTCGTACACCAGGGAAGATCATGAGATCTTTTTTGGAAGGGACCGGGAGATCGAAGAGATCTATCAGAAAATCTTTGAAAGTAAAATACTGATTGTATCCGGAGTTTCTGGAACTGGGAAAACCTCCATCATCAATTGTGGCTTAGCCAATAAATTTGAAGATAGTGACTGGTTGCCGGTAACTGTGCGCAGGGGCACGAACATGCTGGAGGGTCTGCTATCCGAACTTCAAAAGGTTGCTCTTACTCCCCCCTCGTCCGCTTTGCGGCCACTCCCCCCAGGGGGAGACACACCAGCACACATCGTTAAATCCCTGCAATCGTTGTACCTGGATCATTTTAAGCCTATCTATTTGATATTCGACCAGTTTGAGGAGTTATTCATTTTCGGATCAAAGGAAGAAAGAGAAAAATTCATAGAAGTCATTAAAGAAATTCATGAAGCGGATATTCAGTGTAAACTGATCTTTGTTGTGAGGGATGAATACCTGGCCTGGGTCATTGAATTTGAAAAAGCGATACCCACATTTCTCTTCAACAGGATCCGGATTGAGAAGATGACCTGGGTGAATTCAAAACGGGTGATTGAAGGACCCTGTGAAGTATTCGGGATAAAGGTGGAGGAAGGACTTGCCGAAGCAATACTGGCGAAACTTTTCCCTGAATCGGCTGAGGTAGAATTAACGTATTTGCAGGTATTGTTGGATAAGATATACAAGATTGCACTGGAGAACGCTCAACATCCACCGTTCAACATCCAGAGTTGCTTTTCTGCAGCACACATGAAAACCAGACCTCCCAAATGGGTGATGGATACGGAGCTAACCCTCCATCTCAATTATTGAACTGAGTCTGTTGACCAGGCATCACATTTTAGGCATGTCCATTATCTGGTAGCCCTCTGGGATTTCAAAACTTTGTGCATTGGGGGTCCATGGCTGGATCTCTTTCAGCTCCATCACCAGGCCACCTGATCCATCGATGTGGTTGATCATTTTTATTGGGAAATTGTATTTATCGGAGGTCCAGACTGTAAACATCTTCTGGTTTGCCTGGCCGTATTCATTGCTGTTTTCATTCCACAATTCCGATTTTATACACTCTATGCCGTTGATCGTCTCAATTCCTATCTCCTTAAGGGTTCCATTTTTCTTAAAGTACTCGTAGGAACCAACGGGATCGTTACCCATACTCATTGGGTTTTCAGAAGAGCCCTTCATGGCCATTTTTTGCTGGGGCATCAGCATAATCACCTCTGGTGATCCCTTTTTAGCGATTATTACTCCTTCCTGGCCATCCTCATTAAATTCGTAACGGTATCCGGCATCGGAGGAATAAACTGTAAAGATCCGTTCCTGACCCATACTCGTAAAGAACATTTTCGCAGTGAACTGTGCGGACACAGGAAGGACAAGTATGCTGAGCATCAGCATATAGATAAATTTTTTCATTATTGTTAATTTGAGGTTTATAATTTTACAAACTCAACCCTGCGGTTACTGGCTTTCCCTTCGGGTGTATCGTTGGATGTTACGGGTTTGTTTTCGCCAAATCCTTTGGATGATAACCTGTCTCCTGAGATTCCCATTGACACAAGTTGTTTCAAAACGGTCTTTGCCCTGTCCTCAGATAATTTCTGGTTAAGATTGTTGTCCCCGTCACTGTCGGTATGTCCCTCAATACTTACTGCCACTTCAGGATGCTCATTCAGCATTTTGTAAATCTCATTGAGAACACCCATTGACTCTGGACGCAGTGTTGCTTTGCCCACGTCAAAGCGGATACCGTTGGACACGATCTTTCCATCCTGCAGGAAGCGGTCATAATATTTTACACCTCCCTCGGCAATCCTGAAATTTTTTACAAAGAACTGGTTGTTGTCTGAAGCATGGTATGCATGCAGGCTTATCCCCATGGGATCAAATTGGAGATGTGGTATGTTGATCAGCCTTGTCTCATTGATATAGGCTTTCATTTTTCCTGAAGTGAAGGCTATGGATATATGGGCCCATTCATTTTCAAAAGACTCATTGTTAGGCAGATAGCTGCTTGCAGGGCCGAGGACCATTCTATTGTGTGTAATACTAAGGTAACTGTAATTCGAAGATACCCTCTGGTTTTTTCTATCACTAAATTCGACCTGGAATGTGTTATGGTTATTCACATACAGGTCAAACTCTATGGTAAACACATCAGGCAGGTAATCTATTTCCGGGTTCTTCAGGTAGGGAACAATCCTAGGGGCGCCACCCCTGAACATAATAATATTCTCACCTCCGAACTGTGCATTTTCAACAGTTCCCTCAAAAAGGTCCCACCTGGATGGGAACTCACCGTTCTCCTCTCCGATAAGGTTGTCCTCAAATATGATCTTATCACCGGGAACAAAGTCGTAACGGCTCCATGTGAGTGTCAATGCATCTTTGGTATCCATGGTACCGGTTGCATTTTCGGTATTACCAGTGCCCGCAACCTGTTCGGTTGCTGCACCGGGATCCTTGGCCTGCTCTTTTTCAACTGCCACACTATCCTCTTCGGTGAGAACTCCTTCAATTCCTTTCTCGAGCTCATCAAAGCCCTTATTTACTGTTTCGTCTGCCTTCTTGTTGGCACGCTTGTCTGCCTCCTTGCTTATTTTCTTCTTCAGGTTCAGTTTAACCTGGCAGGATGCATCAACTGGTGTGATAAGAAGAACTGCAACAAGAAGTGTGAAAATTGTCCTGGTTTTCATAATGCTCATCTTTTTTCTTTTAAATTACGACTTCCAAAGAAGATTTAAAAGCAAAGATTAGTATCTGCCAGAATTGAATTAGTATCGGGCTATGAATTATTAGTATTGATAATTAATCCAGGTAAAGCGAATCATTGATTGCCTGTATAACCTGCTTTTTTAGGTTTTGTGATACTGGAATTTTGGATTTATCCTTCAGTAGAAGGTATCCCCCGTCACGTTTAACAAACCGGTCGACCCAGGCAATATTTACCAGGTGTGACTGGTGGACCCGTATCATTCCCGATCCTGTAAGGAGTGTATCAAATTCTTTAATGGTACGTGAGACCATGATCCTGCTTCCATCTGATAATATAAAGCGGGTGTAGTTACTGTCAGCCTCAGCCCTGATAATATCTGGTATTGCCACAAGATGAAGATTCTCGGATGTATGTAACACGATCCTCTTCAGGACCCTCCTGTTTTCCAGGTTTTCCTTAAGAGCCTGTAGTTTAACCTGCTCCTCTTCATTATTAATCAGCCTGTTTGCCTTATCCACAGCTTTGCAAAGGTCATCCGTGTCGAATGGTTTTAAGACAAAATCAAGTGCACTTACCTTGATGGCGTCCAGTGCATACTCCTGGTGTGCGGTAATAAAAATTACCTTGAAATCAATGGATGGCAATTTATTAAGGAGATCGAACCCGGTCCCATCCGGCAGTTCAACATCAAGAAACAGCAGGTCAGGGTGATGCTCAAGGATCGATACATAACCTTCCTGCACTGAGCCAACACTGGACACAATATCAATACCTGGATAGTTATCCTTAAGTATAGCCGAGATAGAATTTCTAACTGCAGCTTCATCATCCACGATAATAATCTTCATCACGTTAAAATATTAATCAGGCAAATACCTTCCTGACCGGCATCAATATAATAACTTTTGTGCCGGATGGCTGTGATTCTTCGTACAGGTCTTTTATCTCGTAGGAGATATTTTTGCTTTTCGTTGTTTTTCTGAAATAATCAAGTCTATTCTTGATTAAATCTGTGGAGATTGACTTTTTCTTTATGCTTTTTTCCTGGCTTTCAGCTGCCTGTTTCCTTCCCACTCCATTATCTGTCACTTCCAGCTTTATAAGTTCCTCCTCCAGCGTATATGATATTTCCAGTTTTCCACCATCCTTTTTATTCATCAGGCCATGCTCAACAGAGTTCTCAAGGCATGGCTGGGCAAGCATGGGTGGGACAGAAATATTTTCTGTATCGATCGGACCATCTATATTGAATTTGTATTCAAATTCTGTTTCAAACCGGAGTTGTTGTACATCAAGGTATAGCTTCAGGGTCTCAATTTCTTTATCAAGGGGTATGAATTCTTCCCGGGAATTTTCAAGAATATTACGCATCAGGCTGGCGATCTTAACCAGGAAAGTATTTGCCTTTTCGGGCTGACCTGCAAGAATAAGGTCCTGCACAGCACAGAGGGAGTTAAATATAAAATGCGGGTTCATCTGTGCCCTGAGCAGCCTTTGTTCCAGGTCTATCCTGGCATACCGTGCCCTCAACCGTGTATTATGGATATAGAATATTGAAATAATAATTAGCAATAGTACCAGTATGATCAATCCCTTAACATAAAGGTTTTGCTGTTTAATCCTGTTTTCACGGATCAACAGCTCCTGCCTGTGTTCAAGTTCAACCGCCTCCTGTTTCCTGTCATACTCGTTCTGAATTTCCAGCCGTGTTATCTTCTTCAGGAATTCGTTGTTATTTATACTGTCAATAATTGTATGGTACTCCTTCAGGTAGTCAAAAGCAAGGTCTTTCCTTCCTGTTTCACTGAAAATATCACTGAGAAGGATGGCAGCAGAAGATACTTTAATCGGTTCATTTTGTTTCACTGCCATCCGATAAGCCCTTGTGGCATTATCCAGGGCTTCGTCATAATTATTCCTTCTTCTCTGAACACGTGCCAGGGTAAGAAGGTAAGATGCAAGCTCAGGATCATTTGATCTTTCTGCAAGGCTTATTGATCTTGAGATATAATAATATGCCGAATCCAGTTCACCTTTAAGCAAAAAGGTTGCGGCTATATTATGGCATGCACCTGCAACTCCGAATGAAAGGTTCATTTTTTCGTTAAGGTGCAGACACTTTCTCAGGAAATAGAGCGAGCTATCATGCTGGTCCTGTGCGGCATATATCTGGGATATATTATTCAGGGTTTTACTCAGCTCCCAGAGGTCACCGGTTCGTTCAGATATTGGTGCTTTCTTAAAATTAAACTCCAGCGCTTTATTGTACTCTTTCTGGTAGAAGTACATTAAAGCGATCGAGCCATAGGCAATGGCCAGTCCGCTTGAATCATTTTTCAATTCCCAGAGCCTGAGAGCTTCAAAATAAGAATCGATTGCCTCATTGAACAACAACATATCCTTATATATGTTACCCAGTGTATTCAGTGCGTCTGCAAGAGGAACGGTATCGTTGATCGACCGGGCTGTTTCAATGGCCCTGTTTGTCATTTCAAGTGCACCATCAAAATCACTTTTTTGCCTTGCCAGGTAGGTAAGGGCACTGAGGGCATTTACCATGCCCCGTTTATCGCCTGCTTTTTCAAAATTCTCCAGGCTAAGCCTGCTATACTTTTCCGATTCGTCAAGATTGCCTTTAAAGCTGTATACATATGCCAGTCCGTAGCAGGCTCGTGCCACGCCGGTGATATCTTCAATTTCCCTGTAGAGCCTGAGAGCCTGGTGATTGTAATAACCGGCACTATCACCGAGGTTATACCTGGCAAGATAAGCCATCCCGAGGGCCAGGCTGGCATCGGCCATCCCTTTTTTGTACATGATCTCTCGGGAGGCAGATAATGCCCTGTGGGCATCTCTTATTGCAAGATCGGGATTCCTCCTGGCCACAATGTAGGCCTGTCGTGTCTGACTGTTAATAGATGCAGTATCGACCGCTACATCCTGATTGGTCCTCATAACCATGGCCTGGAAAGACATGGAAAGTAGCAAAGTTACAATAATTGACAGAGACCCCATATGACAAGTCCATTCAATAAATCTGACTAATTAAAATTATAAATTTTAATAATAAATCAGCTATGAGTTTAATAAAAACTGGTGGCTGGTTATTCTCCTGCCGGAAGAATGATTGAAAAATTTTTCGGGAACAGTCAGGAATTCCGATAAATAACAAATCCTCTCTGTGACGATCGGCAGCCGGAGTACATCATACGATGACTCCGGGCAAGCCCCTCCAAGTCATCGGATGACTCTTGCAGTGAACTTACTGTTGGGAAAAATAGTTGGATAAATAGATTGAAAATTGATTTACAATTTGCAAATTGCAAAATGTAAATGATTTATCGTGAGAACGATACAGATGGTAATTCGTATTACGCGATTTATGATGTGTTGTTTGGAAGGTGGATCAGCAGGTGAAGAATGTGATCCGATTTTGGGAGCTCCTGTCAACAATATCCTCATTTTGGAGACTGAGGAATGCAGCCTGGAGACTCTGGACTTATTTTCAACTCACTCTCAACTTTATTCAACTTCTATGGTAGCGGGGTGCTCGGCCCGATGACTCGGGCCTCGCGATCCGGTAGGGGAGGCTCTTCAACCTAAACCTTCAGCCTGCGAAGCAGGCCTGGAGGTTTTTTCTTTATGACTACCTTTCAAGCAAGCTTGAGGCAGCCTAAAGAAAAAACCTCCAACGCTTTGCGTTG